>Ga0182041_10000444_pt1 | contig 19341 bp, 14 predicted proteins | sample flu12Cox44000178_FD_125967 | JGI IMG/M metagenome (GOLD analysis project Ga0182041, IMG submission 125967) | Lab enrichment of tropical soil microbial communities from Luquillo Experimental Forest, Puerto Rico - flux8day.12C.oxic.44.000.178 | ecosystem: Environmental > Terrestrial > Soil >...
CAATTCGAGAACTTCTCGGCGACGCAGGAAACCCGACTGCGCTGTCGGCATTTGCCGCATACGCCACATGCAGTCGGGGTCGCCGGGCTCGACCCAGTAACTGAGCAAGACGGCGAGGTCCCAAAACGGATCCCCGCGGGTGCCCATATCCCAATCGATTACCGCGACCGGGGCGAGCGTATTCGGCTCCAGGATCATGTTGTCGAGCTTGAAGTCAGAATGAAGCAAGGCCGGCGCGCTATCGCGGGGCACCCGGCACCGGAGCCACGCAACAGTTTCAGTAGCGGCGCCGAGTGTCATCAGATCGGCCACCGCGTTGCCGCGAGTAACCCAGCCCTCGAGGGTCCGGCCAAGAAACCCGCTTGGGCGGCCAAGTGTGTCCAGACCGATTTGCGACGGATCGACGGCGTGCAACGTGACGAGGCTTTCGACCAAATGCCGGCTTAGAATGGCACCGGCATCCGGGCGCGCAGCGAGGTCTGTGGGGAGAACATCGCGGATAATGATACCGGGCCGATACTCGATGATTTGAAACGGTCTTCCGAGGACATCCGGCTCGGCGCAGTAAAACAAAGCCCGAGGCGCCAGCGGATACGCCCGCCAAAGTGTTGACAATATGCGGTTTTCGCGTGCCATGTCATTGGCACCTGGCGGCAGCGGCCCGTTCGGCGGGAGCCGCAAAACTGCCGGCTTGCCATCGATTTCGATCAGGTAGTTCAGATTGCCGAACCCGCCGACGAATTGGCGGGGCGGTGCTGGCCCGAAGGTGGTATCAAGCCGGGCGAGATAACCGGCGAGTGCGCTCCAGTCTTGCGGAACTCCTTCCGAATCCGGTCTGAGTTCGGCGCTATAAACCCGCGCTGAAGACATTTAGTAAGCCGCAAACATTATGATTCGGCAGGGAGCCGCTCGTGCGCAACTTCGGGGGTGCGGGACCGCCCGAATGGCATCATATCAGAAGGTAGTCGGACGCAAATGAGACATCGGCGGATGGGTTCGGTAGCCCAGCTGAGAGCAGCCGTGACGATGACCATGGCGCTTGCCCTATACTCACCGGCGCAGGGGGAGGAAGCCGATCTCGATCGTTTCAGGGCGACTATCGATGCGTTTGTTGGCCAGCTCGGGGCGAGTTCGAATGGTGTTATCAGATGGGCGGGCTCCGATCCGTACGAGATCCGGCGGGAAGGCGACACTCTGATCGGGGTAATCACTAATTCCCGTCTGTTGTTTCGCGACAAGCAACTCGGCCACCTGACCGTCGACCGCATCGAGATCCGCCAGATCGGTCAGAGAGAGAACGGCAAGCTAATCGAGCTCGCCCTGTCGCTGCCAGAATCGGCTACCCTGAGCGACGCTGATGGTACCGAAACCAAGATCGAACTCAACGATGCGAAGGCCAGCGCACTGATCGAGGCAGACTCTGGGCGCGGCCGGGACACCACTCTCAACATCGCGAGCACCCGCGTCGAGCAACCAAAAACGGGCGCCTGGGTTAGCGTCGGTCCCGCCTCGATGGCGTCAAAGCTCGTCGCGGACGCCAATGGCGGTTGGACCGGGCCGGTCGAATTCGAGGTGAATGACATTCAATATTTTGTTCCCCAACGACCTCTCGGCGGCAGCATTCATCGGATTGCATTCAATGGCACCAGTGCCGGCCCCAAGCTGGACGAGCTTGATAAGCTGCGGGAGACAGTCGAGTTGCTCCAGAACGACGACAGTCGTTCACCGGAAGCGCGCGCCGCTGCTCTCATAGAAAAGCTTCCAACGTTGTCGGATCCATTCAGTACAATCCGCGGAAAGCTAACCCTGGGCGGTTTGATCATTCGGGACGTTTCCGGGGGAGCGCTCCTCTCTCTAGCCGAAGCGGAAAGTACGACAGAGCTCGCCGGTCTCGATACCGGAACAGCCTCGATCCGGTTTAGCGTGCGACACGACGGCCTCGACATGGCGCCATCCGTTGTCGACAAAATCAAGGTTCCGTACCGGGTTGTAGTCGACCTCGGCATCGCGGATTTGAGTACGCGGGCGATCAGCAAAGTGCTTCAGGCAGCGGCTACGATGGCGGCCGAAAACAGTGCGAGCGAGGATCAGAATCAAGTGCGGAGGCTGCAGGCCACGCAAGAGATCTTCGAGGCGGTGGCGGCACTCAACCCCACCTTCCATATCTATGATATTTCGGTTGATACCCAGGAGGTCGGGATAGATTTAACCGCAGAAGCAAAAGGATCACCGCTCACTCCGAAAGGATATACCGCCGCGGGAGATTTGACCGTCCGCGGCTTTGATGCAATCCCGAAGTTGAGCCCGGGTATACCTTTCGTGGAGTATCTCCCGGTGCTGAAGCAGCTGGGCGTCGAGGAAAAAGCGCCGGACGGGACCCCGCGGCTCGGTTTTCACGTGGCCTCAGCGCCGTCAAAATGGATCACCATCAATGGCAACGATGTAAGCGAATGGTTCGATGGATCGGAGGTGCACAAGGACCGGCCGAGGCTGTTGAAGCCGTCCGATCCGCCGCTCCAAGGAGAGGATGTGAAGAATGTGCAGCGCGCTCTCGCTAGGGTTAAAATTGCCGTTGATCAAGGCGGTGTCTACAATCCGGCGACCGCCGCTGCGGTTGCACGGTTTCAGAAGCAGAACGGTATGAACGTAAACGGCGTCGTCGATGCTGCAGTGCGCCGCGAACTCGGTGTGGTGGAAGGAGCGCCTTAGGATGGCCGAGACGATCGGCGGGCGAATGATTGGCCGCCCGATTTGGGGAGGAGAATCTGATGAATAAAGTCTATGCCGACGCGCATATGGCCCTTGCCGGATTGTTGCGCGACGGAATGACGATCATGTCGGGCGGCTTTGGCCTGTGCGGGATACCGGAATTGTTGATCACAGCGATCCGGGAGTCGGGGGTCAACGGATTGACGGTGATTTCAAACAACGCCGGCATCGACGGGGCAGGACTCGGTGTGCTGCTCGAAAGCCGCCAAATTCGCAAAATGATCTCTTCCTATGTCGGCGAGAACAAGTTGTTCGCCGATCTCTATCTTAAGGGTGAGCTCGAGCTCGAATTCAACCCGCAAGGTACTCTGGCCGAGCGGATCCGCGCCGGCGGCGCTGGAATACCCGCCTTCTTCACCAAGACCGGTGTCGGGACACTGGTTGCCGAAGGCAAGGAAACCCGCGATTTCGATGGCGAAACTTACGTGATGGAGAGCGGCCTCGTCGCGGACCTTGCGATTGTCCACGCTTGGAACGCGGACCGCGAAGGTAACCTTGTTTACCGGAAGACGGCGAGGAACTTTAACCCGGTCATGGCGACGGCGGGGCGGGTTACGGTGGCGGAGGTCGAGCATCTCGTCGAGCCGGGTGAGATCGATCCCGACCATATCCATACGCCCGGTGTTTTTGTGCAGAGGATCGTGCACAGCCGCTACTTCGAGAAGCGGATCGAACAACGGACCGTGCGCAAGCGCGGCAATTGAGTTGGAGGAGCGAAGGCATGGCTTGGTCACGCGACGATATGGCGCGCCGCGCCGCGATGGAATTGCAGGACGGCTTTTATGTTAATCTCGGCATCGGGATCCCGACCTTGGTATCGAATTTCATACCTTCGGGGATCACGGTTCAGCTGCAGAGCGAGAACGGAATGCTGGGCATGGGCCCCTTTCCGTTCGAGGGCGAGGAGGATCCCGATTTGATCAATGCCGGTAAGCAAACCGTCACCGAGCTGCCGACGACGAGCTACTTTGATAGCGCGCAGTCCTTTGGAATGATTCGCGGTGGCCACATCGACCTGTCGATCCTCGGTGCGATGCAAGTGGCGCAGAATGGCGATCTCGCCAACTGGATGATCCCGGGCCGAATGGTGAAGGGCATGGGCGGGGCAATGGATCTCGTCGCGGGTGTGAAGAGGGTGGTCGTTCTGATGGAGCACACCGCTCGGAGCGAACCTAAACTCCTACGGGAGTGCACCCTGCCACTGACCGGCAAGGGGGTGGTCGACATGGTTATCACCGATCTCGGCGTGTTTGCGATCGGCCCCGAAGGAATGGCGCTTACCGAGCTGGCGCCCGGCGTCTCGCTCGACGAAATTCGTCAGCAGACTGAGGCGTCCTTCACTGTGCGCCTCCGCCCGGTTTGACCGCCGGGCAGCCGGCAAGGGTTAACGGGTCGAGTACCAAACACATCCGCTCGCCTCTTTACTTCGTACCGCTCTTCGTACCGCTGCGGCATAACTGAGCCACGTCTCATCGACGGCTGGGCGGAGCTTTGCTAGATTGTCCCGCAGAGGGCTGCCGCCCTTTTCGACAAGATTTAGAGCTCAGCTGTGCCGGCTGCTCAACAGCGTGATCGCCGTCTCGATTTCTTCCGTGGTCTTGCCCTAATATTCATTTTCATCGATCATATTCCTGAGAATATTTTTAGCTACTTTACAGTCCAGGCCTTTCAGTTTTACGATGCTGCCGAAATCTTTATCTTTATATCAGGTTATACAGCTGCCTTAGTCTATGGCCGGACACTGGCGCTACAGGGAGCGTCATACGCCACTGCGCGGATTATCAGCCGAGCCTGGCAACTCTATGTCGCCCATATCTTTCTCTTCGTGATATTCATCGCCGAGGTATCGTACACGGTCACAACTTTCAAAAATCCGATGTACAACGATGAGATGCGGGTCGGCGACTTCCTCGACGAACCGCATGTCGCGATCGTCAAGGCGCTATTCCTCGAGTTTCAACCGACATTTCTTGACATTCTGCCGCTCTACATCCTGCTTTTAACGATTTTTCCGATCATTCTGTTTGGCTTGCGGCTGCACCCTCCTTTGGTGTTGATCCCATCCTTCCTGCTCTATTTTGGGGTGCAGGTAACCGACATCTCGGTGCCCGCTTATCCCGAAGGTCACGTCTGGTTCTTTAATCCTCTCGCCTGGCAATTCCTATTCATCGCGGGGGCAGCGCTCGGGCTTGACGGAATGCGCGGGGACCGCTGGTTACGCTTTGAACGTGCCGCCCTCCCGATAGCCGCGCTTGTGGTCGGGGCGGCGTCTCTCGTCAAGCTCAGCTGGACAATCCATGGGATTTGGGACCCCTTTCCTGGCCTCTTCTTGAAAGAATTATGGCCGATCAACAAGAACAACTTATCTCCGATCCGGCTCGTTCCCTTTTTTGCAGCGCTCGCGGTAATCGCCGTAATTGTCAAGCGCGATGCCATATTTTTGCGCCTGCCATTAACAAAACCTTTGGTTCTTTGTGGTCAACAATCTTTGGAGATATTTTGTCTTGGTATTCTTCTTTCAGCCTTGGGACATTTTGTTCTTTCTGAGTACAACTCTGGCATCGTAACCCAAGGGTTTGTTAATCTTGCTGGTATTCTGATTATGTGCCTTACTGCGAAAATGATCGATTGGTACAAATCTGTGGGTCGGATGGCACCATCGCAAGTTATCGAAGTCAGGCCTCCAGGTGCGGATCTTGGCGGCCGATGATCAGCTCGCGCTTTGTCGGGAAGTCGGCACTGCTCTTGGCCGGCGCTTTGTCGGCGGCGGCGCTCCCGCCCCTACCGCGCGCGCTTGGTGAGCCTGCAGAATGTGAGGCACCCGACGAGCTTATGCACATCGACGACAAGCTGCCGCGCCTGGCGGAGAGACTGCACGCGAATGAACCGGTCAAGATCGTCGCGATCGGCGGGGCCTCGACCACCGGCTTGGCGGCGGGCTCCTCCGAGTTAGCCTATCCCCACCGGCTTCAGGAAATCCTCATACGCTGGTATCCCTCATCCCCGATCACGGTCGTCAATCGGGGCATTCCGCGTCAAACTGCGCAACAGATGCTGGAGAGGTTTCCTACCGATGTGATACCGGAGGATCCGGTCCTGGTGATTTGGGAGACGGGCACGACCGACGCCGTTCGCGGAGTCGGAGTAGATGATTTTGCCGCGGCCTTGCAAACTGGAATTGACGAACTCAAGGCGCGCAGTATCGATATCATGCTTGTCGACATGCAATTCTCCCACAGCACCGTGACGGTCATCGACTTCGAGGGATATTTGAACGCGCTCCATCGGGTCGGCGACGTTAACGACGTCAATGTTTTTCCGCGCTTCGAGATGATGCGCTACTGGAGCGAGCAGAACGTGTTCAATTTCGATGGCGTCGCCAAAGACGAGCGGGCCGGGCTGGCAGCCAAAGTTTATGACTGTATCGCCAGAAAGCTCGCAGCAGCGATTCGGATCGCCCTCCGGTGAGCGTTCTCGTCGGTATGAGGCACCTCGCGGCCGCGCTGATACTCGTCCTGGTTGGAGGCAGTCTGGCGCAGGCAGATCCGCCAACCGAAGTCGGCTCACCAAGCTGTGCAACGCCGACGGGGTTATCGGCAATCATAGCGCCCCTCGATCGCGCCGCGTCTCGGATTGCAGCTGGTAAACCGTTGACCATCGTCGCGATGGGCTCGTCTTCGACCCTGGGAGTCGGGACAACGGCCGCGGCAATGAGCTACCCGAGCCGCCTCGAGGAAGAGTTGAAGGACCGGTTCCCTAACTCGCAGATCAAGGTAATTAACCACGGCGTAAGCGGCCAAGACGTTCCCGAGGAGCTGGTCCGACTTGAGCGGGATGTCATTGCCGAGCATCCCGACCTCGTCATCTGGCAGGTTGGCACCAATGCCGTACTACGGCGCGACGATTTATCGGCCGACGAACAGCTGATCGGGCGCGGCGTTGCGCTGCTGAAGGAGAGCGGGATCGACCTCGTCCTGATGGATCTGCAATATGCCCCGCGTGTTCTCGCGCGTCCGGCGGCGGCGGAAATGGAACGGCTCATCGCGCAGCTCGCCCATCATGCCCATGTCGGGCTCTTCCGCCGCTTTGAGATCATGCAGGAATGGGACCACACGCATCAGCTGGCGCCTGTCGCGCTGATCGGCGCCGACGGACTTCATATGACCGATGCGAGCTATGGGTGCCTTGCCAACCAGCTGGCCGAGGCTCTGGCGTGGAATTGGTGGTCCCACAGCAAAATAGCAAAATCTCCGAACCGTAATCCGGGGGCAGTCGCAAGGACCGAAGGGTCGACGGGTGCAAAATCCGGCAGCCCCCTCCGCGAGCACTGACACGGACGGGAACGGCAGCACCTATTGCGAACGCGGCCGCCGTCAGCCGAAGTCGTCGAACATCGATTGACGATCAGACGCGAATTCCCTCGGCATCGGCTCGCATTTTGGCGGGGAACGTGAGGGTTGTGAGACGCGCGGCGGTACTGCCGTTCTGCGGCAGAACGCCGCGCTGAAATGTGGGCTTGCCGCACCAACCGTTGCTGCCATGTGCGATGGCAGAAAGCCAATAACAACATTAACCTATATTTTTATTGGGTTTCTCACCATATTAATATATGCTGATGATAGCTGAGGAGTCGACCACAATATGTTGTTGATCGACAGGGCTTTGGCAACACCAAAATCGGCAGTCTCCGAACTGGTGAGGGCGTTTTGCGGACGCTTGCGATCCATTCGTACTCTCGCCACAAAGTGTTGCCATAATGACCTACAGCGTAATCGGCAGGGACGCGGATCGGCGCAGGCTTACGGCGGCAAGTGGCGGGCTCAAACCCGACGGATTGGCGGGAGAATGAATGTCCGAGCTTCACACTTGGCTCGTAACAACGATCTTACCAGGATTTGCATCAATTTACAAAATCCCGGAGGACGTTCGTCAGGATCAGTCGTTCTCGCATCGTGACGCGAAGCTACTGGGTTGAGCGCGCGGCATCGGTTGAGGTGAGATATGAAATTCGATGATGGGATTTTCAGCCTCTATTCTAGGTTGTACGAAAACCGAAGAGAGATCGAGCTGACACTCGAGGACTATCTCGGTAAGTGCTCGGATGATCCGTCCTACTACGCAGGCGCGGCCGAGCGCATGCTTACCGCGATAGGCGAGCCGGTAATGGTCGATACGAGCCAGGACCCACGCCTCGGCCGAATTTTTATGAACCGGACCATCAAGGTCTATCCCGAGTTCTCCGATTTCTTCGGCATGGAGGAGACTATCGAGCGGATCGTCGGCTTTTTCCGCCACGCCGCTCAGGGGCTCGAGGAGCGCAAGCAGATTCTTTACCTGTTGGGACCGGTGGGCGGTGGTAAATCGTCACTCGCCGAGCGTTTGAAGCAACTAATGGAGAAGGAGCCGGTCTACGTCCTGAAGGCCGGCGATGAAATCAGTCCGGTTTTTGAGAGCCCACTCGGTCTGTTCGATCCGATAACTCTGGGTGCCGAGCTGGAAAAACGCTACGGCATTCCGCGCCGCCGTCTGACCGGGACGATCTCGCCTTGGGCCGTTAAAAGACTCGAGGAATTTGGCGGCGACATTACCAGATTCACCGTCGTTCGGATGCAACCTTCGCGCCTCAAGCAGATCTGCATCGCCAAGACCGAACCCGGCGACGAGAACAACCAGGACGTATCGAGCCTCGTCGGCAAGGTGGACATTCGCAAGCTCGAATTTTTTAGCCAGAACGATCCCGACGCGTATTCCTATTCAGGTGGCCTCAACCGTACGACCCAAGGGCTTCTCGAATTTGTCGAGATGTTTAAGGCGCCGATCAAGATGCTGCACCCGCTGCTCACCTCTACGCAGGAAGGGAATTACGTCGGCTCCGAGAATATCGGCGGTATCCCGTACCAGGGCATCGTGCTGGCGCATTCCAACGAGGCCGAATGGCAGAGCTTTAAGAACAACAAAAACAACGAGGCGTTTATCGACCGCATTTCGGTAATCAAGGTGCCTTATTGCTTGCGTTCGACCGAAGAACGCAAAATATACGAAAAACTCCTTCAGAACAGCGAGTTGGCCGATGCACCTTGCGCACCATCCACATTGGACATTCTCTCGCGCTTTAGTGTGCTGTCTCGGGTAAAATCTCACGAGAACTCGAATTTGTACTCGAAGATGCGGGTCTATGACGGTGAAAGTCTGAAGGATACCGACCCGCGCGCCAAGTCTGTTCAGGAATATCGCGATGCGGCCGGAGTCGACGAAGGAATGGACGGCATTTCGACGCGCTTTGCCTTCAAGGTGCTGTCGAGCACGTTCAACTTCGACACGCAGGAGGTAGCGGCCGATCCCGTACACTTGATGTATGTGCTCGAGCAGGCAATCTGGCGCGAGCAGTTTCCCGATGACACGGAGAAAAAATACCTCAACTTCATCAAGGCCGAGCTGGCGCCGCGCTACGCCGAATTCATCGGACACGAGATCCAGAAGGCGTATCTGGAATCCTATTCGGATTACGGGCAGAACTTGTTCGATCGCTATGTAGCCTACGCCGATGCGTGGATCGAAGACCAGGACTACAAAGATCCCGATACCGGCCAGCTGATGAACCGCGAACTTCTGAACCAGGAACTGTCAAAGATCGAGAAGCCCGCCGGCATCGCAAATCCCAAGGATTTCCGGAACGAGGTCGTCAAATTCGCTCTGCGTGCTCGGGCCAATAACTCTGGGCGGAACCCCTCTTGGACCTCATATGAGAAGTTGCGCGAAGTGATCGAGCGGCGCATGTTCTCACAAGTGGAGGATTTGCTGCCTGTCATCAGCTTCGGGTCCAAAAAGGATTCCGAGACCGAGAAAAAGCACGCCGATTTCCTGGATCGTATGGTGGCACGAGGCTACACGGAGCGGCAGGTTCGCCGTCTTGTCGAATGGTATATGCGGGTCAACAAGGCGGGGTAGGCGACCACGGCCCCAAGGCTGGAGAGAGCCCATGAACATCGTCGATCGTCGCCCCAACCCGAAGGGCAAAAGCCTGAGCAATCGGCAGCGCTTTCTGTCGCGTGCCCGGGCAGAGGTCAAATCGGCAGTACAGGAAGCACTGCGCAAACGCAAGGTCGCTGACGTCGACCACGGCGAAAAAGTAGCGATCCCAACGCGTGGGATTGTGGAACCGATCTTTCATCATAGCCGTCGCACCGGCCGGACCGAGCATGTGGTCCCCGGCAACAAGGAGTATGTGAAAGGCGACGAGATACCTCGGCCGACTGGCGGGGAGGGGCGCGGAGGATCCCAAGGCAGCCCCGATGGGTCCGGCGAGGACGCGTTCGAGTTCACTTTATCCAAGGAAGAGTTCCTCGACATGTTCTTCGAGGATCTCGAACTGCCCGATTTAGTGAAAAAAAGTCTCAAAGAGACATTTGCGGTCGATTTGCAGCGCGCCGGCTATACGGTGACGGGAAGCCCGGCGAATTTGAGCATCCGCCGCACGATGCGCAACAGCATGGCCCGCCGCATCTCGCTGAGACGGCCGAAGCAATGGGAGCTCGAAGCTTTGCGCGATGCGGTCGAGGAAGCACGCGCCCGCGGTGCTGAAGATGAGGTGGAGCGGCTTCTCCGCGAACTCGACCGGCTCGAGCACCGCAGCAAGATCATCCCGTACATTGATCCTCTCGATGTCCGCTACAATCGCTTCGATCGCGTTCCCCGCCCGAATACCGAAGCGGTTATGTTTTGCCTGATGGATGTGTCGGGGTCGATGACCGAGGCGATGAAGGATCTCGCAAAGAGATTTTTCATGCTCCTGCACGTTTTCCTGATCCGCCGCTACCGTCACGTTGACATAGTCTTCATTCGCCATACGAGCACCGCGGAGGAGGTGGATGAAGAAACATTCTTCTACAGCCGCGAGACGGGCGGCACGGTCGTCTCGACCGCTCTCGAAAAGATGTTGGAGATTGCGCGCGCACGTTATCCTACCGACCGCTGGAACATCTACGCGGCGCAGGCCTCGGATGGCGACAATTACGGCGCCGATAGTGGGCGTTGCGTAACATTACTCGGCGGTGAGGTGCTTCCGCTCTGCCAATATTTCGCCTATGTCGAAGTCGGCGACGGCATGGGAGGAAGTTTGACTGGCCTATCCCGCGACAGCGATTTATGGCGAGCCTACAGCGAGGTGGCACCGGGACACCCGCACTTCGTCATGCGCCGGGTCAGTGATCCGTCGCAGATCTTCTCGGTGTTTCACGAGTTGTTTGCAAAGGGGGGTGTCCGTGCCTGATTCCGGTGCTCTGCGGCTCGAAGCCCCGACCCCGCTCTTCAACGGTCCAAACTGGGATTATACCGGCTTGCGCCGGGTTCATGATGCGGTCGAGCGGATCGCGCTCGAAGAACTCGGTCTCGACGTCTACCCGATCCAGATCGAGGTGATAACCTCCGAGCAGATGCTCGATGCCTACGCCTCAGTCGGCTTGCCGCTGATGTATCGGCATTGGAGCTTTGGCAAACGGTTTGCGTATCACGAGACCCTCTACCGTAAAGGCTTGCAAGGGCTCGCCTACGAGATCGTCATCAACTCAAACCCGTGTATCTGCTACATCATGGAAGAAAATTCCATGACCATGCAGACCCTGGTTATTGCACATGCTGCCTTCGGACATAATCACTTCTTCAAGAACAATTATCTGTTTCGACAATGGACCGATGCGCACGGGATCCTCGACTATCTCAGTTTCGCACGCGACTATGTCCAAAAATGCGAGGAGCGGCACGGAACCGAAGCAGTCGAGCGGGTGCTGGACGCCGCTCACGCGCTGAAGGACCACGGCGTCAATCGCTACGCCCATCGCACCAAGCCCAACCTCGCTGAGGAACGGCGGCGCGCCGAGGAGTGGCGGGCGCACGCCGAGGCGACCTACAACGATCTGTGGCGTACGGTCCCTGGTACCGGAAAGGACAAAGAGGATCCTGACGCGGCTGAGGCGCGGGTCCAGGAGATCAAGCGTGAGCTCGGGCTCCCGGAAGAGAATCTCCTTTACCTGATCGAGAAGCGGGCACCGCGGCTTGAGGATTGGCAGCGTGAGCTCGTTCGCATCGTCCGCCTCATCTCGCAGTATTTCTACCCACAGAAACAAACGCAAATGATGAATGAAGGCTGTGCCACCTTTGTTCATTACGAGATTATGCGGCGATTGCACGACAAGGGCCTCATTACCGAAGGCTCGATGCTAGAATTCCTGCACTCGCATTCGAGCGTTGTGTTTCAACCGGACTTCGACGATCCGCGTTTCAGCGGTCTCAATCCTTATGCGCTCGGTTTCGCGATGATGAGCGATATCCGCCGGGTCTGCGAGGAGCCGACAGACGAGGATCGCGAGTGGTTTCCCGATATCGCCGGTTCGAGAGACGGCTACGGCGTGTTGCGACATGCCTGGGCGAACTACCGCGACGAGAGCTTCGTGCTGCAGTATTTGAGCCCGGCGATGATCCGCCGCTTCCGCCTGTTCCATGTCTCGGACGACAGCACCAAGCCGGCTCTCCGCGTGGAAGCGATCCACGATGATGTAGGCTACCGCAAGATCCGCAGCGCATTGTCTCGCCAATACGATCTATCACGGCGCGAGCCCGACATTCAGGTCGTTGATGTCGACCTTAGAGGAGACCGCTGCTTGATTTTAGCGCACTATGTGCACAACGGCGTCTTGCTCGAGGAAAAGAGCTGCCGGTCTGTAATCCGTCATGCCGCGACGCTCTGGGGGTACTCCGTTAAGCTCCTCGAAATTGACGCCACAACCGACAAGACACTGAAAACGTACGAGGTTGCTTCGCCCGGCTGACCGCTGGGCGAATCGGAGGGCGCGGAGAGGCCCGTCGTGCTTCCGCCATCTTCGTAATGATGGTCCTCGGCATTGAGACGAGCTGCGACGAGACGGCTTCGGCAATCGTCTCCATGTCGCCCTCAGGACCGAGGATCCGCTCGAGCGTGGTCCAAGCGCAAATCACCGAACACGCGCCTTATGGTGGGGTCGTACCCGAAATCGCCGCACGCTCGCATCTCGACCATCTCGACAAGGTTATTGTACAGGCCTTTGATCAGGCAGAAGTGCCCCTCGCCGACATCGATGGTGTGGCCGCGGCAACGGGTCCTGGGCTGATCGGTGGGCTCATCGTCGGCGCAACGATGGCCAAGGGGCTCGCCTGGGGCATCAACAAGCCTTTCATCGCGGTCAATCATCTCGAAGCTCACGCGCTAACGGCCCGCCTAACCGACGATGTCGACTTTCCTTACCTCTTGCTGCTCGTCTCCGGCGGCCACTGTCAGCTGCTCGTCTGCGCCGGGATCGGGCGGTATACGCGGCTCGGGACGACCCTCGACGACGCAGCCGGGGAAGCTTTCGATAAGACAGCAAAGCTGATCGGGCTAGGTTATCCTGGCGGACCCGCAATCGAGCAGGCGGCAGCGGAAGGAGATGCGTCACGCTTTGACCTGCCGCGGCCGCTAAAAGGGAGGCCGGGTTGCGACTTCTCGTTCTCCGGACTGAAGACAGCCGTGCGTCACATTTGCGCCAATTGGGGCGGTCCCGACCCCGCTTTTCAGGCCGACCTCGCCGCCTCGGTCGAATTGGCGATCTGCGATGCCCTGGCGGATCGCACTCTCAACGCGATTGCTTGGTTCTGCCGTCATTTCCCAGAGGGGAAGACCTTGGTCGCGGCGGGCGGCGTCGCTGCCAATACCCGATTGCGGCGGCGGCTTGCTAGTCTCGCCGAGAGTGCTGGATTACGTTTTGTCGCGCCTCCGCCGTCCTTGTGTACCGATAACGGGGTAATGGTCGCGTGGGCGGGTCTTGAGCGGCTGCGCCTCGGTCTTAGCGACGGGCTCGACGCACCGCTGCGGCCTCGTTGGCCGCTAGATGACAGCCCATCCGTCGCCGCTTGGCCGAAGAACTAAGGCATAATCCGGTGAAGCGGCTGGCGGTTATCGGTGGGGGCGCTTGGGGTACCACGCTGGCCGTCGTGGCTCGGCGTGCCGGCTCGGTGCCGGTATTATGGGCTCGCGACCCAGATGTCGTTGCGGCGATCAATGATCGGCACGAAAACCCGATTTTCTTGCCTGATGTGGCGCTTGATCCTGAAATCACCGCGACAACCGACATCGAAACGGCAATGGACGGTGCGGAGGCGCTCGTATTTGCTGTTCCGGCTCAGTTCTCGCGGAGCATCATTGATCGGCTCGGACCCTATTTCCGACCGGGCATGCCGATCCTCCACTGCGCCAAGGGGATCGAAACCGGTTCGCAAAAGACGATGTCGGAAGTCACCGCCGAGGTTCTACCGGATACGCCATCAGCAGTGCTTTCGGGACCGACTTTCGCGAGGGAGGTCGCTCGCGATCTGCCAACTGCAGTTACAATCGCCAGCACAGATGCGTCGCTCGGCCGCAGATTCATGGCTGCACTCGGAAGCGCGAGATTTCGACCATATCTGTCGGATGATCCGCTTGGCGCCGAAATCGGCGGCGCGGTCAAGAATGTGTTGGCGATCGCCTGCGGGGTGGTCTCAGGCCGCGGTTTGGGCGATAATGCTCGAGCTGCCTTGATCACCCGTGGGCTCGCTGAGATGGTTCGACTGGGGGTGTCAAAGGGCGCCCGCGCCGAGACCTTCAGAGGCCTTTCTGGCCTTGGCGACCTCGTGCTGACTTCCAGCACGACCCAATCGCGTAATTATGCCCTCGGACTGGCACTGGGTCGCGGTCAGTGTGTTAACACGGTGCTTCGCGGGCGCCGCGCCGTCGTTGAGGGGGTGGCCACCGCCGCCGCTGTCACACGATTGGCGGCGCGGTTGATGATCGAAATGCCAATCAGCGAGGGTGTCGATGCGCTATTGCATCGCAACAGGTCGATCGATGAAATGATAGATCTGTTATTGCAGCGACCCTATCGGACCGAGTAGCAGCGAAGCCAAACGGCACAACGGCGACCGGCTCGGAGCAATGGGAAAACACTTTTGCGCAGCGAGCGAAAGCCAATATTATCGGGAGCGAGCAGCGTCATCGGCTCGGACGGAATGAGCGACAACGGAAAGCGCGGCGAAGAAGGACCGGGGACAGGCGTCGTCGTCAAGGCAAAGCCGAAGACGAAGAAGCCGTCTATGTATAAGGTATTGATGTTGAATGATGATTACACCCCGATGGAATTCGTCGTCCACATCCTCGAAAGGTTCTTCAACAAGAGCCGGCAGGAGGCGACCCGCATTATGATGCATGTGCATCGCCGGGGTGTCGGAATCTGCGGCGTCTACACTTACGAGGTCGCCGAGACCAAGGTGACCCAGGTCATGGATTTCGCCCGGCAGCACCAGCATCCGCTGCAGTGCACGCTGGAGAAGGATTAGTTTTGCAAGGAAGGTAGGCGGGCGTGCTGTCACGCAATCTCGAAAAATCGCTGCATCGGGCTCTTGCTCAGGCCAATGAGCGCCGCCACGAATATGCTACGCTCGAACACCTGCTGCTCGCGCTCACCGAGGACCAGGACGCGGTCGCGGTGTTGCGCGCTTGCAGCGTGGACCTCGACCGCTTACGCCGCGAGGTTTTGAATTACGTCGACAACGAGCTTGCCAATCTCGTTGCCGCCCACGGCGATGACGCGAAGCCGACTGCCAGCTTTCAGCGCGTCTTGCAGCGCGCGGCAATTCACGTTCAATCCTCGGGCCGCGAAGAAGTCACAGGCGCGAACGTTCTTGTCGCAATGTTCGCGGAGCGAGAAAGCCACGCCGTCTATTTCCTGCAAGAGCAGGACATGACCCGCTTTGACGCGGTCAATTACATTTCACATGGCATCGCCAAGGCGCCCGGGCGCTCGGAAACACGGCGCGTTCAGGGAACGGATGACGATGACCGCAGTGAAAAGTCGCAGAAACGCAACCATGATGCGCTCGACTCCTATTGCGTCAACCTCAATAAAAAAGCCAAGGGCGGTAAGATCGATCCGCTGATTGGCCGGGAAGCCGAGGTCGAGCGCACGATCCAGATCCTGTGCCGGCGCGCGAAGAACAACCCGCTCTATGTTGGCGATCCCGGGGTCGGCAAGACGGCAATCGCCGAGGGCTTGGCGCGCCGCATCGTCCAGCGCGAGGTGCCAGAAGTACTGCTGAACGCCACCATCTACGCGCTCGATATGGGCGCGCTGCTGGCCGGCACGCGGTATCGTGGCGATTTTGAAGAACGGTTGAAAGCGGTGTTGTCGGAACTGGAGGCGCAACCCGGTGCCATCCTGTTCATCGACGAGATCCATACAGTGATCGGGGCTGGGGCGACGAGTGGCGGGGCGATGGACGCCTCGAACTTGCTGAAACCGGCGCTTGCCGGCGGGGTCATCCGCTGTATCGGTTCAACGACGTACAAGGAATACCGCAACTATTTCGAGAAGGACCGCGCGCTCGTCCGCCGCTTCCAAAAGATCGACGTCAACGAACCGACGGTCGAGGATTCGGTTAAAATCTTGCGTGGTCTGAAGCCCTATTACGAGCGGCACCACAAAGTGCGCTATACGACCGATGCGATCCGTGCGGCGGTCGAACTGTCCCATCGCTACATCGGCGACCGCAAATTGCCCGACAAGGCGATCGACGTCATCGACGAGACAGGGGCGGCGCAGATGCTTGTTCCCGAGAGCCGGCGCCGCAAGACGATCACCGCGCGGGAGGTCGAAGCCGTCATCGCCACGATGGCGCGGATCCCGCCCAAGAGTGTGTCACGCGACGATCGCGAGGTGCTGAAGAATTTGGACCGCGATCTAAAGACAATGGTGTTCGGTCAGGACCCGGCGATCGAAGCGTTGGTTGCGGCGATCAAGATGGCCCGCGCTGGCCTGCGTGATCCGGAGAAGCCGATCGGCTCTTATCTGTTCTCCGGCCCGACTGGCGTTGGCAAGACTGAAGTGGCGCGCCAACTCGCCCGCACTTTGGGCATTGAGATCACCCGGTTCGACATGTCCGAATATATGGAGCGGCATACGGTCTCGCGGCTGATCGGAGCACCTCCCGGTTATGTCGGGTTTGATCAGGGAGGTCTGTTGACCGACGCGATCGACCAGCACCCGCACAGCGTGCTGCTGCTCGACGAGATCGAAAAAGCCCATCCCGACCTATTCAACATTCTGCTGCAGGTAATGGATTACGGGAAGCTAACCGATCACAACGGCAAGAATGTCGATTTCCGCAACGTCATCCTGATTATGACCACGAACGCTGGCGCCTGGGACCTCGCCAAACCGGCGATCGGATTTGGCAGCGGCATCCGAGAAGGCGATGACCAGGAGGCGATCAACCGCATGTTCACACCGGAGTTCCGTAACCGCCTCGACGCAGTAATTTCCTTTGCCCCGTTATCGGCTGAAACGATCGGACAGGTGGTCGACAAATTCGTGCTACAACTCGAGGAGCAACTCGCCGATCGCAATGTCGTCATCGAACTCGATGACCGTGCGCGGGCTTGGCTCGCCCTTAAGGGCTACGACCGCCTCTTCGGTGCCCGTCCGCTGGCTCGGATCATTCAAGAGCACATCAAGAAACCGCTCGCCGAGGAATTGCTGTTCGGGAAACTAGCGAAGGGTGGGATCGTCCGGGTCACGCACAAGGAGGAGGAAGACAAACTTTCCTTCTCGTTTGAAGAACGCCCGGCCGAGCCGGCTCCAAAGGAGCCCGAACTCGTCGAATAATCAGTTTTCCTGGGTCGGCTCTGCTTCTAGCCCGTTGGAACACGAAAGCTCCTCGTGTCTGAACGGGGAGTACTCGGCCAGTCCTTCCATTTTGTGCTCGATCATTTGCCGTTCGCGTGTGAGAAACTGTGCGATGGCTCGACGAAAACCGGGATCTGGAATCCAGTGAGCGCTGTAGGTCGGCACGGGTAAGTAGCCGCGCTGGATTTTGTGCGGGCCTTGTGCTCCGGCTTCGACGCGCTTCAAGCCGTGGGTGATCGCAAATTCGATTGCCTGATAATAACAGCACTCAAAATGCAGGAATTTGAAATCGCCGTAGCTGCCCCAGTTGCGGCCGTAGATCGTATCCTTGCCGAGGAGGTTGAACGCGCCGGCGACGTAGTTGCCGCCGCGGCGGGCCATTACCAGCACGATCTTTTCGGGCATCCGCTCGCCGATCATCGCAAAGAAGCGGCGGTTGAGATAAGCCGAACCCCATTTGCGGTCCGAAGTCGCCAGGTAGAATTCAAAAAATGCATCCCAATGCCGGGGTTTGAGATCTGATCCGGTCAGCACCTCTATCTCAAGGTCCCGAGCCAGCGCCTCTCGGCGCTCCTTTTTGACCGCCTTGCGTTTTCGCGAGTTCAACGCCGCGAGGAAATCGTCAAAATCTCGATACCCGTCGTTGGTCCAATGGAATTGCTGGCCCATCCGCTGCAGAAACCCAGCTTCGGTAAAGGTGTCCGCTTCGCCGGGGTCGGGAAAGTTCACATGCAGCGAGGAGATTCGTCGCTTCTTTGTGAACTCGACCATCCCGGCGAGAAGATGCTCGCGCGCCTCGGCCGGCGCGCCCGGACGCAGGAGCAGTCGCGGCCCCGGCACCGGGGTAAAGGGTACGGCCGATAGGAGCTTGGGATAGTATCGCCCGCCGGCGCGTTCATACGCCTCCGCCCAACCGTAGTCGAAAATGTACTCGCCATAGGAATGCGTCTTTGCATAGAGCGGTACGACGGCTACGATCTCACCGTCCGGGCCGGCGAGTGACAAGTGCTGTGGCGCCCACCCGGTGCGGATCGTCGTCGAACCGCTCTCTTCGAGCGCGTTCAAGAACGTGTGGGAAATAGTTGGATTAACGTCTCCTGCACAGGCGTCCCAGGTCGCCTCAGGTATCTCGGCGATCGCGCTATGCACTCGGATTGTGACGGTATTGCACGTGTCGTTCATTGCTTTCTCAGGGTTCGGTTTTAGAGCGGTACGCTGCAACACATCCATTCATAACCGATATCCCAGCTGTAGAAACTGCGCTTGGCGGGCTCCAAGGATAGGCGTTGCTCCGGTCCTGTCCAGCATGCCGCGTAGCTGCCGCTTTACCTGGGGTTATGAGCAACAATCGTGCCGAGGACCGAATGCGCGCTCCGCTATTAATGTTGCTTGCGGTACTGGCGGCTCTGTGGCTACCGAGTCCTGGGCGCGCGTTAGCAGAAATTATCGGCGATGCTCGCGTCGGCTTCTCCGCCGAGCGAATCCTGATTATCGATGGGCACAATTACGTCGGTAAGATGTGGCACATGCCGGGTAAGCAGCGCCATGAGCAAGATCTGCCGGCGATCAGGCCGATTTTTATTCTGCGTTCCGACAGCGCGTTCGGCGACATTGTCTTGCCGCAGCTCCATACCGTCGTCGAATTCGCCCTTCCCAAGGAGTTTTCGCTCCTCGCGGGCCCTGGGCTTCTGCGGAAGGCTGTCGGAGAGGAAAGCGTCAACGACACTGCCACGACGAAATACGCGGTAGAAGAGGATTCGCCGGCGGGCAATGCAACCGGCTCGCTGTGGCTTAGCCGCGACGGCATTCCGATGAAGTGTGACGGCAAATTTGTGGCGAAGAATGGAAA
>Ga0182041_10000450_pt1 | contig 19300 bp, 19 predicted proteins | sample flu12Cox44000178_FD_125967 | JGI IMG/M metagenome (GOLD analysis project Ga0182041, IMG submission 125967) | Lab enrichment of tropical soil microbial communities from Luquillo Experimental Forest, Puerto Rico - flux8day.12C.oxic.44.000.178 | ecosystem: Environmental > Terrestrial > Soil >...
AGTCCGTAAGTCACGGCGGCTTCGATCACGCCGACGATTGTCATTTCCAATCCGGACGCCCACCACGAGCGCAGTGTAATCAGCGACTTCACCGCTCCGACGAGGAAGTGTGCGATAATGCTGATCGCGAACGCCCACACAACGGCTGCGAGGCCACTCATGAAAAAGAACGGGATGATTGGAATGAACGCCCCGATCGCGGTCGAGATTGCCGCCGACGTCGCCGATAGCCAGGGTTTGCCGAAATGTTGCTGTGAAAGTCCGAGCTCGCTTTGGGCCATCGCAGCGACCATTTGCTCCGGTTGTTGGGCTAATCGCTCCGCCATCTTCTGCGCTTCGTCCGGATTGAATCCCTGCAGTTGATAAAAGAGAGACATCTCTTCTATTTCTTCCTCGGGATTTTCTTCGACCTCTTCTTTCTCGCGGGCGATCTCCGCCTCGTAAACTTCGCGCTCACTTTTAACGGCGAGGTACGCACCGGCGCCCATCGACAATGATGAGGCCATCATTCCAGCGAGTCCGGAAATAAGAATGTAATGCTGCTGATTGTTTGTCGCGCCGGCGACGCCCGAAACAATTCCGAACACCGCGCCGAGGCCGTCATTCACTCCATAAATTGCGTCCGCGACCCAACTTCCACCGCGTCCGTGCCAGCGTTCGCGCTTGAGAATCGAATCGAGTACTGTGCGGGGCCCGAGCTGCGGCACCATTGTTTGCAGCGCGCGGGCGTGCGCTCTTTCTTCCAGGGCGCTTTCACGCAAAAAGTCTTTCACGTCGTGCTCGCCCGCCAGAACCCGATCCCGTTGGTCGCGAAACTCGGCTTCGTGTTTTTCTTCAGCCGCCTCCATTCGGCGAATTGTAATCTCCGTTCCGAGCGCGCGATTCAACCAGCGTTGCAAACGCCGGCCTAACGAATCGGGAATCATCGGGACAGGTTCGCCGAGATCAGTCAATTTTTTCGCCCAACGCGTGGCGTGACGTTCCTCGGCTTCTGCCATTCGATTCAAGATGCCTTTGCGTTTTTCGTCTGCCTCGCGAGCGGCCAGCTCTCGATAAACCTGCGCGGTTTCCACTTCTGCGCGCCAATTGCGCTTCACGACTTCGATAGTTTTCTGTCGATCTTGGTGCCTGTTCGGCTCGGACCCCGTCGTGCTCATCGTGCGCATTCGGTTTCGATCGCGGCGGTAATGGGCGACATCGGTTTGGTCTTCAGTTGTTGCACGGTGATGATGAGCGCGACGGAACCGATGATCAATATCGCAGCAAGCAAAGTCCGCAGCGTCACAGTCTCGTGGGCGAACAATGCGCCGAGCAGCATGGCAACGATCGGATTCACATAGGCATAAGTCGCGACCTTGGCCGGGTCGCAATGGCGGATCAGCCAAAAATACGCGGTGTAGCCGACGATTGCACCGATAAGCACAAGATAAGCGAACGCGCCTAACGAGAGCAGAGCGATGTTGCCGGGATGAAAATGTCTTGCCTCGCTGGCGAACACTCCAACGAGCAGCATCATGAAACCGCCGCAGAACATTTGCTGTGCTGTGCCGAGAAATGGCGACGTGGTATGCTTCGAGGCGCGCGAATAAAGCGAGCCCGCCGACCAAATGAACGACGACAAGAGCAAGATCGATATTCCGATAGCGGGATGACTGTTGCCGCTGCCTGAAAACCGCAATGTAGGACCGAGCAGCACTGCAACTCCGAGAAATCCACCAGCGAGCCCGAACCAAACGATCGGTTGCGGGCGCGGAGTCATTCCGACCATCCAACCGAGCAAGATGATGTAGATTGGAACAGTGGCGACGATCAAACTGGCCAGACCGGATCCAATAAATTTTTCGGAAAGCGTGACGCCGCCGTTACCGCCCAACAACAAGCACGCGCCAACAATCAGTGCCGATCGCCACTCCGCCCAGGTCGATCTTAGGGGGCCTTGTGTCCGCGCGATTGCGAACATGATCAAACCCGCGAAAAAGAATCGCGCGCCCGCCATCAAGAACGGTGGAATTGATTGAATCGCGAACAAAATTCCGAGGTAGGTCGAACCCCAAATAAGGTAGAGCGCGGCGAAAGCCACAATGATTTTGATCTTTCGCGACTCTGCCATTGATGACAGTTACGCTAAGCGAATCAGTGTTCCAGTCGCGCCAGCGCGTCTCGTGCTTGCGAAAACTCGAGATTGATCGCGATGGCGCGCCGTGAATCGCTCACAGTTTAATCACTTGGGCGGAATGAATATCGCCGGTGGCCCGGATTTGTTGAAGTAATCCTTCATCCGGCGCGTTGTCTAAATTCAAGACCGTGAGTGCAGTGCCGCCGGCCTGATTTCGACTTAACGACATGGTGGCGATGTTTACGCCGTGTTCGCCGAGCAAGGTCCCGATGCGACCGACGATTCCTGGACGGTCGGTGTTCTCGAGAACGAGAATCACACCATACGGCCGGGCTTCTACCGGGCGACTGTTGACGCTCACGATGCGCGGCGTCGCTCCGAAAAATGCGCCGCCGACTGAAACAGTTTTCCCTTCGGCGTCGGCCGATAACTCGACGAGATCGGCGTAATCGCCGAGTGTGCCCAATCGCGTCTCGGTCACTTTTAATCCGAGACTTTCAGCGAATTGCGGCGCGTTGACTTCGTTGACGTCCGCGCCGCCGGCAGTCTGTAGAAAACCTTTCAACACTGCGCGCGTGATGATCCGGCCGGAGTCGAGCTCGTTCACTTTGCCGCTGTAATTAATTTTCAATTCATCCACACGGCGCGGAGCAACTTGCGACAAAAAGCGGCCGAGCTTTTCTCCGAATCGCAGATGCGGCCCAATGATCGACAACGTCTTGGCGTCGAGATTCGGCATGTTAACCGCGTTGCGAATGGTTCCATCGAGGAGCGCGGCGCGAATCGATTGGGCGATTTCGATTCCAACACCTTCCTGCGCTTCAGCCGTGGAGGCGCCGAGGTGCGGCGTTAAAACCAAATTCGGCGCGGCGCGAAGAGGAGAATCTGCAGGCAAAGGTTCAATTTCGAAAACGTCGAGCGCGGCTGCCGCAATATGCCGATCTTGCAACGCCTGAGCTAGCGCGATTTCATCGATTAAGCCGCCGCGCGCGCAGTTAATGATACGCGCGCCGCGTTTCGTTTTAGCTATCCGCGACGCGTCGAGCAAGTGACGCGTTTCGTTGGTAAGCGGTGTATGAAGCGAAATGAAGTCCGCATTTGCTAGCAGATCGTCGAGTTCTTCGACGAGCTCGACCTGTAAGCTCCGCGCGCGTGCTGCCGAGAGATACGGGTCATAAGCGACGACGCGCATGCCGAAGGCGATCGCACGGCGGCTAAGCTCGCTACCGATCCGACCCATGCCGATGACGCCGAGTATCTTGTTGTAAAGCTCGACGCCCTCAAAATCTTTCCTGCTCCATTTTTTACTGCGCAAGCTCGCGTCTGCCTGCGGAATCTTTCGCGCGACGCAAAGCAAGAGCGAAAATGCATGCTCGGCGGTGGAAACGGTATTGCCGCCCGGTGCATTGAGCACGAGAACACCGCGCCGCGTGGCCGTTTCGACATCGACATTGTCCACGCCGACGCCCGCACGCCCGACCACGCGCAATCTTTTCGCGGCATGCAGAACTCCACCCGTGACTTTCGTTTCGCTCCGGACAATCAACGCCGCGAACTCAGGAATGATCTCAATTAACTTCTCCGGGCTGAGCTTAAGTTGCTTTGAAACTTCGAGTGCGCCATCACGCGCAAGTTCTTCAACGCCGCGTTCAGCGATTGCGTCGGCGACGAGAACCTTCAGTGGAGTCACAACAGACGTTCAACGTTCAATTGTGACGGCGCAACTGCGCGACGACTTCGATTTCAGCCGTTTGCGGAAACATGTCGAGCGGCGTCACCGATTCGATTTGGAATCGTGACTGGAAATCGCCGAGATCGCGCGCGAGCGTGGCTGGATTGCATGACACATAGATCAGCGTCGCCGGCGCAAGATCGCCAACTGCTTTGCGAAGTTGCGTACTGAGTCCGGTTGCCTGTGGATCTACAATCACCGAGGTTCTGTCGAGATCGCATTTCTCTATTGAGGCGTAAAGCTCGGCGTCGAGGTTGCCCGCGATGTAGGTTTCCTTGCTAGTCGCGTTTTCTCTCGCAGCGGCGATTGCGAACCGGTCCCAGTCGATTCCGATCACGCGCTCAAATTTATCGAGAAGCGCTTTGGCAAAAAAGCCCGCGCCGCAGAAAGCGTCAATGAGCAACTCCTGGCCTGCCGGCACCGATCGCACAATCAATTCGCGAAGCGCGTGTGCGACGTCGTCGTTCGTTTGGGAGAAAATCCGTGGCTCGGATCGTGCGCGTAGCGTGTAATGACCGTCTCGAACTTCATGTTTGCGCAACTCAGCGAGCTCGCGATTGACTTCGTCCATCGCGATCGGGCAACGCTCGATGTCGATCAAGCGATGCGGATCACGTCGAAAATATCCGATGACACCGTTCTCCGCGTGGACAGTGATGCGGTTCCGGTAACCGTACTCACGAGGCGAAGGGATGATCCTCTGTAGTGGAACATCTTTGAGTTTTCCGATGCGATACAGAGCGCCGCGGACTTGACGCGATTTTATCTCGAGTTGATGCGCGTAGTCGATGTGTTGATAGGCGCAGCCGCCACAGCGTCCGAAATAAGGGCAGGGTGGCTCGACGCGGTGGGGCGATTTTTCTCGAAGATCGACAATCTCTGCTGCGGCGAACTGTTTTTTCTCGCGCGTGATTTTCGCCGTGACCGATTCACCTGCAATCGTGAAGGGAACGAACACGGCCTTGCCGTTTTCGCGCGCGACACCTTTTCCGCCAAAGGCGATATCTTCGATTTTAAGACCAACGGTGCGCACCGCTGAAGCTAGTGGCGCTCGCCGAGTGTTGGCGGGCCATAATCATTGCCCGGTGGATCCTGAATGTCTGCGAGTGCGCCGGCGGCCAAAGCAGCATTCATCAGCGTGACAAGTGATTGCATTTTTTCATAAACGCCTCGAGTCACCTAAGCAACTTCTTCATTCGAAAACAACTTCGAACTTGGGCGAACTAACCGCTGGGAGGACCTTGGAGATAAAATAGGACCGAGCGGCTCGCATCGAACAGCCCATGCGCAATAATTGCTGGCCAAAGATTGCGTCCTGAAACGAAAACGAGAACGGCGAGCAACATGCCGAGCGTGCCGGTGATCAGCATGCCGATTGGGTTTTGATAAGCGTGTGACGCGCCGAACAAAATGCCTTGAATAACACACGCAGTTACCCACCCGCCGCGACTTCCGCCAAAGCACATCGCTAGACCCTGCATCAGAAATCCGCGGAACATGAATTCCTCATAAAATCCGGCGCCGATCAGAACATAAACAACCGTGAAAGACATGAGTCTGAGATTTCCTTGCAAAGCGGCAAAGCGGCTGAGATCGCGATGAAAGCCCGCTTTCTCGGAAAAATAAATTCCCGCGAAGACAAGTGCCGCAATCAAGACGCCGATGGAGATTGTGCGCGGCCAGCTCTGTGGCCGCTTCAAGCCAATATCGGAAAGCGTTTCTCCGCGCAGTCGTATCAGTATCCAGGCGAACGTGACCTGCAACATTTGGACCACTAATCCCAAAGTGTAGCCCGCCTCCATTGATTTCGGCGCATAGATAGCGTCGGCCGCTACTTCCAATCCGAACACCGCAACGATCAGAAGGAGGATGTCGATCAGGTAGCGAAATCGCTGTGGAATGAGCTTTCCGGTAGCGCACTCAACCTCGTTTTGCATACGGCGAATGTTAGCCGCTGGCTCCGGGAGTTGGACAGATCAATTCCCGCGAGTGTTAACGCTGATCACTGACTGCCGACCGCTGTCTAATGAAGTCCGCGCACCGAGCGGTCCACTCCACGAGTGGCGCATCAAACGCTCGGGAAAGCGGGACTCGATCCATCTAAGCCGACACCAGCAACCCAATTATGAAGGTTAGCGGCAGCGTTATTGGCAGACCTGCCGACAACAACGCCAATAACGGATTCCGTTAGTTGCTGGCGGCATTTTCCCTAGGCGTGCTGCCGCCAACAACTAACGGGGGCGCACAAGCAACATCTCTTTTGGACAAATTCCGAACTGCGTAAATCTGCCGGAAAAACTGCAAACCAGCGATTGGAACATCGTCGAAAAAATCTGCACCAAAGTCTTTCTGATTAACGAACAGGCCGTGGCGTGCTATTTTGCTCGCGTTTGAACAATGACGAATTGCTACGAATTGAAGCGGACAAAGTAGAACTTAGAGTAGAACTAGGCTGATATTGGCCTCTGTTTCTGGCGTAAATTCGTTCGGAATCAAGTGTCCCCGTAGTTCAACGGATAGAACGGAGGTTTCCTAAACCTTAAATGTGGGTTCGATTCCCGCCGGGGACGCTTGACGAGTCAGACAAAATCTGACCGTTCCAGTCAGACAAAGTCCGCCAAAGTCCGCCAACGTTATGTTCGTTTGAACGCTGCGGAAGGTCGCCGAGCGATAGACGGCCTCATCCCGCGCCGAGGATGCCCCTGAAATCGTCGGAGCCACGCAAACGGCTCGCGGGCAGCGGCGTTTTCAGACTCAACCGACTGACCTTTCGTTGAAATCGACGAAGGGTGTCCCGTAGCTGAAAAAAAATTCGTTAGGTCGCGCGCGCGTATCTGTCGCGCCGCTCTCACTAGTTCTTGCACGCCTTCAACTGCCAGCTCACAATGGCAGCGAGCGCTGACCATCTGGTCCGACAAGCAGATCGTTTGGTAGTTGGCAACGCAAATAGAAGTAAAAATGCGGATCAATCACAACCAGCAGTCGCTTATTGTCATCCCATTGCACTGGGTGACCACCATCCTTGAAAACCGCTTCAATCTGATTCAGAGCCGCTCGGATATTTGGATCCTCCCCGTCGCAACAGATTGCCTTCATCCGTGCTTTGATCTCATCAAGTGAGATCGACACAAACGGCGGATTTAAAGCGATTATTCGAGTCAAAACATCGTAGACATCTCCGCCGCTGCCATCTCGCAACTTGTATGAAGAGCGCTTACTCCCGCGCTCAGCGGGCCCTCTTTCAGAAAGTGAAACTGGGTTGCCTGGTCATATGACTTGACCGCTCGCCTTTTGACGGCTTCTAAATCGAAAGACTTCAACGTTATCGTTTGGTTTTCGTATGGAACATCTGGGTGTACTGCCCCGCTCAGTCCCGAAAAACCTATCGCACAACGTGCTTTTGCCACATTTGGAAGCTGTTGGCTTCCCTCTATCGTTCCTAACGTTTCTAGCGTTCCTAACATTGTTTCCAGCGGTATAACCAACAAGAATGAACGCGTCACGGCTCTCAATCCCTGTGTGATCATTTCGCCGCTTCCGAGCCCGCGAGTTTTTGGAAGCGTGGATTATTTCGCAGTGGGTCGGACATGGGATCGAGCCGCAAAAACGCGGGAATGAGCGGCGGACGTAAAGCCAAACCCGTCGGACTAAAGGACAATACGGCAGGTTGCGAAGTTCAGCCGAAATTGGGTTGTAACGCGATTAATCTCGCGATGAGCCCGTTTGACCTAAAAGCCGCACTGCTCGCAAAACACGCGCAACACCCCGTAATCATTCATTTTCCGATCGCGTTGTTTATCATCAGCGTAGCCTTTGATCTACTCGCGATCTGGAGAAGAAACCCAACGATGGCGAAGGCCGCATACTACAATCTTCTTGCGGCGGCACTGACAGTGCCCGTGGCTATTGCGAGCGGGTTGGCCGCATGGCAATGGCAATTGGAAGGTGCAAAACTTAAGGGAAACTTGCTTTTCCATCTGATCTTCGCCGTGGTAGCCAGCACAATGATTTGGCTGCTCTGCTTGTGGCGGGTTCGCCAGCGAAGATTTCCAGAACGAAGGCCGGGAATTATCTATATCGCCCTTGCACTTGCCACGGTGTCACTAATCGCACTTGCCGGACACCTGGGCGGTTTCGTGAGCGGGGTGGAGGGAGGGCCCACATAGCGTTCCATACTTTTCGAAAATAAGGCGTGCTCAATCGTTAAATGTTAAATAAAATGCGTGACGGACGCTGCCAACCAAACCCGAACAAAACCAAATATTATGTCAGATTACATTTCTCACGATCATGAGGACGACGGGATTGATCGCCGCGGCTTTCTCCACTGCATGGCATGGGCCGGTACGGGCCTACTTTGGACAATCAGCGGCGGCGTTCTAGCGTCAAAAACTCTCGCGCAAATTGCGAACGCTGGAGAACTGTTGCCGGCCAGCGATCTAAGCTTTCTGCAAATAAGCGATAGCCACATTGGCTTCAGTAAAGAAGCGAATAAGGATGTCACTGCGACCTTCAAAATTGCTGTCGACCGAATCAATGCGATGGCAACGCCCCCATCCTTCCTTATTCATACGGGAGATATTTCCCAGCTTTCGAAGCCGGAAGAGTTTGACACCTTCGATGAGGTGCTAAAGAGCTGTCGGACAAAGGACATTTTTTTCGTTCCGGGAGAGCATGATGTACTCGACGGGAGTGGGAAGCTCTACCGTGAACGATATCTGAAGAGCGTCGAAGGCAAAGGCTTCGGCTGGTACAGTTTCAACAAAAATGGTGTCCATTTCATTGGATTAGTTAACGTCGTGAATCTTCAAGCCGGCGGTTTAGGACAGCTCGGGGACGAGCAGCTAGCATGGCTCGAGGCCGACCTGAAGGGTCTCGGGGCGAGCACGCCCATTGTCGTGTTTGCCCATATCCCGCTCTGGGCGGTTTATCCGGAATGGGGCTGGGGAACGAGCGATAGCGAACAGGCTCTGCAATATTTAAAACGCTTCGGCTCGGTGACTGTCCTCAACGGGCACATCCACCAAGTGCTCCAGAAGGTCGAAGGGAACGTGACCTTCCACACTGCTATGTCTACCGCTTTCCCGCAGCCCGCGCCGGGGCAAGCGGCATCGCCCGGACCAATGACAGTTCCCGCCGAAAAGCTGCGCAGCGTGCTAGGCCTAACAAGCGTTAAATATCTGCGGGGCAAATCTTCTCTCGCCGTCGTTGATTCAAACCTTAGTTAGAGGGCAACCTTCATGTACACAATCGCTGCGAAAACCAAAACCAGACCAATCCTGTTCGTTATGACCTTCTTGTTCCTGGCCCATTTTACCCTAGGCCAAGCCGACAAAGAAGCATCGCACGCCAAAAAGAACGAAATAGTGATTAAGAATTTCCACTTCGATCCTCAAGTCCTCACCGTAAAATCCGGGGAAAAGATCACGTGGATCAATCGGGACGAAGAACCGCACCTTGTCGTCAGCGTTGAGAGCAAATTCAAGAAATCGGGTCCACTCGACACGGACCAGGAATTCACCATTACGGCGGGCGCACCGGGTACTTGCAATTACTTTTGCTCTATTCACCCCAAGATGACAGGGAAGATCGTTGTCGAAAAATAAAGCCAGGAAGTCAACGCGTTGCGGTGAGTTGATCGGGCTAACGACTGAAAAGTAACTTTTGACGCTTGAAGTTTTGGAGGTGATTCTGGACTTGTCCGTGCTGACTCAAGAGACATTGGACACGTTTCTCAAACATCGCGGAATAACTTGGACGAAGGAATTGAGCGTTGGACGGTAAGCGCTGAACGTTGAGCGTTTCCTTCGAGTTCTTAACTCTAACGACTCCTTGTTCACGTGCTACCACTGACCTTAGCCCGCCTCCGCTCGATCGCTGGCATTGTCATCGGCCTGTACGTAACGATGCATCTTTCGAACCATGCTCTCGGATTGATTTCATTAGACGCGCAGGAAATGGCGCGACCCTGGGTGATGGCTCTTTGGCATTCACCCTTAGGGCAAATCCTGCTCTATGGAAGCTTGGGGACGCACGCCTTCTGTGGCCTCGTCGCGCTGGGCCGACGCCGACATTATCGGATGCCGATGTGGGAGCGAACTCAAATTGTTCTCGGACTGGCGATCCCATATTTGCTGCTCGTTCACATCGTCAATACTCGCGGCACCCGAATTTTGACCGGCATCGACATCAATTACCCGTACGAGATTGCGAATCTTTGGGTGGATCCGTGGACACGTTTTCGACAAATCCTTCTCGTTTTGCTGGTGTGGGGACATTTCGCAGTCGGCCTGCATTTTTGGCTGCGCCTGCAAAATTGGTATCGGCGCGTTTTCCCCGTCGTGCTGCTCGTCTACGTATTAATTCCGACGGGAGCTCTGCTCGGTTTCGCCGAAGTCGGAATGGCGACAACGGCCCATGCTCGATCGGACCCGGCATGGTTCAAGCGAATGAAAACGGCCGGCACTCCGGCCGATCCAGGACGCGCAGCGACGCGCACTCAATTGAAAGAATGGGTCGGCTACTCCTGGCTGGGATTGGTCGCCGCTGTGCTTGCCGGCGCCCAACTTCGCAATTCCTTGAGGCGACATAAAAGGTTCACTGTTACGTATCCCGACAACATGGCCGTCGACGCGCCGGTCGGTCTCTCTGTTTTGGAAGTCAGTCGGCGAGCGCGCCGGCCGCATGTCTCGGTTTGTGGCGGGCGTGCTCGCTGTACTACCTGCCGGATTCGCATCGACCATACCGCCGAAGAGCTGCCGTTGCCTAACGATCTCGAAGCTCATGCTCTAAAGCGAATCGGTGCGCCGGCCGGCGTTCGTCTGGCCTGTCAGCTCCGGCCGCAGAACGATTTGTCGGTGTATCCGCTGCTCCATCCCGACTTGTCCACACGATCGCGCCCTCTTCGTCGCAACGAGTTCGGAGAAGAACGTCGCGTGACGATTTTGTTTATCGATCTCCGCGGGTCTACTCGGCTGGCCGAAGCGCGCTTGCCCTACGACGTCGTTTTTCTGCTTAACCACTATTTCGCTGAAATGGCGAGTGCGGTGGAGGCAACTGGTGGTCACTACTCCAATTTTACGGGCGACGGTCTGATGGCGTTGTTTGGTCTCGAAGAAAGCGATGACTATGGCGCGATGGCGGCGTTGAGGTGCGCGTTGCGCATGCTGACAAGGTTGGAAGATCTCAATCGACAGCTCGCTTCGGAACTGGCTGAACCGCTCCGAGTGGGCATCGGCGTCCATACGGGCGAAGCTATCATTGGTCAGATGGGTCCACCGAAAACTCCGATTTTAACTGCACTCGGCGACGCGGTTAATACCGCTGCTCGTCTCGAAGGTTCGACCAAGGAACTAAACGCTCCGATCGCGATATCCGCCGATGCACTCAAGGCTACTCGACTGAAGACCGATTTGCCGGTTCACAATCTGGTTCTCCGCGGGAGGTCCGATCGGCTGCCGGTAGTCGGCTTCGACGCGCAATCCCTGGCGGATCTTCTCGATGTCGCAGTGCAAAATGCTTAACAGTCTAGAGGCCAGCTCGCTCGGCGATTACTATTGTGAGCAAGAGGCCGTTTTGAACGTTGGACAAGCCAAAACGACTCAAATATTTAGCAAACAAAGCAGGTTACGCCGATGACACGATGCCTTTTTAGTTCCTTGCTGATTTCTAATGCGAACAGTCGCATAGGATAGAATTTTCCGCCTGAACGTGACACCTCGTGCCAAAGGAGATACGATGCGGAATCGCGTGGAGCGTTTTTAATGATCGGGGTCACACTTTCTGTCAGTAGATCGAGGTAATGGATCGGGGTTCCTGCACACAAACGATTATATGGCGCTCAAGCAATTAGGCGATCGGTTGGTTCGGTTTACAGGAGGGGATACAGGGATGTGGCGAGTTTTGGCCATTCGGCCGGTTCTGGGCGATACTTTGCCTCAAGCCGCAAGGGTTGCCGTGTGCCGAGGAGATGAACCTACGCCGCTCAAATCCCAGTGGATTTTATCCGGCGTCATCAGCAACGTCCGATATGTAGAACGGCCAGAACAGCAGGAATTGACATTGAAGCAGGCTCCCCTGGGCCGATCGGAAGCGACCCTGGCGGCCCTTATTCCTATTCGAAAAACGGCGGCTTGGTGGAATTTAACCCAAGAGGAACGTCGAAGCATTTTTGAGAACAAATCCCATCACATCGCCGAAGGAATACGGTATCTGCCGTCGGTCGCACGGCAGCTTTATCATAGCCGCGATATTGGTGAACCCTTCGATTTCCTGACGTGGTTTGAATACGCTCCCGAACATTCGGAGGCGTTCGAAGAATTAGTTCGAACGCTTCGAAAGACCGAAGAATGGCAGTTTGTTGATCGCGAAATCGATATCCGTTTGATGCGCGATTCCAAGGGATAAGGCGCTCTTTTTGCGTTAGTAGGGGGCGTTTACAATTTTGTCAGTTAGAAAACTCGCGGGACGGAACGTCAACGGCAAGGAAGGCTCTATCTTCTAACAGACATCGCCAAACAGCGCTATGTCACTCCTTACAGCTTTGCTATTGTTCATCTCGGACTCGGCAATAAAGGTGAGGCCGTTCGCTGGCTCGCCCATGGAGGGATCGATCCTGATACATCATTCGTAAGTGTCGTAATCAAGACTTACACTCTGCTACAGCTCAAAATACAAGTGGTAGTGATCGGCGCAGCGCGGGTTAAAAGCCGCCTTGCACAAAGGGCAGACGTTTCCGCAGCCGAGATACTCGGCGATCGACAGCGTGCGGCGACAATTGCCGCAGAGGATCGCGTGGGTCTCGCGTTCCCCCTTCGTCCACACAATCGGCGTGTGGCCAGCCAGGTCTTGATGGCACAAAATGCACGCGTAAAACCTATCGCAACACTTAAACCTAATAGCGACCAGATCGCGATCCGAGTGGTAGTGTGCGCATTGAGTGCGTTCATTAACGCCAGAACCAAGCACCATCATCTAACGAGAAAGAGATAAGCCACGGGCGGGGTTCGTGGCAAAAACATTTGCGATCACTTGATCATGGAGCCGGTGGCTTCATCGATTGGCCGTTACGGGCGTGATGTTGATCGCGCTAGTTCGATGAAAGTTGCATCGAAATTGGGGCGCTCGGCTTTGTGCTACGCGTTTATCGAAATTTTACACTACTGTGACAATTCCAAATTTGAGTACCAACAAAGCTCACAATAGCGTGAACGCGTTCGATCCATTCTTTCCATCACGTAAACGAAATTTAAGAAAGGAATCCTAATCTTTATGAAATATTCTCGGACGAAAGGGCTGTCGGCGATCCTGCTGTTTACGGTATTAATCACAGGAACCATTCCCGCTTTGGCCGTACCGCCCGCGCCGAACGCACGTCCACAGCCAAAGTTCCAACATGTGCTCTTAATCAGTGTTGATGGCCTGCACGCGGTCGATTTGGAGCGCTATATCGACGTACATGCAAATTCGACTATGGCGCAGCTGGCGCAGCAAGGTGCTGTCTATCCAAACGCCTCTACCTCGCGTCCCTCGGATTCTTTTCCCGGCCTCCTCTCGATGGTGACAGGCGGAACGCCTCGTTCGACCGGCGTTTTCTATGATGACAGTTATGATCGGACGCTTTCGCCTCCTGGTTCCAATTGCTTAACTAAAGGCACCGAAGTTGTCTATGACGAGTCGATCGACTTTGATTCCACCAAAATCGATGGTGGTGGTGGGATCAATCCCGCAAACCTGCCTCTCGATGGGAGTAAGGGCTGCACACCCGTCTATCCTCACAGTTTTCTGCGGGTTAACACTATCTTTGAAGTAATTAAGGCTGCGGGGATGCGTACCGCCTGGTCAGATAAGCATCCGGCATATGAGTTGGTAAATGGCCCATCCGGTCAGGGCGTGGACGACCTTTATACGCCTGAAATTGCATCGACCGACGGTACCACCGCCGGCACTGAAGCTTACGATGACCTGAAAGTTCAAGCGATCCTGAATGAAATCGATGGCAAAGACCACACAGGCCAACACACGGTCGGTGTTCCAGCCATCTTTGGGATGAACTTCCAGACGGTGAGCGTTACCCAAAAGTTGGCTGGTGCTGGCTACCTCGATGCCCTGGCCACACCCAGCCCGGCGCTCGCAGGTGCGCTTGATTATGTTGACCAATCGTTAGGTAAATTCGTGTCCGAGTTGAAAAAACAAAACTTATTCAGTTCTACGGTGATCATCGTGACCGCCAAACACAGCCAATCACCGATTGATCTCAACCAGCGCCAAATTATCAGCAACCATCTCATTCCGAATGCGGTGAATGCCGTCCAGAGTGGTTTACTGGCTCAGGCCACACAAGACGATGTTGCCCTTCTGTGGTTAACCGACCAGAGTAAAACCAATGCGGTCGTAGCCGACCTTAGTTCTCAGAACCAGACCCTTGGCATTCAGCAGATCCTGGCGGGCGACTCGCTGAAGTTGCTCTTCCAAGATCCGCTGTCGGATTCGCGGTCACCGGATATCATTGCGAACCCACGGGATGGAGTGATCTACACCAAAACGACTGCTACGAAGATTGCCGAACACGGAGGTTTTGCCGATGAGGACGTTCATGTTGGTTTGCTGATGGCCGGTCCGAGCGTGAATAAGACGAACACTGTCTTCACGTCCGTACAGACCACACAAATCGCGCCGACGATTCTCAGCTTGCTTGGCTTGGACCCAAACGCGCTGCAAGCAGTTCAACTGGAGGGGACACAGGTCTTGCCTGGTTTGCACTTCTAGGGAAGTCTTGAACGCCTAACGAGAAAGAGATAAGCCACGGCAGGGGTCGGTGGCAAGGTCGCTGACGATCATTCGCAATGGGGCCGTTGGCTTCATCGGCTGGTTAGACCGATGGGGTCCACTTAGCTAATGGGGTCCGCGTTACTTCTTTGCATTCCGCGGATCGTCCGCCGGATTAATGAACTTTACACCCCTGGGCCCAATAAAATTCACCTAGACTGTAACCTCCATATCTTCCGTCCAAGTATAATGCGCGCGTGCCCAGCCGGAAGCACGAACACACTCCCAGGACGCAGCTCTACGCCTTTACTCTTATCAAAGCTCTGCCCAAACGAATTCCAGTAATTCCCGCTTAACACCGTCACCACTTCTGTAAACGGATGCGTGTGCGGTCGTACCCTGTAGTTGGGCGGAAATTTCACCCGCAGCACTATCGTCTCAGCCTTCATCGGGTCCCCGACTAAGATTGCGGTCTGGGCACCCTTGAACACTGTATCCTCTTTCCACACCAAGTCCTCCACTCTTACCATCTTCATCTCTTGCCCAAATCCGCTCCCAGCCAGCCCCAGCAGCGCTAAACCAATCAGTATCCGTTTCATGTTTTTATTTCGTTCATCTGTCACACCTATATCCGATTCCGTCTGCTAGAAAGGCGATCACCGAGACAAAAAACGAATGCCGAGATCACCAACGCCGTACTGGCGTAGTTTTCAAAGAACGATTACGCTGTGGCAGCGCAAGGCTCGCGTAACACAATTGTCACTCCAACTTTACCACTTTTTTACCGATCTGTCATTGGCCCGTAACGATTGCCTGTCACGGTGTTGGCATGAACCAACACCACATTAAACATCGACATCCACTCAGTGAGTTTCTCAAGGGCATCGTTGGCATTACGACGACGGCGGCATTGCTAGTAGCGCAGTCAGCCGCGCTCGCGTCCGCTCCGCCAGACGACCGCAAACACAGTGAGGCTGCGGTCAAGAAGATCAATCACATCATCGTGATTTATCAGGAGAACTGGAGCTTCGATGCGCTGTACGGGCAATTTCCAGGCGCGAACGGTTATGCGTTCGGTTTCGACACCTTGCCGCAGTACGACGTCACAGCTTCGCCGGCGTACTCCCAATTGATTTATAAAACTGCGCGACCACTCAATGGCGGACTTGACCCAAATTTCCCAGCCAGCCCGGACGGAAACCTCGCACTCTGGTCAAACCACAACGTCGCGTTGCCGTTGATTCCTTACGATTTCACGCAGTACATCGCGCCGGACGCGAAGACAGGGGACATCGTGCACCGTTTCTATCATGAGCAATTGCAGATCGACAACGGTGTGCTTGAGCCGAAGCTCGGCGACCTCGACAAGTTTGTGACCTGGAGCGATAACCCAGGTCTCGTTCTCAGCTACATCGACGCAACGAATATGCCCGAGGGCCAGCTCGCCCAGCAATACACGCTTTGCGATAATTTCTTTCATTCGGCTTACGGCGGCTCGTTCCTTAATCACCAGTTCCTGATCGCTGCGAATGCCCCGCCATGGACGCAGCCCATTCCCGCCGGTTGGCAATCGAGCTACAACGCGATCACAAAAGCCCTGGCCGACAATCAACTGACGTTCGATGGCAAATACGGCGTCAACACGATTCAGCCGCTGCTCGCGCCGTTTTCGAACAACACTCCAACATCGAAACGGCTGCTGATTAACGACACCGATCCATCGCAGCCCGGTTATATGCCGAACATTGGCAACCTACTCGACAACGCAGGCGTGAGTTGGAAATGGTACGCGGGTGGTTGGAACGCTGCGCTGCAAAACAATCTTAACGCCGCTAACGATCCGGGCATCATCTTTCAGTTTCATCATCAGGCGTTCGCGTATTACACAAAGTACGCGCCGTTCCTGACCGCGCCGACCGCCAACTACACGAGCACGCCGCAACTAAATCCTGCGACGACTGGACCGAACTCGCACTTGCAGGATGAGGCTCAGTTCCTGGTCGATCTTCAGAACAACAATCTACCTGCAGTTGCGTTCATCAAACCGGCCGGACGCGACAATGAACATCCTGGCTACACCGACGTCGTGAGAGGCCAGCAACACGTCGCCGATCTCGTTGGTGCCGTGCAGAGCAGCCAGGCCTGGAACGATACGGCCATCATCATCACCTACGATGAGAACGGCGGACGCTGGGATCATGTCCCTCCACTAGTCCGCGCCGATGGCTGGGGCACCGGCGTGCGCGTGCCAGCAATCATCGTTTCGCCATTTGCACGCCCAGGATTCATCGATCACCGCGAATACGAAACCGTGTCGATCCTCAAGTTAATCGAATTTCGTTTCAATCTGCCGGCGCTCGCACAACGGGACGCAGATCCGGCGGTGAACGATCTGGTGGACACGTTCGCTTTACACTGACGCGAAAAGGCTAGGGAGTAGCAACACGGACCAGCGCCTCGAGGCGAAAGCTTCGAGGCGTTTGGTTTCAGTGAATACGACCTTAGTCCTACAGGTGCAGCGAATCACGGAGCGAACAAATGGCGGACAATGTTCGTTCGTCCGTTCGTTTCCCTAGGGTGTGAACGGACGGATGACTGATACCGGGGCGAGTGCGTGCCAGGTTTGCCGCTCTTCAAAGACGACTCGTTACCCCCGCCGAAAAATTTCTGAGCAAAAAAAATTTAAATCACACTAGCGAAGCTCGACATCGAAGCGGTGAGGCGATCAGCGGCCGTTGGCTTCATCGATTGGTTAGGCATTTTTTAACCCAGCGCCCACCGCGAATAGAATCTTCATCTCGACGCTGATCACGTGCAGATCACTCGTGCCAACATTTTCGAGCGAGTGTGGCGCTAAAGCCTCAGTCCACAGTGCCTGTGGTGGCTTCGCGAGAGCTGCGACGCTGCGACTATCAAGGCTAATCTCGCCACGAGCGCCTCGACGAACGAACGCACTCCAACTTAGGATGTAGAGTGCCGCCGGCCAACGATGGGTGTGAATCGGCGTTCTGCCACCCGCCACGATTCGGGTATCGAGAATGCGCACCGCATCATTTTCAAAAAGCAGAGTGTGATGCTCCGGGGCGGCCACGAGCGCATCTAAGTGCGCAGGCCAAGATTCCGCTTCCGCTTCCGATGAGTTCACGCGAGCGCTTCTTTTTTGCCTAACGAGAAAGAGATAAGCCACGGGCGGTCTTGGTGACAAGCACCTAGTGGTCACTTGATCGGGGGCCGTTGCCTTCATCTGTTGGTTAGAGGGCGTCATGTTATCAACTCTTTCACCCACCGTGAGCGATTTAAACGGCGAAAGCCGAATCGTCGATACAGCGACTCCGCGCGACTGTGGCTTGCATCGACTTCCAAATCGACCGCTGCAACCCCGGCCTTATGGGCACGCTCCACTACCGCAGCAAGCAATGCAGATCCGATGCCCAGCGAACGGTAAGAAGGTGTGACATAAAGCTCTTCGAGCCATGCAACCAAGCCGCCGTGTTCCGCGCTCAGTATGGTAGCGGCATAAGCAACACCGACAACGTACTCATCCGCTCGCGCCAACAGAACAAACCCGCGGCCTTCGTTTGCCACGACTGCCTCCAAGAGGTCAGACAATCGCTCCGTAGAAGTATCAACGCCATGCTCCCCAAGCTGCCCAACCAAAAGGCGGGCGCACTCGCTGCAATCACGAACTGCTGCGGGCGAAATAAGAAACGATTGCATCGCCATCGACGTAATGCGGCCTAACGAGACAGAGATAAGCCACGGCATGGCGGGGTGGCAAACTCGCCAAAGTTGCTTCGCAATGGGGTTGTTGGCTTCATCGACTGGTTAGGCTCCTTCACCTGAGGAGAAGTTCGCCTTATTCACTTCGAGTTTTGCGCAGGAGGCTGCGCGCCATTCTGCCTGAGAAGGTAACGAGGACGCCAAAGAGTTCTTACGGGACAAGAATTTGAGTCGGTAGCCGGGCTCAGTGAAGTCGCTTTTATGTCGATCTTCGCTTACCAGATTTCCCGCGTGATCGAATATTCGGATGACGCACTCTTTCGACCGACTGCAAAACCTTGCGTAATCAATAGCGTTATTGACTGCGTTCGGGCCTGTGTACCACAACCGACCGAAGGGCAGCGCGTCCGAAATTAAATCGGCACTACGTTTGTCTTTACGGAGTCGGACTTCGTAGGTGTGCGGCATCATCGGGTTTCGCAAATGTTTAAAGACTTCGGAAGCGGGGGTCCCTCCCTAAATGGAACCCCCGCTTCCCTCGTGTTGCGCCGTATCTGACCTAACCTGTGCAGTTATTCGTCTACCCTAACGTAACCGAGAGCCGTGAGCCGTTGTCGAGAAACTCATTGTAAAGATTGTGTGACAGAGTCTCCCTATCTTTCTCGCGTGGAGTGGTGCGAGTTTATTCTTTTGGCGGTTCCGAAATAGCCTTGATCCCAACCCGCAAAGTCAAGGGCCAAATGACGAGCCGCGTCTTTTTCGCTTCGCCCCACGCAGCACGGAGTTGATCGGTTATCTTCTCCAGCGGGTCGCGATTGTTCGCGGCGATGAACCGCTGCGTGGCGGACCATGAGCGCAAATAACCGACAAGCTGCTCCATATCCCATTGCGCAGTCATTTCGAAAGAAGCCATTTGAACTTCAGAAAATGGAAATGGGAGTTTTTCAAATTCTTCAACAAGTGCG
>Ga0182041_10000453_pt1 | contig 19206 bp, 13 predicted proteins | sample flu12Cox44000178_FD_125967 | JGI IMG/M metagenome (GOLD analysis project Ga0182041, IMG submission 125967) | Lab enrichment of tropical soil microbial communities from Luquillo Experimental Forest, Puerto Rico - flux8day.12C.oxic.44.000.178 | ecosystem: Environmental > Terrestrial > Soil >...
AGAGCGGACAGAATTCGCGACCCACCGCCAGAAGGCTTGGCTGGTGGGTTTTTTGCTTTTCTGGGACGCCGGACGGCCCCTCCGATGCCGGGTTCGCCCAATGGTGAAGATTTTAAAAGAAGAACAAGCAGAAGGGAGAAGGGCAAATGGGAAGTTACAAACATCCGGAAGTGCTGGTAAGTACCGACTGGGTGGCAAAGAACTTGAATGCCGCCGCATTGCGGTTGGTGGAGGTCGATGTGGACACCACGTCGTACGACCAAGGACATATTCCCGGCGCGGTGGGCTGGAACTGGCAAACGCAATTGCAAGACGGAGTGCGTCGCGACCTGATCGAGAAGGAAACATGGGAAAAGCTGCTGGGCAGGAGTGGCATCTCGAATGACACCGCGATTCTGTTGTACGGCGACAATAACAACTGGTTCGCAGCCTATGCCTTTTGGCAATTGAAATATTACGGGCACGACAAAGCGCGGCTGATCGATGGCGGGAGAAAGAAATGGATCGCCGAAGGACGAGCGTTGACGACCGATGCGCCCGAGGCCAAGGAAGAACATTACTCCGCCAAGCGACCGGACGATTCGATTCGCGCATACCGCAATGACGTGATGAGAATCGTGGAGAAGGAAGAACGCGGAAAACTGGTGGATGTGCGATCGGTGGACGAGTTCACGGGTAAAATCTTGGCGCCTCCAGGGCTGGCGGAGACGGCGCTACGCGCAGGACACATTCCGGGAGCGCAGAACGTGCCGTGGGTGCAGGCGGCGAATGACGATGGGACATTCAAGTCGCACGACGAACTGGAGAAATTGTACCGCGCCCAAGGCGTGACCGGCGGCGAGCCGGTGATCGCGTATTGCCGGATCGGTGAGCGCAGCTCGCACACCTGGTTTGTACTCAAGTACTTACTGGGTTACGACAACATCAAAAACTACGATGGTTCGTGGACCGAGTGGGGCAACCTGGTGGGTGCGCCGATCGTGAATTTGACGAAGACGGAGCTCGCGACGGCGGCTTGTAAGTGAATAACCAGGCGTAACCAACGATGAAGCAACAGTGCGGAGGAGATTGAGGCGCGGTCGCCAAGTGGCAAGGCATGGGTCTGCAAAACCCACATCGGCGGTTCGATTCCGCTCCGCGCCTCCAGGAATCGCGAACGCAAGAATTAGTCGTTGAGGGGCATCGGCTTCCCGTGCTGTCCGAGGAAGAGGCCGGGACGAGCGGAAGTGGGTTTGCCGTTGTCCCAGACCAGCAAGCCATTCACAAATACTTTTTCGATGCCTATGGGAAGAGTGGCGGGACTCGTGTACGTCGAGCGGTCAATGACCGTTTCGGGATTAAAGAGAACCAAGTCGGCCCAGGCACCTTCGCGAAGGATGCCGCGGTCTTTCCAGCCGAGGCGCTGCGCGGGAAGCGACGTCATTTTGCGGATGGCCTGGGGCAGAGTGAGCCAGTGTTTCTCGCGGACATACACGCCCAGCACGCGGGGAAAGGTGCCTGCGCCGCGGGGATGATCGGAATCGATGCCGCCATCGCTGGCGACCATGACCCAGGGTTGCTGGTAGAAGAGCTTGATGTCGCTCTCAACCATGGATTGACCGATAATGATGGCTTCGGTGTTGGCGGCATCCCCTTCCTGAACCAATCGAATGAACATATCGACGTCGGAAATGTGCGCCGATTTGGCCAGATCCGCGATGGTATGGCCGGCGTAAGAGGTATTAGGCTTGAATTGGGTAAGGGTGACGTGGGAAGCGCCGCCGACATCCGCGAGGGCCTTTGCGACGCTTTTTGGATTTTCATATTGCTTGTCCGGGACGAGAACTTTCAGATTCGAATGCCATGCGTCGTACGGATAACAGTCTGCGAGGAAATCGACGCCGCGCTTACGTGCGTCTTCGATGATTTTGATGTAGTCGGCGGCGCGGCCTTGCACTCCAACGGTGCCAAGCTTGATGTGCGAATGCTCGACGCCGATATGCGCGCGCTCGGCAATGGTAATTTCCTCGTTTAAGGCTTCGAAGGATTTGTCGGCTTCGTCGCGGATGTGCGTCATGTAGATGCCGTCGTGTAGCGCAGCAACTTTGGCGAGCGCGACGAGTTCGTCGGTGTTGGAATAACTTCCCACTTCATATTCGAGGCCCGAGGAAAGGCCGAGGATTTGCTGGTTGGCGGCCTGATCGACGAGTTGCTGCATCTGGGCGATTTCCGCCGGGGTGGCTGCACGCTTGAAATCCTTGTGCATGACTTGTTCGCGGACCGTTGCATGACCAACAAAGACGCCGAAGTTAACGGCGGGATGAAGCTGTTGGACAGAGCGGACCCAGGGAGGGATCGGCCAGGGCGAATCGCCGTCGGCTCCGACGATGAGTGTGGTGATGCCCTGGGCGATTTGCGTTTCGGCCAGGGGATCGCTCAAAAGGCCGGCTTCCGAGTGATTGTGAATGTCGATGAAGCCGGGAGCGAGGACGAGTCCGTGAGCGTCGATGGAGCGCTCGTCACGGCCAGGCCGAAGATCGCCGATTTGGGCGATGCGTCCGTCGGAGACCCGAACGTTCGCGTTGCGAAGCGCAAGGCCCGTGCCGTCCGCGAGTTGGGCGTTCAGGATAACGAACGAGGAAGGATTCTGTTGCGAGTCGAGCGGAAGAAGAGCAAGGAGGACGATACCAACTAGAAATGTTGCACGACGCATGCGAAAGGATTCCCGATATAGGCCGAGATGTGACCGGCCCGGATGTAACGACGGACAAAGATACCATGAAGTCAGCGGCCGCCGGTGACCTGGAGTATGGAACCGGTGATGAAGGACGCGGCGGGAGACAGCAGAAAAACGACGGCTTCGGCAATCTCGCTGGGTTGGCCGGGACGGCCCATCGGGATAGTGGAAGTGAGTCGACCGAGCCGGCCGGGATCACCCGCGGCAGCGTGAATGTCCGTTTCCACCAACCCGGGCGAAACGGAGTTGACGCGGATGCCTTCGGTCGCGACCTCCCGGGCCAGGCCAATCGTGAGCGTGTCGATAGCCGCTTTACTGGCAGCATAGTGGACCCATTCGCCGGCTGAACCGAGTTGCGCGGCGCGCGAAGAAATGTTGACGATCACGCCGCCGCGGCCACCATGCTTGGTCGAAAGACGGCGGACCGCTTCGCGGCAGCAGAGGAAGGGGCCGGCGACGTTGACGGCGAAAAGGCGCGCAAGCGCTTCGGATTGCACGGAATCGACGCGCGCAAAGCCACCGGTGATCCCGGCGTTGTTGACGAGACCGGCGAGTGTTCCGAGCATTTTCTCGGCGTATTTGAACAGTTGCAGGATGTCCGGCTCGTTGCCCATATCGGCTTGAATTGCGGCTGCGCGCCCACCGGAGTCGAGGATTTCTTCGACCAGTTTGTTTGCAGCGACACCGTCAGAAACATAGTTGACCGCGACCGCGTAACCCCGGGCGGCCGCGAGACGGGAAATGGCAGCGCCGATGCCACGGCTGCCGCCGGTCACGATGAGAGTGCCGAGTGCTTCAGTCATGAAGAACATTGTAGAGCCGGATTCCCGCAAGAAAGAAAACGCATGGGCTCGTTTATTGAGTGGATTCGGCTCCGCGCTTGCGGAGAGAGCGGAAGAGCAGGCGCAAAGCGGTGTAGAGAAGAACAGCCATGCTGAAGGCGGCGAAAGCCCATTTAGCCAGGGTGCATACGTTAGCGAGTTTTTCGAGACCGATCCACTCTTGCGGATAATGGCGGAGAAACGCGAGAAAGCAGAAGTTCTCGGCATAGTCGAAAAAAGTAGTGCCGAGCGTGAGCAGGCTAAGTTGCCGTAACGCGGTGCGGTTGGGGAAGAGGCGGCCGAGGCAGAAGGCCGTTGAAGACAGGAAGAACAGGCCATAGATAGCGGGAAAAAGGGAATCGACCCGTTCGAGAAAGAGTCGATAGGCGGTGCGGCCACCGGGGCCAAAGAGCACGAGTTTTTTGTAAATCGAACTGGGCGAATACGTGAACATCATGTCGGGAAGTCCGATGCGAAGTAGGGCGGCAAAACCTGGAACCAGCGGGAGGCCACGGACTTGGATCATCCAAAGAAAGAAACCAGCGAGAACAGCAGACGCAATGACAACCGGTGGCTTTGCGAGCTTCTGGACAAGGGAAGTTTGTGGCATGAGGATGAAGTTTGCCATAAACAAGGAGAACGGCCTAAGGCGATCCGCGGGGTCTAGTAGACAAAGTCGTTGAGGGCCTTATGCGCTGTGTCCGCAGCGGCCGAAGATTTTCCCGCCAGCATCAGGGACGCCCATTCCGATGCGGCGTGAGAGATGCGGACGGCTTCGGTGGAAAGCGATTCGGGCCCGCCGGAGTCGGAGTTGCCAAAGAAGATGCGTTCCATGGGGCGGGATGCTAGCAGTCGATTTTTCGTGAACTGACCGGGGACGGCCATCATCATGGCGTGGCCACGGCGATAGAGGCGAATCTCGATGGGATCGACGCGGAATGCAGGCAACAAACCCTGAAATTCTTGCAAAACTTTTCCAGCAAATTCCTGGCAGTCCTCATCTTCTAGAAGGAGTTCGCGTTCGGATTCACGGAGTGTGGAGTAGAAGGTGAGAATTTCATACTTCGGGTGGTAGCAAGATTGATTGCGGATGGTCCAATCGGCGACGATGAAATCGGTGAAGGAATTGCCGGGGCACCAGTTGTCATAGCCCTTGCGATAGACAGGCTTGTCGAAAATCATGTTGATCATGGGAACGGGAGCGTAGCGCATACGGCGCATGGCCTGCTTCTGATCGCTGGGAAGGCCCGCAACAAGGCGCGCGGTAATGAACTTGGGGGCACAGACGATGGCGAATCTGGCCGAGACGGTGGCGAGCTTGCCGTCCTGGTAGTAGGTGACGCGGACCTCGCTGGCATCCGGAACAATCGCGACAACGGTGACGCCACCGAGCATGCGTTCGCCATATTGGGGTTGAAGAACTTCCACGATTCTTTTGCTGACGCAACCCAGGCCGCCGGGAAGAATGACGCGCGTGCTGTCCTCGCCCTTGATGAGATACTGCGCATCGTTGACGCCGATGAAGGCCGTGGTGTCTTCCGTGCGGGCCCCCCAGTTCGAAGGGCCGTACGCGTCCCACCAGCGGGAGATCTCCGGAGCATAGTTGCCCAGGATATCTGTAAAGGGCTTGGAGTCGAGCTCGAGCATCTCTTTTTTGAGATCGATCTTAAGCATGTCGCCGGAGAATTTCTTGAAGCTGGCGATGGTTTCTTTCGAGTACGGAAGCTGAGTGAGGCCGGAACGCCAAGTGTCGGGAGTATATACGCCCTGGTCGATGGTGGGATCGGGCATGTCGATAGGGAGGAGATTCAGGCCTATTTCCCTCGCCAGTTGATCGCAGTGGCTGTTACGGAAATCGTAAGCCGCAGCGGTGGAGTAGGCCTGACCTTGGAATTGTTCCTCGTAAGCATTGCCGCCGAAGTGATCTTCCTTTTCGAGAAGCAGCCAATCTTTGCCGCGCAGGAAGTAGGCTGCGGAGAGTCCCGCCATACCGCCACCGATGATGGCAATGTCGACCTTGCGAGAGGCTTCGGGCTTGGGAAAGGCATACCCATCGCGGATTTTGTGGCAGACGGCGAAATGTTCGCTTTCCAGGGAAGCAACGCGGCGATCGTCGTCGACGGGAATCAGGGCTTTTCTGATCGGACAGCCGGAGGCGACAGAGCCGGCGAGAGCGAATTTGATGAAGTCGCGGCGGGAATGAGACATGCGAGTGAGCCCTCCTAAGGACGCTCCAACCATTCGCGCGCTTCCTTTCCGATACTGCGGGTGCGAATGCGATACCAGATCAAAATCAGAATGACGGACGCGAAGAAGATGAGGGTGGAGACCGCATTGATTTCGGGCGTGATTCCCCGGCGAAGGCGTGCCCAGATCTCCAGAGGAAGGGTGTTTTCGCGGCCGATAAGAAAAAACGTGACCGCGATCTCATCCATGGAGAGCGTGAAGATGAGCAGCCCGGCGGCGACCAGAGCGAGGCGAAGATTCGGGAGTGTGACGCGCCAGAAGGTTTGCCAGGGCGTTGCGCCCAGGTCGAGAGAAGCTTCTTCGAGCGCTCGGTCCATTTTTTGCAAGCCTGCGAAGAGTTCCGTGGTAGCCACCGAAATGAGCGCGGTGGCGTGCCCGAGGAAAACCGTGAAGAGGCTGAGTTGCATGCCAGCAAAATTGGCGAACATTAATAAGGATAGGCCGGTGATGATGCCGGGCAGGATGAGGGGGAGGAGAACGAGCCGGCGGAAGAGTTGTTTACCCGGGAAATTCGCGCGATCCAGCGCAAGTGCAGCGAGAAGGCCAAGAACGAGTGACAGAACCACGGCCGCTAGTGCGACGAGGAAGCTGTTGAGTAGCGAATCCCAGATGGAAGCGTCGCTGAAGAGTTGACGATACCAGTCGAGAGTGAAATGGCGGGGAGGAAATCCGCCGACACCGTCCCGATGGAAGGAGTAAAGCACGAGAACGGCGATCGGGAGATACAGGAAAGCGAAGACCAGCGCGGCGAAAAGCGTGAGGAGGGAAGAGCGCGGCTTTGTCGACCAATGGGTCATCGGTAAGACCACCGTTTTTCGAGACGTTCGGTAAGGAACAGCAGGCCGATGATCAGCAGCAGAATGCCAAGGGAAATGGCGGCGCCGAGAGGCCAGTCATAGGCGGTGCCGAAGAGATTTTGCACGATATTAGCGATCATGACGCTCGATGGCCCGCCGACGAGAAGCGGAGTGAGGAAATCGCCGAGAGTCAGAACGAAGGCGAAGGTGGCACCGGCAAGGAGGCCGGGGAGAGAAAGAGGAAGAATGACGCGGAAGAACGTGGCGCGCGGGCTGGCACCGAGGTCCTGGGAAGCTTCGATCAGGCTGCGCGGGATGTGTTCGAGAGAAGCGTAAAGCGGGAGGAAAACGAACGGCGTGTAGATATGCGTGAGCGTAAGGATCACGGCAAAAGGGCTGTAGAGAAAGAAGCTCACCGGCTCGCGAGTGAGGTGCAGATATTGAAGGAAGCCGTTGAGGATGCCGGCGTAGCCGAGGATCGTTTTCCACGCGTAGCCACGCACGAGATAGCTGACCCAGAGGGGGATGATGACGAGCTGATACAGGAGTTCCTTGCGCAGGCCCGCACGGAAGGACATGTAGTAGGCGAGGGGATAGCCGAGCAGGAGTGAAAGCAGCATCACACTGGCGGCGATTCGCGCGGTGCGGAAGAGCACCTCGAGGTAGACGGGATTGTGGAGCAGCGTCGCATAGTTGTGGAGACTCCACTGGTGGACGATGAAGCCCTCACGAACGAGCCAGAAACTATGGACGAGCATCAACGCGTAGGGGAGCAGCAGGAACAAAGCCACCCAAAGTAGCGGCGGAGCGGAGACGATGGATTTATAGGCGCGCGAGTACATGACGGTTGTCAGTCGCGGACGGGGATAGCGTCCGCGGGCTCAAAGAAAAAGTCGTGATCACCCGAGAGCGCGCTGCTTGCGGGAATACGGGCGCGAAGGAGTTGATTGTTCAGGTCTAGTTCCAGAAGTTCGGTGGCGCCCGCAAAGATTTGTTGGTTGATATACGCGCGAAAACGCACGGAGTATGGCGTTGGGGGCGACTGCGAAGAGAGGTGAATTGCATCGGGGCGGAGCGAGAACGACGCCGGACCATTGGGCAGACTTGCAGGCCACGATAGATTCTCGACCGTGACAATGCCGTCGAGGACTTGTCCGCGGAGAAGATTCGTCTGGCCGACGAATTGCGCCGTGTAGCTGGTGGCGGGATGCGCGTAGATTTCGCGAGGCGAGGCCACTTGCTCGAGGGTGCCGTCTCGCAGCAGGGCGATGCGATCGGAAAGGGCCATGGCTTCTTCCTGGTCGTGGGTCACGAACAGGAAAGCAATGCCGAGTGCGCGTTGCAGAGATTTGAGCTCCGTCTGCATTTGCTTGCGCAGATTGGCGTCGAGAGCGGCGAGCGGTTCGTCGAGGAGAAGCAATTGTGGGCGATTGACGAGCGCCCTGGCGAGCGCAACGCGTTGCTGCTGGCCGCCACTAAGACGCGAGGGCCGCGCATGGGCGTATTCCTTCATCTTGACCATGCGCAGTGCGGCGTCGACTCGGGGCGGGATCTCCGCGGCCGGTGAGCCCGAGGCACGCAGGCCGTAGGCGACGTTGTCTTCCACGGAAAAGTGGGGGAACAGCGCGTACTGCTGAAAGACGGTGTTAACGCGTCGCCGATAGGGCGGGAGGGTGTCGAGTCGAGAGCCATTCATCCAGATCTCCCCGGAGGTCGGTGGTTCGAAACCGGCGATGAGACGGAGTAGCGTGGTTTTTCCGGAGCCACTTTCGCCGAGAAGGGTAAGGAATTCCCCGGAAGCGATTTGCAGGGAAATGCTTCTCAGAACATCCTGTGCACCGAATCGTTTGGCGACGTTGCGAAGTTCCAGCAATGCACCGTCCGCAGCCGGGACGCTGGCTGAACTGTTCGGGGTGGAGGACACGGTCTTCACGGGGCGGCTTTCACCTCGTTCCAGACTTCGATGTACCTGGCGCGGCGCGGAACGTCTTGCCAGAAATAAATGCGTTGCATGTAGGCATCCGGATCGTCGAGATGCAGGCTCTTCTTTTCGGCGTCGGTCATGAATTGTGCGGCGGAGGGGTTGGCGGGAGTGTAGTGGGTAACCTCCGAAATCTTCATTTGGGTCTGCGCCTCGATCATGTATTCGAGGAAGGCATAGGCAAGCTCTTTGTTAGGGCTCGCCCGGGTGATCATGAGGTGGTCAATCCAGCCGGTTGTGTTTTCCTTGGGGATGATTTCGCCGATGGCGAAGTTGGCTTGCCGAAGTTGGTTGGTCATGAGAGGCCAGCCCATCGCGGCGATAATTTCGTGGTTTTCGAAAAGGTTGGTGAGCTCGCCGCCGGTGGACCAGAGTTTGCGCACATTGGGCTTGAGGGCTAGCAGTTTTTGTTTGACGGCAGCGAGCTGCGCGTCGGAGAGATTGTACAGCCGCGATGGATCAGGCTGGTCGTAGCCGAGCAGCTGGGCGGCCATGTACAGGGTAGAGAGGTCGTCCCAAACCGAGATCTTGCCTTTGTACTTGGGGTCCCAAAAGATGCTCCAGGAATCGGGAGGCTGGGGGAATGCGGTGGTGTCATAGAGAAGCGGATTCGGACCCCAAACAAAGGGCACCCCGAAGGTTTGAGAATTGATTTTGACCAGCGGCAGGTCGCGCAGCTTCGCGGAGAGCTGAGAATACGTGGCCAGCTTGTTCAAGTCGAGAGGCTCGGCGAGACCCGCTCTGGCGATGGAGGTGGCGACGTCGCTCGACGGCGAGATCACATCGTAATTGGAGGCGCTGCCGCCGCGAAGCTTCGCGACCAGGTCATCGCTGGAACCCATGTAGGATGCGGTGACTTTGCATTGATGTGCCTCTTCGAAAGCTCGGGTGAAGGAAGGATCGGCATAACCTTCCCAGACGAGCAGGTTCAGGTCGGCCTGTTTTCTCTGGCACGAAGCGATACAAAACACCGAAACGACCAGCGCAGCCGAGAAACAAAAGGGCGCCCAGAAGTTGCGGCGAGCGGCTCGCTCAGTGCGGCTCTTCGTAGACAATGTTGCCTCCCACTATGGTGAGGACGACTTTCGTCTTGCTGATGTTATGGGGATCGATTTCGAAGATGTTGCGATCGAGCATGATCAGGTCAGCGGCTTTGCCGACTTCGAGCGAACCTTCATATTTTTCCAGATGCCCGGCGAAGGCGGCATTTCGCGTATAGCCCTCGATGGCGTGGGCAACCGTTAGTTTCTGTGAAGGAATGAAACCACCCTCGGGCTTGCGGTCGGCAGTTTGCCGTGTGACCGCGGTCTGCAGGCCTTCCCAGGGATTGAGGGTAACGATAGGCCAGTCGCTGCCGAAGGCGTATTCGCCGCCACCGAGTGCGATGCTTTTCCAGACCCACGCGCGACTGGCACGCTCGGGGCCGAGGTTGCGGGCCCAAATGCCCAGGGTGTCGTCATCGGGATAGGAATGCAGGGGCTGCATACTGGCGATGACCCCGAGTTTGCCAAAACGCGGAATGTCCGAAGCGGCGACGGTCTCGATGTGCTCGATGCGGTGACGGCGATTTTTCGAGTGGTTCTGATGCGCGGCAGATTCGTATGCGTCGAGCGCGGTACGGACTGCACGGTCGCCGACCGCATGGGTGTAAATCTGAAAATCCTTCTTGTCGAGCGCAGCGACCGCCGCTTTGTACTTCTCGGGGTCCCAGAAGAGCCATCCCTTTGTGGAGGAATCGTCAGAATAAGGTTCGAGAAGGGCGGCGGTGCGCGTTTCGATCACCCCGTCCAGAAAGAATTTCACGCTGCTGACATCAATCCATTCGTCGTGAAAATTCTTTTGAGCTGCCTCCAGTGCCGCGAGGTCCTCGGAGCGCAACTCCGGCGGTGCGGCATTGTAGGCGATGTGAAAACGCACCCAGAGCTGCTTATTCACGCGAAGCTGCTGAAGGATTTCCAATTCTTGGAAATCCCCGCCGGCACTGTGAACCCGCGTAATGCCATTCTGGACGGCGAGTTTCATTCCCGCCCGAAGGGCGTTCAAGCGCTCGACGTCGCTGAGTTTCGGCAGTACGTTCTTGACGAGACTGCCGGCGGATTCCAGGAGGACGCCAGTCGCCTCGCCGGTCGCGGGGTCGCGAAGGATCTTTCCATCGAGGGGATCGGGTGTGGATGGGTTAATACCCGCCAAAGCCAGGGCTTTCGAATTCGCCCAGAAGGTGTGGCCGTCATACGATTCGAGAAAAACGGCGTAAACGGGAAAGAGCGGGTCAAGGTACTTTTTGTTGGGAAGAGTCTCGGGCGCGAACATGGTGTAATCCCATCCGCGGCCCAGAATCCAAGGGTCTTCGGGATGCTGGTCGGCGTACTTCTTCAGGATGTCCTGAATTTCCGCGACGTTGTGCGCGCCTGCGAGATTGACGCGTCGCAGGCTTAAACCGCCGTCGAGAAAATGAATGTGGCAATCGGTGAAGCCCGGGAGAACGAGTTTGCCTCCGGCATCAATCATTTTTGTGCCGATGCCTCTCCTGCGGGTGACCTCTTCCTCCTTCCCGATGGCGACGATCTTTCCCTTCAAGATGGCCACACTGTCGGCCCAGGGTTTTTTCTCGTCGACCGTGTAGATCTTCGCGTGAACCACGATGATCTCGGCAGGCGTGTAGCGGACCGATTGTTGCGCACCGATCGGGCGCGCCGCGAGGAAAGGCAAGAGCAGAAAGAAAATGAAACAGCGGATGCCAACCGGCTGGTTCGCTCGGAACCATAGCGAGCTTGAAGCGTCAGTGGGAGAAGGGGGGATCGGGTGGGCGGCTTTCATGAATTTAGAAGGTTGGAGGCGTGTTGACCCACAAGACCCAGGCTTCGGAACGTCCCGGATTCTTCCAGCGATGTGGCGTGGAGCTTTCGAAATAGAGACTGTCGCCGGGACGAAGACGGTAATGGCCCTGGTGCTGGAGCCAGATTTCGAATTCGCCCCGCAGCACGTGCAGAAACTCTTCGCCTTCGTGGGAATAAGCTTCGCCGCTTCCTCCTCCCGGTTGGATGCGGAACAGATGAGGTTCCATGGAGGTGTTGCCCCAGGCGAGGAGCTCCATGCGCACCTTGGGGCTGGTTTCGAGGATTTTGCGTTCGGCCGGGCGAACCAGGGCACGGGCGTCGCCATTGGTATCAAACAGCGAGGCGATATTGGTCTTATAGAATCGAGCGATGCGGCTGAGCGTTGCGACCGAGCCGCGCATTTGACCGCGCTCGAGGGCACTGAGAAAACCCACGGAGACATTCGTCGCGCGTGCCACCTGCACCAGGGAGAGACCACGCTTCGTGCGCATCCTGCGAAAACGCTGCCCCGGAGATTGCCAAGCATCAACCGGTGCTACGGCGTGACCCTGCTTTTTCAGGACGTGAACAATCGCAGCGGGATTAAGACCGCGAGCGCGGCGAAGGAAAATTGCACGCTGCAGCAGCCGGATGTCGAATTCGGTGTACAGGCGATAACGGCTCTCGGTGCGTTGCGGCGACACCAGTCCGAGAACCTCCCAGGCACGGAGCGCGGAGGAAGAGATACCCAGACGCTTCGCAACTTCGGAAATGCGTAGGAGCCGTCCAGAGGACAAAGATTCCGATGGAGCGGACAAATTCTTTCTGCTTGACATAGGTCCCGGCATTCTCTAAGTTTGCTGGATTATAGTAAGGTTCCAGGGCAGGTAGCAACCACGAAGAATCGCATTTTGGGGGCAAGCGGGCCTTCGTGCAGAGGGGTGAACGAAATGATCCGAAGAGAAGTGAGGACGCAGGTAGTGTGTCGAAAGATTTGGTGGATGGGGCTGATCGTTGCGTTGACGCTGACGACCGCGCCACAGGGAAACGCACAGAGCACGGGTGGCCGCATTCGCGGTACCGTGACGGATCCGAGCGGAGCGGCGGTAGTCGGGGCCAAGGTAACTTTGATTAATGAAGCGACCAATACGCCGAAAGAAGCAGAGACGGGAAGCAACGGAGAATATTTGTTTCTGGAGGTTCCGGTTGGCAGTTATGAGGTCGATGTGAACCAGACCGGGTTCAAGAAATATGTACGCAAGGGGGTTGTGCTGGTCCTCAACGAAATTGCGACCATCGACGTGGCGCTGCAGGTGGGTTCAACGGTGGACACCGTGGAAGTGACGGGTGCTCCGCCGGTAATTGATACCACCACGACCCAATTAGGCGCGGTGATGACGGATCAGTCGGTGCGGGAATTGCCGTTGAGCACACGGAATACTTACCAACTGCTGCAGCTTCAACCGGGCGTGCAATCGCAGTTGGGTGCGGATCTATTTTACGGCAGCAACAACCCCGGCGTGGTGTCCGTGAACGGTGGCCGTGGGCGTTCGAACAACTACATGGTGAACGGCGGGGATGGCAACGACATTTTTGTGAACGGACCCGCGATTCAGCCCTCGCCGGATGCAATCGAAGAATTCCGCGTGCTTACGAATACGTTTGACGCCGAATACGGCCGGAACTCGGGATCGGTCGTGAACGTGGTGACGAAGTCGGGAACGAATCAGGTGCACGGCGACGTGTATGAATTTTTCCGGAATAATGTGCTGAATACCAAGGGATTTTTCGATCCCGCGGTGCCGGTTTATCAGCAGAACCAGTTTGGTGCAACGCTCGGCGGTCCCATCAAGAAGGACAAGACCTTCATTTTCGGATCCTACGAAGGAAACCGGCTGAAACAGGGAATTTCCTCGGGGCAGGTGTTCCTGCCGACCACGGACGAGGCGGGAGGCAATTTTGCTGCGGACGGACCGTTCGCGGGAGTGGTAACCGATAACACCTTTGCGAACACGCTGTACAGCCGGCCGGGATGCGCGACGGCGCTGCAGGGAACATCGCAGAATGGAGCAGCGGCCGCGCTGGCATCGATGGCCAACGGAACCGCGGCCCCGGGAACCACGGTGAATTACAGCGATTTGTTCCCGAACTCGGTGGTTCCGACGCAGTGCTTCGATCCCACGGCGAACGCACTGTATCAAAAATGGGTGGCACCCGTCGGAACGGGAACCCTGACCTATACCCCGCCGTTAATCGAAAACGACGACCAGTTCACGGTGCGCTTCGACCACAATTTTTCGCCGACCCAGCATCTCACTGCGTACTATTACTTCAATGACGTAAATCAAACTCAGCCGTTCTCGAACTTCCAAGCGGCGGGAGCGAACGTTCCGGGCTTCGGCGGTCTGTTTAAGACCCGGGTGCAGCAGGTGAACGTGAGCCAGACCTCGACGATCAGTTCGACGGCGGTGAATGAAATCCGCTTCAACTACTTCCGCGAGTCGCAGGGTGACCTGAATCATCCGGTAAATATCCTGCCCAGCCTGCACGACGCGTGCGGCAGCCTGGTTCCCGCGGCGAATTGTTTCGCAGACCCCAATAATCCAACCTCGGGAATTACGACCAATATTCCGGGCCGCGAAGGCGTGCCCTTTGTGAGTGTGGCTGGCGGATTCGTGATCGGGAATAACTTCGAAGGGGAATTGCCGCAGACCGGCAACACCTACCAGATCGCCGACAACTTCAGCAAGGTGATGGGCACGCACAGTCCGAAATTCGGCGTCAACTTCACCATCCAGAAGTTCAACCAGTTTCTGTATTACAACATCAACGGATGGCTTACGATTCAGAACAATGGCTCGCAGAACTCGCTCGGTCCGACCGCCGCGGCCGCGGATGCCTATCCGGATTACTTCCTCGGGGTGCCGACGACCTATTCGCAAGGTGCGGCGCAGGGAGAAAACCTCACGAACTACGGTTTGTACCTGTACGCGCAGGACAGTTGGAAGATCAAGTCAAATTTGACGCTGAATTACGGCTTGCGCTGGGAACTGAATACCCCGTATGTGGACAGCGGCAACCGCTTGCAAACGTACCGGCCGGGCCAGGACAACACGAGTTATCCGTGCTGGTTGAGTCCGGCGAGTCAAGCGACGCTGGGCGCCAGTTCACCGGACTGCGGACCGACTTCCGCAAATAACGCCTATTACCCGACGGGACTGGTGTTCCCGGGAAACCCTGGAGTTCCCCGGGGACTAACCTCCACGTATTACCAAGCATTTGCGCCGCGCATCGGGTTGGCGTACAGCCCGAACTGGAGCAGCGGTTTGCTGGGCGCGTTGGCCGGCGGACCGGGACATTCCACGATCCGTGGCGGATGGGGAATCTTCTACAACCCGATAGAGCAGTTGGTGATGGAACAATTCAGCGCCGAGCCGCCCTTCGGCGTAAGCGCGGCGCTGACCACGCCGTTGTTTAATACTCCGTATTTGAGCCAGGCGGGTGTGCAGGCGCCGAACAACGGGGGCGGCATTATCAATCAGACGCCCTCCACGCCCTGTCCGGTGTCCGGGGGGCCGGCTGGTTGCGTGGATTGGTCGCTCTTCCGTCCGATTTTGCTGTTCGGGGAATTCCAGCCACACTTAAGAACGCAATACGCGGAGCAGTACAACCTGACGGTCGAACGGCAATTATCGCAGACGATACTCTTGCGCGTGGCGTACGTAGGAACGCAGGCGCATCGGCTGCTGGCATCGCAAGACCTGGACTACGGCAATTCCCAGACCTGTCTGGACATTAACAGCATCCCAGGACAAAGTTGCGGGACCTTTTCTTCGGACAATGCGTATTCTTTCTCGATTCCGGCGGGAATGACTTTTCATATGCCGTACATCCCGGGCGGGCCGGGCGGGACGAACATCCCCTGCCCGTACGGAAAATCGCAGCCGGCGGGTTGCGTGGTGACCGGAGCACCGGGAGGTACGCCGGTCACGCTGGTAGGACTGCGGCCGTATTCTTCACCAAACTGCAATCCGGTTACGGGAACGGGCTGCCCAGCGGACGGCATTCCGGTCTTGAGCAACATCTTTACCGAAAACACGATTGCCAATTCCAATTACAACGCGCTTCAGGTATCCGTCGAAAAGACCTATTCGCATGGGCTGATGTTCCAGGCGTCCTATACGTACAGCAAGGCCATCGATCAAGGCGCGTCGTTTGAGAACCAGCTAAATCCGATCTACGCGAACTATACGCGCGGCCTTTCGCTTTTGGATGCCAAACACCGGTTTGTCTTCAGCCCGGTGTGGCAACTCCCCATTCCGAAAAAAGAGGGGTTCGCGGGGAAGGTGGCGAACGGGTGGCAACTGTCGGCCATCATCGTGTACCAGAGCGGATTCCCGATTCGCGTGCAGGATCAGAACGACGCTGAGTTGCAGTACAGCATCTTCTTTGAGTCCACCAACACCCCGTATATGACTGCGCCCTTGCAGCGGCTAAACCCCAAGACCAACGCGGGTAATTATTGGTTCAATGCCGCGAATTTCTGCGATCCCACAACGGGACAGCCTTGCCCGCAACAACTCGGGACCTTTGGAAACACGCCCCACGCGCTGTGCTGCGGTCCGGCGCTCAGCAACACCGACCTGGTGATCGCGAAAATCACGCCGATCACCGAGAGAATCAGCTCGGAATTCCGGGCGGAATTCTATAACACCTGGAATCACACGGAATTCAAGAATCCCGATGGAAGCTTCCAGAATTCCACGTTTGGGCAAGTGCTGCAAGCTCGGGATCCGCGCGTGATGCAGTTTGCGATAAAGATCATGTTCTGAGGGCGGCGAGCGAATCAGCGAAAGGGCGCGGAGTGCCGCGCCTTCTCGCTAAGGAATGCGCCATGCGACCCGCGGCGGGCAAAATTCCTTGCGCGCACCGCATGGCGGATCGCGAGTAGTGCAGAAATTGTGCGGTAAGGCGTTAGAATAGATCATGCAGTTTGCCGCAGAAACCGCGAAGTTTTTCCTCGCTGATACAGGCGGTTTAGCCTCGGAGGCAACACCGGGCGCACACCGCCGAAACACTGACCGCAGGGAAAAGACCTGCCACAGGTGAACCCCAGGAAGGCCCACCTGATCGGAGTAAGAAAATGCACGAGACGTTACAGAAGGAAATCGCTCTGTATGAGAAGCGCACGCCGAAATCCGCACAAGCGCACCAGCGGGCTGAAAAACTCATTCCGCTGGGAGTCGCTAGCAATTACCGAGCCTACGATCCGTATCCGATATTCGTAGCCGAAGGCCACGGGAGCAAGATCAAGGATATCGACGGAAACGAATACATCGATCACAACCTTTGTTTCGGTACTTTGATGGCCGGGCACGGGCATCCCGCGGTGGTGAAAGCGGCGAAGTGGGCACTCGACAACGGCAGCACGTTTGGCATGCCCCACGGCATGGAAGCGGAGTTGGCGGAAGAAATTTGCGCCCGCTATCCGGTGGAAATGGTACGGTTCGGGTCGAGCGGCACGGAGGCCACGATGCACGCCTGCCGCATAGCGCGCGCGGCCACCGGGCGTGACAAGATTCTGCGGTTTGAAGGTTGCTACCACGGTCTGCACGATACGGCGCTCGTGAGCGTAAAGCCGAAAGCCGAAGACTTTGGCGACATCCATGCGCCGAACTCCGTGCCCGGCGGGCTGGGCGTGATCAAGGCGGTTCTCGATAACGTAACGGTTGCCACGTTCAATGACCTGAAGAGCGTGGAGCATCGTTTTAAGCAATTGCCGGGTCAGATCGCCGCGATCATTCTCGAGCCGATCATGATGAACGTCGGCATCTGCATGCCGCAACCCGGTTTCCTCGAGGGCTTGCGCGAAATCTGCACAAAGAACGGCACGCTGCTTATCTTTGACGAAGTCAAAACCGGCGCGAAGTTGGGCTGGGGTGGCGCGAGCGAGTACTTTGGCGTGAAGCCGGACATGATCACGCTGGCGAAGTCCATCGGTGGAGGGGTGCCGCTGGCCGCGTTTGGCGCGAGCCGCGCGGTAATGGATTTGATCGTGCAGCACAAAGTCTTTCACGGCGGCACATACAACACCAACCGCATCGCCATGGCTGCGGGTCTGGCCACTTTCCGCGAAGTGCTGACGCACGAAAACTACGCGCAGGTGGAGAAGCTCGGCAAGAAGCTGGAAGACGGCTACCGAAGGATCATCAAGAAGTCCGGGCTGCAGGCGTACGTGATTCGTGCGGGGGTAAATGGGGCGTTGATGCTGTATCCCGAGGAAATCCGGAATTACCGGGACTGGCTAGAGATTGACGTCGATCTGTGGCGGCAGTTCTGGTTCGCTATGGTGAATCGCGGTGTGCTGGCGATGCCGTACTGGTGGGATGAACAGTGGACCATCTCCGTGCAGCATAGCGAAGCAGACATTGACAAGCACCTGGCGGTGTTTGAAGAAGTCGCGCCAGGACTAGCGAAAACGCAAGAGGAACGCGGGCTGAAGTACGTTGGCGCAGCAGGGCACTAAGTTCAGCCCAGTTCGTCATTCCGAACGGAGCGTGCCCAGGGTCACGTCGCCACGCCGCTTGGAATGCCGGTTGAGTGTCGAGGAGCGAATCGGGTGAGTGGTGATGCCGCGAGTGTCACGGCCGTAGCCGGGAGAGATGCCGTAGAGCAACCGCATTTGAAACGCGTGTTGGGGCGGCGCGACCTGGTCCTGCTGTTCGTTGTCGCGGTGTTCAACCTCAACGTGTTGCCCTCCATCGCTGCGAACGGCGGAGTCACGATTTGGTTGTGGCTGATCGCCCTGATCCTGTTTTTCTGGCCGCAGGGGATCGCGGTGATTGAGCTGGCCCACCGGTATCCCGGCGAAGGAGGCGTTTACCTCTGGGCCAAGGAAGTATTCGGTGATTTTCACGGTTTCCTGTCGGGATGGTGCTACTGGACGAACAACATGATGTACGTGCCGACGGTCATGCTGTACTTCGTGGGCGTTTCGGTGTTCGTTTTAGGTCCAGGGCATGAAAAGCTGGCAGACAGCCGCCCCTTTGCACTTGGCGCTTCGGTGGTCCTCCTTGCCCTCTTGGTGGTGCTGAATGTGATAGGGCTTGGCGTGGGGAAGTGGATCAACAATCTCGGCGGAATCGGCACGTTCGTGGCGGCGTTTCTGCTGATGGGACTGGGCGCGGTGGTGTACGTGAAATACGGCACCGCGATGCATTTGGCGGACTTTGAGATTCAGGCGAATCCGCGATTTGTGCTGAATTCGTTCGGGGTGATCTGCTTTGGACTGGTCGGATTGGAACTTGCATCCATCATGGGCGATGAGATTGAAAATCCGCGTAAGACCTTGCCGGGAGCGGTGGCATGGGGCGGCGTGCTCTCCGGGTTGCTGTATGTCGGAGCGACTCTGACGCTGCTGATTGCGGTGGACAAAAACACCATCAGCGTGTTGCAGGGGATCGTCCAGGCGGTCAGTCATATGGCCGGGCAGGTGGGGGTGGGCTGGATTGTCGCGCCTTTTGCGTTTTTGCTGAGTGTGTCGATCGCGGGAATCGGGTCAGCGTGGTTGGGTGGTTCAGCGCGCATTCCGTTTGTCGCGGGACTCGATTCATACATGCCGGCATGGCTGGGGAGGATTCATCCGAAGTATGCGACGCCATACGCGGCATTGATCGTGCATGCGAGCGTTTCGCTGATCCTGGTGATTCTCAACTTTGTGTCGACGGGAAATGTACAGGCGAGCTTTCAGTCGCTATTGTCGCTTGCGGTGGTGCTGCAGTTGATTCCGTTTCTATATGTTTTTGGCGCGATTCTAAAGCTGGCCATG
>Ga0182041_10000456_pt1 | contig 19174 bp, 12 predicted proteins | sample flu12Cox44000178_FD_125967 | JGI IMG/M metagenome (GOLD analysis project Ga0182041, IMG submission 125967) | Lab enrichment of tropical soil microbial communities from Luquillo Experimental Forest, Puerto Rico - flux8day.12C.oxic.44.000.178 | ecosystem: Environmental > Terrestrial > Soil >...
AGAGAGGCGGGCGTGGGCCTGGTGCGACCGGGCAGCGGGGTGGGTTGAACCCCGATCAGAAGAAGGCGATGGACGAGGCGATTGCGGTTCTGAAGCAGCGGGGCGCCGTCGTCATCGATCCGGCGAACATTCCGAGCGTTGTCGATCCCAGTCCGGCGAACAACTTCAACCGCTGGGGCCAGTGCAGCGGCGCGACGAACGGCCGGGGTCACGACGAGGAGTGCTCGGTCGTGCTGAAGTACGGCATGAAGCGCGACTTCAACAAGTGGCTCGCTTCGCTCGGTCCGGCGGCGCCGGTGAAAACGCTGGGCGAGCTGATCGCGTGGAACAAAGCACACGAGAAAGCCGGCTCGATCAAGTACGGTCAGTCCAACCTCGAGATCTCCGACGAGATGGACGTCGAGAGAGACCGCCCGCGGTACGAGGCGGATCGCGCCAAGGACATCGCGCTCGGCGCGACGCATGGAATCGACGAGATCATGAAGGCCGAGCGGCTCGACGCCCTGCTGTTTCCAGGGGGGAGCGGCGCGGCAATCGCCGCCAAGCCCGGCTATCCCACCGTCATCGTCCCGTTCGCGCTCGTCCCGAACGCCCCCACTCCCGCGTTTCCGGATGGGTTCGACGCGAAGCCGGGGCCCATGGGCGTCAGCTTCACCGGGATGGCTTGCAGCGAGCCGCGGCTCATCGAGCTGGCCTACTCGTTCGAGCAGGCGACCAAGAAGCGCGTGCCGCCACCTTCGGCGCCGTAGCTCTCGATTCGGGGTCGACGAGGAGCCAGGCGAGCGCGCCGAAGGCGTAGACGCCTGCCGTCACGTAGAACGGGAACACCCAGGATCGCCAGCGGTCGACCGCGAACCCGACGACGAGCGGCCCGACAAGCCCGCCGAGATTCCCGAGCGTGTTCATGCATCCGGTGATCACACCGGCGTGGTCAGGCGCGATATCGAGGGGCACCGCCCAGCAGGCTCCGAGAGCGAGATCGGCTGATGCCAGCGCGCCCGCGATCAAGAGCGCGTCTGCCACAGGGGAGCGCACGATCGTCGACGCCGCCAGAAAGAGCGCGCCCGCGCCGAACGACGCACATCCCAGATAGCAGCGGCCGACGCGACGTCCGCGCGTTTGTGAGAGGTGGTCGGTCAACGCTCCCCCCACCAGGTCGGCCGCGCCGGCGAGCAGGAAAGGAAGCGCCGCGAAGAGTCCCCCACTGAACCTGGAGAATCCCAGCACACTGATGAGGTAAGTCGGGAGCCAGGTGAAGTAGAAATACAGGCCGTACCCGAACGCGAAATACATCGCGCAGATTGCATAGAGATTTCTTCCGGCGAGGAGCTCACGCCACGGTGTGCGCTCGGCCTCCTCGCCTTCAGCGCCTCCAGTCTCGGGGTGCCCTGGGCTGTTCCCGGCGGGTAGGCGTTGGGTCACCCGGTCCTGGCGAATCCACGCGATTTCGTCGGGGCCGACATCTCGATGATCTTCCGGGCGGTCGCGAAACCACCGGTGCCAGGTCGCGGCCCATATGAGGCCGAGCGATCCGAACACGAGAAAGCTCGCGCGCCAGCCCCAGCGCGCAACCAAGAAGAGCGCCGCCGGCGCTGACAGCATGCCGCCGAGCCGCGAGCCAAGGAAGAGGACGCCGTTTGCGCGCCCGCGCTCGCGGATCGGGAACCAGCTCGAGAACGCGCGCGCGACGTTGGGGAACGCGCCCGCCTCTCCCGCGCCGAACAGGAAGCGGATAGCGACCAGCGATGGAAAGCTGTGCGCCGCGCCGGTCAGCATGGTGAAGCCTGACCACCAGAGGACGATGCGCGTCAACACGCTTCGCGGGCCCTTAACGTCGCCGAGCCAACCCGACGGCACCTCGAAAAGCGAATAGGCAAGGGTGAATGCGCTGAAGACAACGCTCATCTGCAGAAAGGAGAGATGGAGGTCGTCCATAATGGCCGGCGCCGCCGCGGAGATACAGACGCGATCGAGGTATGTGACGAGGGCGAGGAGAAACGCGAACGCGAGCACACGCCCGCGGGCGGAGGACGCAATCAATGGCTGATGACTAATGGCTGATGGCTACTCGCCCCGGCTGCTGAGATACGCGTGTAAGGCGACGGCGTTATTGTGCTTGACGTCACGCGCGCCGTAAAGAAGTGTGATGCGACCGCGTTTGGCCGGCTTCGACAGTCCGCGCGGCCACAGTCTGTCGACGAGCACCCGCACGCCGTGTTCGCGAGACGGCGGCTCGTACACACGTTTCACCTGAACAGACGGCTTGGCCAAGCGACCTACCCACGCGAAGGCTGCAGCCTTCCGGTTCCAGGAAGGCGCGGCCTTCCTCCCCCGGCGCACCCTAGCAAAGGGCCCGATTCGAAGAAAGCTGAAGCGTTTAGCGGTGCCCACTGGATATAATCGTCATCGTCTCCTTGCCACAACCCGATTTCGCTGTGCCTGGGCCTTCGTTTTGGCTTCCATCCTGAGCGACATCCGCTACGCGGCACGGTGGTTGCGCAAGAGCCCGGGATTTACTCTTGTGGCCGTCGCTTCGCTGGCGGTCGGCATTGGCTTCAACACGGCGCTCTTTACGATTGTCGACGCCTTGCTGTTCAAACCGCTCCCGGTGGCGCGGCCGGATCGGCTGGTTGATGTCTTTACCAGCGCTTCGGCGTCCCGCGGCGGGCTGTTCAGTACGTCGTCTTACCCCGACTATCTCGATCTCAGAGCCGCCAACGATGTGTTCGAGGACATTGTCGGCTACACGCCGATGTTCGGCGCGCTGAGCGTCGACTCCGGATCGCGGCTCGCGATGGGCGAGATCACCACGGGGAACTACTTCCAGGTGCTGGGCGTGCCTGCGGCCGTCGGCCGAACGCTCCTGCCCGCCGATGACGCGCCCGGCGCGGCGCGCGTGGCGATGGTTTCTTATCGCTACTGGGTGCGCGAGCTCGGTTCGGCGGCCGATCTGACGGGCAAGACGCTCAGGATCCGCGGCACGCCGTTCGCCATCGTCGGTGTCACGCCGCGCTGGTTCACTGGCATGGTGCCCGTGCTTTCGCCCGAGATCTGGATCCCGGTGTCCTCGTCGCTCGATGTGGAGCCCGTCGGGATGCACGATGTGCTCCCGTCGCCGACGGGCAGTAACCGGCTCGAGCGGCGGGGTGACCGTTGGCTCTTCATGCGCGGCCGGCTGAAGGACGGCCGGACCGCGGACAACGCGCGCGCGAACCTGGCCCTCGTGGGGACGAGGCTTGCCGCCCAGTATCCAGCGACGAACAGGGAGCGTCAGGTGTCGGTCCGGCCCACGAGCGAGGTGCACTTCCACCCAGCGGCCGACCCTCAGATTCTGCCGATCGCGCGCGGGCTCATGGTGATCGTCGGGCTCGTCTTGCTCATCGCCTGCCTCAACGTTGCCAGCATGTTGCTGGCCCGAGCGTCGGGGCGCCAGCGCGAGATAGGGGTGCGCCTCGCGATTGGGGCGGGGCGCGGCCGGCTCGTTCGCCAGCTCATCACGGAAACAGCTGTTCTGTCGCTCCTCGGGGCGGGGGCCGCCGTTCTGCTGGCGTGGTGGATGACGTCTCTCGTCGGCGCGATCAACCTCCCGTCGCCGATCCCTTTCTCGTTCGACCTCAGAATTGATCGCCGGGTGCTCCTCTTTACGGTGGTCGTGACCTGCGCGACCGTATTCGTTGCCGGCCTTGCGCCGGCGATTCTCGCGTCGAAGCCCGATCTCGTCGGGGAGCTTCGAGGCGAGCAGAAGACCGCTTCGCTCGGTCAACATCGCTGGACGCTGGGCGATCTGCTCGTGGCGCTCCAGATGTCCATCACGGCGGTCCTGCTCGTCACGGCCGCGCTCTTGACCAGAAGTGTGTTGGCGGCCGAGCGCGCAAACCTCGGCTTTCCGGTGAAACGCCTCGCGCTCATTTCGATCGACGCCAGCCAGTTGCGGTACCCGAAGGAAAAAGTCGAGCAGTTCTATGATCAGGCGCTTGCGCGCATTCGTGCCCTCGCTGGAGTCGAAGCGGCGGGCTTGACGACGCGCCCGCCGTTTTCCGTCAACTACAACCGGTGGGAGATCTGGATTGACGGCCTGCACCAGCCTGGTCAGCATGGTGTGGTCGTTGATGTGACGAACGTGTCGCCCGACTATTTCAAGGCGATGAACGTCCCGATTGTCGTGGGCCGCGGGTTCACGGACGACGATCGGCCCGACACGCCCCGCGTCGCGATCGTCAACGAGACGATGGCGCAGAAGTTCTGGCCGCACGAGAACGCCATCGGCAAGACGTTTCACTCGCGCAGCTTCGAGGGACCGCTGTTTCAGATCGTCGGCGTGGTCGCCGACCACAAGGTGACCGGCGTGGGCGAACCGCCCACACCCTTCCTGCACATCGCCCGGCGTCAACAGCCGAACCCGTACAGCGCGGTGATCGCGCGGACTCGCGGCGATGCCTCCGCGCTCCTCAGAGACATGCGGCGCGAGATTAACGCGATCGAGCCGACACTTGCGTTCATCGAAAACCAGACGATGGAAGATGAAGTCGGGATGACGCTGTTTCCGATGCGCGCGAGCGCATGGTTGGTGGGCGCCATTGGAATCATCGCGATGCTGCTGGCGTCAGTCGGGCTGTACGGCGTGATTGCGTATTCGGTCGCGAGGCGCACGCGCGAGATCGGCATTCGCATCGCGCTCGGCGCGCGATCGTCGACGGTCATTGGATCGGTGATGGGTCAGGGGTTTCTCATCGCCGCCCTCGGCCTGGCGAGCGGGATTGCTCTTGCGGTCATGGCGATGGTCGTCGTGTCGCGGCTCCTGCCTGATGTCATGAGTGGTCTGTTGTACGGCGTTCATGCCTCGGACCCCGTGTCGTGGCTCGGCGCAGCGGCGATTTTGCTCTCGGTTTCGGCGTGCGCGAATCTCGTTCCCGCCTGGCGCGCCGCGCGTGTGCCCCCCTCCGAAGCTCTCCGAACCGAGTAGACGGCGCGAACGCGAACCTTCGAGCTGATATGCTCGTCTACGTTCGTGTGATGTCAGATTTCAGAGTAGGACTGCGCCTGTTGTGGAAAGACAAGACGTTCACGTTGACCGCCGCGTCGACGCTGGCGCTCTGCATCGGCGCGAACACGGCGCTGTTCTCCGTGGTTCACAACGTCCTCCTCCGGCCGCTTCCGGTGCCGGAGTCAGAGCGGATTCTGATGACGAGCAATGCCTACCCGAAGGCCGGGGCACCGGTACTGGGCTATTCAGGCGTTCCGGATTATTACGACCGTTTGCGTGATGTGACCGCCTTCGGGGAGCAGGCGCTCATCGGGATGCGCAGCCAGACGATTGATACCAACGGGACACCGACGCGGGCCCGGGCCATGCAGGTCACGCCGTCGTTTTTCCGCCTTGTCAGGGTGCCGCCCCTGGTCGGCCGGACGTTTTCCGACGAAGAAGGGGAGGTCGGTCGCGAAAAGAAGGTCGTGTTGAGCTACGGATTATGGCAGTCCGCGTTTGGCGGCGACGCGCAGGCGGTCGGCCGGGACCTGCGCATCAACGATCAGCCGTACGCGATTGTGGGCGTGATGCCGCGCGACTTCGTGTTCCTTCAGCCCGAGACGCTGCTCTGGATGCCGGCAGCGTTCACCAATGAGCAGAAGAGCGACGATCAGCGCCACAGCAACAACTGGATGAACATCGGCCGTCTGAAGCCCGGCGCGACGGTTCAGCAGGCGCAGGCGCAGGTCGACGCGCTGAATGCCGCAAACCTGAAGCGCTTCCCGCAATACAGCGAGCTGCTCATCAATGCCGGCTTTCACTCCCCTGTCGTAGGCCTCCAGGACTTTCTCGTGCGCGATGTGAAGCCGATCCTCTATTTGATGTGGGGGGGCGCGCTGTTCGTTCTGCTCATCGGGGCTCTGAATGTCGCCAACCTCGTGCTCGTGCGTTCGCGGGCGCGGAGCAGGGAGCTTGCGACGCGCCTGGCGCTCGGCGCGGGACGGTCGCGCGTGGCGCAGCAGCTCATCATCGAGAGCGCGATCCTCGCGATGGTTTCTGCCGCCGTGGGACTGCTGGTCGGCTACGGCGCGCTCCAGTTGCTGGGCCGAATCAATATTCAGGACCTGCCGCGTGGACACGAGATTCGCCTTGACGGCGTCGTCGTGGCCTACGCGATCGGGTTGGCGGCCGCAATCGGTCTGACACTCGGTCTGATACCCGTCGTCAGCGTGTTGCCCGCCGCCCCGGTGTCCCCAAGGCGGCACCGGCGTTGGGGTGGAAGCGGAGAAGAAAGCCCGGGAGCCCTGACCCGGCGGCCGCATTGGGGTGGTGATCTTGCGGCGGTCCTGCGCGAGGAGGGGCGCAGTGGGACGAGCGGGCGCGGCGCCCAAACGCTGCGACGTGTGCTCGTCATCGCGCAAGTGGGGTTTGCCTTCGTGTTGCTCGTGGGAGCGGGGCTGCTGTTTGCGAGCTTCAGGCGCGTGCTCGCCGTCCATCCCGGGTTCAACCCCAACTCCGTCCTGACGGCGGCGATCAATCTTCCGCGCACGCGGTACGCCGACGACGCGTCCCGCGTGCGGTTTCAGAACGAGGCGTTGCGGAGGCTGCGTGGCTTGGCTGGTGTGACGACGGTGGGCGCGACCGATTGGATCCCACTCAGTGGGAACGGCAACGACAGCGTCATCTTGGCAGAGGGGTATCAGATGAAGCCGGGAGAATCGGTCATCTCGCCGTCGACGGCCGACGTGACCCCCGGGTACTTCGAAGCGATGGGCGTCACGCTCGCGCGCGGCCGCTTCTTCGAGGATCGCGACTCGCCGACGGCGCCCAAAGTGGCCATCGTCGACGAGAAGCTGGCGAGCCGCTTCTGGCCCAGTCAGGATCCCATCGGGCGCCGTCTCTACAAGCCGACCGATATCAACAACCTGATCGGGATCACCGACAAGACGGTCTTCGTGACGGTCGTTGGCGTGATCCACGAAATCAAAATGCGCGACCTGGCCGAGGGCGACAAGTCGGTTGGCGCCTACTTCTTTCCGATGGATCAGGATACGTCGCCGGGGATGACGTTCGCGTTGAAATCAGCAGCGGATCCCCTGTCGCTGACCAATGCGGTGCGCGGCGTGATCTCGCAAATGGACCGCGAGCTTCCGATGTTCGATGTGCAGACCATGGACCAGAGGATGGAGAAGTCGTTGACGAGCCGGCGATCTCCGGTCCTGCTGTCGCTCGCTTTCGGCGCCGTGGCGCTGTTCTTGTCGGCGATCGGTATCTACGGCGTTCTCGCGTATCTGGTGACCCAACGGACGAAGGAGATTGGGATCCGCATCGCGCTGGGAAGCAGCGCGCGCGCGATTTTCGAGCTGATTCTGCGCGAAGGTCTGCTGCTCATCGGCACCGGCTTCGCCGTTGGCGCCGCAGGAGGGTTCGCGTTGCGGCGCACGCTCGAAGGGCAGCTCTTCGGTGTGGCCGCGACCGATCCAATCGTCCTGGCGTCGATCAGCGGGCTGCTCGCGCTGGTGGCCATTTTTGCCTGTGTGCTGCCGGCACGCCGGGCGACGCGGATCGATCCGGTTGTCGCGTTGGGAGAGTAAAAAAGCCTTCTCCGCTGTCGGCGACTGGCGTTCGGGTATCATCCCCGGCGATGGCCATTCTCGAGGCGAAACAGCTTCGCAAGTCTTTCGGCCAGTTAGTGGCGGTAAACGAAGTGTCGCTGGCCCTCGACGCGGGAAAGCTCGTCGGTCTGCTCGGACCGAACGGCGCGGGCAAGACCACGACCGTGTCGATGATCGCCGGGCTTGTCACACCGGACCGGGGCGAGGTGCTCGTGGACGGCCGGCGGCTGACGGGCGACACCGATCCCGGCAAGCGGCGCATTGGACTGGTGCCTCAGGATGTCGCGTTGTACGAAGAGCTCACAGCGCGCGAGAACCTGCGATTCTTCGGCGCCCTCTACAACCTGTCGGGCGCCGTCCTCGAGAGCGCGACGGCCGCGGCGCTCGCGCTGGTAGGGCTGACAGAGCGCGCGCGCGACGCCGTCCAGACCTTCAGCGGCGGCATGAAGAGGCGGCTGAATCTTGCCGCCGGCATCCTCCACGATCCCGACGTCCTGTTGCTCGACGAGCCGACCGTTGGGGTTGATCCTCAAAGCCGCAACGCCATCTTCGACAATCTCGAGCTCCTGAAACAGCGGGGCAAGGCGCTTCTCTATACAACGCACTACATGGAGGAGGCCGAGCGACTCGCGGATCGCATCGTCGTCATCGACCACGGAAACGTGGTCGCCGATGATACCCTTGATGGCCTTCAGATGCGGCTTGGCCCGGCAGGTGGGGGCCGGGTGAATCTCGAGACCGTGTTCCTGACGCTGACAGGAAGGAGCCTGCGCGACTGATGCTCACCCCGGTCATAGCCATGGTTCGCAAGGATCTGCTGCTGTTCTTCAGCGATCGGCGGTCGGTCATCGTCAGTTTCGTCGTGCCGATCGCGATTGCATCGTTTTTCGGGTCGATCTTCTCAGGTGCCTCTCGAAATGGCGAACGCGCGCGCGTCGCGGTCATGGTCGTCGATCGCGACGAGAGCGCGATCTCGAGAGGGATCGCCTCGGGGGCGCAGGCAGACACGAATCTCGCTGTCACGCTGACGAATGCGGATGTGGCACGTGACTCCGTTCGCCGGGGCAAAACCAGCGTTGGGGTGATCATTCCGAAAGGGTTTGGTGAGGCGTCCGGTGCAGCGCTCTTCAGCAACGGCGAGAAGCCAGAGCTGGAGATGTTGTACGACCCATCGCGCGCGATGGAGCTGGCGATGGTGCGTGGCATTCTCACCCAGCACGTGATGGAGTCGGTGACCCGCGAGATGTTCGGCGGCGCACAGGGGCGCGCATACCTGGAGAAAGCGATCCCGCAAATCGAAGCCAGCGGAATGAGTCAGGAGCAGAAGCAGCTGCTCCTGCAAGTCTTGCGCTCGGTGGGCCGCTTCTACGATCAGCCGGCGAGAAGTCAGGCAAGCGGCCGGGTTGGCGGCTTGACAGTGCCGTACACGGTGCGTGAAGAGCCGGTCACCGCGGGCGCGGATGTCGCATATAACGGCTACGCCCATTCGTTTGCGGGTATGGGCATTCAGTTTCTCCTCTTTGCCATGGCCAATCTGGGTGTGGAGATGCTGCTCGAGCGTCAGCGGGGGCTGTGGAAACGGCTGCGGAGCGCGCCCGTGTCACGGTTGACCTTACTCCTGGGCAAGGGCATCAGCGGCGCGATCATTTCACTCCTCGTCTTCGGCGTGTCGTTTGGGTTCGCGATGGCGGTGTTCGGCGTGCGAATCGAGGGCGGCCTCGCAGGTTTCGTGGGGATCGCGATCGCCTGTTCGTTGATGGCTTCTGCGTTCGGCTTGCTCGTAGCGGCGCTCGGCAACACGCCCGCCACGGCGCGGGGCGTGACCAGCCTCGGGGTGCTTGTGATGGTCATGCTCGGCGGCGCATGGGTGCCGGCGTTCGTGTTTCCCGCCTGGCTCCAGCAGCTCACGCTCGTTGTTCCGGTCCGATGGGCGGTCGACGGGTTCGACGCCATGACCTGGCGGGGGATTGGATCACAAGGGGCCGTGGTGCCGATCGTCGTCCTGATTGGCTTTGCGGCGCTCTTTGCCGGCGTCGCGGCGGTCAGGTTTCGTTGGGAGGAGGCCTAGAAGAAGTCCTTGGGCCTTGGTTCTTGGTGCTTGGTCCTTCGTCCTCGGTCGCTGCTGTAATATTGCGCGCATGAGAGCTCTCCTGCGCCTTCCTTTTACCGTTGCCGCCGTCCTTGCGCTGCCCATCATCGTTCTGACGCAATCGCAGGCCGCGCGCGTTCACGAGCAAGCGATCGTGGTGGACACGCACGCCGACACCACTCAGCGGCTGGTGTTCGATCCCAAATTCGACCTCGGCGAGCGCCATTCCGACGGCAACATCGACATCCCGCGCATGAAGGAAGGCGGGCTCGATGCGCTGTTCTTTTCGATCTGGGTTCCGAGCGACGTCGTCGGTCCCCCCGCGCTCAAGCGCGCCTACGATCAGATCGACGCCGTGCGTGAAACCGTCCGCACGCATCCGAACGATCTCGTCCTCGCGACGACTGCCGCCGACGTGCGCCGGGCGGCAGGCGAGCACAAGATTGCCGCGCTGATGGGCGTGGAGGGCGGCCACATGATCGATGACGACCTGCGGCAGCTCAGGAACTTCGCCGCGCTCGGCGCCCGCTACATGACCCTCACGCATTTCAAGAACAACAACTGGGCGGACTCGTCGACCGACAAGCCTGCCCACAACGGGCTGACGCCCTTCGGCAAGGACGTGGTGCGCGAGATGAACCGTCTCGGCATGATGGTGGACATCTCACACGTCGCCGACAAGACCTTCTACGACGTGCTGGGTCTGACGACGGCCCCTGTCATTGCGTCGCACTCGTCGTGCCGGGCGCTCACGAATCATCCGCGAAACATGACCGACGAGATGCTCCGCGCGCTGGCCAGGAACGGCGGTGTGGTCATGATCAACTATCACGCGGCGTTTATCAGCGAAGAATTTCGCGTCGCGTCGGAGAAGCGGAGCGGCGACGTCGTGACGTCGATGTCGGCGCTGTCGAAGAAATGCGGCGGCAACGAGGCGTGCACCACGCGAGAGGGCGAGCGAATCGACCATGAGGCGATGATGAACGGCTCACTGCCGAAGGTGAGCTGGGAGCGGATCATCGACCACATCGATCATGCGGTGAAAATTGCCGGCGCCGATCATGTCGGGCTCGGTTCTGATTTCGACGGCGCCACGATGCCGCTCGGGCTCGAAGATGCGTCGAAGCTCCCGAAGATCACGGATGCCCTGTTGAAGAAGGGCTACAGCGAGCAGGACGTGGAGAAGATCCTCGGCGGCAACATCCTCCGCGTCATGGAGGCGGTCGAAAAGGCGGCGCATCGCTAGGCGCCGGCCCGGGAGCACGCGCGCCGGAAGGGTGTGAAGAAGACCGCTGAGGCGGTGATCATCGGCGGCGGGTGTATGGGCGCGAGCGTTGCGTACCATCTGACCCGGCATGGTCTCACCGACATCGTCCTCGTCGAGCGGGAGTCGTTGCTCGCGACCGGGTCCACGGGCCGCAATGCCGGTGGTGTCCGCCATCAGTTTTCGAACGAAGCCAACATCCGACTGTCGATCGAGTCCGTCGTGTTCTTGGAGCACTTCGCGGACGAGGTCGGCTATCCGATTGACTTTCACCAGGACGGGTACCTGTTTCTCCTGTCGTCGACAGAGAGCGTGGACATGTTTCGGCACAACGTCGCCCTGCAGCGGCGGCTCGGCGTCAACGTGCAATGGCTTGACGGTAAGGAAGCCGCACGCGTCGCTCCGGGCATCGACACGAAGGGCGTGGCCGGCGCCACCTTCTGCGCGCGGGACGGGATCGCCGACCCACACGGCGTGACCATGGGTTTTGCGAGGGGTGCGCAGGCCGCCGGCGCTGCCATCGAACGGAACGTCGAAGCGACCCGCATTCGGGTCACGGGGAGCCGTGTGACGGGTGTCGAGACGACAGGTGGGACGATTGAGACGCCGACGGTGGTCAACGCTGCGGGGCCGTGGGCCCGACAGGTGGGGCGCATGGCTGACCGAGCGGAGGTGACCGTACCGGTCGATCCAGTCCGCCGGCACTGCTTTATCGCCGCGCTTGACAACGCGGCCAACGCACCCGATGGCGCCGCGCCGATCGTTCCACCGTCGCGCATCATGGTCATTGATTTCGATACGACGTTCTACTTTCACCGCGAGGGCGCAGGCGTCCTGTTCGGCATGAGCGACCCGCGCGAGACGCCCGGGTTCGACACGACGGTTCGCTGGGACTTTCTGCCGCAGGTGACCGAGGTGGCTGTCAGGCGCCTCCCGGCGCTGGCGGCGGCATCGGTGTCGCACGCGTGGGCGGGTCTCTATGAGATGACGCCTGACGCGAATCCGATCATCGGGCCAACGAGCGTCGAAGGTTTTTATCTCATCAGTGGTTTCAGCGGACATGGTTTCCAGCACTCGCCGGCCGCGGGCAGGATCCTCGCCGACGTCATCGTGGGGAGGAATCCGGGTTTTGATCTGGCGCCATTCGCGCTGGCCCGCTTCGACCGGCAGCCGGTCTTGGGCGAGCGGAGCGTCGTTTAGGTGGGCCGCTCCCGCCGAAGAAGCGCCTGCTTGCGCGATGCGCCCCAACGATAACCACCCGTCCCACCCGACGCGGGCACGACCCGGTGACACGGAATAGCCAAGGCGACCGGATTGGACGCGCAGGCGCGCGCGACGGCCCGAACGGCCTTCGGCCTGCCGATCGAACGAGCGACTTCTCCGTACGTCCGTGTCTCGCCGTACGGGATCCTCGCGAGAGCCTGCCAGACTCGCCATTGGAACGCAGTGGCCCGGATATCGAGCGGGAGATCGAGCTCGGGCCTGCGGCCATCGAGGTGCGCCAGAATTTCCGAGGTCCACGCTCGCAACGAGTGCGAATCGCCCTCGATCGTTGCGCGGGGATATTCATCACGAAGCCGGCGGGTGAGATCGGTATCTGACCCGCCCATGGACACGCTGCAGACTCCTTTTTCCGTTGCGGCCACAAGCAGACGACCGAGCGGAGAGTCCACGATCGCGTAAGCGACATGCGAACCCGGGCCGCCGCGCCGGTAGGCTGACGGCGCCATGCCCAGCTTGGGCGCCGCGCGCTCGTAGAACCGGCTGCTCGATCCATAACCGGCGTCGAAGAGCGCGCCGGTCACGCCTGCGCCCTGCCTCAGGCGGTCTTTGACCGTTTTCAGGCGGCAGGCGTCGGCGTATTCGCGCGGGGTGATGCCCACGATTCGCTTGAAATTGCGCTGGAAGTGGTAGGGACTGCCTCCGAGCCGCGCCGCCAGGTGTGCCAGCGAGGGATGCCCCTCGACATTGGCGAGGTACACCGTCGCGCGGCGGACTTTTTCGATCCACGGATCGGAGGCTACGGCTTTGTCCGGACTGCAGCGCTTGCATGCTCGGAAACCGGCGGCAAGCGCCTCAGTCGATGAGTCAAAAAACGTGACGCGATCGCGGCGGGGCCGCCGGCTAGGGCAGGAGGGCCGGCAGTAGACACCGGTCGACTGGACGGCGTAGACGAAAAGGCCATCGGCAGAACGATCGTGCGTCAGCACCGCACTCCAGCGGGCGGTGTCGCTCAGGCGCTCGGTTGATTGAAGCATTCCCTCGTTTTGCATGACGGCAGTGTCCCATCCAGCGGCGGTTGACGGCTACCCGGTCCTTGCGGTCGAATCCCGGCCGCTCGAACCGGTGCCTGGGCGAAGCCACGTAACGCGTACACCATAGAATAGTGCCGGTGCGGATCGCCGTTGTAGGGGCTGGCGGCGTTGGCGGCTACTTCGGCGGCCGGCTTGCTGCTGCAGGCGTCGACGTGGCGTTCATCGCTCGCGGCGCTCACCTCGCCGCGATGCGGGCCAACGGGCTGCGCATCTTCAGCCCGAAGGGGGACGCTCATGTCCAACGTGTGACGGCCACCGACAATCCAGGCGAGATCGGCCCCGTCGACGTGGTGCTGTTCGCAGTGAAGCTCTACGACACTGAAGCCGCGTTGCCTCAACTGTCTGAGCTCGTCGGCCCCGGCACCGTGGTGCTTCCGTTTCAAAACGGCGTCGACGCAGTCGGCATCGTCACACGAGCCGTCGGGCGTGAGCACACCGCGGGCGGCACGTGTTATGTGTCCGCGATGATTGCCGAGCCGGGGGTGATCAAGCACATCGCAATGGACCAGCTGATCTTTGGCGAGCTCGACGGGTCGCACAGCCCGCGGCTCGAGCAGCTGCTCGATGCGTGCCGGAAGACGAACTTTCAGGCGACGCTCAGCTCGAACATTATTGTGGATATCTGGACGAAGTTCACGCGACTCTCAGTCCTGAGCGGCATGACCGCGGTGACGCGCTCGCCGCTCGGCGTCATCGTCAACGATCCCGATCTGTTCGCTATGTTGAAAGCCGCCGTCGGGGAGGGGGTGGCGGTTGCCCACGCCAAAGGCGTCGCGGTCAAGGGCGACATGTCGGACGTGGCGCGAGCGTATCAGGCGTTGCCGTTCGAGACCAAGGCGTCCATGCTGGTCGACCTCGAGAGCGGCCGGCGGCTCGAGCTGCCGTGGTTGAGCGGAGCGGTCGCGCGGATCGGCCGCGAAGTCGGTGTTCCGACGCCGATCCACAGCTTCATTGCCACGGTTCTCAAGCCGCAGGTCAACGGAGGACGGACGCCCTAGCCTCGCGCTACTGCTGCGTCGTGCCGGTCTGCAGCGACGCGACCAGCTTCGCGATGACGTCGTTCAGGGCCCGATCGCCGCGGATCCACCGCACGACGGCGACGATATCGTTGTCCCAGTCGACATAGATGATGTTCGAGCCATTTCCCACGAAACGAACAGCCGTCTCGGGTGCAGCGGGCAGCGGTTTGCGTCCGGTGTTCAGATACCAGTTGGCGTAACCGTAGGTGTCGTTGTCGGTCCCCGGCGTGCGCGCCATCTTGATCCACTTCTCCGACACGATCTGCTTGTCCTTCCACTTGCCGTTGCGGAGGAACAAGTAGCCGAAGCGCGCCATGTCGTACGAGTCGATGAACATCCCTCCGCCCCAATGGCCGCCGCCGCTCACCGACTGCACCTTCTTGCCGTCGATGTCCACCCATGAGTTCTCGTAGCCGTACCACCGCCAGGTGGACGAGGCGCCGATTGGTTCCATCACCTCTTCGCGAAGGACCTCCGGCAGCGAGCGCCGCCACACCTGCAACGCGGCAAGCGCCATGACGTTGACGCGCACGTCGTTGTACTTGAAGTGTGTGCCCGGCTCCCAGAGCTTGCGGTTCGGCCAGTTCTCGGACTTGTCGCCCTGCGGCCGGTCCGCCCAATCCGGCTTACCCCAAAGGGTACCTTGCCAGTCGCTCGTCTGGCGGAGCAGGTGGTCCCATTTAATCTTCTGGTTGTGAGGCCCCTCGAAGAGATCCACGTGCGGTGGCATGTAATCCCGAACGTAGTCATTGACATCATGAATAAGCCCACGCTGCCAGGCGAGCCCAACCACAGTCGTCAGGAACGTCTTGGTCACGCTGTTCGTAATGTCCGCGCGCTTGGGCTCGCCCCATTCGGCGACGATGTAGCCGTGGCGCGTGATCAAGCCGCTCGCGGGACCGCGATCTCTGATCGGTCCGATGATGGTGTTGAACGGCTCCTTGCCGAAGCTGTTGTGGAGGAACAGCGCCATATCCCTTGGCCCCGGTGTGTCGGCGGCAATTGCGAGCTGAACCGCCTCTCGCACGAGGGCGCCGCTCATGCCGACCTCTTCGGGCGTCTTGTGCTGCCAATCAAATCGTTCCGGAAAGTACGCGGGCGCCACACCCGAACGCGCCGCCGTCTGGGACGCGGCGCGCTGAAGGGGAGGTCGCGCCGCGGACGGATGCTCCGTGGATTGTCGCTCGGCCGCAATCGGAGCCGAGACGATCAGCGCGGCGAGAGCGGAGAGGATGACCGCGGGTTTCATGACTGCTCCCTGCACCGGACGAGTCGAGGTGCGTGAGGTAGTATAGCCCTCCATCAGTCATGCGCGTCCCTTTCTCCCATGCCGTTTCCGTCTCTTTCTCTTTGTCAATGGTCTGCTTGTTGGGGGCGACATCGGCAGCCGTGAAGCATGGTCCGCTTGACGAGCCTCTCAGTCACGGGGAAAGCGACGTCCGTCAATCCGGCGGCCCCGAGGCGCCTGAAGCCCCCGTCCCTCTTGCAGCACTCCTCGAACGGGCGGCCTGGTATCTCGACTACTTCATCGATCAGTTCGAGAATGTCGTCGCTGAGGAATCCTACGTCCAGGACGCAAGCATGCAGTTGCCAAGCTACAGCCCGGCGGTGGGCCGTGGTGGAGCGGGGCTTGGCGCTCCGTCGACCGCCGAGCTCACTCGGGCTCGGCATCGGGACCTCCGATCGGACTTCCTGCTCGTCAAATCACCGGACACCCAGGCGCTCATCCCGTTCCGCGACGTGATTGACGTCGACGGAGTGGCCGTCCGGGACCGGCAGCAGCGGCTGGCCAATCTGTTTCTGACGACACCGCCTGATGCGATGACCCAGGCGGAACGGATTCAGGACGAAGGCGCGCGCTACAACCTGGGCAACATGCGGAGCACTTTGGGCAATCCGGTCCTCGCCCTCGGCGTGCTCCAGGCGACTTACCAGCCGCGCTTCAAGTTCTCCAATCACAAGAGAGACCGCGGGGCGGGGGCCGACGTTTGGGCGGTTGACTACCAGGAAACCGCATCACCGGCCATGATCAGGGGCGAGGCGGGCCGCGACCTCTTCGCGCACGGGCGCGTCTGGGTCCATGCGGCGAGCGGCCGCGTTGTGAAAACGCAGCTGATGGTCGAGCAGCCCGTCGTACGCGCGCAGATCACAACGACATTCCGCATGGACGATCGATTCGGAATCGGCGTGCCGAGTGAAATGCGCGAACAATACTGGCTCAGCACGGGCAACAAGATCACGACGGTCGCGACGTATGGGCGGTTCCGCCGGTTCGATGTGAGAGCCGACGAAGAGCTGCGACTTCCGACACGGGCCCTCACGGACTCGCTGACCGGGATGACCTTCGTCGAGCTGCCGCCGGGGCGTTTCACGATGGGCAGCGCGGCATCGGAGGTCGGCCGGAACCCCGATGAGACATTGCATGATGTCACCATCACGCGCCCATTCCTCATGGGCCGCTACGAAGTGACGCAGCAGGAATGGCGGATCGTCATGGGCACCTCGCCGAGCACCTTCACCAGTTGCGGCCCGAAGTGTCCGGTCGAGAGCGTGACCTACGAAGACGTCCAACAGTTCATCCAGAAGTTGAATGACAAGGGGCGCGCTGCATCGACACCCGCGCGAGCCTCGGCCGCGCCGACAGTTGCGACGCGCACCGTAGCCCCGTCGGCGGATGTGCCAGCGACAGCTGCGCCGTTCGGAGATGGGCCCCGGCTCCGTTACCGGCTGCCTACTGAAGCCGAATGGGAATACGCCTGCCGCGCCGGAACGACCGGACCGTTTTCGACGGGCGAGGACTTGACGACGGCCCAGGCCAATTACAACGGGAAGTTTCCCTACCGGTCTGCGCCGACGGGTGAGTATCGCCAGCGTCCGATCCCCGTCGGCAGCTTTTCGCTGAATCCGTGGGGCCTTGGCGACATGCACGGTAACGTCTGGGAGTGGACCTCTGACTGGTACTCGCCGTACCCGGATAGCCCGGCGGAGAACATCGATCCGCGCGGTCCCGCATCGGGCGACAAGCGGGTGATTCGGGGAGGGAGCTGGTATTTCGACGCAAACAGCGCGCGATGCGCGTTGCGATACACGCACGCGCCGCGCGACAAGGGCTTCAGCCTCGGGTTCCGTCTGGCTGCCGACGTGCGCTGAAAGCGCCCCGTGTGAGGGGTGTCGGGTAAAATGCGCGGGACATTGCCACAGCGCCGCTCCGGGGCGCTGGCATTCCCGGGCACTGACTCATATCGACTCGATGACCAAGTACGGCACGTCTCCATGGCTCGCACGGTTTCCGAAATCGCGCGTTCCCAGCTACCAACCGTACCGTGGACCTCTGAAAGCCGGCACCGCGAGTCGCGTCGACATGGCCGACGCGGTGATCGTCGGCGGCGGGTTGACCGGGTGCGCCACCGCGTACGCGCTGGCGGCGGCCGGCGCCAAGACCCTGCTGCTCGAGCGCCAGCGTATCGGACGTGGCGGCACAGCGTTTTCGACCGGCTGGATCGCCGACGATCCCGGCGTTTCGTTTGCCGCGCTCGAACGCTCAATGGGGCGGCGTGACGCCCGGCGCGCGTGGCAAAGCTGGCGGCGAGCCGCGCTCGATTTTGCGGCACTCGTTCGGCGGCTCGAGATCAAATGCGAGCTCGAGCCGCGTCCGTCTGTCACGGCCGCGATGACGCCTGACGAGTTGGCCCGCTTGAAGAAAGAACGGAAAGCGCGCCTCGAAGCCGGCCTCGAGACGCCGTTTCTGACCGCCCGCGCCGTCAGGGGCGAAACGGCGCTCGAGGCGGCCGGCGGCCTTCGCGGCCGGGAGGGGGGGACGCTCGATCCCTATCGGGCGTGCGTTGGTCTCGCAAGAGCTGCGGCCGCGCGAGGCGCTCAGATGTTCGAGCGATCACCAGTCCGGCGCATCACGTTCACTCGAAAGCACGCCGACGTCCACACAGCCGGCGGCGTCATACGCACGCGGCGTGTCGTGATTGCGACCGGTTTCCCGACGGCGCTGTTCGAGTCGCTCGAACGCCATTTCTGGTTTCACAGCAGCTATCGGGTGTTGACCGACCCCGTGCCGGCTCGAATCCGGCAGCGGCTGGGCAGCCGCCAGTCGGTCGTGCGCGATTCGGCGAAACCGCCGCACATCGTGCGCTGGCTCGATGACGACCGCGTGCTCGTCGCCGGGGCCGACAGCGAGAGGGTGCCGTCTCGTCTCCGCGACAAGGTGATCGTGCAGCGGACCGGTCAACTGATGTACGAGCTATCGACGCTCTACCCTGACCTCTCAGGCGTTCAGCCGACCTGCGGGTGGATTCACGACTACGCGCGCACGGTGGACGGCCTGCCCTACATCGGACCTCATCGAAATTTTCCCCATCACCTGTTTGCGTGGGGCGATCAGAGCCATAGCGTGACCGGCGCCTATCTGGCGAGTCGCGTTTTGCTACGGTACTGCTCCGGAGAAATGGATCCAGCCGACGAGACATTTGGCTTCCACCGCTCGATCGACTGATTGGTCGTGGCGCGGTACTCGTGGCTCGTTATACTTCACGATGGTCTGTTACTTGAAGCTCATCACTCGTCATCAGGGAGTCATTGTCATGTTTCGCGTGCTCTCTGCGGCTCTACTGTCGGTCCTGATTTCAGCGTCTGCCTCCGCGCAGTCGACGGCGGCTAACGGTGCCATCGAAGGCGCTGTCACAGATGCCACGGGCGGTGCGCTCCCCGGCGTGACCGTGACCGTCTTTCACAACGAAACGGGGACCGAGCGGTCGACCGTTACCAACGACAGGGGGCTCTACCGCGCTCCGTTGTTGCCGCTCGGGACCTATCGCGTCACTGTCGAACTGCAGGGATTCAAGAAGTTCGAGCAGAGCGGCATCAAGCTCTCGGTTGGTGAAACCGTCGTCGTCAA
>Ga0182041_10000457_pt1 | contig 19163 bp, 25 predicted proteins | sample flu12Cox44000178_FD_125967 | JGI IMG/M metagenome (GOLD analysis project Ga0182041, IMG submission 125967) | Lab enrichment of tropical soil microbial communities from Luquillo Experimental Forest, Puerto Rico - flux8day.12C.oxic.44.000.178 | ecosystem: Environmental > Terrestrial > Soil >...
ACTCAGTCTACCTACCCGGGTACAACTACTTGCCATTGTTTTACGCACTTGGCCCGGTTGGGTCTTCGCCTGTTCGTTTACCGCCCTACGCCGGTGGCCCCGTCACCGCGCATCCTCCTATTCGGATTCCGATCCCCATCCGTCCTACGCCTGTGCGGCCAATACCTGTTCACCCCATTTTCCCACCTCGGTTGCCTGTCCACCCCATTTCTCCACCTCCGGTGTACACTGCGCACCCCGCTGCAGGAATCCACGTTGGCGCACACCGCTAATACTGGCGGCATCAATGAGCAGGAGCGAAGTACCCAAGCCGCCAGTGCAACTTAAGAGAAGAACCCAAGCCGGGGGGCTCGGAAACTCTCAGCTCCACATGTCGGTATTTACCGTCTCTCGCTTTGTTCGAAGGGTAGTACCCGAGAACGTACTGATTGCGCAATTCGATTGCAATGCGGCTTGCGACGCTTGGCAGATCGCTCGGGGCAGCCGCTGCGAAAGCTCGCCCGCCGGTTTGTGTGGCAATCTCGGATAGCAAACGGGGCCCGGAGATTTGCTCGGGAGGCTGTCCTAAGGAGAAGAGCGGATCGAAAACACCCATGGCATAGATTTGCACGTCGGCCTCGCGAACCAGCGACTCGATTTGGGCTGCCGTGTAGTGACTGTGGTTGTCGCCCCCATCGGAAACGACCACGATTGCCTTGCGGGAGTTCTTGGCCTTTTTCATTTCAACCAATCCAGTGTCGATCGCGTCGAGCATCGCGGTCAGACCGCCCGCCTGAGCGTTCTTCAAAGCGCCTCGAAGGTCGTCCATGTTTCCTGTAAATCCAATCGATATTTTGGTAATGTCCGAGAACTCAAGAAGAAAAGCCTCATCTTCTTTGTTCAAGGCATTGAGCAACTGCGCGGCAGCGTCGCGAGACGTACGAAGCTTATAGGTCATGCTGCCGCTCTCATCGAACAAAACACCAACCGAAAGGGGCGCGTCCTCCCCATTGAAATGCTCCAGGGTCTGCTCGACGCCGTCCTCGAACAAATGGAAATCTGCCTTTTGAAGCCCGAGGACGAATCGGTTCAGCTTGTCAGTAACCGTTACAGGGATAAGAACGAGGTCGGCATGTGCCCGGAAAGTCGCAACCGGGGCCTCCTGCGACGTCCCCGTTGCAGTCGCTTGAGCGAGCGAGAAGCCCGAAAGCAGGGCAAGTACGGGTAGCAAGCTACCCCGGCACGGTACATGAACCCAAGACTTCCGCATCACTACGACCAACAACCGAGTACGGCAAGCCACACTGCAATACGCCCGCTAGTGCAGATTCTCTAGCAAACCTCTCCACCGCAGACGCGCCGGGAGCGACTCCACCCGTACCGAGATTCAAAGAGTATAGGCCCATTCCGGGCTTACAACGCGAAGTACGCAGAAATGAGGGGGCTGGAAAGGTGCGGGTCAAAGTCCTCCGTTCCCATCGGCACTGAAGATCTCAGCGTCCAAACCCACAGTTCACCGGCGCGAGGCAATCGGAGCAAAGAACCTTATTCCCGTGGAGGAGAGCGGTCATGCCTGTCCGCAAACTGTGGTTTTTCACCATGCTGGCCACGATTGTTGTCGTAGAGGCTGTCGGAAGGTTAAGCCGTCGTATCAATCAACTTGATCCGCCGAGGTACGGGAGCCATCAGGCCTTGCGCGCGAAAAGGGAGATGCGACCGAGCGTTTTTCTTCATCTCGGGTACCCATTCGAGCTACCAGACGTATAAAGCCACCATCATCTGTGCTGATCGAATCCGCCAGCGTGTCGCACCTTTTTCGGTCGAGAAGCTAGCGCAGGCAAAGGGGATTGGTCGCGAGCGAGGAGTCGTCGCACGATTCGGATTACTTGGCTCGCAGACACCATAAAGCAAGTTGGGTGAAGCGCTCGGTCAATCTCCTTCGAGCGCGGTTGTGCTCGGGTGGCAAGAACATCCAAACGAGGAAGCGTATGATCGCGGGCGGATCGTAAGGCATGGTCCGATCTGGCCGCGGCGGGAAAAAGCGGCTCAGGGACTCGCGCGGATGGTCTCGGAACTGGTCAATCATCGAAACCTGATGCACGCAAGAAATCGTGCAAAACGGCGCACACGATTTTACGGAAGCAAATTCCCGCTCAAGGTCTTCCGCGCCATATTGCTCCAGGGGAATACCAGGCCGACCGCGCTGCTGCGAGCAGTAGTGGACTAGTCCATCCTCGCAGATATAGAGATACCGGCTTCCGGCGCGGCATTCCCACTCATTCGGATTACCCTGGATGAGGTTCTTCTGGAACTGGTTGTAATAGGCAAAGGTCGAAAACGACTTGCCGCCTATTTCGACAATTTGTTGATACACCTGGCGTTCACGTTCACTCAGCGGCCCCAGTTGGCCTGTGTGATCGTGAACGATGCCCACCGTGGTCGCCATGCCGAGGTCTTTCGCCCTACGTGCGACGGCCGCCGCGTCCTCGGGCTTCTCGCTTGTGCCAATCACTGAATTGATGTTTACCTGGAACTCCGCATGCTCGGCCAGCCACTCCAGTTTGCGATCGAGCACTTTCAAGCTCTTTTTGGAAACCTCATCCGGCTGCACATTGTCGATGCTGATCTGCAGGTGGTCGAGCCCAGCGCGATTCAACTCCTGAATGCGCTCTGGAGTCAGCAGATAGCCGTTGGTGATCAATGTGGCGATGCAGCCGCGGTCGCGAATACGGCGGATGATCAGATCGAGGTCTGGATGAAGTAGCGGCTCGCCACCGCTGATGGTAATGACGGAAGTGCCGAGTTCCGCGAGGCGGTCGATTCGTCGCACCATCAGCTCGGTCGGGACCGGCTTCGAGAAATCGTCGTACTCGTTACAGTAGGTGCAGGAAAGGTTGCAACGGCGGATCGGTACGATGTGGGCGACAATCGGATGCCGCCGCCATTTCATGGCCTTGGCGACAACGCGCGCCTGACGCACATGGAACGAAGGAGCACGCAACTTGCGCCGAATGCCAGTCAGATGCATCACGGTCCACCAGAGAATTCTGAATTCCTATCGAACTCTCATCGTAGGATAGGTCCCTACGAAAACGACAATCGCCACCATTACCGCAAGCAGCGCGTCGGCAGCATAGTGATAGCCGCCCACCACGGTAGCTATAGCAATGCTGAGCGCGATGACCAGGAAAATCAACCCCGCCCAGGGCTGGACCCTGAGCAACACCAGAGTGGCTGCCATGGAGGAGGCCACGTGTGCACTCGGAAATGTGATGGCCTGAATGCTGCCGCGGCGCAAGATAAAGCGATTGACCGCTCCCAGCTTTGACGGCGGCATCCGGAACATCTCGTAGCTATCCAGTGCCCGGGGCGGCATTGCCCGCACAAACGGAGTGATGGCTAGGCAAACGTAGGTCGCCAGCAGCACCACGGTCCAGTAGTAGTTCACAAACTGGCGTGAATTCGTCGCGTACAACATTGCCAGACCGAGCGGTATCAGCGGGTAGACCATCAGGTAGGCGAGCTCCAAATACACACCTATCGCAGTACTGACAGAAGTTTCTGCCGGCGCAACTCCGAAAGCTCGAAAAAACGCCTGGTCGAACATTGCGAGTCGCTTCTCCGCGAATGGATCTGCTCCCGTGAAGAGCTGTCCCACCTGCCAATAAGGGAATAGCAGCAATAAGAACGGGAGCCAGTCCCGCAAGACCGAGGCGGCTGGCGGGCTTAGCCAGCGCCTGCTGCACCACTCCAGCACAATAGCCCCGACTGCGATAACGGCAAGCGCGCTTACGATCAATTTTCGCTTACGTGCTATCGGACGAATCCACGCGACCGCAGCGAGGAGAATAACAAACGCGGCTTGGATCCATTCTGCCGGGTTTTCCATTTCAATTCCCAGCGTCCACCCACCACTCGCGCTCAGATCTCGCGAACCAGTCCGCGAGGATATGTCCGTGGCCAAGCTGAACATCCCTTACATAGGGAGTTGCTAGGCCGGCAACGATTCATACGGTGCCGTGCTTGAAAGACCGTTCGTGGCCCGCAAAGCTGCTTTGTCGTAAACATCGTAGACGGAGCTGAAAACGGACTCCCACGACGGGGAGCGCTCTGCTCGTTCCCGCGCTGCGACGCGCATTTGGCCTAAAAGATCCGGATCTTTCCGAAGTCTGTCTACATAGTCAATGAATTCAGAATCATTCTTCGCGACGAATCCACTTTTTTCATGTTCCACGATGAATTTCGGCCCGCCATGGTTGGTCACGACAGCCGGGACTCCAGAAGCAAGCGCTTCAAGAACGACATTGCCGAAGGTATCCGTATGCGACGGAAAAACAAATGCATCGAAATTGGAGTATTCCTCAGCAAGCCGCTCCCCACGTAACACCCCGGTTAAGGTAGCCTTACGTAGATGCTGGAGCAACCATTCAGACTCACGGCCCTGGCCAACGATAACGGTCCGGAAGCTGCGCCCGCCGCGAGCATCGAGTCCCTCCTCTAAATCCCTCAGGAATCGAACGTTCTTCTCCTTCGTTAACCGGCCAACATATCCCACAACGAATGGCTCATCGTTCCGCTTCCGGCGCTTCGAATGAAACAGTTCGCTGTCGATTCCTCGAGACATGAGATAGCAGCGTTTCCCAGTGAGTCCTTCAACCAGCGACATTAATTCCGCGTTTGGCGCGAACAGAACACGCGCCACACGATAAAAATGCCCGATCAATCTCAGGCTCGATTCACGAATTCCTCGGCCAAGAGCTTCTCTCCAAGACCTTGGAAGCAGTCCGTTCCCGGGTACGAGCCGTCGTTCGGCATATTCGTGCAGATTGGTGTGCCAGGAAGCCGCCAGCGGAACCCTCAGTCGATGCGCGATGAAGGCCCCCATTTGACCTATATCGCTCGGTCCCGTGACATGCACGATATCCGGTCGAAACTCGCGGACAGCTTCTTCGACTTCCGGGAGATGACGCCAGAGATTGAGATCATAGTCATGGTGGAAATCGAGTTGAAACTTCGGCCATTGGCGTCGCAATTCCAGCCGTCGGACTGAGCCATCTCGGCGGTCGTACTGTTCGAACCCTCCATGAATGTTCAGCATGGGAATATCGTGGCTTTTGGCAAAGGCATCGAAGTAACGCATGGTGTTTGCCACGCCATCGATTTCGTTATACGCACACGCGAATAGAGCCACTCGAATGCTGTTCATTGCTGTTCTTAACCCGTTATGCTCGTTGACCTATCAAGTGACGCTCCAAGTGTGAAGGGAATCGCCTCTCAATGCCAAGCGGCGGTTTCCCTCGGATGCGTGCAAAATCAACACACGCTTCTTAGACCTGCCGAAATAGGCTACTCCAAGCCAGACAGTCTGGTGACGTCCATCACGGTCCTACTAGGGCGCAGCCGCAGCCTTCGCCAGTCTCCCAGACTTCGTCGACATTCCAGATTCGATCCCCAGGTCCTAGAAAACAAGAAGGTGGAAATCGATGCCCGCGAGCGAGAAGCGGGCCGAACGCAGCTCTGTGACAAATTTGGGAGGGAAGGAACGGGTCTCGATGCAGAAAATCGTATGGGCTGGCGACTATCATTGCAGGGCATCACGCCCCTACGGTTCGCAGATGCGGGGCACGTGGCTGAACCGAATCGCCTCAACAGGTTATGTGAAGAATAGCATTCGTTGCTTTAGGCTTCTTATTGAGCACGTCGAGAGCCTGGGCAGTCGGCAGCACGACCAGCTCGACCTTGCGTCGCTTGGCCTCGCGTTTCACCTCCTCCATCACTGGCAACCTGCCATAAGCCCCAGTACCGATGACGAGCCGGCGGCAGTTCCAGGGGATCTTTTCCTCTACAGAAATGGGAGTGTGGCCAAACCCAGCACTGAATTGCTTTGACGGTCCTTTCTTGCGTTTGCGGACCTCCCCTCGATCGATGATCACGTCGTGCTCAAGGGCAGAACCGTCGATCCGGATACTGCCAAAAGAAAACTGATCAAAGCGCATTTACACCTCCCCTGATAGGTTCACGCGCTCTTTCTTGACGTCAGTGCGGAGAAGGTTGACCAGCGCTGTTCCACTTCCTTACTGCCGCAGTGCGGGCATAAAACCTCGGCTTCTTCATAATCGACGAGAGCCAGGATTTTGGAGAACAGCTTCTTGCAATTGTGGCAGAAGAATTCGTAATGGGGCATAGGGGAGCCTCCGGGGGGACGTCAGAATTTTAGACTCCTGATTAAGGCAATTCAACACAGAGGGGCCAACGACGCTGTCTCTGCTTGAGTGTGCTGGGCGCAGCCGTGTCGGTCAAACCCCTCCTGCGCCACGCGGTTGAAGGCGAGGGCGGCGACCGTGCTCTCCAGGCGTGGAGCGACTATGCTCCACGGGCAATGAGAGCAACACCAGCCGATGAAATTCTCGTGTTCTGCCCAAATCATATGTCTCGTCATCGGTACACCTAGTTTGTGGAATTCGACGGAAGGATGGACTTCCGCGGGAGGCGAGAAGACTGCAGATGATGCGAAGGTCGAGCGAGACATGAACTGCTGCCTGCCGCCGTGCACACTCTCCCACGGAACACGGCCCTGGCAAAGTAACTAGAGTGCTTCGTCTGGCCGGACAAGGACTTCGGATCAGGAGATATCATCCAGTGGCGGTAAATGCCCCCAAACGCAGACATTTGCAGGTTCAGGCAAGGCAAAATGTCCGTAAGGTTTGGTTTAGTCGTCTATTTTCGCAGGCGAAACGGGCTGACGAGTGCGGGAGGCTTCCAGGCAGCCTATCTCTCTGCAGCAAGGGGGGGCCGACCGCGAGCTAAACGCTAGTTGCTGGTCTTCGCCGCGCTCACCGAAGGAGCAACGGTGGCACCCTGTCGGGTCAACCGCGGCGAAAATGGAGTCACTTCAAGAGGCATCTTGTCGCGAGCTGAAATGATCGCCACCGGTGTCGACTTAATTAATTCCGCATGATCATCCCAGGGGTTGAGCTTGACCCGACCGCCCAGCGGCAGCGCGGCAATCTGGTCAAGGTTGTCGCGAGCAAGCGCCGGTGCCGCATTCATAAGTGTGGCCATGCGTGTTACTTTCCCCTTGTCGTCCGTGAAACTGTTCCCCAGGTGAGGCGTCAACAGGCCCGGAAGTACGTGACCCCGTTCCGCAAGTTCGCGCAAGAACAGCCCGGCTGTGCCCAGCTTTTGACTGTAAGGCGAGTTTTTCAGCAGATCGACGGCTTTTTTGTCGGCAGCAGCTTCCTCTTGGGGGACGTGTCGGAAGCCGAGGTTCTGGTAAGTGGATTCGTCCGAGAAGAGCAGCCGGTCGCTGAAAGCATACTTGCTCCCCAGGGTGTGCCCGAGCACTATGTGGGCGAGTTCGTGGGCAAGCACCATAGCCAGGCTGGCTTCATCCGGTAACACATCCACCAAGCCGCGGCTCATGACAATCGTGTTGCCGACACTAAAGCTCTCGAGCGGCGTAGTGAGCATAAGCCGCGCCCGCACCGGTCGCGGCAAATCAATGTTGTTGGTGATCAGCAGATTGTTGATGACCGTCTCTAGCACCTTGTCCAGTTCGCCCTGGGGAGCCAGCAGGCCAGCATTTTGCAGACGGTCGATCACTTTTTCTTCTGCTTGCTGCACCCAGTCGCGCTGGGCCTGCAACGGGGACACATCCTGCACAGCCGGAGTCTCGTCCTTCACCGTTGAATCGAGCAACACTTCGGTATGCTCGCTGTCTTTAACGTCTTTCTGCAAATCGTAGCCCCAGACACGAGTCTGAGCCTTGAAAGCGGTTTTGTCTTTCGAGCCGTAGCTGAAATCACCTTCCTCACTGTAGACGTACGTGGGCAGCCAGTAGCTCGGCACTAAGTTGAGCCGCCAGCTGTCCAGGTGAAAGAAAGAACCCAGGCGGGGCCTGGGCTCGTAGGTTCCATTGAAGCGCACGATGTTGTCGTCCTGGTCCTCCACCCAAATCTGCCCATGAAAACGGCCACTGCCCGTACCCTTCTTTGGAGTCACGTTAAACACAATGCAGCGCACTGCGCCCAGAAATTCGCGGCGCGCATACTCGAAGTCGTACGTCCTGCGATTGAAGTCGTTTCGGTCTACGAAGATCATCCAAGAGAAGCCCATGGGTTTGTATTCGAGCTTGTACAGCTTGGTGAATCCGCCCAATAAGCGGTGCTCGAAGCTTTGTTTTTGAAGGTAGTCACGACGGTCAACGTTTTGTCCGAGGTCCATCCGGCCCAGGAAGTAGTGGTCCCGAACCGGAGTCGGCCCCGTTTGTGGATCGAACTTAAGATCCTGCAGGTAGGTTTCGATGATCGGCGTGCGCGTCTTCAGCATTTCCATGAGTGCGTGTTCACGCTCAATGACGCGGTCCACCATCTGATCGATTTTTTCATGCGGGGCGGAGGTGGACGCAGCGCTTTCCGCATCCTCAGCCGCCTGCGAAGGGGTGGAGGGTTGTGCCGTTGCAGTTGGTGACGGCGATCGAGGGACGCTGGTTGTTTGCGAGACTGTAGCGGTCAGTGCGAGCAACGGGAAAATGATCACGCATCGGCAAGTACGCATAACCACGACTCGCTAATCACAGCAACGCTGCAGACTTGTTTGGCCAGGGCAACGAGCAGGTTGCGAAATGCAAACCCGAAACAACGAACGTGCGCAGAAAGATGCACGCAGACAATTCAGAATTTCAGTACTTTTTGAAGTGGCTGAAACAGTGGGGATGGAGACTTCGGCCCGTTACTAAGCCGTAGTCTACTTCTGAGGCAAAGCCGCGTCAAGACTTTGCTCTAGTTCAGCTCCATCAGGGACCCAGCTGAATTTTCGAACGCACGCTGTGCTTTAAACGGTTACCGTGCTCGAGAAGATTTTTGCTTCCTTTGCATTACGTCGGCCACCCCGGCTTTCTGGCAACGCTAGGTGCGACTACCGCCCTGCAGCCAGGGAGCTATCAGCAGATCCGCATCCTGGCACGCGTTGGCCCCGAAGGCACGCTCCGGCGGGGGGATGTGTTGGAAGGCGCCGTCCTCGCGGAATCTTTACACCCGATACCTGAACGATAGCATCCCGGTGGCTTTATGGCCGTTACGTTGTCGATCTTTGACCAGTTCGACACCAGGCGGACCTCGATCTCTGGGTCGACTGTTGGAAGGAAAACGCGACAGTTCGACCTGCCCGAAGCTCCCTGTTCGAGCCCAGCTTGGGTTTGTATTCGACTGCCCCGGCAGGCGACGTACCCAACGGTTCGATCGCCACCACCCTTGGAAAGGAAACGAGTGCGGACCGCGTTGGACAGCGGGAATCGGAGCGGAACTCAACTCTGCGACGAGTTGAACAACCAAGTGCGAGCAAACTGAAGGTGGAACTTGCTGTAAGCTCGGCCAGATCAGAATCGATATCGGATTGATGACAAGCGTCCCTCTTGCTGACGGTCTCGTTCGAAGCTATAGTTTTCCGCACACTTCCGCCTTCCCCTTGGCGAGGAGGCACTGTGAACAAATTTCTCATCCTGCTGATGACCTGCTTGACCAGCCTGTCGTGGTCGCAGCAGCTCTCGCATCGGCTGACCAATCAGGACATCATCGATATGACCGCGCTCGGACTTTCGGATGATGTCATCATCACCAAGATTCACAGTGCGGCGAAGCCCGAAGACCTGGCCTTTGACACCAGCACGGCGGGCCTGAAGGCCTTGAAGGCGGGCAAGGTGTCGGACGAGATCATCAAGGTGATGATTAATCCTGCGGCGGCCGCGCCGTTACCAACCCCAAGCGTGGTGGCACCGGCTCCGGCCACCGTCGCGCCCCCTCCTGCGGCTGCGGCGCCGAATCCCGGAGCAACAAATGTGGCCAGCGACCCCAACCTGCCTCCTGCGGAAGTCGGCGTGTACTGGAAAGATGGCTACACCTTTCAGCGGGTGGAAGGTCAGATTGTCAGCCAGGCGAAGGTCGGCGGACGCGCTGGCAGCATGTTCAGCTATGGCATGCGTTCGGAGCACTGGGACGCCTATGTGAACGGCCCCACCTCCAAGAACCGGGTGAGCGAGCGGCGGCCTCTGTTCTATTTCTACGTTCCGGATGGAGCCAGCGCGACAGATTTCATCCTGCTTAAGTTGGAGAAGAAGGGCAATCGGCGGGAATTCCAGATCGGCTCGTTTGGCGGCATCACAGGCGGCAAGTCGGGTGTCAAGCGTGACAAGGAGATTCCATTCAAAGCTGATCATGTGGCCGTGCGCACTTATCGCATCGCACTCGACGAAGATCTGAAGCCGGGTGAATATGGGTTCTTCATGGGCACTGGGCAGCAGTCGATGATGGCGTCCGGGCGCGGCGGGAGTCACTCGGGCGGTGCTGCCTCGGGGCGAATTTACGACTTTACAGTTCCCGATTGAGGCCGTTTGCTGCAGCGCGTGACCTGATCGTTGACGACCGATCAAGCAGCTCTCACACACCTTTCCTTTGCTCGCCTCGCCACTTCGCGCCATTCCAGCGAGCCGAGAAACATGCACTGCGGCCGAGGCCTCTGCCAGTTGGAAGTGTCGGTGTTCCGGGAGTAACATATCGCTCACAAGTAAAAGGGGCGTGTTCGATCGTTGGCCACTTCGGAACGCAGTGTCAGTCTTCGGAGGAGGCAACATGTCGAGGAAGTTTCACTGGTCAATGCTCACAGTTCTCGTTGTGCTCACCGCTGGGCTTCTCCTGGCGAACCAAGCGTCCCAAGCACCTCAAGCACCAGCGGCCTCGCAAGGCCAGAATGCAATGGGCGCTCGCCCGGAGTTTAGCCCGGAAGCCCACCTGCAGATGCTCACCGAAAAGCTAAATCTCACGGATGACCAAAAGGCAAAGGTTAAGCCGATCTTGGAGAGCCAGGCACAGCAAATGAAGGCCGTCCACGAAGACGCTTCACTCTCTCAAGAGCAGAGGAAGTCGAAGATGAAGGCCATTCACGAATCAACCCACGATCAGATCAACGCCATGCTGACACCGGAGCAGCAAGCCAAGTGGAAGCAAATGCGCCAGGAGCATAAAGGGATGAAGGAAGGCGAGATGGAGCACAAGTAGAGTTCTCAGCCCAGCTCTCGCGCATTCAGGAGACGACCTCAGAGGTCGTCTCCTTTCTTTAGTGGCACCCTTCCTGGATTCTGGCCCTGGTCATGAAGCACATCATGGGTGGCTTTGCGCACGTCCTGCTTATCCTCGCGATAGCCACTGGCTTAATCCAATGCCTTCGAGCCAGCAATCCGTGGTACCGTCGAGATCGAACGAGCCGGGACCAAACGGCTCGTTCGAGCGGATCCAAAGACGTCCGCATCGTAATCAGGCCGACCTTTAGTCCTTAGTCTGGTGAAATGACATTGTCTGACCCTTCTTGCCCTGTGATTCATCGTGCAGGGTGATCAACCCGTCCGCAACTTGACCGAAGAAGTGAATGGTCTTCGTACTGCCGTGCTCCCGGGCTGTGACGTCGAATGTGAGTTTTTTATCCTCGAGCTTCCCATTTTCAATCTGCCATAACTGGCCCGAGGGGTCACTAAGATTGCCAGTTACCGCGGTACCAGAAACGCTCATGTTCAAAACGGCAGCACCAGTTTTGTTACCTTTCTTTAATGTTGCCGTCCAGCGAGTGCTGGACGTGTTCTCTTGAGCGAAAGCTAACAACGTGAATACTAGAATTGTTAGCGTATACGCGATCTGCCATGTGCGAGACATATGTCCTCCGTCACACTCTTGACTCAGAAATCGCTGGACAGCGCGACACAAGGGAAAATAACGGACGCCTGATATTCGTACGGTCAAGGTTTGTCAAGAAGTGACGAATCCTGTGAAGGGATACGGCTCTGGCCACGACAACCGTTACGACATGGCGAGAGTGTAGGCGCCGGATCTGGCTCGAAAGAGCACGCCAGAGCGAAGTCTCTTACGGGTTCAGTGGGAACTCCAGCTCGACGAGCAAGCCGCCATTCGCGACATTGACAGCTCGCACGGCGCCGCCGTGTTTGCGAGCAATGCGCTCCGTGATGGCTAAGCCAAGACCCGAACATTCGGAATTTGAGCCGTCGGAAGAGGCTCGATAAAATGGTTGAAAAATCTTCTGAAGGTCTGAATCCGCTACGCCTGGACCGTGGTCACGTACCCCAACCACTGCCGCTCCATTCGGGGGGTCTCCCTGCTTCCGCACAGTGATTTCCACATGCGAATTCACCTCGGTATGTCGGATCGCATTGCGCACGACATTCTCGATGGCCATGCGAATCTGGTCGATGATCCCGGTCGTGACACAAAGATCCAGGGTCCCCACACTGACGCTGCAGGAGCGGGCCTGGGCTTCAAAGTTGCCATCGGCTGCCACTTCCTGTACGAGATTGGTGAGATCTATCGTCTGTTTCCGTGAACTCATGTCGACACCACTCTCGATTCGCGAAAGCGTGAGTAACTGCGCAATAAGTTTATTCAGGTGTTCAGTTTCAAGCTCAATCCTGTCCGCATATTCCAATTTCTCCTCTTCCGGACATTGACGTAAGAGCGCAGCCGCAACCGACAAGCGGGTTAAGGGAGACCGCAGTTCGTGCGAGACCGTGCTCAGCAGCCATTCGTGATCAGCAAGCACTGATTGGATCCGTTCGGCCATCCGGTCAAACTGTTGACTGAGCACACCGATTTCATCCCGGCGTGCTTGTATCTGCCGGGGCACTCTTGTGCCGAGGTGACCATCCGCGATTTGGCTGGCCGCTGTACGCAATTGCAAGACCGGATCGGTGATGTGGCGTGCCAGCCAGAAGCAAAAAACACCGGCAACCAGCAGTACCCCAGCCAGACCAAGAAGAGTTTCAAGCCCAAGTGCAGCTAGCAAATCCCGAACGGGGACCCCGGGAGCGATAAGGAAGAAAATGTATTCTCGTCCACTGGACCCAACCGCCCGTTCAGCTGCAAACCGGTCGCTCCCCGGGTACGATGGCAAGAATGCCGTATCTTTTCCCGCCATGGTAGCAAGTTGGACCGCCCTTTGCGGTGGTTGTTGATCGAGTACTTCCTTGCCATTCTCATCAAGAAGGTAAAGGTGCATGAATCTCTCTTTTCGCATCTGCTCAAAGTGCTTGCTTAGGGCTGCTGCGCCTCCCTTTTCGTAGATGTCTACAGCGCGATTGGCCTCGCCAGAAACAGCAAAAGAGACGCTGGCCTTCCATCCCTCGGCATCCGTTTGAGAGTCTGCGCGGGTGATCAGCGTTGTGATCACTAAACTCACGCCGACCAAAACTACTGTCAGCCAAAACCAGAGGAATATTTTGAGGAATAGGCTGCGCATGGGATCTACTCGCTCTTGGCCTCCTCTGCCGCGGCAAACAAATAGCCGACACCACGAACGTTCTTGATTCGGTCGGTTCCATCCTTGTAGGGGCCGAGCTTTTTTCGGAGGTTACACACATGGGTGTCGATGCTGCGGTCAAATGGAGAAAAGTCACGTCCTAGGACCTCTTTGACGAGTTCCTCGCGGCCGATCGCCCGGCCCACTGATCTCATGAATTTATCCAGAAGATCAAATTCGATCGTAGTCAGGTTCAACACCTCTCCTCTGATGCGAGCGATTCTGGAGTTTGGGTTGAGCTCAAGGTCGCCCACAAGCACCGGTGCCGAATTCAGGGCCGACACGCTCGCATTTGCCCGTCGCAAGATGGCGCGGATGCGAGCCGCAAGTTCCCGAGGATTGAACGGCTTTGGAAGGTAATCGTCTGCACCGATCTCAAGACCAAGAATTCTGTCAAGATCGTCGCCACGCGCGGTCAACATTAAGACTGGGGTACGTGACTCTGCGCGAAGCCGTCGAAGGATCTCAAAACCGTCCATTCCAGGGAGCATGACGTCAAGTACGATCAACTCATGGTCGCCCGAGCGAGCGCGCGCAACACCTTGAGCGCTTGTGCGGACGGTTTCGACTCGAAAACCTTCGGCGCTGAGAAAACGAGCTACCAGCTTGCACAATTCCGCATCATCATCGATCACCAGGATGCGGCCAGATGTCGAGTCCGGGCTTTGGATCAACGATCCCATGGTTTTGCGAGTGCCGATGTGACTCGCTCATTTTAGGCGCAGATCCACTCCGATTCTGTCGAGAAATGTTAAGAAACACACCCGTTCTGACTTGATGCCCGTCATTCGCGTCCTGTAGATCAACCCTGCCATATCGCAGCCTGCGTTTTGTCAAGAAATTGTTAAGCACGGTCTTGCTTCTTGGCACACTCCGACAACTCTTAACCTCCGCGATGAGACCGGCATGGTCATATCTCTCATGCGATGCGATGTCGCGAATTCTCTACAAGGAATGAGTCTTATGGTGAAAACGTTGTTGATGATCAGTGTCTTGGTGTTGCCCTGCCTGTGCACCGCCCAGGAGGCGAGCAGCATGGATGTAAGCATAAATGTGAACGGCCTGTTCCCGAGGCACTCCGAGGGCAACGGCCTGGCCCAGACCGCTTCCTCATCGGCGGGCGTATTAGTGACCTTTCGGTATTCGCCCTTTCGCTTTGCGACTTTCGAGTTCAACTACGGTCACGCCAAGGACACGCAATACTTCACCAATGCGAGCGCACGTTCTTTCGTTCACACTGGCGTGCATGAGGTAACGGGTGCGTATGTCTTGAAGCTTCCGTGGCAAACCGCTCGGCTGAAGCCGTTTGTGCTGATGGGGGCGGGTATCATGCAGTTCAATCCCATCAGCTCTGGCACGTCCGTCTCGGGAGCACAGTCGCAGACCAAGCCCGCTGTTTTGTGGGGAGCCGGGGTCAACTATGGCCTCTCTCGGCACTTCGCATTGCGTTTGCAGTACCGCGGCCTCTTCTACGCCGGGCCTGACTTTATTGTCGCGTCCCTCAAGACTGATCGGTGGCAGCCAATGTCCCAACCATCGTTCGGATTTGTGTACCGATTCTAGAGGTGGATCCGGCGTGGAAGGCAATGGAGGGAACGTGAAAAGCAAGAATGGCACGTCAAACTGCGGTGCTGCACTACTCGGGGAACTGAAAGCGCTCGTGGATTCTTTCCCAGATCACCAGAGGACGGATGTGATCGAGATTCTCGACAGCGTGTTTAAGGAGCTCAGTGCCGACAACGAATGCTTTAACGAAAAGCGCCGCTGGAAGTCACGTCCGAGATGACAATTGTCTTCGCACAGTCACGGCGCAATTTCTCCAATCCGAGTCACGTTTTCGATGGCTAGCCGAGCAAGAGCTTGAGTGGTCGTCTTCCGTAATGCAGGTTCTGAGTCGAGTACCGCTGCATCGCATCAAACGAATATCAGGTTGAGCAAGTGCTGCTCAGGCAGTTGAACTCATAAGGTGGTGGGTGAGTATGGCACAAAGCAATGGCAGAGAGATCGTGACCGCTCGAGGATACGCGACAGCTGCCGACTTCAAGCAGATCTTCACCGAAGACGTCGACCATCTCTTCTTACTGTCATTTCTGCTGACGGGAGACCAACAGAAAGCGGAGGAGTGCTTTGTCGCTGGCATCGAGGAATCCGCAAAAGGAAACCGCGTGTTTAAAGAGTGGGCTCGTTCGTGGGCTCGACGCGCCGTCATTCAGAGTGCTATCCGGTTGATCGCGCCAAGAGAGCGCTCCGTGACGGCCATTCGGGATCCCGATATCGCGCGAGCTATAGGCAAGATTCCACTCCTCCTACATGCAGAGGTCACTGCGATTCTCGACCTTGAAAACCTCGAGCGCTTCGTTTTCGTCATGTCAGTTCTCGAACGCTACTCTGATCACGATTGCGCAATTCTTCTGGGCTGCGCACGAAGGGAGATAATTACGGTGCGTGCTCGCGCAGTGCAGCAACTAGGGGCATTGTTGGGCCTAGGGCGGAGGAAAGTCGCGAGCTCGGAGAACTCAGCAGCCCCCGAAGACGTTGAAACGGTGATCGAACTGACGATAGCTCAGCTCTTCCCAACCCCGTTATGGACCAGCGGCCTTTCCCGATGACGCGTTCGCCGTGATCGGAGCGACCCTTGTTGCAAAAGTCAAAAGCTCGTAGACCCGATGGAATTGCTGTTCAAATGTCTCTGAATCGCTCATGAAAACTAAACAGATGATATGGCACTCGCGGGACGCGCCCAATGCAGTCAGTGCTTACTCAGAATCGCCAACGGTGTAACCTTGACCTGTTGGCTACCTATCTGGTAATAATTACCAGAATGCAGTACTTCACAACACAACAAGCCGCACTGAAGCTCGGAATCGGGCTTTCCACGCTCATTCGCCATATCGTGAATGACAAAGTACCTGCACCCAAGTCCACGAAGATTGGCAAACGAGACGTACGTGCTTGGACGGAACGCGATATTGAACGAGTCCGGGACCTTCTGCCCAAGATTGAGAACGGCAGAAAAACCCGCTATCGGAAGAAAAAGCAACAAAGCAGGAAAGACAAACCGTGAACAGCGGGCACGCGTCGATGCGCTAACACCGACGCGGCCCTAACCAACGCCGCCTGACGGAGCAGGCAAACGATGGCTGATATTGAAGTTATACGCTCCATCCTTTGGGCGCAACCTTGCTGCCCTTGCCTTCACCCTGAAAGCCATCGGCTTCAGCAGTACGGGCCGATGCAATGCCTGGGAGGTCGGCCATGAATACGCCCGACAGCCCGCCTATCTGGAGACCTCTTCCAACCAAACTTCGAGCCTATGAAGCCGTCTACTGGCTCAATCGCTCGTTCGAGGCCACACTATTAAGCCTCCAACGCCTTGAGCGCCTCGGCATGTTTCGGCTCGAATATCTGAATGAATACAAGGTACGAATTGAACACACCCGCGCCGAAGCCAACGAAGAACTGATCGACACCTTGCATGAACAGGAAATGGACGACTCAGCCCGCTTCGACGAAATGCAACGCCATTGGGAAATCCAGCGGAAAGACCCGAATGACGTGTTTTTCCACGCCCGAGACCGTAAGCAGGAGATGAGGGAGCAGATGAAGGAATTGCAAAGCGGCCTTGATCGCCTAAAACCCAAGCAGAAGAAGAAACGGTCACTGCGCAAACCCGGAAAGCCTCGCTAACCAAATTTGCCGCTGCGGAATGCAACACCGCAGCGGCTCCTTTTTGTGTAATTCCAATTGACCTTTTTCCAATTCGCGACCTAGGTCTTTAGCAACTCAGGATGTGACTTTTGGAGCCAAAGCGTGACTGGGCTATCCAATTCGGTCGAGAGTTTCGCTATATCCCGCAGCTCCTGGTCTGAGACCGCCCCCGCCACATCGTAGACGGATTTATTGCGCTTGTCGCTCAAAACCTTGAGCTTCTGGATTAGCTTGGGGTCTGCATTGATCGTGAGTTCCAGAGACTCGATGGTCTTCGTATGGTGGCCGACTTGGGTAACAGTGTTGTAATCGGATGCTCGTAGGGCGATCTTGTCCGCCGTTAGCGCCGCAGTAAAGGAGGGAGAACTTCACGTACGGTTTGATGCGGCAGGAAATGGAAACCCGGACATGGTGGAGCTAAAGAGGCACTCTCAGCGGAAACGGAGAGCTCCGGCTAGGCTCGATCTACGTCCCACGGCGCCATTTCCTGACCCAACACGCTGAGCAGGTCCCGAAACAACAAGTTTCTCTCGAGTTAGCCCGGCATCACAAACTACGGCGCTGGTAAGGTCGACCTAGCGGTCCCTTTTTAGGGATTCGCAGGCGGATCCAACAACTCGCAGTGTTCGACGCACTTTACCGTGTTGACCTCGACGTTCGCTTTCTTGCGTCCGGAGAAATCAATATCTGGAAGGATGAACAAGGTCTGTGGGCCATTGGCGACATTGAAGGTGCAATTGAAGCTCATCGATTGGACACCGCGTTCCTTGCAGCCGGTTTTGTCAAGAGCGTCGGTGAGAGTTAGGGTCTTGTCGAAGACCCGGTCCGCAAGATGAGAGGGGAGCAAGGCGACGGTGAGGGGAACAGGAGATTTGATCTTCACGCTGAGTTCCTTGCCATCGTGGTCGGGGGTCATCAGGCTGTAGACCTTTGGCGCTGGCGTCACTTCATATTTTTCGTTCAGAATGCGACGCCAGTGGAATTCGGGCAGGATGCAATTGTCCACGCAACTCCAGCTGTAGTACTGAATGTGGAGTAATGTGAAAGAGTCCCTCCTTGCTTCCAAGTGAGTTCCGCATACTCGGCAAATCTACCTCGCCAAGTGACGATACGTCCCCATGGCACTCAAAATCCTCCAACGAGGCGAAAAGAAAGGGCAAAGTTGCAAGAACGTCTGTTTCCTACAATTCGTGGTCGCGTGGCTGTCAGTTTTGGTAATTGCTTGGGTGACACCCCATCGCCGATGTTTCACAAGTGGTCTTGTTCAGCTAAGGCGAGGATCAGCCGAAGAGCCAGTGTGTGAACCGACGAGAGTCCTGGAAGTCGCAGTGTTAGCGACTGCGGTGGAACCGTGGTTATTGTGCTTGCCAGGAAGCGCATTTAAACCTCAGACTCCTGTCAGCCCCCTCGGGCAGCAAAGGATGTGTTCTATATGTCTAAACTCAAATTTGAAAAGCTGGATGTGGATAGTCACGGTACCCGTGTGAACAGGGCAAAGATTCCGGGCGGATGGCTGTTGGTTGTTATGTCAAATTCAGGCGGCGGAGTCACCTTCTGTCCCGATCCGCAGCACAAGTGCGACGGAGGAACGGTCGCGGACGACCACGGAAAGGCTGCCTAGGTCTAGCACCGTTGACGGCTCGCTTACACCAGTGCTTCCCGTAAAGCTCCAGAGGTGAATCGGCGATGCCCCCTTCTATTGCAGGGTGTGCGGCGCGATTTGTGTATCCGTCAATCGGCAGTCGAATCCAGCATAATTGTTGAAAGAAGGCCATTACACGCTTCGAGCTCGCCGGACAAGCACTACTGCGCGAGCGCCTTTCTGAAGAACGCAACAAACTCCCTGTTGAACTCGCGATGGAACGCGGCACGGTTGAAATTCGGTGCGTCGGCGCAAATCTGTGGAGCCTGTTTCGCCAAGGCATCTCCGCACGGGGGCAGGAATGCGTAGTGCCCGCCTGCCACCACGTGCTCCTCGGGAGGCACCGGAAGTTCCTTCCGGATGACTGCTGTGTTCCACTCATCCGGCACTTGGGCGTCATCGGAAGCTCGCCATAGCTGAATCGGAATACGCACCCCCATCAGGGACCCGGGTCCAAACAGGTAGCCGACCGCGGGAGCCG
>Ga0182041_10000459_pt1 | contig 19091 bp, 14 predicted proteins | sample flu12Cox44000178_FD_125967 | JGI IMG/M metagenome (GOLD analysis project Ga0182041, IMG submission 125967) | Lab enrichment of tropical soil microbial communities from Luquillo Experimental Forest, Puerto Rico - flux8day.12C.oxic.44.000.178 | ecosystem: Environmental > Terrestrial > Soil >...
CGCAACCACCACTACTCGCCGCTCGATCAGATCACGGCCGCCAACTTCAACACGCTCGAGATCGTGTGGCGCTTCAAAACCGACAACCTCGGTCCGCGCCCGGAGTTCAAGCTCGAGGGCACCCCGGTCGTCGCGAACGGGGTGCTCTATACCACAGCCGGCACGCGCCGCTCGGTCGTGTCGCTGGATGCCGCGACCGGCGAGCTGCGTTGGGTGCATTCGGAGCGCGAAGGCGCCCGTGCGGCTGCGTCGCCGCGTCAACTCTCCGGCCGAGGCTTGGTGTACTGGACCGACGGACATGAGGAACGCGTTCTGTACGTCACCACGGGGTACCGCCTCGTTGCCCTCGACGCCAGAACGGGGTCGAGGATCCCGTCGTTCGGGAAGGACGGCATCGTCGACCTGAAGGAAGGGGTCGTTTACGGCGTCGACCAGCAGATCGACCTCGTGACGGGCGAGATCGGTCTGCACGCGACGCCTGCCGTGACGACCGACGGTGTCGTCATGATCGGATCGGCGTTTCTTGAGGGAGCGACGCCGAAGACTCACAACAACACCAAGGGGCTCGTGCGCGGGTTCGACGTGCGGACCGGCCGGCGGTTGTGGACCTTCAACACCATTCCGCGTCCCGGTGAGCTTGGCCACGACACGTGGTTGAGGGACTCCTGGGCGACTACCGGGAATGTCGGCGTCTGGAACCAGATTGCCGTCGACGAAGAGCTCGGTCTCGCGTACCTTCCGGTAGAAACGCCGACCTCCGATTTCTATGGCGGATTGCGGCCCGGGAACAACCTGTTTGCCGAGAGCATCGTCGCCATTGATTACAAGACCGGGCGGCGGAGATGGCACTTCCAGCTCGTCCATCATCCGATCTGGAACATGGACATCGCCGCCGGGCCGATACTCGTGGATCTGACCGTTGATGGCCAGCCGGTCAAGGCGGTCGCTGCGATGGGCAAACAGGCGATGCTCTATCTGTTCAACCGCGTCACGGGGGAGCCCATTTTTCCGATTGAAGAGCGGCCCGTGCCGCAGTCGGACGTCCCGGGCGAACAGACCTCACCCACGCAGCCTTTCCCAACCAGGCCGCCGCCTTACGATCATCAAGGTGTCACGCTCGACAACCTGATCGACTTCACGCCGGAGCTGCACGCGGAGGGGCTGAAGATTGCGTCCCGCTACAAGCTGGGCCCGGTGTTCACGCCGCCGCCCGTCAGCAAGGCCGAGGGTCCAATCGCCGGCTTCCGATCGTCTGGCGGCACGAACTGGCCCGGAGGGTCGTTTGATCCGGAGACGCACATCGCGTACGTACCGTCATTCAGCGCCATGCCGATCATCGGGCTGCTCCCGCCTCCGAGCAAGGAGTTCTCCGACATTCCGTATGTTTCGGGCAACGCGTTGACGGGCGTCCGTTACGTCTCCGGTCCCGGTGAGAACGTCGGCGCGGACGCGATCCCCGCAGCACCTGCGGCACGCACGAGCGCGACGACGACCAACGATGAAAGCGTCAACCGGAACGCGTCTCCTCAAGGGCTTCCGCTGCTCAAGCCGCCGTACGGACGAATCACCGCCATCAACCTCGATCGAGGCGAGTTCGTGTGGCAGGTCGCGCACGGCGAGACGCCTGACAGCGTCCGGAGTCACCCGGCGCTCAGGGGGCTCGCAATTCCGCGCACGGGGCAATCCGGCGCCGTCGGAGCGCTGGTGACGAAGACACTCGTCGTGGCCGGCGATCCGCTAGCGACCACGGGTGCCAATCGTCCACGTGGCGCCATGCTGCGCGCCTACGACAAGCAGACGGGCCACGAGGTCGGCACGGTGTACATGCCGGCGCAGCAGTCCGGGACGCCGATGACCTACGCCGTGAACGGGAGACAGTACATCGTCGTGGCAATCAGCGGCGGCAACTACAGCGGCGAATACCTGGCGTTTGCGCTCCCGCAAGGCGCGCCTTCCCGGCAGTGAGCGAACCGGTCCAGTGCGTTCGAGCGGGATGGGCGGGCGTCGCAGCGTTAACCACGAGCTCCGAGCCACGAGCTACGGGTTCCGAGTACCGAGTAACCGATGAGAGGCATCATGAGAAAGATGGCAGTCGTCCTGGCGATTACGGCATGGCCGCTCGCCGGGCTCATGGCGCAGGATCCGCAGCCGACCTGCACCATGTGTCCGGCAACCTACATCAGCGAGGGTGAGATTCAGCAGTACGTGAAGAAGGCAATCGCGGAGAAGCTCACCGATCAGCAAGTCCGGGACATCGACATCGGCAAGAGCAACGTCGCGATCGGAGTCGTCCACCGCGGCAAGCTCGCGGCGCCTGCCCCGGAATCGGTCGCCGAGCATGATTTCGTCAGCGAGGTCTATCACGTCATCGATGGCTCGGCGACCCTGGTGACGGGGCCAGATCTTATCGGGAAGAAGCGTCGCCCCGCAGACCTGGAGACCGTTCGCCTCTTCAACGGCCCCGGGAACAATTCGACCTCGATTAGAGGCGGCGTGACGCATGAGCTGAAGGCCGGCGACGTCATCGTCATCCCTGCGGGCACCGGCCACTGGTTCACGAAGATCGACGACCACATTACGTATTTGATGATTCGGGTCGATCCGGACAAAGTGACGCCGGTGCGGGACGAAGCCGCGTCGCGCGCGTATCTGAGCAAACCCGCTCGCTGACAGAAACACGAGCGACGAGCGACGGCAACGAGCCACGAGCTACGAGTACCGAGTTATCGAGGAGTGAGTATGGCGAAGCCAACGGTGCGGCGTGTCCTGGTCGGCGCCGGGTTTCTGGTGGTCGCGACCGCGTTGTGGATCGGCTCCGGCGCCCTCGACAGGAGAGCGGCGATTCAAGCCGCGGTCGTACAAGCCCCGAGATTTGAGGTCGATCCCCTTTGGCCGAAGCCGCTGCCGAACAAATGGATTCTGGGTCAGACGATCGGCGTGTCCGTGGACGCGCAGGACCACGTGTGGATCATCCATCGCGCCGGCTCGCTCGAGCCTGGTGAGGTGCATGCGACGACAAGTCCGCCGATTGCGCAGTGTTGCGCCCCGGCGCCGCCGGTGCTGGAGTTCGACCTGGCGGGGAATCTCGTGGGGCATTGGGGAGGGCCCGGGCAGGGCTACGACTGGCCCGATTCGAACCACGGCATCACCGTCGACTACCGGGGGAATGTGTGGATTGGCGGCAACGGGCGCGGGTCACAAGGCGCGTCGACCTCATCGGGGTCGGGTCCATCGCGGGGTTCGCGAGGGCGAGCGAACGAGACCGCCACGCCTGCCGCCGGGCAGAACCGGCAACAAGATGAGCGTCAGAGCGAGGCGGGCGCGTCGTTCAATGACAACATGGTGCTGAAGTTCACGCGGGACGGCAAGTTCCTGATGCAGATCGGGAAGCCCGCGTCGAGCAAGGGCAGCAATGACGTCGCAAACCTGCGCCTTCCGGCGAAGACCTTCATCGACAAAGAAGCCAACGAGGTTTACGTCGCCGACGGTTACGGCAATCATCGTGTCATCGTCTTCGACGCCGAGACCGGCAAGTACAAGCGGCACTGGGGCGCGTACGGCAGCAAACCCGAGGATGCAGATCTCGGGCGATACGACCCGGCCGCGCCGCCGGCAAGGCAGTTTCGGAATCCGGTCCACTGCGCCGACCTCTCCGTCGATCGGCTGCTCTACGTGTGCGACCGTGTGAATGACCGCCTTCAGGTGTTCAAGACGGACGGCACCTTCGTGAAGGAAGCGTTCTACAACAAAGAGACGCTCGGATCCGGCTCGGCCTGGGACGTCGCCTTCTCGAGGGATCCGCAACAGAAGTACATCTACCTGGCGGACGGCGAGAACGACCGGGTCCACATCATTGTGCGCGAAACGCTCGAGCTCGTCACGAGCTTCGGGGAGGGCGGCCGGCAGCCGGGCGAGTTCTACGGCGTTCACAGCATCGCCACCGACTCGAGAGGGAATGTCTACACGACGGAGACCTACCGCGGCCAGCGCATTCAGAAATTCGTGTACAAGGGGCTCGCGCCGGTCACGAAGAAGGATCAGGGCGTCGTCTGGCCGAAACCGTGACGGCGGCTATCGGCCGCGCAGTGGGGCGGTGCTCGATCTGACGACCAGCGTGTGGGGCAGGGTCACGGATTCGGGGACGCCTGCGTCGCCGTTCAGGATCTCGACGAGGAGGCGAACCGTACCGACGCCAATCGCCCGCATGGGCTGAGAGATCGTGGTCAGCGGCGGGTCCATGAAGCTCGCAAAGCGGATGTCGTCGAAACCTACGACCGACAGCTGATCCGGCATCCGCAGCCCCCGACGCTTGGCCGTCTGGATGACTCCCATCGCCATCTCGTCGTTGAAGCAGAAGATGGCCGTCGGCCGCTCGCGACGGCCGAGGAGTCCCTCGCCTTCAGCCGCGCCCGATTCGATCGAGAAATCTCCGTTCGTGACCAACAGATCGCGCTCCGCCCGTTCCTTTTTCGCGCGCGCCAACGCGCCGCGCAGCCGGTCGCGGCTGAGTGGGCTCACGAGCGGTCCAGTAATGATCCCAATCCGCCGATGCCCAAGGCGGAACAGATGATCCATGGCTTCGGAGGCCGCCTTGGCATTGTCGATATGCACGCTCGGGACGCCGAGCCGCGGATTGAACTCGCAGCCGTTCACGACCGGGGCGCAGCGGGGCGCCATGCCGCGGACGAGCGCGGCCGCTTCTCTCGGCAGGCGGTGACCGAGGAAAATCAGCCCGTCGGCTTCCTTCCGTTTGAGCATCGCCGCGTAGCCGTCCTCTCGCGCCTCATCGTGCTGCGTGTCGCCGAGCAGGACGGCGTAGCCTTCGCGCTGGGCGGCGTCCTCAATGCCGCGCAGAATCAGTGAAAAGAACGGGTTGGAGATGTCAGGGACGGTGACAAGGAGCTTGCCCGTCCTGAGCGTGCGCAGATGCTTCGCCGCGGCCGTTGGCGTATAACCCAGTCGGTCGATGGCGTCGAGCACTCGACGCCTGGTTGCCGCTGAGACGACGGCCGGTTGACTGAGGACGCGGGAGACCGTGGCCGTGGAGACGCCCGCTCGCCTGGCGACCTCATAGATGTTGGCCACGGCTCGCGATCATACCCTCGCGCGCGAACCGACTCGCTCTGACCTGATCCAGCCGACCCGCCCCGACCCTCCGGGCGCAGCCTGGGCTTGCGCCATTGCGCTCCCCCTTGGTAGCATCCGCACCGGCTCGATGCAACCGATTACATCCGCAAGCGTTCTGGCGATTCTGCTCTGGCTGGGCGGCGTGGCCGCGCAGCCCGCCTCAGCTCCACTCTCGGGCGGTCAGGGGCAGCAAGGTGGCGGGCGCGGTCCAATTACATCGCCTCGGAACGCGTATCCCGAACGTCTGCCCGACGACCCCGCCGCGGTCGAGCGCGGAAAGGCGCTGTACAGCGTGAACTGTCAGTTCTGTCACGGCGCCGACACTCGCGGCGGCGACGGTGGGCCGAGCCTTTTGCGGTCGGGTGTCGTCCTCGACGATCGGCACGGCGAGCTCATCGCTCCGGTCGTGCAGAACGGCCGCACGGACCGCGGAATGCCGAGATTCGCGCTGAGCCGCGAACAGGTCGCGGATGTGGCGGCGTTCATCCATACGTTCCGAGCGGGCGGCTACGACGAATCGCGCCAACGCCCGCCAAACATCGTCATGGGCGACGCGGCAGCCGGCGCGCGCTTCTTTCAGGGCCACTGCGCGTCCTGCCACTCGGTGACAGGCGATCTCCGCGGGCTCCACGCCAGAATTGAAGACCCGCAGGCGCTCCAGCAAACCTGGTTGATGCCGGGTAGCGGTGCCGGCCGCGGCGAGCCGCCGCCGGTGACCGCACCGCCGGCCAGGGCCGTCGTGACGCTGGCGTCCGGTGAGACGGTCCAAGGAGTGATCGAACACCTGGATGATTTTGTCGTATCGCTGACCACCGATGACGGTCAGCACCGATCGTTCAGACTGTTTCCCGGGAGCAACGCCAGCCCTTCCGTCCAGGTCAAAGACCCGCTGCAGCCCCATAAAGATCTCCTCCGCATGTACACGGACGCGGACATCCACGATGTGACCGCGTTCCTGGTGACATTGAAATGAAAGCCGTTTGCCTTCGAGCGCTTTCCACTTGGGGGCGTGCTCTCATCTCTGCGTCCCTGGCGGTGGTCATCCTGGCGGCTGCCCCGTCAACGGGACTGGATCCGGCGCAGCTCCTCAGACCGCTCGGCGACCAGTGGACCACGTACTCGGGCGATTACACTGGTCGCCGCTACAGCGCGCTCACGCAGATCAACCAGGCGAACATTACGAGGGTCACGCTGGCCTGGGCGTCGCGCCTGACTGCCGGACCTAACGCAGGCGGGGGCAACCGGGCAGCAGGCGGTTCCAACCGGGCAGCAGGGCCCCCGGTCATAACCGGCGGTGAGGGTACGGGTGAAGTCGTCGTGGCCGGCGCCACGACCGTGAAGGGCGCCGTGCTCTCGGTAGACGGCGTCCTCTACGTGACCGCGCCGGACAACGTTTGGGCGCTCGACGCCCACGATGGCCATACACTGTGGCGCTATTTCTGGAAGACGAAAGGCGGTACGCACATCGGCAACCGCGGCGCGGCGATGTGGCGCAACTATCTGTTCTTCGTCACGCCGGACGACTACTTCGTATCGATCGACGCGCGCACTGGCGCGGAACGGTGGCACAAGGAGATTGCCAGCTTCGCTCAGCAATACTTTCTCACCTCGGCGCCGGTCACTGTGGGCAATCATGTGATCGTCGGCACGGGCAACGATCTCGATTCGCCGGGGTTCCTGCAGTCGTTCGATCCGGAGAGCGGAGACCTCCAGTGGACGTTCTACACGGTGCCGATGACTCCCGGCGATCCCGGGCTCGAGACGTGGAAGAGCCTCGATGCCGCCCGGCACGGCGGAGGCCATCCATGGCTGCCGGGCGTCTACGACCCTGAAACACGCCTCTACATCTTTGGGACCGGCAATCCGACTCCGGCATACACGGACGGGCCCCGCGGGCCGCGCGACAATCTCTACACGTGCGCCATCGTTGCGGTCAACGTCGATACCGGCAAGATGGCCTGGTACTACCAGACCTCGCCACACGACACGCACGATTGGGATTCCGCGCAGACGCCGGTGCTCGTCGACGGTGATTTCAGGGGGAGCGGCCCTCGCAAGATGGTCCTGACCGCCAGCCGAAATGGCTACTATTTCACCCTCGATCGGCAGACGGGGGAGCGACTCGTCACGAGCCGCTTCTCGGAGACCGTGAATTGGGCGAAGGGGCTGAACGAGAGGGGTCAGCCGGTTCGCGACCCGGCGAAGGATCATCACATCGCGGGCGCCCTCGTCTCGTCAGCCAACGGCGGCGCCACGAACTGGCCGCCACCCGCGTTCAGCCCCGAGACGGGCCTCTTCTACGTGCCTACGGCCGAGACCTACGCGATGTACTACCTGAGCGAGACCGATCCGCGCGGCGCAATGGGACTCGGCGGCAAAGACGAGATCGCCGTCGCGTCGATGGGGACCTACATCACGGCGATCGACTACAAGACCGGAGCGACCGTCTGGCGGCACAAGTTCCAGACCGGGTCGAACAACGGGCGCGGCGCTCCGGGGCTTCTGACGACCGCGGGCAAGCTGCTCTTCGGCGGCGACATCTCGGGCAATCTCGTCGCGTTCGATCCGGCCAACGGCAGGATTCTGTGGCACAGCGCCATCGGGCAGGTGACGAATGCCCCTGAAACCTACCTGGTCGATGGACGGCAGTATCTTCTCGCGGCGGCCGGTGACACGCTGTTCGCGTTCGCCCTTTATGAACAATAACGAGCTACGAGGTACCGAGCTACGAGTACCGAGCTGCGAGGGCCTGATGATCACACGACGGGAGTTCGGAAAGCTGACGCTCGCGGGCCTGGCTTTCCCGGCCACCACGGCGCGCGTCAGTGTCGACAGCGGGATCAGCGGGTCCATCGCTGGCGCTGACAATGTGGTCGCGGGCGTTCGGCTCGGTGTGCAGACGTACAGCTTTCGCGACATGCCGCGGCCCGGCAACGGCAGTAACGCCGTCCAGACGATCATCAGCGCGATGGGCAACTGCGGCCTCACAGAGTGCGAGCTCTTCGCCCCGCAGATCGAACCGCCGGTCTCGACGGCTCGGGGGCAACGCGGCGGACAGCTGGCGGCGGAGCCGCTATCGCGCGATGATCTTCGCCGGTGGCGCCTCGAGACCCCGCTCGATCACTTCCGCACCATCAAGGACACGTTCGCCGCGGCCGGGATCGCCATCTACGCCTACAACTACAGCCCGAATCAGAGTTTCAGCGATGAGGAAATCGACCGCGGCTTCGAGATGACCCGGGCCCTTGGTGCCGAGATCATCACGGCGTCGACCACGCTGGACGTGGCAGCACGAATCAAGCCGTTCGCCGAGCGGCACAAAATGGTGGTGGCGATGCACGGCCACTCTCGCGTCGATGATCCGAACGAGTTTGCCACTCCGGAGAGCTTCGCGGCGGCGATGAAGATGTCGCCCTTTTTCAAGGTCAACCTCGACATCGGCCATTTCACTGCCGGCAATTACGACGCGATCGCCTACATACGCGAGCATCACGCGAACATCACGAATCTTCACTTGAAGGACCGAAAACGAAACCAGGGCGACAACGTCCCGTGGGGGGAAGGGGACACGCCCATCCGTCAGACGCTTCAGTTGCTCAAGAAGGAGCGATGGCCGATTCGCGCCTATATTGAGTACGAGTATCGAGGCGCCGGGTCACCCGTCGAGGAAGTGAAGAAATGCTACGCCTTCGCACAGCAGGCGCTCGCGTGATCAAGGAACAGGCTCCCCCGGAGTTAACCCCCGCGGGGGGCGGGTCCCGGGAGTGGACTCGTTCACGATGACCCGCCTGGGCATGGGCCTTGTCGGCCCGGGTTTCGTGGGCGCCCACCATATCGACGCCGTTCGTCGTCTCGGTTTCGTCGATGTGGTCGCGATTGCGGCGACGACAGATGCGTCCGCCCGGCGAAAGGCCGAAGCGCTGCGGGTGCCGAAAGCCTACGGAAGCTACGAAGCTCTCGTCGCCGATCCGGACGTGCAGGTCGTCCACAACACCACGCCCAACTATCTACACGAGCCGGTGATCATGGCGGCGCTGGCGCATCGCAAGCACGTCATATCCGACAAGCCGCTTGCAACGACCGCTGCCACGGCTCGCGCGCTCCATGAGGCCGCCACGCGCGCGGGCGTCGTCCACGCGGTCACCTTCAACTATCGCGGCAATCCTCTCGTTCAGCAGGCTCGCACGATGATCGAAAGCGGCGAGCTCGGCGCAATTCACTACGTGCATGGGAATTACCTGCAGGACTGGCTGCTGGAGCCGACCGACTTCTCGTGGCGGCTCGAGCCCGACAAGGGCGGTGAGAGCTCCGCCATCGGCGATATCGGCTCGCACTGGTGCGACCTCGTTCAACATGTCGCCGGTCAGCGGATCGTCGAGGTGCTCGCGGATCTCACGACCGTCGTGCCGACCCGCATGAAGCCCTCCTCATCGCCGGAGGCGTTCGCGCGGGCCTCTGGCGTCGCGCGGGAGCCTTACACCGTGCGAAGCGAAGATCTGGCCGCCGTTCTGCTCAGGTTCGACGGCGGCGCCAAAGGGTGCGTGTCCGTGGGACAGGTATGCGCCGGCCACAAGAATGACTTTTGGCTCGAAGTCAGCGGTCGGCACGCATCGCTCCGGTGGCACCAAGAACGGCAGAACGAGCTCTGGATTGGCCGGCGCGATCGCGCAAACGCGGTGCTGGCGAAAGACCCGGCCTTGATGTCAGCCGCCGCGGCCAGGTACACACACCTGCCGGGGGGGCACCAGGAAGGATGGTCCGACGCTTTTTTCAATGTCATTCGCGACATTTACTGCTTCATTGCAGAAGGACATCCGCCGTCCCATCCGAAACCGCCCGCGTTTGCGACCTTCGAGGACGGGTATCATTCGGCGTGCGTGGTTGAAGCCATCCTTCACAGTCACCGGCACGGCGCCGCCTGGACGAAGGTGCCCGCGCTCATTGGAGCGTCCCGATGAAACTCGGCCTGTTCACGCCAGCGCTCGGCAAGCTCGACACCCGTCAGATGCTCGCCAAGGTTCGCACGCTCGGGAAGGTGCAAGCCATCGAGCTCGGCACGGGTGGATGGCCCGGACGCGACCATCTTGATCTCGATGGGCTCCTGAACGACTCGCACGCCGCCGACGCCTACGCGCGGACAATCGCCGACGCCGGCCTGACGATCAGCGCCTTGTCCTGCCATGGCAACCCGCTGCATCCCGATCGAAAGATCGCGGAGTGTTATGACGAGCTGTTTAAGAAAACCGTGTGCCTCGCGAAACGCCTCGAGGTGCCGGTCGTCGTCACCTTTTCCGGCTGCCCCGGCGATTCTGACGACGCCAAGCACCCGAACTGGGTGACAACGCCCTGGCCTCCGGAGTTTCTGGAGGTGCTCGACTGGCAGTGGGAGAAGAAGGCCATCCCCTACTGGACCGATCGGGCGCGCTTCGCCGCTGATCACGGCGTCCGCGTCGCCCTGGAGGCGCATCCGGGATTCATCGTCTACAACGCAGAGACGCTGCTGAGGCTACGGGCGGCCGCCGGCCCGAATCTCGGCATCAACTTCGATCCGAGCCACTTCTTCTGGCAGGGCGTGGACGTTCCCGCCGCCATCCGCGCGCTCGGCGACGCGATCTTTCACGTGCACGCAAAAGACGTGGCGCTCAATCCGCAAAACGTCGCAGTCAACGGCGTCATCGACGCCAAGACGTACCGGCGGATGGCGGATCGCGCCTGGCTGTTCCGCAGCGTCGGCTGGGGGCACGGCGAGCTCGAGTGGAAGCGCATCGTCAGCGCGCTCCGCCTGTCGGGCTATGACTACGTGATGAGCATCGAGCACGAGGATGCGCTGGCGTCGGTCGACGAGGGGCTGCAGGCCGCGGTCGACCTTCTGTCGCGCGTGATTTTGACCGAGCCCCCCGTTGACGCGTGGTGGACCTGAGAGATTCGCGAGCTACGAGGACCGAGTTATCGAGTATGTCCCTCTCCGTGAAGATCAAGCTCTCGGCGATGATGTTCCTCCAGTACTTCGTCTGGGGCGCGTGGTACGTCACGATGGGCACGTGGCTCGGCGAGACGCTCCATTTCTCCGGCGAGCAAATCGGCCTCGCAGCCGGGACGACAGCGCTGGCTGCGATCATCTCTCCGTTTTTCGTCGGGATGGTCGCCGATCGGTTTCTCGCGACCGAACGCATTCTTGGCGTGCTGCACCTGGTTGGCGGTGCTGTTCTGGTGTACGCCTCCACACAGCATGAGTTCGCGCCGTTCTATGGCGTGCTGCTCGTGTACGCGCTCTGCTACATGCCGACGCTCGCGCTCAGCAACTCTATCTCTTTTCACCAGATGGCGGATCCGGAGCGCGAGTTCCCGCCCATCCGCGTGCTCGGCACGATCGGTTGGATCGTCGCCGGCCTGTGCGTCGGCACTCTGGGCCTCGAAGCCACGGCTGTCCCCATGCGCATCGCGGCCGCCGGCTCCTTTGCGCTCGGGCTGTTCTGCCTGACGCTGCCCCACACGCCCCCGCAGAAGAAGAGCCGCGTCAGCCTCCGCGACGTTCTCGGGCTCGACGCGCTCAGCCTGCTCGGTGAGCGCTCGTTCGCCGTGTTCGTGCTCGGATCGTTCCTGATATGTATCCCGCTGCAGTTCTACTACGCATTTGCCAACCTTTTCCTGAACGAGCTCCACGTTTCGAACGCTGCAGGGAAGATGACGCTCGGGCAGATGTCCGAGATCTTCTTCATGCTCGTGATGCCCTGGTTCTTCAGGCGCCTGGGCGTGAAGTACATGCTGCTCGTCGGCATGGCGGCGTGGACGGCCCGCTACACGCTCTTCGCGTATGGTGATAACGGAGCGTTCGCGTGGATGTTGTACGGAGGCATCCTCCTCCATGGGATCTGCTACGACTTCTTCTTCGTCACCGGTCAGATTTACGTCGATCGAAGAGCCCCGGCCGATTTGAGAGCGGCCGCACAGGGCTTCATCGCTTTCGTCACACTCGGAATCGGCATGCTGATCGGATCGTGGGTCTCGGGCCGGGTCGTGGACGCTTTTCGCGTAAGTTCATCCGGTCACGCGTGGGATCGCATCTGGCTGGTGCCTGCCGCCGGTGCCGCGGCGGTGCTCGTTCTCTTTGCGCTCTTCTTCCGATCGGATCGGGCGGAAGGGGTGTCGGGGCAGGCTGTAGAGGCCAGGCGTCAACGATCTCGGCAGCGGGCCGAGGTCACATCGCACGCGTAGCCGAGCAGTTGAACGCGTCTATCCGGCGCTGGCGGGTCAGACGCGTACCCGGCGAGCGAGCGTCGCGACCGCGCGCACGAGTGCAGCGGGGTGGACCGGCTTGGCCAGGTGCATCTGGAATCCGGCAGCGAGCGCCTGTTCCCTCTCGTCATCGCGCACACAGGCGGTCACCGCAGCCGCCGGAAGCGCCGCGATCCGATCGGCCGCCGCTCCGCGGACTTCCCGAATCAGCTCGTATCCATCCTTTTCCGGCATCGCGATGTCGGACAGCATCACGTCGATATGCGAGCGTCTGAGCGCGAGCAGGGCGTCCTTCGCCGATGTGGCCGAGACGACGGTGGCGCCGCAGGCCTGGAGGGCCGACGCCATCATTTCGCGTGAATCCGCTTCATCGTCCACGAGCAACACGCGGATACCAGTCAACTCCGGGCTGCTCTCCGGAGTCTCGGTAGCGACCGGAGGGACGGCAGTTGCCGAGGCCGCGCGGTTCGAGCCAGACGCGGTCGCCTTCAACCTCACGGTGAACGCCGCGCCCCGGTCGAGCCCCTCGCTCTCGGCGCGGATGCTTCCGTGTTGCGCCTCGACGAGATGACGAGCGATGAACAGGCCGAGCCCAAGTCCGCCGACGCTCCTCGTGGTCGTACTGTTGCCCTGCCGGAACCGGTCGAAGACATACGGGAGGAACGTCGCGTCGATGCCGATCCCCGTGTCCGCGACGCGCACATCGATGAAGCCGTTCGTCCGGGTGATTTCGATCGTCACGCGGCCCTCGGAGGGCGTGAACTTAACGGCGTTCGACAGCAGGTTCAGGAACACTTGTTCGAGACGTCGGGGATCGGCGACGACGCGCACGTCGGATGGCCCTTCGGGCAGCGCGGGCGCGAGCGCGCTCGAGAGGGCGGGTTGGGAAGACGTCGCCCCGGGAGTCAGCGGTGATCGCGGCGTCGAGCCCGCCGGTTGCGAAGACGCACCCGCGCCGACCGGAACCGCCGTCATGAAGCCGAGCTCCACGCCCTTGGCCGAGGCCATGGGCATCATCGCTTCGACGGCACCGCGAATGTTCTCCACGAGGTCGACTTCCTGCAGATCGAGCGCGGCGCGCCCGGCGACGATGCGCGAGACGTCCAGCAATTCTTCGATGAGCCGGCCCTGCCGCGTCGCGTTGTTGAAGATGGCTTCGAGCGCGCGCTGCGTCCGCCCCGCGTCCATCGATCCGCCGCGGAGCATTGCGGCCCATCCCAGGATGGCGTTGAGCGGCGTCCGGAGCTCGTGGGAAATCGTCGACAAGAAGTCGTCCTTCGACCGGTTCGCGGCTTCCGCGTCAGCGCGCGCACGTTCAGCCGCCTCGTAAAGGTACGCGCGCTCGAGCGCCTGGGCGCAATGCTGCGCGACCGACGTCAACAGCGCCTTGTACGCGTCGTCGAAGTTCACTGGCGCCGTGAAATAGAAGGAAACCACGCCGATCACGCGCCCTTCGGTCAGGAGAGGCAGCGTGGCGGCGGACGCGTAGCCGCCGTCGGCCGCGATCGACGCTGAAAGCGGATACTTCTCCTGCCACTCCGCGAAAGAGCCGATGAACACCGGGCGGCGCGAAGTGACGGCCGCGGTCGCGCACAATCCAGCCTCAGCGGGGAACGTCTGCCGCCGTTCTTCGACAGGCGGGTACTCCTCGGCGTACAGGTATTCGAACGCCGTGCCATTCTCCTGGAGGATAGCCACCGATCCGGCCGCGGCGCCGAGAACCACCTTGCCGCGGCTCACCATCACGCGAGCGAGCGCCTCGGCCGTCACGGCCTCGGACAATCCGGCGCTCAAGGAGTACAGACGGCTCGTTCGCGTGGCGAGCGCGCGGTACTTGGCTTCGCTCAGGCGCAAGGCTTCCTCGACGACATGCCGATCACGCAACGCGGCGTCAGCCCGTTTGCGGAACCCTTCGGCCTCCCCGCGCGCCCGCTCCGCCTCGTCGTACAGGCGCGCGCGATCGAGCGCCTGCGCGATGTGACGGCCCGCGTTCAAGAGAAACGCGCGTTCATCGCCGTCGACCGGGCGCACTTTCTCGAAGCTCATTGCCACAGCACCCAGCGCGCGGCCGGACGCGATGAGCGGGACGACGACTCCGCCGGGTCGCCCGGCCAGGAGTTCGTCGGCGACATCGCCCCGGGACTCCGCAGAGCGCCGATCCTTCGGCTCGAGCACGATGAGATCGCGGCGACGGACGGCCTCCGCAATGGGGCTGCTGGATGATGTGGGTCGTGACCGGACTCGCTGGACGACGGCGTCGTCGTAGCCCACGGCGTTCGCGATGTCGCACGTCGATCCATCCTCGGCGACGAGCGTCACCGCGCCGGCGGCCGCGATCATCGTGTGCAGGAGCTCGGGCAGACAGGCGTGGATCACGTCGTCCGGAGTGCTGGCGCGGGAGAGTGTGGCCGTGAGCTGTTGCAGCTGATCGCTGTGGCGCAGCTGCCGTTCCATTTCGGCCCTGGCGATCCTGTCGGTCCGCGCCTGGTACAGGAGGCGGCGCGCGGCCATCATCAGAATGATGGCCGATACGGTCACCAAGACGATCGTAGGCAAGGTCGCCGACCACGCAGTCATGACCGCTCCGCGCGTCGTGGGACGCGACGCCATGGTGCCATAAGTGCTCGGACTCTCAACCCTCTACTTGGCACTGGGACCTGGAACCCTCCGCTCGGTGGTACACAATATGACTGTCAGGGCGGCATGGTATCACTGCAACAATGTGGCCACCGGGGGGATCAGGAACGGCAGGCCGCATGGCAGGCTCAGGGGGAGGGGATGTTCAAGGTCTTGTGGGCGGGATCTCCCGGATGATGAAGACTTTTTCCCCCGGCTTGATAAGACCGAGCTCCCGCCGCGCGATTTCCTCGATGGCTGTCGGGTCTTCCTTCAACCGGCGGGCTTCCTCCCGCATGCGCGCGTTCTCGGTTCGCTGACGCGCGAGTGCGGCTGCCAGCTCATCGTGCTCGTGCCGCGCCCTGAGCATGGTCAGCAAGCCTCGCTCGCCGACGAGTCCATCGACCACAATCAGGGAGGCGACAAACAGCAGCAGCCACCGCACGACGGTTCGATTGCGGGAGGGTTGCGCAGGGGTCGAGGGTTTCCGTTTGCGAGGGGATTTGGATATCACGTGAGTCGGACACTACAACATCTGTGAACGAAGTACAAGGGGTGATCGTGAGCGACGTGAGAATCCTATTGACGACGATTGCGGAGGATCGCGCAGCTGAACTCGCCACGCGGCTCGTCGAGGAACGGCTGGCAGCATGCGTCAACATCTGCGGGCCCATGACATCTACCTACCGTTGGAAGGGATGCCTTGAGCGCGAGCGGGAGTGCCAGCTCATCATCAAGACAACCGCAGCGCGCGTCGTCGAGCTGGAACGGCGCCTGCCTGAGCTTCACTCGTATGAGCTGCCGGAATTTGTCGTGCTGCGGCCCGAAGCGGTGAGCCGCGCGTACGCCGCCTGGGTGGATGAGTCGACAGGAGGGCAGGCGCCCCGGAGCGATGAGCGACGGGTGTGATACTGTGGCGTCGAGCTTCCACACGGTCGCCTGCTCAACATCGGCGCACGGCCGCGCGCCGGTGGCGAAGCCACTCGACGGCCATGGGCAGGAGCGAAACGGCGACGATGCCGATTGTGACGAGAGAGAAGTTCTGCTTCACGATCGGGACGTTCCCAAACAGCGCGCCCGCCCCGAGGCAGAGGCTCACCCATCCAAGCGCGCCGGCAAGGTTATAGAAGCCAAACGTTGGCGCGGGCATCCGGGCTGCGCCGGACACGAACGGCAGGAACGTGCGAACAATCGGCACGAAGCGGCTCAGCATGACGGCTTTGCCGCCATAGCGCTCGAAAAATGCATGAGCGCGATCGAGGTGCTGCCGGTTCAGCAGCCTGTGGGCAATGCCGATTCGGTCCGAGGCGTTGAACACGCGCGGCCCCACGATTCGACCGATGGTGTAGTTGACCGCATTGCCGCTGAAAGCGGCCACGACCAAGAGAGCGGCTACGCCCCAGAGGTTCAGGACGCCCGCAGCCGCGAGCGCTCCTGTTGCGAAGAGCAGCGAATCGCCCGGCAGGAAAGGGGTGACAACCAGGCCCGTCTCCGCGAACACGATCGCAAAGAGGAGCGCGTACACCCAGCTGCCGTACGTGCCGACGAACTCGAGCAGGTGCTTGTCGAAGTGGAGGAGGAAGTCGAGCACAAGTAATGGTCCCTAGTACCTGAGGGCCTAAACGAGGCGGAGCGCCTGCGTGAGATCCTCGCGCAGATCGTCGATGTCCTCGACACCGGCAGAAATCCGCACGAGCCCGTCGGTGATCCCGAGCGCGGCGCGGCGATCGGCGGGAACCGACGCATGCGTCATCGTCGCTGGATGGGAGATGAGCGTTTCCACTCCCCCGAGGCTCTCCGCGAGCGATATCAGCCGGACGCCGTTCAACACCCGCCGCGCTGCCTCGAGCGACCCGAGGTCGAACGACAGCATGCCTCCGAAGCCACGCATTTGCCTGCGGGCCAGCTCGAGCTGGGGATGCGAGGGCAGGCCCGGATAGAACACTTTTTTGACCTTCGGGTGGGCGTTCAGAAACTCGGCAAGCGCGAGGCCATTGACGTTATGCGCCTGCATGCGAACGGGGAGCGTCTTGGTTCCGCGGAGAACGAGCCATGAATCGAACGGGCCCAGGATCGCGCCTTCGGTGTTCTGCACGAACGTCAGCCACTCGATCTCCTCGTCGCCGACGGCGATGACGATGCCGCCGACGCTGTCGCTGTGCCCGTTGAGGTACTTCGTGGTGCTATGCAGTACGAGATCTGCGCCGAGCTCGATCGGGCGCTGGTTGTAGGGGCTGGCGAACGTGTTGTCGACGACCAGGCGCACGCGGTGCCGATGGGCGAGCCGTGCGACGGCGCTGAGGTCGGTCAGTGCCATGATGGGGTTGCTGGGTGTCTCGACGAACAGCATGCGGGTCGCGGGCGTCATCGCGCGCTCGACGGCTTGCAGATCGGACGTGTCGACGTAGGTGAACGCCAGTTGGTAGCGCGTCAGCACTTTGTCGAAGAGCCGGAACGTTCCGCCGTACGTGTTGTCGGAGACGACGACGTGATCGCCGGAGCTGAGGAGGGTCGTGACAGCGCCAATGGCGGCCATGCCGGACGCAAAAGCAAACCCGGCCTTGCCGGACTCGATGGCAGCGATGTTGCGCTCGAGCGCCATGCGCGTCGGGTTCTGCGTGCGAGCGTACTCGAACCCTTTGTGCCGGCCGAGTTCGTCCTGAACGTAGGTCGACGTCTGGTAAATCGGCGTGACGATCGCGCCGGTCGAGGGATCGGGTTCCTGTCCGGCGTGGAGGCAGATGGTACTGAAACGTGCGCGGTCCGGGAGCTTCACGAGCTAGCTACGATACATGTTTTAATATCGCGGAGTCCACGTTCATGAATGCCGTCCGCGGCGCGCTCTTTCATACCCTCCCCGGCCGCGGGATCGTCGTCGGTCTCGCCGTCAAGCTGGTGGTCGCCGCCATCCGCGCGATCACCGGAACCCTGCCGGTGTTTCTGACCGTGATCGACACGGTGGCCGGTCTCGCGGCGGCCGTTGGCGTCATCTATTTTCTGTTTCGGCTCGTTGTCCTCGCGAAGCGCCGTCTGTTGTGGCGGGTCCGCCGCAAGATGATCCTGTCGTACATCTTCGTCGGGTTCGTTCCTGTGCTCCTCCTGGCGGCGTTCGCGCTGCTCTGTGGCTTCCTGTTTTTCTACAGCCTCAGCTCGTACCAGGTGCAGACTCGCCTCCGAACGCTGGGCGATCAGGCGCGGTTCTCAGCGCAGGCAACGGCGCTCGAGATCCAGCGCGCGGGCAATCAGGACATGCGGGCCATCGTCGGCAAGCGTCAGGCAGGGATAGCCGAACAGTATCCGGGCGCCTCCATAGCCGTCGTGAGCACGGATCGCGACTGTGCGGTTTCCACATCGGGTCGACGGGCGACTGGCGGAAAAGGGCGTACGGATGAGAAGAGCCGATCCCGCACCGAGGCTGCACCCTCGATCACCGCCGGCCCATGGACGCACGTGCCGCCGCCGGCGGTGATTCCAGATTGGATCAATTGTTCCGGCTTTGCGGGCGTCCTGGCGTATGTCCGTCCGCGCAACGCGCCCTCCCCTGGAGGGGACGCCGCGGACGCCGCTCCCAACACACACCTTCTGGTGAGGAGCGTGGCGTTTCCCGAGTCACCGAGGCCCGCCTTTGCCGTTGTCGTCGACCTGAAGGTGAACGACGCGGTCCGGGGGCAGCTGAGGCGCGACACCGGCGTGGAGTTGAAGGACATTGCCGTTCTGGAGACACCCGATGCAACGGCCCTGGCGGGGCTTCCCGGGGCGGACGATGACGGAACGTCGGGCGCGTCGTCGTTTCGCGGGCTGCTCAGCCGTGTGCCGAGCCTGATGCAGTTCACCGACTGGAGCACCGGCGTGCCGGGCACGCTGACAGTCATCAGCAGCTTGAGCATCGGCGAGATCTACGATCGGATCTCCGCCACGGAAGGACGAATCGGTCGCAATCTCGGCCAGGGGCTGCTCCTCGTGCTCTTCGTGATCGGCGCGCTGTTTCTCATCATCCAGTTCATCGCGCTCGTGGCCGGCCTCACGCTCGCAAAATCCATCACCGGGTCGGTGCATGCGCTCTTTACCGGCACCGAGCGCGTGCGTCTCGGTGACTTCACGCACAAGATCGC
>Ga0182041_10000461_pt1 | contig 19047 bp, 15 predicted proteins | sample flu12Cox44000178_FD_125967 | JGI IMG/M metagenome (GOLD analysis project Ga0182041, IMG submission 125967) | Lab enrichment of tropical soil microbial communities from Luquillo Experimental Forest, Puerto Rico - flux8day.12C.oxic.44.000.178 | ecosystem: Environmental > Terrestrial > Soil >...
ATCGCGCGCGTCATCTGGCAACTGCTGGAGCCGCGGATTACGCAAGGCAAGTTGCATCACATCCGGCTCTACGAATCGCCGGATCTTTTCGCCGATTGCTATCGCCACGGCGCGAGCGGAGCGGGGAATTGAGCAGCAGGATGCAGGATTCTGGCATGACAAGAGACGCGCTCCGAGTCGAACTCGGCCGCCGGTACCGTTTTGCCGCCTCGCACCGGCTCCACAGCCGGCATTTGAGCGAGGAAGAGAATGACCGCGTTTTCGGGAAGTGCAACAATCCGTACGGGCACGGCCACAACTATGTCTTGGAAGTGAGCCTTTCGGGGAAAATTGATCCGGCAACGGGGATGATCGCCAATCTTGCGGATTTGGACGCCTTCGTCGAACGTCATGTCCTCGAAGAATTCGATCACCGCTCGCTCAACGAGGATGTGGCGGCGTTTCGCGCCAAGGTCCCCACGACGGAAAATCTGTGTATCGAAATCTTTCATCGCTTGAAGCATTTTCCCCATGCCAAACTCGAGCGCGTGCGCATCCAAGAAACAGGCAATAACAGCTTCGAATACGCAGGAAATACGGAGGGAAACCACTTGTGAGTAAACCGACCGAAGAAATCCTGCTGAATGATAGAAACGACGGCAAATCGCTTGACGCGAACACGATCGCTTGTCACGTCCGCCAGATGATCAAAATCATTGGCGAAGACCCCAATCGCGAAGGGCTGCGCAAAACGCCGGAACGTTTCGAAAAGGCGTTTAAGTTCCTCACGAGCGGCTATCACCAAAACATCGATCACGTGCTCAACGGCGCGACGTTCAGCGTGACCTACGACGAGATGGTCATCGTCAAGAACATCGAGTTTTTCAGCCTATGCGAGCATCATCTTCTGCCGTTTTTTGGCAAAGCGCACGTTGCTTATCTACCAGACAAGCGCGTGCTCGGCCTCAGCAAGGTCGCGCGTCTGGTGAACATGTTTGCCCGGCGCCTGCAGATTCAGGAGCGCTTGACTAGCCAGGTCGCGGAAGCGATTCAGGAGAAAGTTGCTCCGCATGGCGTGGGCGTCATCATCGAGGCGCGCCACCTGTGCATGCAGATGCGCGGCGTAGAAAAACAGTGCGGCCAGGCGGTGACCAGCTCGATGCTCGGCGCCTTCCGGCATAACAAGCAGACCCGCGATGAGTTTCTGGCGCTCGTCTGCGAGAAAAAGGGCTAGTTAACGCCATTTTGGCGCTGGAAGCGCGACCTCCCCCTCTTCTACAGTTCAGCAATGGCGACGGATGAGGCCCCCATCATCGTGGAAGACGCTTCCCCTGTTGTTTTTCCGCGAACTGTTCGGCGACCGCACCGCCTCAGGGTGGGTCTTTGCTTTCTCGCCATTTACTTGATCTGGGGCTCCACCTATCTGGCTATTCGCTATGCGGTCGAAACAATCCCACCGCTCTACACGGCCGGAATTCGCCACCTGGCCGCCGGCGCTATCCTTCTTCTCTGGTGCCTGGCGGAACGCCTGCGCCCCAGCTGGGCGCAAATCCGCGCGAGCATGGTCATTGGCGTTTTCTTCTTTCTCATCGGCCACGGTTCGTTGCACTGGGCCGAGCAGAAGGTTCCCTCCGGCCTGGCCTCTCTGCTGATTGCCAGCGAGCCGATTTGGGTCCTCTTGCTCTCAGCCGCTGCAGCAAAGCAATGGCGTTGGAACTCCAGTTTACTGGCTGGAATCCTATTGGGACTTGGCGGCGTGGGTCTTCTGATGGGCAGAAGCGCGCTGACAGCGGTGGCCGGCCTGTTTGTCAGCTCGCTGGCGGTGGTCCTGAGCGCGGTGTCCTGGTCAGCAGGGGTGGTCTATTCGCGGCGGTCGCACTTGTCGGGGCACCCGCTGCTCTTGTCCGCGCTTTCTCTTCTGGCGGGGTCCGTACAATTGCTTCTCGTGGGCACAATCGCCGGCGAATACCGTGGGTTTTCTTTTGCGTCGGTGTCGCTGCGCTCCTGGCTTTCCCTAGGTTATCTCATCGTTTTCGGCTCGGTCGTGGCCTTCACTGCCTACAACTGGCTCATGGAACACTACTCTCCGACTCTGGTTGCGACGCATACCTACATCAATCCCATCGTGGCGGTGCTGCTCGGCTGGCTTCTGGCCGGTGAGGCGGTCACGCCGAACGTGATCCTCTCGGCTGCCATGGTCGTCAGCGCGGTGATGTTCGTGGACCGCGGGATGGCTCGTTTGCGCCTCGCTAGCGGTGTGAACCGCATTCCATGATTGCTCCGGCTCAGGTTCAGAGGGAGCTATTTCGGCGTGATTTCAAGCGTTGCGCGCGTCGTGTCCCACTCTTCGCGCAGCGTGCAACCTGTCGCGGTCTTCTCGTAAGCGATGGTGAAGTTCTCAACCGGCGACGGCAGGGTAGAGAGCTTCATATCGACGCGGGCCAGTTCGTCACTTTCATATTTGTAGGGAATGCCCCACTCGCCCGTTTTTTTGTTGATGATGAGCGTCCACTTGTCCGGATTGGGGATGACAAACAGCGTGTAGCTGCCGGCCGGCACACTCTTTCCGCCAACCGCCAAATCCGTCGTGGTCACGAAGGTCGTAGCTTCGTTCGCTCCATTGCGCCACACCTTGCCGTAGGGTTCGACGCCGCCGATCATCTTGCGCCCCTTGAGCCGTGGGCTCGAGTAGTCCGTCGTGATGGTTTTGCCACCACCAAGATCGCAGGAAGCCGACTCCGGCGGACTTGGTCTCTTGCTCTTGTCCATCTGCGCCGAGCCCAGCAGGGCCATCATCCCCACGGTCAAACATCCCAAGGCCAGAAATGCAACAGTTCTCCTCATGGTATTCCCTCCTCGTAAGCTTGCCGCAACCATTGAAGCGAATTTGCTCCTCAAGCGCAACTGCGATTGCCGGCGCTCTTTAAAGACGCAAGCGAGGGAATTTTGTTTCGACCCTTCCGCGTCTTGGGAAAAAACCAGAAAGAGTCTGAATCTTAGGTCAGTTTATGGTCGACGCATGGCCCGGCGCCAGTTTCCTGGTATGGAAGACCGCCTGCGCATGCCGTTTCCCTCATCAATTAGCCAGAAGCTTCGCGAGGGTCTCGCTCGCGAAGAAGGCGGGAGCAGATCGGAAAAAACCCGGGCCAAGCAGAGCAAGGATATGGCCACAGGCTGACCGAGCATCTCCTTTGTTTTCATGGTAAACCGCGTGAACGCCGGCTTTGCAGCAAGGAAAAGTTCTTCTGCTTGTTTGTAACTGACTTCCCTTTACAGGCGGAAGAAAATTGTGTTAGCCTGAGGATGTCGAAGAGAAGAGGAACATTTCAGGGGATAACGGAGAGGGGCACTTGAGCGCGACAAAATCAGTGTTGATCGAACAATTCCGGACCCATGTGAAAGATACGGGCTCGCCCGAAGTGCAGATCGCTCTTTTGAGCGAGAGGATCAACTACCTGACCACGCATCTCAAGTCCCACGTGAAAGACCATGCATCCCGCCGCGGATTGATCATGATGGTCAATAAGCGCCGCCGGCTGCTGGACTATCTCAACCGCCGTGATCCGGATCGGTACCGCGAGATTGTTGACCGTCTTAGCCTGCGCAAGTAATCGCGCTGCTTTTGGTTTGAAGTCAGGGCGATATCCATTGCGTTCTCAGGAAGTGACAAATTCCACGCGGAGTCTGTCCTCAGGCGTCCGGCAGAAGTAGTGCCGCAATATCTCGTGGTGTAGTTGGTCCCGGGTTTTTCCCAAAAGACTCCTCCTTCTTTTCTTCCTCGAAGTTGCCCGCAAAACGGGCAGCCTGTTGTAAACGGGCCTTGGTCATGCGAGCGCCCTTCAATCACCCCGGCCGGTCCGGGGCCAAAGGAAATCTTTCATGTCTGAAAATTCACACGCACCTCATCAGGTTACCGTGGAGGTCGGCGGGCGTCCGCTGATTCTTGAAGCTGGAAAAATTGCAAAACAGGCCAATGGCGCGGTTGTAGCGCGCTATGGCGATACGGTAGTGCTGACCACCGCCTGTATGGCTTCCGAAGCCAACGAGCGAGATTTCCTTCCACTCACCGTGGACTACCGCGAGAATACCTATTCCGCCGGAAAAATTCCCGGCGGCTTCTTCAAGCGCGAAGGACGCCCTTCGGAAAAAGAGATTTTGACTTCCCGGTTGATTGACCGGCCGCTCCGCCCGCTGTTTCCGGAAGCCTGGCGCAACGAAACCCAGATTGTCAGCATGGTGCTCTCCGCCGATAGCGACAACGACCCCGATGTCATCGCCGTCACCGGAGCTTCAGCCGCCTGCTATGCTTCCGACCTGCCGTTTGAGAAGCCCATTGCCTGTGTCCGGGTCGGCTTGCTCGATGGGCAGCTCATCGCCAACCCCACCGTTGCTCAACAAAAGAAGAGCCTGCTGAACATCGTCATCGCCGGCACCGAAGAAGCCATCGTCATGGTGGAGTCCGGCGCGCTCGAGGTTTCCGAGGAAACGGTTGCCGATGCTCTCGAATTCGGCCACGCACAAATCAGGAAGATCGTCGCGGCTATTCAGGAGCTTCACGGCCAGCTCAAGCCCAAGAAAGTGGCCGTCGAGCCGCTTCCCTTCGACGAAGGCATCTACAAGGATCTGCAAAAGAAATACGGCGACCGGCTGCACGACGCGCTCAATACCCAAAAGCATCCAAAGAAGGAAAGCTATCACCTGGTCGATGCCCTGAAAGAGGAAATCCTCGCCACCATTCCCGAGGAGCCTCAGAAAGAGATGGACGAGAAGCGCACGCTTACCAAGCGCGCTTTTGAACGCTTGCGCGAGAATATCTTCCGCGACGACGTCCTGAACGCCCGCCGGCGTCCCGATGGCCGCGCCTTCGACCAGATTCGCCAGATTACCTGCGAAGTCGGCTTGCTCCCGCGCGTTCATGGCTCCGCGCTCTTTACACGAGGAGAAACGCAGGCGCTCGCCACGCTCACGCTGGGCACCAAGGAAGACATGCAGCGCCTTGACCTGCTCTTCGAGCAAGACCAGTTCAAGCGTTTTATGCTGCACTACAACTTCCCGCCATTCAGCGTGGGCGAAGTCAAGTTCCTGCGCGGTCCCGGTCGGCGCGAAATCGGCCACGGCGCTCTGGCCGAGCGCGCGCTCATGAACATGCTTCCGCCCGAGGCGGACTTTCCCTACGCCATGCGCCTGGTTTCCGACATTATGGAGTCTAACGGTTCTTCTTCGATGGCCACGGTCTGCGGCGGTTCGCTCGCCCTGATGGACGCTGGCGTGCCCATCAAGTCTTCTTGCGCGGGCATCGCCATGGGCCTGGTCGTCAGCGACAACGGAAAATACTCCATCCTCACGGACATCGCGGGCGCCGAAGATCATTACGGCGACATGGACTTCAAAGTGGCCGGCACGCGGAACGGTATCACCGCGCTGCAAATGGACATCAAAGTCCTGGGCATCAGCATCAATATGATGCGCGAAGCTTTGGCCCAGGCCAAAAAAGCGCGCCTTCAGATTCTCGATACCATGGAGCAGACGCTGAACACCGCGCGCACGCAGATTTCTGCTTATGCGCCGCGCCTTTACAAACTCAGTATTCCAACAGACAAGATCCGCGACCTCATCGGTCCAGGCGGGAAAAAAATCAAGTCCATCACCGAACAGACGGGTGTCAAGATCGACGTCCTCGAAGACGGCACCGTGCACATCTTCTCGAACAGCGGGGCGTCAGGCGATGCCGCTCTCGCCATGGTCCGGGAAGTGACGGCCAGCGCCGAAGTCAGCAAGACCTATCTCGGCAAAGTCGTCCGCCTCGCCGAGTTCGGTGCTTTCGTCGAACTGTTCCCCGGCACCGACGGCTTATTGCACATCAGCGAAATCTCCGAGCATCGCATCCGCGATGTTCGCGACGAACTGAAGCTTGGAGACCAGGTCCTGGTAAAGGTGCTTTCCATCGAGGGCAACAAGATTCGTCTCTCGCGCAAGGCGCTGCTCAAGGAAGCGCGCGAGAAGCAACAGAAGGCGGCAGCCGGTAGTCACAACCCGGGCCCGTCCGGCGGCGAAAGCGGCTCCGGCCATTCCGGCACCCGCGAATAACCACAGGTCATACGAAACCAAACGCCAAGCAGAGAGCAATGCGGCGGAGCGTGCTCCGTCCCTAGTGTTTCCGGTTTTCCGGGGTGTAATGTTCCTGAAGATAGGAAATGATTTCCTTCGCGGTTGCTTCCGGGATCGACGCGCCAAAGGTTTTGATCATCTTGTTGACCTCCGCATCCCAAGTCGGCGCCGGCAATGGCGGCTGCATGGTGATGTACCGCGTGCTGTGGCATGTCGTGCAAAAGTCCTGCGTTTCCGCTCGCCCTTCTCCTTCCGCCAACTCGGGGACAAAGGAAGGGAAAGGGGCCACGGAGAAATTGCCGTCTTGCGCAAGTTGTGGGGGAACGGTCTGCTCTATGCTGTTTGTTTGGGTCGAGCCATAAGAGCCGCTCTGGAACTGGGCGAATACGGCCGTCCCCACGGCGATCAAGATCAGGCCCGGAATCAACACGCTCAACCTTTTTCTCATCGCGACGCCCCTCCGCTCACCTTGCCCACTACGATTTCTTGCTTTTCAATCCTGTTCCACAAGTATCCTCCAGGGTTCCAGACGGGCTCATCGGGTTGCACATGGCCTTTTTCATCCGTGGCGCGCACCGCCACCGTGTAACTCGCCGCTATTTTCGGCGTCCACACCACCTCCCACGTTCGGAACGAATAAGCCCCGTGATCCTGGCCGAGCCGCGCCTCCCTCCACGTTTTCGCCCCGTCCTCAGAGGCTTCTACTTTGACTATCTTCCCATAGCCGCTGAAGGCAATTCCCTGCAGGGTGACGCTTATCCCCGCTGGAATTTTGGAGCTACCATCGGGCGAAATCAAAAAGGATCGCACCGGCATCCTCGAGATCGCAACGGTCCTAACCCCACCCGCTTTCATTTCCTCCGGCGTGGTGTTACCGCGCGGGGTGTCGGGAACGCGATACCCGGTCTTCATCCAGAAGTTTTCGTCCGGCGTACCAAGAACACGAATCCAGGTCAGGCACTTCATCCAATAGGTTGCGAAATACCCGGGCACCACCAGCCGCAGCGGGAATCCATTCAACATTGGAAGCGGTTCACCGTTCATGAGGTATGCCACAACCGCTTCGTCCAAGGCAGAATCGGAAAGTTCCAGCGATTTCAGGAAAACGTTCGAGCCGGAGCCTTTCGGTCCCTGGCCTGTCTCGAGTCCCTGAAACTGCACTTGAACCGATCCTTGCTTGACCCCCGCGGCATCCAGCAGTTCGCGCAGCCGAACGCCGGTCCACACCGCATTGCCCATCGCTCCGTTGCCCCATTGCCCGCCGGCTACACGCGGCTGGAACCGGCTTCGCGAGTTCCCCGAGCACTGGTTCACCGCAGTCACCGAGACAGGTTTGAATTTCTCCGTGAGATCGCTGAAGCTCAGCGTCTGTGGCTTGTCGACGTTGCCTTCGACTTTTAGCCTCCACTCCGCCAGATCAACACGATGGGGGATGTCCGGCAAATGCCAGCGAACGTAAAACGCGTCGTTCGGCGTGAGTACGCTCCGAAAGTAGCTTCTAGGTGTTTCGAGTTGCACTGGTCGGTCCGTCAAGAGAATCAGCGGCGCCTTCTGCGGTTCGTTTACGTAGGGCCCAACCGAATTCCAATGAGGATTGGGCCCTGGCCCGGTAAACGGCTCGATCTGTTGGTTAACCGGCAGCTGCTCGGCAACGCTTGCCCGGGCTTGAGACCACTTTACCATCGCCAACCCGCCTGCCGCGCTTAACAACCTAAGCGCATCCCTTCTTGAAACCTTCCGCTGCCATTGCTCCATGAACTCCCTCCTTCTCGGAGCGCAACTATCCGGTAAGACCTTCCTAGTGTCAACAAGGCATTTGCTGGTGCGTCATGCGCCAGGGGCATGAACGCGCTCGATATCAGCCCCCACGGCGCGTAGCTTTTCGACGATCCCTTCATACCCGCGGTCGATGTGATACACCCGATCAATAAGCGTCTCGCCGCTGGCCACTAAGCCTGCCAGCACCAGCCCCGCGCTTGCGCGCAAGTCCGAAGCCTGCACCGTGGTGCCCGACAGTTGCGCCGGACCGCGCACCACCGCGCGCCTTCCATCCACCGAGATATTGGCGCCCATGCGCGCCATCTCGCTGGCGTGAAGATAGCGGTTCTCAAAAATAGTTTCGGTAATCACCGATGTGCCTTCGGCCTGTGTGGCCAGCGCCATATACTGTGCCTGCATGTCCGTAGCGAATCCCGGATACTCCTCGGTATTAGCGTCCGCGCCCACCAGTTTCCGAGCGCCCCTCACGCGAATAGTCGTGGCATCGACGATGTCAATCCGCGCTCCTGTTTGCTCGAGCTTCGCAATGACCGCGCCCAAATGCCCCGCCAGGCAGTTGTTAATTGTCAAGTCGCCGCGCGTAATCGCACCAGCCACAAGAAATGTTCCCGCCTCGATACGGTCTGGAATTACCGTATGCTCCGTACCGTGCAGCTCTTTCACGCCGCGGATCCGCAGGGTCGACGTCCCGTCTCCGCAAATCTGCGCACCCATCCTCCGCAGCATCGCGATCAAGTCGGTCACTTCCGGCTCGCGTGCTGCGTTTTCCATCACCGTCTCGCCTTCCGCCAGCACCGCGGCCATTAAGATATTTTCCGTGCCTGTCACCGTAATTTTCTCAAACGCGATGTGCGCGCCCTGCAACCGCCGGCCTCGCGAACTGTTTCCACGGACCTTCGCTTCGATGTAGCCGTGCGACGTGGCGATCTCCGCGCCCATCTGCTCCAGTGCCTTCAAGTGCAAATCCACGGGGCGCGCTCCGATCGCGCACCCGCCCGGCAATGAAACACGCGCCACCCCGGCGCGTGCCATGAGCGGCCCCAGCGTCAGGATGGACGCGCGCATGGTCTTTACCAGCTCGTACGGCGCCTCGGCATGATTCAGCTTGGGTGCTTCGATTTCGTAAACGCTCGCCGGCACTGCTGCGACCGTCACCTTCGCATCCATGAACGCCAGCAGTTTGCTCATGGTGACCAGGTCGCGCACCCTCGGAACATTTCGCACCACCACTTTGTCCGAAGTCAGCAGTGCCGCGGCCATCACCGGCAGCGCCGAGTTCTTCGCCCCGCTTACTGCCACGCTTCCCCGTAGTGCCTTCCCGCCTTTGATCAGAAACTTATCCATTTTTCATTCCGCGTCTTTTCTTCGCCACTCGCCACTGGTCACCGGCCACGTCGCTCATCTCACCAAGGGCAACCCGCAAATTGTCCCCTGCCGCTTTCATTCTCTTCCTTGCCTCTTTCGCCGTAACTCCCAGCTTCAGCATCACCAGCGCAACGCGCATGTTGTGTCCCGCCGCCCGCAGAGCGTGTTCCGCCGCAGACACATTTCTTCCGCTTGCCTCCGCCAAAATCCGCAACGCCCGCTTCGCAACCTTCTCATTTGTCTGAACTACATCAATCATCAGGTTTTCATAAACATGTCCAAGCCGCGCCATCGTCGCGGTACTCAGCATGTTGAGCACCATTTTTTGCGCTGTCCCTGCCTTCATCCGTGTCGAACCCGTCAGGACTTCCGGCCCCACCTCCGCCGCGATCACAATTTTCGCCAGCCGCGCCACGGGCATTTTCCGGTTCGAAGTGATCGCGACCGTGGTTGCCCCGCGCCCGCGCGCGAATCGCAGTGCCGCCAGTACGTAGGGGGTCGTCCCGCTCGCCGTCACTCCGACAACCACGTCATTGTGCGTCAGTTCTCTCGTGTTCAACTCGCGCTCGGCGTGCCGCACATCATCCTCCGCCCCTTCCACGGCCCGCGTAATCGCCGGTCCTCCACCTGCTATCAGCGCCTGCACCAGCTTCGGTGGCGTCCCAAACGTCGGCTGACATTCCGCCGCATCCAGCACTGCCATGCGCCCGCTCGAGCCCGCGCCCACATAAATCAGCCGCCCGCCGTTGCGAATCCCCGCCACGGTTGCGTCAACCGCCCGCGCAATCGCAGGAATCTCCCGTTCCACCGCGAACGCCACCCTGCGGTCTTCGCGGTTCATCAGCGTGACCATTTCCCGTGCGGTCATGCGGTCGAGGTTTTGTGAAGCTGTGTTTCTCTGTTCGGTCCGTCGAGATTCTTTGGGAAAAGAAGTTCCGAAATGGGGCTTGGGCATGCCTACATTATAACGAGCCGCCAGAAAATACTCGGCGCGAACTGTCAATCTGTACTTCTAGGCACAACCACGGACACCCGCACAGGCTTCCGCTGTCAGAATGGGCTATGCTAGAGGCCGCTCGGCCCGATCCATCTTTCTGAGAACGATGGAAGGAACTTATGTCCCTGGATGTTCTTAAGACCCTTTTCGAGCAGCATTTCCACGCAGCGCCCACGCGCATTCAGCCGTTGCAGGGTGAATTCGGCGGCTCGGGCCGCAAAATCATCCGCCTTGCCAACGACCGCGTCACCGCGGTTGGCATTCTTTACGGCGGCCGCGAAGAGAATGTCGCCTTCCTCGCCTTCTCCAGGCATTTTCGCCGGCACTGCCTGCCAGTTCCGGAAATCTACGCCGAGGACCTCGACCACGGCGCTTATCTTGAAGAAGACCTTGGCGATACTACTCTGTTCGAATTTCTCTGTAAGAATCGCACCGGCGAAAACATCGCTCCCGCGGTGGTGGAAGCCTACCGCAAAGTCGTTGCCATCCTCCCGGTCTTCCAAGTCGAAGCCGCCGGCGATTTGGACTACCGTGTCTGTTATCCCGCCGCGAGCTTCGATCGCCAATCCATCGCCTGGGACCTGAACTACTTTAAGTACTATTTTCTGCGCCTTGCGGGCATTCCTTTTAACGAGCATGCGCTCGAAAGCGACTTCAACCGTCTCACCGATTTACTTCTCAGCGCCCCGCGCGACTATTTCCTCTACCGTGATTTTCAGTCGCGCAACATCATGCTGCGCGACGACCAACCTTATTTCGTCGACTACCAGGGCGGCCGGAAAGGCGCCCTGCAGTACGACCTTGCTTCACTGCTCTTCGACGCCAAGGCCGACCTCCCGCCCGAACTCCGCGATCACCTTCTGTACGATTATCTTCGCGCGCTCGCCAATTACATCCCCGTCGACCGCGAAGCTTTCCTGCACCACTTTTACGCCTACGTTTACGTCCGCATCATGCAGGCGCTGGGCGCGTACGGATACCGCGGTTTTTTCGAACGCCGAGCCCATTTCCTGCAAAGCGTGCCCTACGCCCTGAAAAACATTCGCTGGCTGGTCCACAACGTTCAATTGCCTGTCGAGCTGCCCACGCTGCTCGGCGCGTTCCGGAGCATGCTCGCTTCGGAAAAACTCAAAAGCATTTCTTCCGAAGCCGACAATTTGGTCGTCCGCGTTTTCAGTTTTTCCTTTCACCACGAATTGCCCAAGGACGAAACCGGCAACGGCGGCGGTTTTATCTTCGATGGCCGTGGCCTCCCGAATCCGGGCAGGGAAGAACGCTTCAAATCACTCACGGGCAGGGACACGCCGGTCATAAACTATCTGCATCAACAGGAGAGCGTGCATCAGTTCCTTGCCGGTGTGTTTAGCTTGATCGATGCGACCGTCGAAAACTATCAGCGGCGCGGCTTCAAAAACTTGATGGTGTCCTTTGGTTGCACCGGTGGCCAGCACCGCTCTGTCTATCTTGGCGAACAACTCGCGAAGCATCTGCGCGGCCGAAACGGCGTCGAAGTCCTGGTGCGCCATCTCGAACTCGAAAAACAAGGCTTGTTGCAAGCGGTGGCAGGAAATCTCGCCGAATGACCCTCACTTCTTGTTTTTTCTCGCCACCCGTCACTCGCCACCCGGCACCGGTTCTTCCGTGAAAGCCATGATCCTCGCTGCCGGCCTGGGCACGCGCCTACGGCCGCTTACCGACTCACGCCCGAAGGCCCTCGTGGAAGTCGCCGGCCGCACGCTCCTCGAAATGACCCTCACGCGTCTCCGCTCTTTTGGGATCAATGAAGTGATCATCAACGTTCATCATTTCGCGGATATGGTCGTCGACTACCTGAAATCCCGCAACGACTTTGGCATGCGCATCGAAGTTTCTCGCGAAGACGATCTCTTGCTCGACACCGGCGGCGGCCTCAAAAAAGCGGCCTGGTTCTTCCTTGAAGCTTCTCGTCAGGCTACGGCTTCGCAGGCTGGCGAAATCAAGCCTGGTGTCAGCCCGAGCGAGGTGAGGGATTCCGGCAAAGCGTCAACCCAGTCAAAGCGCGGTCAAAAACCAGACCCCTCCGGCAGCTCCGACGAACCTTTCCTTCTTCACAATGTCGACGTCATCAGCACCATCGACCTTCGCGGCATGCTCCAATTCCACAACCAACAAGGCGCCCTGGCCACTCTCGCCGTCCGGTCCCGCGCCTCCTCCCGCCTCCTTCTCTTCGACGACAAAAACCTCCTTGTCGGTCGCCGCATCTCGGGGAAGGACACGCTGATCCCGAGCGCAGCGAGGGAATCGGCTTTCTCTTCCCACCCGCCACTCCTTCTTGCCTTCTCTGGCATTCACGTCATTTCCCCGCGCCTACTCGGCATGCTCAACGAGGAAGGCGCCTTCTCCATCATTGACGCCTATCTCCGTCTCGCCGCCGAGGGCCAAAAAATCCTAGCGTTCCGGGCCGACCAATACTACTGGCGCGACCTCGGCCGCCCCTCCGATCTTTCCCAAGCAGCCTTGGATGTCCAGCAAAAGATCGTCGAATAAGGAGCTGCTTGCCTCGGCCATCCATTCGCTCCGGCTAATACGCAGATTATGCAGTCTTCGCTTTCTCGTGCCGTGCGCAAAAATGGCCCCTGTCGATTTTTGAAGCCTGGACTCGATAGGGGCTCTCGTCGCTGGTGTTCTCATCAGAAAACTTAGATCAGCGCGCGCTCACAGTCGGGTAATTTGCTATCGAGGAGGTCGTCACAAATGCATCGCCAAACCTTTATGGGGATCGTGCCCACTATTGCCGTCGTTCTGCCGGCTACTGCCCCAGCCGACCTGACCCCGGTGGACTCCCGAAAGCCTCTTCCCCAGGTCGCGTTCACTGACTCTAAAGGCGTGTCAATCTCTCCACCTACAAAGGGCATGTCGTCTTGCTCGATTTCTGGGCCACGTGGTGCGAAGGCTGTAAGGAAGAAATCCCCTGGTTCATGGAGTTTCAGGACAAATACAACAAGACCGGCTTGACCGTTGTCGGGGCTTCGCTCGACGATGACGGTTGGAAATCGGTCAAGCCCTACTTGCGCGAGTACAAAATCAACTACCGGTCGTGGTTGGAACGTTTGCATCCGCATTCGGCGTCGGCAAAGGCATGCCGGTAACCTTGCTCATCGACCGCAACGGCAAAATCGCCGATGTGCATCCCGGCATGGTCGACAAAAGCAGCTTTCGAGCGCGAAATCCAAAACACTTCTTAAAGAGACCGCCAAGAAAACCCCAAACTAGTTGGCCAATCGCAACCCTTCCGGCTTCCTACGACCGGCCGGCTTAACTTAATCTTGCTTCACCCTCTTCATTCGAACCTCAACGCTACCATCGGGTCCACCCTGGAGGCGTACCGCGCTGGTATCGCGCAGGCGATCATTGCCGCGAGGCTCAATAACAGCGTTCCCCCAACCAGAATCATCGGGTCCCACAGGTTTCCGCCTGCCCGACTCTCGACCATCCTGTTCATCGCGAACGTAAGCGCGAGTCCAGCCGCAATCCCGCTCCCCACGCTTCCGACCGTCGACGCAAATACGATCCTCATGACCTGCGCGGGCTGTGCCCCCAACGCCATGCGGATTCCAAACTCGTTGGTGCGTTGCGCCACGACGTAGGACACCACGCTATACAATCCCACCGCAGCCAAAGCCAGTGCCAGCCATGCCAGAATTCCAAAAATCCACGCCGCCAGATGCTCCTGCTGCCATTCCGGCACATCCGTGATCCAGGTTTCGAGGTCCCTGACGATGCTGTAGGTCTGCTGCTCGGGGTTGACCCGGGTCAGCTGCTGCTGTACGGCGCGCAGCAGGGTTAGCGGCGGCACTTCCGATCTCACCAGAATCTGCGTTCCGCCACTCATGCTGAGCGTATAGGGTACATAGACCGCGGGCTTGATGGGGTCCCTAAGCCCGGCGTTCCGTGCATCTTCTACCACGCCGATAATCGCTAGCCACGCGTCGGCTATCCTTTGCGCAGAGAGGATCGTCGGGGGATTATCTTCCATTCCCGGCAACTTCACCGAGTGTCCGATGGCATCGCCATTCGGAAAGTACCGGTGCGCAAAGGTCCGGTTGATGATGGCGACATGGGCCCCGTCATGGTTTTCCGTATCGGTCCATATGCGCCCTTGCCGAAGCGCAATGCGCAAAGCTCGAAAATAGCCCGGGCTCACCAGATTAATGGATCCCAACTGTTCTTCCGAGGCAGGTTTGCCCAGAATCTCAAATCGCGAATTCCACCCGTTCCGCGGGGGGGTGGCGTTGCTTGAAATCGCCACCATGGTCACTCCCGGCGTCTCTGCTACTTTCGCCCGCATTTGCTCGATATAGGCGGCTCGCGCGGCCCAAGTCGTGAAGGCGCCGTCGTGGAGCGGTATTCCCACGGACATCACGTTATGCGGATCGTACCCAAGCGGCTTATGCACGAGCCCCACAAAGGCCTCCATCGCTGCCCCCGCTCCGGCCACCAACAGTAGCGTCAGCGCAACCTGACCGGCGATCAACACGCTGTGCGCTCTCCGTCCCGCCACGTTTCCTGTTATGCGCCGCGCGTTCGACCCTATTAGTTGGCCTGCCGGGGTTCGCGAGAGTTGCCACGCCGGCCACAATCCAAAGAGAACCCCGGTTGCAAGTCCCGCTCCAATGCTGAACAGCAGTACCGGCATATTGATGCGGATCACCACTTCCGGGGCGAACGCGTAGGGGGGCAGTAGTACGCGAATACCCGCCAAAATCCCATAAGATGCAAGCACACCCAGGCCTGCGCCGATCGCCGCCAGCAGCAGAGACTCCGTGAACAGCTGTCGCATGATGCGGCCGCGCCCCGCCCCGATGGCTGCGCGCACCGCCAACTCATGCTGCCGGGCCGTGCCCCGTGCCAACAGTAAAATGGACACGTTCCCGCACCCGATCGCCAACAGCAGTGCAACGCCGCCGAACAGCAGATACAATGTTCCGCTGATGCTCCTCACCACCCACTCGTTCAATCCCTCCACCCGCACTCGGAAGTGCTCGGGAAAGCGGTTCGGCGTTTCTCTGGCGAATTGGTCCAGCAAAGGTTCGAGCGCCGCATCAGCCTGCTGGTGCGTTACTCCCTTCCCCAGCCGCAGATTGATGATGTACAGCAGTCCTGGATCTTGCGTGAGTTTCAGTGGCAGGTACACATCCGCGCTGTACCAGCGGAATCGTGGCGCGGCAACTCCCACGATCAAGTAGTTCTTCCGGTCGAGTTGAATTGTCTTTCCCACGACATCCGGGTCCGAAAGAAAGTGCGTCTGCCAAAAGGCGTACGACAACACCGTCACCGCTTGCGGGTCCTGCCCGTCGATCGAGTCGGACGGCACGAGTCCCCGTCCGAGTACCGGCGGCACTCCCAAGTCGGTGAAGCCGTTCGAGATCAGGCCGATCGCGTTGACATTCTCCGGCAGCTCGTGGCCGGTCACGATCATCGCATGGTAATCCATGGCCAGCAGGCTTTCCACCATGCCTAGTTGCCGCACTCGCTGGATCTGGGGCCCATTTAGATTGGCCCAGTCTCCCTGGCCCGCCTTGCTTTGCATCGTAAGCCGCACAATGCGATCCGCGCCGACGAAAGGATACGGGTTGATCAGCGCCGCGTAGATGACGCTGAACACCGCCGTAGTTGCTCCAATACCCAGTACCAGGGAAACTAACGCCGTCAGCGTGAGTCCCGGGCTCTTAACAAGTTGTCTAATGGAATATCTTAGGTCTTCGAGTAGCGTCCCCATATTTCGCGCCTTCGGCCTTCGACCAGCCAACTCACAACTTCAATGCGCTGCAGTCGTTGCGAATCCGAGCGCCTGCATCACGGCATCGTGCAAATCCCGTCGCACTTGTTGAATCTTTTGATTCTCCCGCGTCGGATGCACGCGATTTGTCAGAAAGACCACAAACAGTTGCCGGTCCGGGTCCACCCAAATGGAAGTTCCCGTAAAGCCGGTGTGTCCGAAACTATGCCCTGAAAAATAATGTCCGGCGAGCCCCTCCGCTGTCGGCACGGCCCAGCCCAGCGTGCGCGTCCCGCCCGAGAGCTGTTGCGGCGTGGTGAATTGCGTCTCCGTCGCACGCCGCAGAATCCTCTGATGTGCGTACACGCCACCGTTGAGCAGCATCTGGCAAAGCGCCGCCAGATCCGGTGCTGTGCTGAAAACTCCCGCGTGCCCTGACACGCCGCCAATCGCATAGGCATTTTCGTCGTGGACTTCGCCTTCGATGAGCCGGTGCCGGTAATGGTTGTCGATTTCCGTCGGCGCAATCGTCGGCCAGAGTTTCTTCGGCGGTTTGTACATCGAGTTCGTCATTCCTAGCGGCGAAAAAATAAAAGTGTTCGCCAAATCGTCGAGCTTTTTTCCCGTCAGTCGGTCGATGATCTCCGCTATCAAAATAATCCCCAGGTCTGAATAAACTTCTTTCGTTCCCGGCTCATACTCGAGCGGCTCGGCAAAAATCTTGGTCAGCGTATCGTGCTTGCTTTTCGAAGTTCGCCAGTATTCCTTGAACGGCGGCAACCCTGAAGTATGCGTCAACAAATGCCGCACCGTCACGCGATGCCGCCATTCCGGTTGCGGCCCGCTTGCCCATTCGGGAAGATACCGCTCGACCTTCGCGTCCAAGTCCAGCGGCACCGCGAAATCGCCTTCGGCTAGTTTCGCCACCAGCGTGGTGGTCACCACGACTTTTGTCAGTGACGCGATATCGTACATCGTCGTCGGCAAGACGGCTCGCGACTTTGCGTCATAGCTGAGTTTCCCAAACGCGTGAATCGCCACTCTGCCGCGGAGTCCCACCGCGAGCGTCGCTCCGGGAAACGCCTTGTCCTTCACTGCTCTCTCGACCACTTCGTACGCCGGCCGCAGTTGCCCATCCTCGCGCACATCCATCGGCCGCAAGGTCATTGGATTTGCCGGCACCTCGATCCCGAATCCTGCCTTCAAGTTCACGCCCGGCACGGTCACCGGCAAATGCCCGCGTACGGGAATTTCTCCAAACAACGCGCGCGCTGCGGAAATTTGCGCGACATCGCTGATGCCAAAAACCGCCAACCACGTTTCCGCTTGCGGGAATTCTTCGATCAAGTACGGGCTCCCGAATGCTACGGTAACCACCGGCTTCCCGGTTTTGTAGACTTGTTCCGCGAGCGCGGCCTGCTCCGGCGGCACGTCCACATTTCCCTTGCGATCGCTCACGCGTACAAAGAACCCGACAATCGCCACATCATAAGTGTCGGGGGAAGGCAGCTTCAAAATGCTGGCGTTCACAAAACGCGTGTCCGCCCGCAGCGTGGTCAGGGAATCAAAGCGCGAGCGCAGTTCGCGCTCAAGGTCTTCTCCGGGATAGGGTTCCGGATCCGCATAGAACGCGAGCAGCAGCCCCCGCGAAGGCTTCGTTCCATCGAGCGGCAGACGATGAGGCTTGTCTCGCAGCAACGTTACGCCGCGATCGGAAATCTCCTGTGCTTCCTTCTGCCAGGCGACGCTGCCGAATCGGTGATTCAGCGCGTTCACATCCACCAGCCGATTTTTGTTCAGGCCCAGCCGCGCCTTCGCCTGCAAAATGCGCCGCACCGATTCATCCAACCGCTGCTTCGAAATCCGTCCCGACCTCACCGCGCCTTGGAGTGCTTCAAATGCCGCATCCGGAACCGGCGGCATCAGCAGGCAATCCGCTCCGGCAACCACCGCACGCACCGCCGCTTCTCCCGGCGCATAGCGCACCGTGATCCCTCCCATATCCATCGCGTCGGTAACAATGAGCCCACGGAAACCGAGTTCGTTGCGCAAGAGACCCTCGAGAATCTTCTGCGAGAGCGTCGCCGGCGTGTTCGGATCGGGCTCGAGCGCGGGAACGGAGAGATGGCCGGTCATGATGGCGTCCGCACCGGCCGCAATCGCCGCGCGAAACGGAACCAGCTCCAGGTGTTCCAGGCGTTCGCGGCTCGCGGGAATCACGGGCAAGTCGATGTGGGAATCCGCCGCAGTGTCGCCGTGCCCGGGAAAATGCTTGGCCGTGGCCAGCGCCCCGCCGTCCTCGACCCCCTTTATGAACGCGGTCGCAAACTCTCCAACACGCTGCGGATTTTCGCCGAACGATCTCGTATTGATGATGGGATTGGCTGGGTTGTTGTTTACATCCGAATCCGGGGCATAGACCCAGTTGACGCCGGTTGCCCGCGCTTCCGCGGCGGTGATCTTTCCCATCGTATAGGCATCTTTTGGATTGCCGCCCGCCGCCACGGCCATCGCCGTGGGAAAGGACGTGCCTTCGTCGTAGCGCATCGCCGTTCCGCGCTCGAAATCCGCGCCGATCAGCAGCGGCAGCTTGGATTTGGCCTGTAATTGGTTTGCCAGCACCGCCGTCGGATAGGCCTGGCTCTTTAGGATTCCCAGCGGCGAGCCGTGCGTGATAACGATGAATCCACCAACATGCAAATCCTGCACATTGTGCAAGAGTTGTTGATAGGCGGGTGAGTCGGTGGCGGTGAATCCTCCGTAGTACGTGGTGAACAGAAGCTGCCCAATCTTTTCGTCCACGGTCATTTTGCCGAGTGTGGATTCCACCCAGGCGCTTGCTGCGGGCGAGAGGCTCTGTCGGCTGCTTCTGCTGCCGCGGCTTTTTGCGGCGGCAACTTTCTCCTCGGATGGATTGGAGTTTTGACTGCGTGCTTTTTGAGCCATAAGGATGAGCAATAAGCTGGGAATTAAGAACAGAAAGCGGACACGGCGTCCTTCCATCAGTTACAATCCCCCGCGCAGCCCGCAGTCTGCATTTATTCATAGCACACGCATTCCG
>Ga0182041_10000464_pt1 | contig 18995 bp, 24 predicted proteins | sample flu12Cox44000178_FD_125967 | JGI IMG/M metagenome (GOLD analysis project Ga0182041, IMG submission 125967) | Lab enrichment of tropical soil microbial communities from Luquillo Experimental Forest, Puerto Rico - flux8day.12C.oxic.44.000.178 | ecosystem: Environmental > Terrestrial > Soil >...
AGCCAAGGCAGCTCGACCCGATGTTCCGGTCATTATGATCACTGCCTATGGCGATGCGGAGACCAAGCGCAAGGCATTGGAGAGCGGCGCTGATGCGCTTTTCACCAAGCCGATCGATTTTGGCATGCTGCGCAGCGAAATCGACACGCGGGTCGAGCGCGCCGCATAAAGAATACGCGCCCATTTTTATGTCCGCTATTGGCCCTTAGCGGGCATACCCAGTTGCACCGCACATGTCCGCTTTTACCCAAAGCGGGCATTGCAATTGCACTGCAAAAGTCCGAGAACCACTATTGAGGCCGAATTTACGCACCAAGGCTCTCAAACTGAGTATGACTCTTATGAGAGAAATCTCTCGGCGCAACGAGACGTCGTGAGGGACCTGAGGGAGGCCATATGGCAAAGGGACGTCGTGGACTAGACCGTCGCCACCGCGATCGGACCGGCAAAATAGAAAAAAAGCATGCCAATACCCGGATCGGGTCACTGCGAAGGGAATATGGCGATAAGTTTGCTAGGGGCCGCCGTAAGGACATGATGCTCAAGACCTTACTCAAAGAGACAGACTGTACCTCGTTGCATGAGTATCTGAGGCGTCACCACAAATAGGGCTGGGCACTTCGTCCAAATACGCGCGAGTCGAATGTTTATTTTTGACCCGATCGCGTGTGCGAATGTCCACTTGCGGGGGTAAAGCGGACATCAACCCTTCATTTATTGACCACGGTCTAACTCGATCCTAGACCCCTTAAGTTCGATACTCGACCTGGACATCAGTATGGCCCCGATGACGATTATCGATTCCCAGGTCCACGCTTATGAAGCGAACACTCCGAAGCGACCTTGGCACGGTGTGCCGAACTGGCCCGATCACGTTACGGGCGACGAGATGGTCGTGGCGATGGACAAGGTCGGCGTCGACGGAGCGATCTTCATCTCGGCCTTTTCCCTGTACCGCTACGACGCGAGCTATGCGGTGGAAGTGCAACGCGCCCATCCCGGTCGGTTCGCGATCGTCAAGCCGGTCGACCCAGACGATCCAGCCATCGGCGATCTCATCGCCGACTGGAAGCAGACACCCGGCGCGGTCGGCATCCGCATCATTATGACGAAGGAGGCGAAGCGCGAGCCGAATGACCCAGGCCTCGACCGGATCCTGCGCGCGGCCGTAAAGTGCGACTTTCCGGTCAATATCCTGTGCTGGGGCAATCTGGATGCGGGTACGGCGTTGATCGACCGCCACCCGGATACGCGTTTTATCATCGACCATCTGGCTATCTTGCAGCCCCGCACGCCACCCGCCCCGCCGCAGCCGTGGGCCGACCTGCCGAAGGTGCTGGACCTTGCCAAGCGCAAGAACGCGGTGATCAAGGTGAGTGGCGCCTGCACGCTGTCCCGGAAACCATATCCGTTCCCGGACATCTGGGATCCGCTTGCTCGCGTGTTCGATGCCTGGGGTCTCGACCGTTGCCTGTGGGGCACGGACTGGACACGCGCATACGCAGTCGTCAACTACGAGCAGGCGGTCGAGCCCTTCCTCAAGACTGACCGCCTGAGCGACAGTGAGCGAGCGATGTTGATGGGCGGCGCCTGCGCCAAAGCCTATCGTTGGTCGCCGAGTAAAGGCTAGCTTGATGACCCGCCGGTGGCCCCAGCTAGGTTCGAGCTAGTGATTAATCTTAACACCGCTAAGGCGCTCGGCCTCGACGTGCCTTTGGGTTTTCAGCAGCGTGCCGACGAGCTGATCGAGTGAATGGTGGAATGTCCGCTCCTGGCCCATAGCGGACATGTGCTGGTGCACTGCAAATGTCCGCTTTCGGGGGGAAAGCGGACATGGGACTGGTTGCAATGACGCGGAGCGGGCGTAGCGCAGCTTGACACTCTTCGGCCGGAACGAACACAGTTCCGAAGTGGCATAGTGATTGTTTTTGAGAGGATGGAGCATTCATATGCTGTCTCGTCGACAATTCGTCACTTCAGCGCTCGCCGCTGGTATCGCGCCAGCGTCGCAAAAAGCGATTGCCCAACCCGCTAAACGGATCATCGTCGATGCTCAGGTGCACCTGTGGAAGGCGGAATCCGAAGATTGGAAATGGGTTCCCGGCATGAAGCCACAGATGCCGGAGCCATTCACGATCGAGAAGCTCGTGCCGTTGATGGATCAGGCCGGCGTCGATCGTGTCGTAGTCGTGCCGCCATCCTGGCCGGGCGACCGCAACGATTATGCTCTCGAAGCGGCCAGACGTTATCCCAATCGCTTCGCGGTCATGGGCCGCATCCCGTTGAAAAACCCGCAAGCGGCGGCGCTGTTGCCTAAGTGGAAGGAGCAGCCTGGCATGCTGGGCGTGCGGCTAACCTTCCTTGGTCCGGCCCAAGCTTGGCTGACCGACGGAACGCCTGACTGGTTCTGGCCTGAGGCAGAGAAGGCTGGCCTTCCAGTGATGTTCTTGACCGCTGGCCGGAATGCGGAGCTTGCTCGCGTTGCCGAGCGGCATCCGCGACTACAGCTGATTGCCGATCACATGGGTGTCAGCACCGACACCATGAAAGACGGCCGGATTCCAGATGCGGTGAGTCAGACCGCTTCGCTCGCCAAATACTCAAACGTCTCGGTCAAGTTATCGTCGGCGCCGAACTATTCGTCGGAAGTCTACCCGTTCCGCGATTTCACTCCGCACATCAAGCGGCTGTTCGATGTCTATGGCCCAAAGCGATGCTATTGGGGCAGCGACATTACCAACGGTTACGATAAGGCGACCTATAAGCAGCGCATTACCCATTTCACCGAGGAGCTGTCATTTCTATCCGAGGAAGACAAGGACTGGGTGATGGGCAAATCGATTCTCGAGCGGCTGAGCTGGGCGTAGCATTCGAACGTCCGCGTTTGCAGGTCAAGCGGACATGGTGTTTTGCACCGCACATGTCTGCTTTTGACCCAAAGCGCACATGGCAGGCCCTAGAGGAGACCGTTTTTAGTTGGACTACGGTCCAATACCCCACCATGGCGCGCATTTAGATAATCAACTCTTCGGCCAAGATTATTACAACTAGTCCACGGACGAGAGGTTACAACTAGTCCACGGACGAGAGGAGAGTGACATGGCGAAGAGCTTGGTGGCACTCGGCACTGCGGCGGCAATCGGCGCTGCTGCGTTGACAACTTCCACTCCGGCGGCGGCTCAGGCATGGATCGCACCCGTGATCGTCGGATCCTTCATTTCGGGTGCTGTCGTGGGGCCAGCAGTAGCCTCGCCTTACTACTACGACCCCTACTACCAGCCACCGCCCTACTACCAGCCTTACGCGCGGCCCTATTACCAGGGATATGCGGAGCCCTATGAGCAATATGCGGAGCCCTATGAGCAATATGCGGAGCCCTACGTGCAATATGGGGAGCCCGTCGTCGAGCAATATGCGGAGCCCGTCTACGGGGGATATGCCGAACCCTACGCTCGGCCCTACTATCGGGCGTACGCAGGGCGGCCCCACGCACGGCCCTACTACCAGTCGTATGCGCGGTCCTACGACCAGCGGCGTGCACAGCCTTATGACCAGCGATATGCGCGGCGGTCCCAAGACCAGCGACATACGCAGCATCGCGCCGACTTCCGGCAGTAATCTACTAGGGCTAACCGAAATGCAATTGCCCGCCGACGAGGTCATCGAGTAGCGGTCTGAATTGCTTGCACTTCATGAGTCCACTCGTGGCCCCAAAAGTCTCGCTTTCGGAGGTAAAGCGGACAACCCCTCTCAAGGCACCATTTTTCTAACCGGTTGCTTCTTCTGGACGGAGCGAGAGCGACGGCCAGCGCTTTCTCTGCCGCGATCCGGCGCGTCGGCCACAGCGTTTCCACCTGGCGTGCCGGGCGCGGCGGCTTCGCGCTGCCTCGCCCAGAATTCGCCGAGTTTCGTAAGAGCCGCGACTACGAAGATCAGCGGAAGTCCGCCGCCGATCACCCCGACAGCAATCTTGATCGAGAGCGGGTCTGAGATGCGGATAGCGTGGCAGAAAAGATCAATCAGTCTTTCCATCTATCATTCTCCGCAAGGCAGGTGAGCAGGTTCGGGCCTGTTCGATGCGAGGCCGACCTTCGGCGCAAGCCTAGCCGGGTCGGGTTCGGTGATCGCGAAGTCGTGAGACACATGTTGGCCCCGCTCAGGTCAACGGCGGATCTGCGACCTTCGGCTTTTCAAGCCCGTTTCTAGTGTGACCTTCGTTGGCACCATTTTCTCGCTCCCAGAGGAGTCGTACTACGAAATAGGTCACAAGCCCCACGATGGGGGGAACAATCAGCACAACCAACAGCTGGCCCATGGCCCGTATGCCCTACGCGGTTCGGGAGGCGCCCTGCATAACGCGCTTGACCACCATTGCGGCGATGCCCGCGAGCACGGCCTTGGCCTGCGGGGACCCCAGTATGGCGATGAGCGGGTTCGACCCTTGCGGTTGCTCCCGAGGCTGGACGTCGCCACCGCCGAGCATATCCCGGAGCTGACCGGGCTTCCCATGCAGATCGGTGAGCACCTGACCCAGTTCCTTCGGTTCGGGCGTCACTTGTCGAGGCAGCGTCACGCCAAGCGCGGCGGCCCGTTCCTGCAGCATCTTCACGAACGCCGCCCGTTCTTCCGGTGACAGTTTGCCTAGCGCCTCAATCGCCGCCTGTGTGTACTGGTTAGGCGGCACGGCGTGTGAAACATCGCCATATCGTTTGAGAACCTCTTGATCGGAGTAGCCCTCGGACGGATGTCCTTGTTCGTACCGATTAACAAAGTCCCTGTAGTCTTTCTGCTGTTCGCCACCGCCAAGTAACTCGTCAAGGATACCCATATACAGCTCCTCTTACGCAAAGATGCAGCCCAGACTGCTTGCCCAAGGCATGACTCCATAGATCCGATCCGTATAGGGGACCTTGGTCCACCTCGCGTGCGCCAACTCAAACGTGATGTGCCGAAAGCACGCGGAATGTCCGCCATTGGCCGATAGCAGACATTGGCTATTGCACTGCACCTGTTAGCTTTGACCGTTAACGACTCCCTTCTGCGGCAATCGATCCTCAACCCCGCAGACTACATTGCCCTGAGCGTCCGCTCTTTACCCTCAGTTACAGTTGCAGGCCGTATAATACTGTTACACTTCTCCTTTATGAACCGGTCAGGTGTCGCTTGAGCGCTACTCTGCAAAAGAAAGAAGCGAGGGCCGCGTGAGCAACCCTCGCCTCCCTGTCACCGTGGCGAAGCCCGTTAAGACTCCGCCGTTAGGCATACCCGCCGAACGAATAAGCCGTCGTTCACGGGAGCATCGGCCCACCTTGGCGCTCTAGAATCGCCACAAGTGACCCCTATGTGCCTTCTTGGAGACAGCCGTTGGCGCGGCGCCGTCCAAGCATAGAGCAGCGGGTTATCCCATCTGGTGAACAGCAAAGGCTTTGCTGCGCACGGGGGGCCGCCATCAAAAATTGTGAGCCGACTTTTAATTGGTGTCGAGCACCTAAGAGCGGTTTTCGTTACGAATCCTCGAGGTTGTTGCCAGTTGGGCACATCACACGGGCGACGGCCGAAAATCATTCCGTGACTCAATGTCGGTTTCATGCGTGGGCGGCCATTGTCACCACCGCACCGTTGCCACCTATGTCGGGGGCCAATCACAAATTTAATGCGGAACCGATTATCATCCCACCACAGATGCAGCAGACATGTGCAGTGCACAAGCCCACGTCCGGTTTGGGCAAATAACGGACATTGCGTCACTTGTTCGATCACTGCGTCGGTGCGGTCGCGACGCTTAAATTGGAACAAGAACTCCGGAAACCTTGCTCCGTTGGCGAACGTTAACCAACGCACTCCTCGGAAGGGGACATTAGCCCTTTACCAGTGAGGACCTTTCCAGCGAGTGTCCAAAGTGGTCGCGTCGCAAGGTCCCCTTCGGCGCGGCTTTTTTTGCGCCTGCATTTTAGGGAATCGGTCGTTGCTTAGCGTGTTGGGTTTCCGTCGTCGGAGCGCGGCAATGCCAGCATTAACTTTTTTGGCGGCGGTAGGTTTGGTTCTCATTGCGTTGCTGTTCGTTGCAGATGCAACGCTAGAGCCAGGGTCGCCTGCCATTGTCACTAGCCAGCGCTCTGGTTTGCCTGCGCCCCAGTATCACAATGCGACAAGAACTGTGACGAATACACCCACGCCCGCGCCCGACATGACATCGCAAGCTGTGCTTGCTGCGCAACCCAAGTCGACGCCCGACGTCACGGCGAATATTGGTCCCGCAGCGCTTGCGGCGCGCGCCAAAGCCCCGCACGAAGGCAAGCGTGTCACGAGCTACCGACAGACCCGTTTCTTCGACAGATTTTCTATTAAGGGATACTAGGTAGACCCCGGTCCGCCGTTTTCGTGGCGGGCCGCACTTGGCGCGCCGCACTTTCTGCCCGGGGTCGTTTGCAATGCATAAGCTCATGTCTACCGGCCGGATGCTCGGAGCCGCCGCCCGTGCGTTCATCAAGCGGATCCACGGGCAGGTCCCGACGTTGCTGGCGTAAAGTTCAAGGCTTGTTTGTTCTTTGTGTGGGCAACCGCGTTGATCCGGCGCGCGCGATGCTTGAATACCGTGCCAACAGTGCGCACACCCACATCGAATTGATGCGGGGTGCCCGGCCTTGGAGTGAGGTAGAGTGCCCAGTCACTTGGTTGGGTGAGGGCCTCCATGAATAAAGACAGCCGAACGCGCCGCACATTTTGGCGACTGCTTGCCGGGCTTCTATTCGCATTGGCGGTTCACACCGCGACCGGAGCCGAAGTCGAAGACGCGCCTCCGATCAGCACCGGAAACGCACCTTCGATCAGCACCCTGCTGAAGCAAGGATGGCAAATTGCCGGTTTCAGCCAAGCCCTCGACAATCGTTCCACCTTCATCCTCTTCCGCCACCCCGACCAAGCCTATCTGGTTCAATGCAGGGCCGGCTACGACGCGACGCGCACGCCATCCACCTACTCGTTCTGCTATAGGCTCGAGTAGGCGCTGGACGGGACGCCCTCGTTATTACGAGTGTTACACACAGCAACCATTTGCCAGCAAAAGAGCCGCAGCAATTGCTGCTGCGGCTCTTTTGCTGGGGCATGAAGCCTAGGCCGAAGTGGTTTGCATGCAGACCGTTGAACTTAGTAGGTCTGGCTTCGAACCCGACTTTTTTCCGTTTTTCCGGCTTCTATGCTGTTTGATTGTCGCAAGTCCTGTGCAGCACCCCGTGCCTGCGCTCTTGACCCTTCCGGTCTAATTCGACTTGAGCCAGCGCTTTCTCTTTCAGCACCAATTGCGGCGCGATCCTGCAAGCGCGTATTATGATTCATCGTGCTCCGGTGCACGCGATCTCTTCTTATAACGCCCCGCGTGTCTACGTTGGCATAAGTACGCCTCAACCGGTCGCCCGAAGAGTAAGCGTAGCTTCGGGAAGATCGAAGACGCGGCGCATACCCTAAGTCGTAAGCATAAGTGCGCACGCCCGGTCCGTACGCATTGCCATCATCGGGCACGTAACCGTACGCATAGCTATCATCAGGCACGTAACCGTAGGAACCGTAGCTATACTGCGGCTCATATGCGTAGCCCTGATACGCATAGCTCGGCGCGTAGCCATAGCCAGCAGCATAGGGGCCGCGCCAGTAACCGCCGTAATAAGGTGTCGGGCCAACGCCAATGCCGATGCCAAAACCCGGCACACCGAGCCACAAGCCCTGCGCGTTGGCAGGAACGACTGCTGCAGCCAATGTGATGGCGGCCGCAATTCCGATTCCAAGTGTTCTCATTCGAAACTCCCTTGTTTCGTGATTTTGCCCCGGGGGTGAACGCTAACCTCTTCCCCACAGTTCCTACCGTCGATGTTGGAACTGGCACATCATTCGTTAATGAAGAAAATAGAAGGAAAGCGCGAAAGTTCATCGACCCCATTGTCGACGCCGCTTTGCCACAGCGGTGACGGCGACCACCAACGAGATTAAAAACCGCTGATGCATCGCAGCCACACTGTCGTCGCAGCCCCCGGCCTAGCTTCAGGATTTTTATTTGCTGGCATAGTGCGCGCTAGCCGCCCATCAAAATACTAAACCAATAAAGTACACAATGCCGATTGCTGTAAATGCCGACCAAATAAGGACGCGTAAAGCTTTCTGATAAAGGGGCGCCCGCTGCCGCGATCGCTAGCGCCTTAGCGAAATTCGCTCGGGATGAACCAAGTATGGACGCTGCGCCGACAGTGACGCTCAGGTACGCGGCCAAAACGCTCGCAACGATCAGGGGTCAACGTCAAATCGCAGATTTGCCGCTACTAAACCTGTTGCGCGCTGGTCAGATAACGGCCGGATTCTATATTGACGGATCGGTGATTCTTAAGCCCACGCAAAACAATAAATAGATTGGCGCCCGCAGTTGAGCGGGGGCGGATGGGTTCACCCGCCCCCAAATTTCGTAATGAGGCTCGTCATAGCAGCAAGCACCCGACCCGGCAGTAAAAATCTTTTTGCGGGGCGAAGTGTCCGCAAGTGCCGAAGGTGTTGTAAGGTCGCTTGGGTCTTATCGGGGTGATTCGCCATGAAGCAGTGGACGGTTGCACTTTCCCTCGCGATCCTTGGAGCCGTCACAGCTCCTTTTGTTACTCACACAGTGAGAATGCGTCCCACCACAGAAACATGGATACCAATAACGCAAGATGAGAAAGAGCGCATTTCCGCCGAAATGAGCAAAACATCTAACTGCCGAACGCTCAGCGAACAATTCGATGCGAAAAAAAACATCGGTATTAAGCCGTCAGTCGAAGACTTTATGGATGTCATTTCTAGAGATTCTACTTGTCGCGACCAACTAAAGAGCTTGGAATTAGGAGGTCATGTGGAATCTCATCCATCCTTAGTTAAATATGTCGTACTCAATTTAGCTTCCGCGCTCGCGGGCTTTGGTATCGTATTCGGCGCAGCGATGGTTATTGCTTTTCCAATTCAACGCTATTGGCGGCGGCATAATACATAGACGTGCGTCGCCTGGATTTACCGAAGGTGCTCTAAAAGGGGCCGCCGCGATCCCGCACCGCGGGACGTTGGGCCAAGGCCCTATTCAATTTGCGATCAACCGCGCACGCCCAGGGTTCCATAGGGTGTCTTAACCTGGACGGCCCCCTTGCCCTGTGATCCTGTCGCAAATCGAAACGAGCCGCGTGTCGCCTGGATCGCAATTGTACCGGTTGATTTATTCGGGTCGTACACGAACTTATCGAGCCGGACGCTCGATTTTGGTCCGACACTTAAGTTGCTGTGATCGTGAAATTGCAGGTCCGCCTGACCGGTGTCTCCGGTGTGAACTGTTTCTTTCGAATAAACGTTTGAACCACCTGAAAGCGGCCCTGCATGGCTACCTTCCGCCTGAGGTCTGACTGACGTGGCTTTGCCGATGGCTTCCTGACCATGTGTGGTGCTCGCTTGCAGTGCGAACAAGATCGTCAAAGGAAGCGCGTAAATCCAACTACGGTTACACATGTTCCTTTTCTCCTACACCGCCCGGGATTTCAACCGTGAATTTTTATCTCTTGCGATTGTGAGAATAGGCGCACCAGTCGCCGCTTCTGTGATGGTCATCACAAATATCCCGCTAGTGTGTGCTGGCCATCACAAAAAAGCGCTTTTTTAAGACGTTCCGTCGATAGCGCTAGTCGCCAGCTGGCGCCTTTGGTGTTTTGCTCCGACTGCGCGGTTGCGGTTGTGATGGCGATCACAGCCAACGGTTTCCAAATCAGCAAAGGTGTTTGCATGAAGGCCGTTCTACGAAACCTTCATGTCCCTTACTTCGCCCCGTCGGCATGGCGCTCACCACTGCCGGCGGGGTTTTCGCCAGCAGGTTCATCGGGAACTTATATAGCGAGGCTCAAGACTTGGATCGCAATACCGCCAGTCACTTATCGAAAAGATTGTTCAACAAATCATTGGCAACAACGATGACCCAACGCTCAGTGGATGTGTTCGGTCAGCGCTATGCCCTGAATGTCTACCAACACGCAGATAATCTTTGGATAGCTGTCGGCGAGTTTCTTGGCCACCAACTCAGAACAATAGACAGAACCGCGCTAAAGGCGGTGCGAGCCTGGCAGAAGGCAGCCATAGAAAAGCGATTGTTTGGCGACACTCAGACTGACGGGTCCGTTTAACAGCCTGCCGCGAGAGGTACGCGGTATTATGCCGCCAATATAATAGCTTTTTGTCCGGTTTAACCCCAAAAGCGGACATATGTGGTGCAACTAGGGATGTCTGCTTTGGGCCAAAAGCAGACATATCATCATTCATCTTATCGCATCGGCGCGGTCGAAGCCGCCGTGGTGATCTCGACTATTTGCGACTATACATCTCTGACGAGCTGCGCCCGTTGTTACTGAAACAAACCTAAGCACTAAGTAGCCGCATGTCCGCTCTTGGCCCAAAGCCGACATAGGCACGTCACTTAATGTCGATTTTATGCGTCCTCATTTGTGTACCTCGGTACGATGCCTGGCCGTGAGCCTCGGGGTCGAACGTGAGGCGACGCGAGTTCATCAGCTTACTTAGCAGTGCCGCCGTATGGCCAATCACAACATACGCGCAGCGGCTGGTGTTGCCTGTGGTCGGCTTTGTAAATAGTGCGTCGTCCAAAGATCACGCGCAGCACTTGGCAGCCTTTCTCGAAGGGCTGCGTGATGGCGGTTACGTTGAAGGCCGCAACGTGACGATCGAGTGCCGTTGGGCTGAAAACCAAAATGACCGATTGTCCGGACTAGTCGCCGATCTGGTTCATCGTCGGGTCGATGTCATTGCAGCGACCACCACAGCGGCGGCACTCGCGGCAAAAACGGCGACCACTACCATTCCAATCGTGTTCGAAATCGGCGGCAACCCGGCCGAGCTCGGACTTCTTGATCAGAACAACATCACTGGTGTGGCCCAATTGGATATCACAGTGGCGCCGATCCGTTTGCAGCTGCTGCATCAGCTTGTCCCCAAGGCGGACGTCATTGCCCTGCTCGTCAACCCGACTAGTCCCATTCTTGCTGAGTTACATACAAAAAGCATCCAAGCGGCGGCGCAAACACTCGGACTAAAATTGCATGTCCTACATGCCAGTAGCGAACGCGACTTTGACGCAGCCTTCGCGCAAATTGATCAATTGAGGGTCGGCGGGCTCGTAATTGGTAGCGATCCGTTTTTCCTCGGTCACCAAAAACAGCTTGCAGCATTGGCTGTACGTCAATCGGTGCCGACGGTGTTCGCAACCCGTGAGTTCGTCGAGGCCGGCGGCCTAATGGGCTACGGAGGCAATTTCTTCGACGCTTATCGTGAGACCGGGTCGTACGTCGCTCGTATTCTCAAAGGCGAGAAGCCTCATGATCTGCCTGTCCTACACGGTACGAAGGTGGAACTCTTCATCAACCGTAAAGCCGTCGAGGCGCTCGGCCTCAAAATCCCAAATAGACTCGACGTACATCCGGACGAGTTGATCGAATAGTGGCATGTCTGCGTTCAGCGCTGAAAGCAGACATGCCTTTTTGCACCGCATATGTCTGCTTTTCAGCCAAAGCGGACGTAGTTGGACAATTCCCCGTCTAGAATTTTGCGGATTGGCTTCCGAGTTTTAATTCCTACCGGGAGTCGTCCCCGCCTTCAGCCATTATGGCTAAGATTTTTGGATGGATGGAGTAACGGTCGCCATTGGCGACGACCACTTCGTTATCGACCATGCGCTTCAAGTTGCGGCGCAATGATCGCTCGACGGTGAAGCGGAAGACAAAATCTTCTCCAGCTGCCGCGCGGCGGATGGTGGCAAACTTCATCGGTTTCTCGCTTTCGTAGAGAAGCTCAAACAAATAGCGCTGCATCTACCCCGGCTCGCTGGACTTAAGGATTTAGCTGCTTTTTGTAGCACAGGCCTTGCATAGAAAACTTGTCTTACGGTGCCAGCTGCTTGGCAGGTCGAGCCACAACCGCTCTCGCACAAAGCGACCACAAGGCCGTTGGGACGTTGGCCTAAGCATCGGGTCTAATGGTCCGCGGCCACTAGCGGCTGCATCCTTAAGGGCGCCCAGGCCGCTGACCTGCCGGTGATACAGTCGACTAAATTCGAGTTCGTTATAAATCTCACGACCGCAAAGGCACTCGGCCTCACCATTATTCCTGCCGGCGTTCTCTCCATCGTCGATGACGTGATCGAATAGCGATCCCTTTTGCTGCGCTGCATGAGTCCGCTATTGGCCCAAAGCAGTAGTCCGCTATTGGCCCAAAGCGGTCATAAGCTTGTGCGCTGCACATGTCTGCTTTTGGGGGTAAAGCGGACATGGCCCAGATGGACCTCGGCGTTGGGTCTGCTCGGCTGGCGCAGGCGAATACGCGGTCCTCGACCTGCTTAGTGGGCGGGAGTAATGTGCAACTGGGCGCGGGGGTTCGGAGAATCGAATGATCACCGGACCGCAACAGCAACCTACTGACGAAGATCGTAGCGAGCGCAGGCGCGACGAAAAAGCGCTTGACGAGGCTTTAAAGAACACTTTCCCGGCGTCCGATCCGGTTTCCGTTGAGCAGCCAGTTAGCACATGAAAACCTGTCCAGACTGCAACGGTGATGGTGTCGTTGAAAAAGGCACGGACGATGAACGGCGATGTCCAACGTGTGGTGGCAGTGGTTTCGTACCGGATGACGATGGCAGCCATGAGGAAATAACAAAAACATCGCCGATCCGCCGCGTCCGCTAGAGTCGAAAGACTGTCGATCTCATTTATCTATATGGCGACAGAACTCATTGGGTATCGCGACATGTCTCTTGAGCTTTGGAGAGAAATCACAGCCGAGTACAACGGCAGAAAGATCAAGGGTTCGTTTAAATTCATTGATGGCAGGGTGGACGTTAGAACGCAGCACGGAAGCAAGACAGATCAATTAGGCGGTCGTACGCCCGAGCAGGTGGCGAAGACTTTGCTCCGCGAATTGGCGCGCGATGGTAGGGCTTAAAGATCACGGCTATGACCGAACCCCCGAGTAGGACGGATTCTATTACGGTCGACGAGCTTTTGGGTATGGCGTAGGATGCTTACGCGCGCGAGCGCGATCATCGCCTGATGCCTCGACAAAGCAAAATCTCACGCGGTTAGCCCATGGCTTCCTTAAGCAGGCCAGGGAAATGCGGCGAAGATGTAATTCTAACGACCGTTTTTCATCTGAACAGATTTCGGAGAGAACGCGAGACGGCCTTTCCATTTCGGCAACTGCGCGAATGTCGGCTATTGGCCCAAAGCGGACATCCCAATCGCGCTGACGAATGTCCGCTTTTGGGGTTGCCGGTATGGTTGTGCAGCGTCAGTTATTCAAAGTCGCGAATAAGTAACGATTTCGTCACACATTGAACGCACGGTGCTCGCTCTGTTGCTCTGAGGAGCATTCTGTCGCTCTGAGGAGTATAGTGGAGTGTTTGCTGATGCGTCGTTCCCCGCGGCTTCCAAAACGCTTTCCTGTCGGAACGAAGTATATTCTCGAAAGCTGCGGGGGTTTCGTTCGGCGATACATTGAGTATCCAAGCGGGCGGCGCATCGAACTAGAGACCCGTAAGGCTCTTTCCTGTGGCTGCTTCGACAGCAGTATTGTGCCAGAGCTTGGTGCTGACATCCTCAATTCAGAGCCTGCAAAAATTCAAGGCGAAGTTTGATCTTCTATTTTTAGGAGTCTTTGATCTTGGCCTTCGTTCACGCTCCGACATCCTAGTTGCACCGCACATGTGCGCTTTCGGGGGTAAAGCGAACATGACTTTTTGCGGCGCAAATGTCTGCTTTTGACCCAAAGCGGACAGGGCTACGTCTGCAAAGTTGATTCGTGCCACTGCGCGCCCCTTCTGATGTGCTAGGCTTAGTCCATGTCGCCAATGGTTGCTGGTGACAGTGATAGCTCGCGCTTCCTGCATCTGGAACGGGGTCGAGGCGGTTTTATGGAAGTTGGTGAGTGGCTGCGAAACTTGGGACTCGGAAAGTACGAGCCCGAGTTCATCGAGAACGCTATTGACCTTGATGTGCTGCCGGAGCTGACCGAAGACGATCTTGAAAAACTTGGAATGCCGCTAGGTGACAGAAAACGCTTCATAAGAGCGATCAAGGCGACGGCTACAACTACAACCAGTTTACCAATCACGAGCGAAATCGGGCAGGCTCAGGGCAAATTCTCCCCGGTAACAGCTGCCGGCGAGCGTCGTCACTTAACCGTAATGATCTGCGATCTTGTTGGTTCGACTGCTCTGTCGGCCCGGCTCGATCCAGAGGACATGAGCGCGGTGATCGATGCATTTCAGGCCGCCTGCGCACGCATCACATTGGCCTTTGATGGCTTCCTTGCCGATTTCCGTGGCGACGGAATACTGGCCTACTTCGGTTATCCTCGTGCGCACGAAGACGATGCCGAGCGAACCGTGCGCGCGGCACTCGATATCGCTGCTGCTGTGGCGCGGCTGAATACCCCTGCGGAAGAACCGCTCTCGGTTCGCATTGGCATAGCCACCGGCTTAGTGGTCGTTGGCGGCCTCGGTGAGGGGCCATTGCGGGAGCATGCTGTAATTGGCGATACGCCAGGTCTCGCGGCGCGCCTGCAGGCCTTGGCCGAACCTGGAACCGTGGTCGTTGCCGCTTCGACCCGTCGCCTGCTGGGCGATCGGTTCCTTTTGCGTGATCTTGGCTTTCACGAAGTTAAGGGCATTGCCGAGCCAATCGCGGCTTGGGCAGTTGACGGCGTATCGGCGTCACAGAGCCGTTTCCAGGCGATCCATGCGACGACAGGCCTGACTGATCTCATCGGCCGCGAAGATGAGCTTGCTTTCCTTTTGGAACGTCAACGGCTCGCGTGGAAAGGCGTAGGACAAATCGTGCTGATCTCAGGCGAGCCGGGGATCGGTAAGTCCCGTCTCGTCACAGCGCTTGAAATGCGCATCGCTAATGCGTCGCACACGCTCTTGCACTACCAATGTTCACCTTACCACACCAACAGCCCGCTCTTCCCGTTCATCGCCCAACTGGAAGGCGCTTTGGGTTTCAGGACAGACGATTCATCGGAGAAACGCCTTGATAAACTAGAGGCGCATCTCGGCGCTGCACCGCACGTTCGGGACGCTATACCGCTTATTGCTGCGCTGCTTTCGATTCCGTTTGGCGATCGTTATCCCAAGCTGGCGCCCAACCCTGCACAGCAACGCCGGCGCACGTTCGCAGCGTTGCTTGATCAATTCGAGGGCCTGGCGCATCAGAAACCAGTCCTGTTCTTGTTCGAGGATGCCCAGTGGGCCGACGCCGCCTCACTGGAGTTAATCGATCTGACCGTCGAGCGCGTGCGCCAATTGCCGGTCCTTGCACTGTTCACCGTGCGACCGGAATTTGAGCCGCGTTGGGTTGGTCTACCCAACGTCAGTACTTTGATGCTCGGCCGTTTGAGCCGCAACAACGTCGAAAGCATAGTTACCCAGGTAGCCGGCGGGCTTGCTTTGCCAACCGAAGTAATGAGCCAGATTGTCGCCAAAACTGACGGCAATCCGTTGTTCGTTGAGGAGCTCACAAAGACGGTGCTCGAAGGAGGGATTCTGGTTAAGGACGCGGGCCGCTATCGGCTTGAGGGGCGTCTCCCTCCGCTCGCCATTCCCACGACCCTTCAAGACTCATTGATGGCACGGCTCGACCGACTCGCGCCGGTGAAGGAGATCGGCCAAATAGGAGCAGCGATCGGACGCGAATTCTCCTATTCTTTGATGCGCGAGGTGGTGGGACGCGACGAACCATCGCTGAAAGATGCCCTCGCCAAGCTTGAGCAGGCTGAACTCGTGTTCCGCCGTGGTGAGCCACCGGAAGCGGTCTACAGCTTTAAGCACGCGCTGGTGCGGGATGCGGCATACGAGAGTCTGCTAAAGAGTCGCCGGCAGCACCTCCACGGCCAAATCGCGCGCAAAATGGAAGAAAAATTTCCAGATATCGTAGTGAGCCAACCTGAAATCGTAGCGCACCACTTCGCTGAAGCCGGCCTCGTTGAACCCGCGGTCGCTTACTGGCTCAAAGCTGGCAATCTCGCACTTAGTCGATCAGCGAATGCTGCCGTTGGTCATTTGGAACACGGATTGAAACTGATCCCTCGCATCGACAACCCGATGCTCCGCAATAAGCTTGAGTTGCTACTGCAAACGTCGCTCGGTAACTCACTCCGGGCCATCAAAGGCTGGAGTTCTGACAGCGTAAAAAAAACTTACACGCGAGCACTTCAGTTGTGCCGAGAAACCGGGCTTGATGAACACACTTTTCCCGCAGTGTTTGGGTTGTGGACCTGGAACTTCTTGCGCGCGACGCTTGAAGAGGCTCAAGCCCTCGCCGAACATTTGCTGAATACTGCTGAGAATGCAGGCGACTCTGTTTATAAGGTTCTCGCCTACGAAGCCTCGGGATTTACGTTATTTGGACAAGGGAAGTTTGCCGCGGCCCATACGGAGTTGGAACGCAGCATCAGCTTTTGTGAGGACAGTAGTTCGGCTTCATATCTTGACCTCTCAGCGCAAGACCCGCGAGTTCATGTAAGGTTATACGACGGCCTGACACTTTGTTTCCTGGGCTTCCCGGATCAGGCATTGCGACTATGCGCGGACGCCCGACGTCATGCTGATGTATCCCGACATCCGTTCAGCGAGGCAATGGCGCAAACCATAAGCCTCCGCGTACACCAGCTGCGCGGAGAGACAGCGATTGTTGCAGATCAGGCCAACGCTGCGATTACACTCTGCGAAGAGCATGAGTTCGTCCACTATCTAGCTATGAGTCGCATTTTGCGCGGATGGGCTAGAGCCCAGCAAGGAGACTTTGAGGAAGGTATCGCCGAGATTCAGGAAGGTTTGGACAAAGAGCGGGCAATCGGCGCGCTATTGTTTGAGGCGTATTCTCTGGGACTACTGGCTGACGCATGCGTAAAGAACAAACGCTACGTGCAAGCACTAGAGTTTGTGCAGCAGGTAAACCTCGATGAAGAGAACACCGAACACTTTTACGCAGCCGAAATACATCGTTTGCTCGGCGAAACATATCTGCGATCGACCAAGAATCTGGATAAGGCGGGGCATTATTTTTCAAAAGGCCTTAGAATCGCGCGCAAACAGAAGGCCAAATTACTTGAACTTCGACTTTGCCTGAGCATTTGTGACTTATCCGATCTGACGGAAAATTCCGGCACGTGCCGCTCTCAACTTGCCGAAACGTACCGATTTTTTAGCGAGGGTTTTGACACCGCGGATCTCGTTAGAGCCCGGGTAAGGTTGGAAAATTCTTAGAAAGCGCGCCACCGCAAAGATTAAGGCCACTATTGTTTGCTTGGGGGGCAAAGCAGACATGGCTGTTGCACCGCGAAATATCTGCTTGTGACCAAAGCGGACATCGTTTCGCGTCCATCGAGGCTCTTCCTGAGTCCCGCACATGTCCGCTTTCGGGGCCAAAGCAGACATGTCGTTTTGCGCTGCACATATCCGCTTATGACCCAAAGCGGACATTTTACTTCTGCTACTATTGGACCACCGTCCAACTCGATTTAAGGGATGGCAAGTCAGATACTTGCCTTGAAAAAATCCATGCACCAGCTCGAGTAGGGAGGTCCGCATGAAAGTAAAAGAAGCAATGCACAAGGGTGTCGAGTGGGTCGGCCCGGATACCCCTGTCACTGAACTCGCCAAATTGATGTGCACGCACAACATAGGCGCTATCCCGATTGGCGAGAATGACCGGTTAGTCGGCATGGTCACCGACCGTGACATCGTTTGCAAAGGTTTGGCACAGGAAGGTTTTGATGTGCATCGCGCGGCCGCGCGAGACGTGATGACTCCGGGCATCCATTGCTGCCGCGAAGATGACGATCTCGGCAAAGCGGTGCGGCACATGGAGGCGCTTGGGCTCCGCAGGCTTCCAGTGATCAATAAAGGTAAGCGGATGGTAGGCATGCTTACGTTAGGCGATGTCAGTGTTTTGGCCCCGAACGATTTGCTGTCGGAATACGTCAAACACGTGTCGGCTCATCACTGACAATCCGATTGCTGATGTCGGTATAAGTTGGGTGGACACAGCACTCATTCTGGGACCGGGACGTCAAAAGTGTTCAGCGTGACTGACACAAGGCAATATACGCCGACGAGATAGGACAACTCTGCGGCACCGTGTAGGCCGAATTGCTCGACGGCGGCGCGATAGGTCAATTCCGGTAGTACACCGCCGTTTACGAGCGCGGACGCGAAATCATACGCCACGCTTTCCTGCGGGCTCAGGTTTACAGGTCGCTGTCCGGCGACGATTGTTGCAAGCTTGTCGTCGGGCAGTCCGCGTTTCTCGGCGACGATGACGTGGGCATAAAGCTCGTATGCGGACCGAAAATGCGCACCTGTTACGAGAATTGCAACTTCGCGGACACTGGCCGGCAGCGAAGGTTTTGACACCATCGTTTTCACAAGCTCCCAGACCGGCTTGCCGAACTTGGGCTCGTGCAGCCACGGATTCCAAGGGCCAAGCAGGGCGCCATCACCGCCGATATTCGCGAAACCCTGAAAGTTCACGGCAATACCCTGCTTCATGTCCTCGTACAGAGGTTTTTGCTGCTCGGTGAGACTGGCTGGCTTTACGAGTGGAAGGCGCATATCCAACTCCAATTTTGATTGTCTCTTGACCTCGAAAGACAGCATCCAATGTCCGCTTTTGGGGGTAAAGCGGACATGACGTTTTGCACTGCAAATGTCTGCTTTTGGCCCAAAGCGGACATGGGGCCAGTTCCATATTGGACTAGGGTCCACCTCGATGGCGAAGCCGGTAAGTTGGATACTCGTTGGAATCATGGAGGGTGGCGACGTAAGTCCGCCGTGCGCGCCGTCGCTCTGTGCCAACCAACAACGAGGAGGCATTGATGGGCATCAGGATCGGGTCGCCGGCACCTGAAGCCGGAGTGGATTATTGGATAAGAGGCGCCCA
>Ga0182041_10000469_pt1 | contig 18952 bp, 32 predicted proteins | sample flu12Cox44000178_FD_125967 | JGI IMG/M metagenome (GOLD analysis project Ga0182041, IMG submission 125967) | Lab enrichment of tropical soil microbial communities from Luquillo Experimental Forest, Puerto Rico - flux8day.12C.oxic.44.000.178 | ecosystem: Environmental > Terrestrial > Soil >...
AAAAAGCCGGACCCCCGGCAGGGAGGAGAGCATCGCCAAAACCCCTAGGCCAATGAGCGTACTTGTAGGATCCCTCCAGGGGCACACTAGGGGCACATTAGGTGCCCTCGCCAATGGTGCCATTATCCCGCTGCGCTCCCCCGATTTGCTGCACCGCAGCGACGAATTACTCCTAGCCCGCAAAAAAACCCCTTGCAATTGCCCCGCGCCCATACTATCTTGTTTGTGTTGGACGGGGAATGCGGCAGAGCCACCGATATTAGGGGCCAGGACGCAACAAGATGAAAGGCTAAAACTATGACTGACACTACCACTAATGCAAAACCGAAAAAGGTTACCATCGCGGTACGCGATTGGATTGACGAACACGGAAACCCGCTATCGGCTGGCGAAGAAGCCAAGGTAGCGGGAATCCGTTATGTGCATTTGCCTTCGGCAAAGGCGCTGAAACCGGACTACAATCCGGAATCGGACAAGCCTCCGGCTGATGCCGCATTTGAGTTCATGTTCGCTGATCCGATCTCTACCAAGATGTTCGCCGCTTTCGGCGCGCACACCCTTGCGGGGAACGTAGTCAACACTGCGACTAACGGCCCCAAAGGCGACAAATCGCTTAACCCAATCCCGCTAATCGCGGAACGCTTTGCTGGCATCCAGGATGACCATGTATGGGCGGATCGGGAAGGCGGCGTTGGGGTCCGATACGATAAGGACAAACTCATTCAGGCAATCCTTAATGCCAAGAAGGAGCAGGACCCCGCCCCATACATTGCCAAGCTGGACAACAAGGTTGACGGCAAAACCGGCGCCATTGTTGCCCCTGATACCAAAGGTGCCATAAGCTGGGGCGCCTTTGTGATGCGGAACCCGGTCGTCAAGGGCGAATATGATAAGCTTACTGGCGGCGGAGTTACCTTGGACATGATCTAAACTGCCTCCGGGCTCGCGCTAATGCGAGCCCGGCCTATTTCCCCCTAAGCAGCCCGATGGGCTGCTTAAGGGGCAATAGCGCCCCGCAGGAGTTAACCATGTCAAAACACGAAGTTGAGACCCGTATCGATCGCGCCATCGCTAAGGCAGATCGGGACTACTTGAACGGCCTACTCTCCAAGGAAGATTGGTGCGCCCGGTTAGGGCGAATTCACCATTGGGCAAACGAAATGCGCTCGCGAATCATCTACGATGACTTGCGAGTAGTTAACTCGTAACCGGCCCCTCGCCAGCCTGCCGCCGCAAAGCGGCGGGCTGGCTTTTTTGGAGAATCCCGCAAATGCCCGATCTGCTTAAAGTTACGGTTGAGTTTTCGCTCGCTATCCCAAACGACTCGGGAGATCGTGCGAGTAAGTTTTGCGAACTATTGCACCGTGCAATCCGGGAAGGTTCGCACAACGCCGCTGTAGTGATCGATACCGTCTGCGATGGAATGCGGATGGTATCTGCCACTCCGGCCGACCGGCCCGCGCCGCGCGGCTGGACGCATGTAGATGTCTAGAACGCGACCGGCTCCCCGCCGCAAAGCGGGGAGCCGGTAGGCTCCGCCCGGGAACTTGAATCCAGGGAGAAGCAGCAGCGCCACTACACTGATAGATAGACTTTGCTTTCAACCTCCGAATTGCTGGCAACGCCAAGGCGTAGGTGCCCTATTCGTTGAGCAATCTCCACTATAATCGACCCCCACTGGGGGTCCGTAGTGTTGAGCACATCCCCCCAGAAACACCAATCCGAGCAGGATCAAACTGATTCCAATTGCAAGGGTAAATCTCATTGCGGACTAGCTCCTTTCAAAAAAAGAGGGGCGCATTTGCGCGCCCCTAAGTCTGTGGGAGGAAACCCCTCCCCCCTCGGGGGGAGCTCTTAGTGGAAGGCCAGCGAGCCAGCCGCTCCAAAATTATTACCCACATTCGCCGCAGCGGCATTGCCGCCGAGAGCGCCCGCCGCGAAGGTCTGCGAAACGCCCGCATTTTGGTTCTGGCTAACCGTTGCGGTCAGGTTGCCGCCCGGAGCACCAGTGCTCACGCTCACTCCTGCGGTGATCCCGGTCTGGGCCTGCGCCCCGGTCGCAACCCCTACCGCCAGCCCATGGCTCACAGCGGCGGAGGTGTTGTCAGTATGACCGAAGCTACCCGAGATCACACCCGAATTCTGGGCGAACGCCGGAGCAGAGAGCACGGAAATTGCAACGGCGATAGCAAACATCTTCTTCATGGTACAATTACCTCTTTCGATTGTGTTGCCTTCGGTTTAGTGCTCACCGCAAGTTGCCTCGCAGCGGGCTTGCGGTGAGTTACGCCCCTTCCATCACGGCAACGTTGATGGGAGAGGTCGTAACTGTTGCAAAGATATTCGGCACCAGTCTTACCGCTGATGAGCATAATCGGACCCCCGCGATAAGTGCTAACATCTTCGTAATAGTACCCCGACTGCGAAGGTCCTCCCGCTTGGGCATAAGCGGCATTCGCAATCGGGGCCACACGCTGCGGGAGTACTCGGCCGCAAACGTCGGGCATCACGTATTGGATATCAGGAGCAAGGCAAAGCTCAGCCATCGCAGCATCGGCAAGCCGAGGATTTTTCATAGCCTGCGCCATGGCGAACAAGGTCCGAGCATAGAGCCGCCGATTGCAATCATTATCAGGATAGGTGGTGCCGAGGCTAAATCCGGTCCCCACAAATGCGCCGCCACCACTTGCAGACCCTAGGCAGGTCTCGATCCCCGCGGCACTTAGGCCAGGAGCAGAAACCAAAGGCACATTTTTCAGCGTCTGAGTTCCGCTCACATCCTGATGTACCGTGGAGCTGGTCGATGCGGGCGCTCCTGCGAGGGTTACGCTTGCGTTTCCCCCCGCTGCGCTACCACCAGTTGCATTGCCTCCGCCGATCGCGGTAGACCGGCTCGCCGCAAGCGCCGCACTATCACTTCGGGATGTGCTAATTGCGGTACTCGATTGCGCCCAAACCGGCGCGCAGCTCGCCAGGAGTATGGCGACGGAAAGTCTATATCTCATGAATTGCCCCTTGGAATAGGTTGCTGTCAACCCGCAACTTATCCCACGAGTCGGGAATCGCGTCAAGGGGCCATTTATAGAACGGACACAGAACCGCCACAACTGTGGCAAAATCCACACAGTTTTGCCGCACAGCAGCATAAAAAGGTATTTGGCTAGGGTTTACAATGGCCCCATTATATGCTACCGTGAGGATGGGCGAATTCCGTCCCGCAGCCAAGGAGCCCCGCAAATGCCAACCACTAAGGCCAACACGCTCAAGAGCGTGCTGCAATCCTACATTGCAGCCAACCACTCCAAGCCCCACGACACGGTGCTTTGCACCCTCGCTCTTCTGCTCGATCCGCACGCGCAGATGAGCATTAGCCCGGAGCAAGAGCTGATGATCAGCTTCAGCGATGGCTCCAAGCTCACCATTGATGATATTTATGGGGAGCAAGAAGAAACCAATCCCGTCCTTTGGTGCTAACCACCCACCCATCCAAGGAGCAACCCTATGCAGATCAATACTGAAACTCCCCTCGTTCCCCTTGCCAAGCAACAGCTCGACTACTTCCTGCTGGACGGCAGTTCATCCATGGCCCACCATTGGTGGGAAACGATAGGCGCCCTGAAGGAGTACGTCAAGGCGCTGGCCAGCCGCAATGTGCAATCGCACGGAATCATCCAGATGTTCGACTCCGGCGATCTGGACTGCACATTGCGCGACGAGCCGCTTGGCGACTGGGGGTCGCTGGACGATCTCAGCTACGGTGGTGGAATGACTCCCCTTTACGACGCGATCGGGGTTATGTGCTATAAGCTCCGGGACCTCGATCCGGAGCATTGCTCGATCACGATCGTCACGGATGGGGACGAGAACGGCTCCGACCAAACGGACCATGTGCAAGCTCGCGCTTTCCTGGACTGGTGCCGGGGCAAGGGCTGGCAGGTCACCTTCCTGGGGTGTGATTTCAACAACAGCACCCAAGCCAAGCTGCTCGGCGCGGACGAAAGCAACAGCATCGGCGTCCGTAAGGCCCTGCTTAAGGAAGCAGGCAAGCTCCTCGGCCAGAAGCGAGCCAACCACGCCCAGGCCGGGGACGATATCAACTTCAGCGAAGAAGAAAAGACCAAATTCGGCGGCTACCTAACCAATGGGTAAATGGACAAAGCTGGCGGATAATCTCCGCCAGCAAGCCCGCCGAGCAGACTCCCGCAACAAGGACATCCCGCAGATGAGCGAAGATCTACCAAAGCAAGAGCTAATCCTCAAGCTCCTCCGAATGACTACCAGCACCAATGATGGGGAAGCACTGGTCGCGATCCGCAAGGTCAATTCTACCATGGCATCCTTCGGCTGGGACTGGGACAAACTGATTGCTGGCAAGATTAAGGTCGTGGCTGATCCCTTCGGTAAGCAAGTGCAAAATGGTAATCCGAATCCTTACGAATCACGCACTGGTCGGCGCGCCCCGCCGCCGCCTCCGCCTCCGCCAGCGCCGCGCGCAAGGCCGCGGCCCACTCCACCTCCACCACCCCCACCGCAGCGGGCCCGGATCAATTCCACCAAAACCAACAACTACGCCGGTTGGTGCTATTGCTGCGGGGACGCTGTGCCTCGCATGAGCGGGCAGGTTTTCGATCCGCACGATTTCACCGGCGCCGCGCGGAGCAAGTGGCAGATCGTTTGCAACCCTTGCAACCAATCCCCAATTCCCAACATCGGCCCGAGCGCATATCCCCGCCAGCGCCCGCTTGGCAATGTTACTCCCAACCTGAACCAGATATAAGAGGGCAATCATGGTTTTCATCAAGCAACAAATCTCCGAGAGCGAGCATAACGACATGCTGCTCGACTCTTACGTTACCCATATCCACACCCATCACTGCTCCCGCTGTGGGGATCAGGAAACCTTCAGCCAAATCTTTGAAGTATGGTGCCACCCCACAAAGACCCGCACAACCAAGCTCACCTCCCTCCGCCCAGTAGTGGGCCTGGAGCTTAAACCGCTCAACCTAGCGGTGATCCAGGTCCCCAGCAAGCTGGTCCCAATTTGCCACCGCTGCGCTGGATCGTACAAGGTGGTGGGCAAGCCGGAGATCATCACAGTGCAATCATCTAATGATAGGTGGCAAGAGACCCTACGCCGCAAGTACTCCGAGCCGGCCAAAGAGGCGGCCAAACCCCCCACAGCACCCAAGGCGGTGCCAACTCTGGATCAAATCTAATGGGCAACCGGACTGTTACATTCTGCGACCGCTGCGGTCGGGAGGGCAATGACGTTGTCCCGACCATGAATATTGGAGTTTCAATCGTCAAGCACGATCCCGAAGATGCGACCAAAAGCTGCTTCTCCGACACCTGCGACCTTTGCCCGGCGTGCAAAGACATACTAATCGACACAATCATGGATGTACTTTACGGACTGAAAACAGGAGCCTAACCTCAAGCCAGCCAAGGAACCCGCACCAATGGCACAACTCTACAAAATGTCCCTAACCAAGGTCCCCAGCAAGCTGGTCGGGCCAATTCTTGACCTCTTGGAGCAAGACGGGGTCGCCCTGGCCATCGTCGAGCCGATGGAGAGGGAAGAATACCATCCCCTCTCCCATAAGAAACGTGCTCTCGCCCTAGGCCTGACCCGGACCCACCGATCCCGCACGGATAAGAAGACCAGCGAGCAGTACATTATTGAAGCGCTCGATGCTGGCAAGAAGCTCACCTTCGCCCAGCTCCAAGCAATACTAGTAGATAAGGGCTTCGCACCCACCACTCTCAATCCGTCCCTCAGCCGGCTTGTGCGATCCCATGTGGTGGATAGCGAGCGCTTCCCCGGCGATCGCCAAAGGGATAAATTCTGGCTCAAGCTGAAGGGAGAGAGCTAATGGAACGCACGATCTGCCCGTGGTGCCGGACCGCGAATCCGGATTTGAAATACTTCCGCCCCACAGATGACTACATCTGTGATACTTGCCATGATGTCTACTACGACGCCCGAAGGAAGATCAAGGAGTTTGAAGATGAATTTAACTCCAAGGGAGCAGAATCTTTTGCTCCGGATGCTGAATCTCGATCTGGACGCAATCGGATTCGGAAAGGGTGAGCAGTTCACCCTCCGAGTTATCAAAAGGAAACTCACCAATGAAATGGAAGAAGAGACAACGGGAAATCAAACGCCTCCGCGCTAAGCACGCAGGCGCGCGATGGCGCGCCCCGATGCCTTCCCTTCGGGAAGGCCTCCGCCTACCCAAATGCAATAATATCCTCGATCTCTACGGCATGGGCGCGGTGGCGCCAAAGGCGCCACCCCCCGGTATAATTGTAGATCATTTCCACAAATCCGGCCTCCAAGTGGTACTACCATCCGAGGTCAAAGATGCAGGAGGAAAGAAGCTTTGAACGAACCAGCCCTATGGAAACAAGTGCTTGCCGCCATATTCATCTCCTGCCTCTTGGCAGGAGCGGCCGGTATCTACACGGCAGGAGTAAGGGAGATCCTCGATGAAGGTCATCGACAGCACGTTGGACGTTGATTATCGGGTTTGTACCTCCCTCCCGATCAAGGATATACATACTGGGGAGATCTTCTGCGTCGTAAACATCTATGGGTGGACTGATGCGGACGTGCCCATCCGTCCATCCGACCCCCCGCCAATGGTCAAGGCGTTCGAGCGCCTCGGCCTCGATCCCGAGCGCTACGCCTGCTTCCTAACCACCGATGGTGTAACGGAGAACTACCATGCAGACCGACCTTTATCTCGTCGCGCACAAAGTCCGCGGGGAAGGAACGATTGACTGCGCCCTCCGCATCAGGATCGGCGAGGAGGACGGATGGATAATCCCAACCTCCGGCCACCGCGCCTATCCCTACTGGCACTTCAAGCTCAGCGATCTATTCGCTTACCAGAACATCGGCGGAGCCCCACTGGGGCTCCGTGATCATTACGAAGTCTCCGCCGAACCCAAAAAAAATAATTACACTGATAGAGAGACTTTGGTCCGCCGCGAAGCGGTCCCAACCCTGGAGGATATCTAAGTGTACAAACCGAAGATCTACACCGCATCCAAGCTCCGCCACTATCAGCTCTGGCAGGTGCTCCGCAAGGACCCAGATTGGGACTTTGCTGAATGGACCGCGACCTGGCCTCAAGCCTCCAACGTGGCAAACGAACTAGCAGGCGAACCAGTTTCCGAACAGGAATACTGCGAAGCATGGATGGGCAACGTTAACGAGGTGCTCAACTCGGACTTTGTTCTGCTTTACAAAGAGCTAACCGATAAGCTCCGTGGCGCGCTGGTGGAGTGTGGAGTCGCGCTTGGCGCCGGCATCCCGGTCTGCGCGGTCGGACTCTCCCTCGAGCACACCTGGCGCCACCACAAGCAGGTCAAGTGCTTCGACACGCTTCGCGAGGCCAGGCTGTACCTGTACAAGTACACCGTGGCGGTGCCACCCAACTCCCGCAAACGGAGAGAACCCAATGGCGACTAGGAAATACTTCCTCGGCATTCGGCACAGGCCCTCGGGGGGCCTGTTGCCGAACGTGCGAGGGTGGGGATTTACCCGCACCGCGCCCTCCCGCACCGATCCCCCGCGCCTATTTGTTAAGATCGGAGCTGCCCGCCAAGCTCTAAACCACTGGCTCGCAGGTGAGCTATTCGAGGAACCGGACTCCGATTTCGGAGACACCACCCTAAGATGCCACCGCCGTCCAGATCGCCGCGAATCCGACATGGAGATCGTTGAGATCGAAATTGTTGTTCGCACTCTAGCTGAGGCACAACTAAGGGACATATAGCTATGATGACCAGATCGGCACGGTTTCCAGCCAGCTCCTTCGGAGCTGAGCTGCAAGCGACCCTCCGCGAGGGCGCAAATAAGGAGCTTCGCATCAAGTTCAGCAATGCGAAGCTCTGCACCCGTTTCATGCACAGGCTGAACGCACTTCGCGCGGCGTTGAAGCGGGAAGACCACGCAGATTGGGAGCAGCTCTACCGCTGCGGAATACATAAAGACATCCTAGACCCTTGCACTCTAATACTTGGACCCCGAGATTCCGAGTTCCGCTCCGCGATCAAAGATGCCGGGGTGTCGCTCACCGCTCCAATTCCAGAAAAGGTAGAAGTAACCGTATCCTCCGATCCGGCTGATGATTTCCTCGCGACTCTTCGCGATGCCACCACAGTCCCAAAAAAATAACGGAAGTACGCCAAGGGGGGTTGACATGGGGCCATTATGGGGCCCATAATAGGCCCATTAACGCCAACCAGGAGTTACTCAATGCCAATGCCGAAGAGTACAAATACAAGCGCAAGTGTTGGAAGTCAACGTGTCCGGGAGAGCTTCAATCCCTCCGGCAACCCGCTCGTTGACAAGATCAAGCGCTACACCGCGGACCTGATCGACCTCTGCCATTCCGAAATGGACAAGGACGACAACCCCGAGATGCGTCGCCTATTTGCACTCGCCATGACCCAATATGAAGATGCTGCCATGTGGGCGGTCAAGGGCGCCACCATCTAGCCACTAAGTTTTAAGTTTTCGGGGTCCCGATGAGCAGGAAGCGTACATCTGAGGCTTATGTGCAACAGAAGGTGTCGTTGCCCGCGACCCTGTTTGCCCGCTTCTCCCGTTTCTATTGGGACCCCGTCCTCAACAAGTTGCAATACGGAGCGATCAGCAAGGTCCTTAGCGACCTTCTCGCCGAGCACGTCAACCGCCTCGAGAACCCCCCTACCGACTACAAAGGTGACCAGCAATGAGCAATGTTATGGATGACTTCGCTCATCTAGACTCCTTTACCCCGACCCAGCTATTCGAGCGGCGCACCGAGCTGATCGGTATGAGCCCGACTGGGGAATACAAAGATTTGAGCGACCTTACACTCCAGGAGCTGGTAGCAATCGCCCGAGTGCTGAAGCGTCGCACTTCCACCACCAAACCATCGGTCTCCCGGAAAGGAGCGAATGCTGTGCCTTCTCTGGACGCGATCTGATGGAGCCTAAGGTGGCCCTCCCCGAGAGGATGGGCGGCCCCGGCTTCGCCGAGGAGCAACGAAGGGATATATACCAGGGCCCCTTCCACCCTGCGAATTAAACCAAGGAGAACCACCCCATGCAACCACCCGAGCCGATTCTGCCCGCAATTATCGACTCAACGATGATGAACTGCTTCCGGGCTTGCCCGCAAAAATATTTCAACGAATATGTGCTCGGTCTACGGCCAGCCGAGCCCTCCATCGATCTCCATGCGGGCGCGGTGTTCAGTAAAACACTTGAGCGCTTCTGCAAGGAGGTATACCTCAATGGTCTTGATACACCTGCGGCCCTGGCACGGGCCCACGCTACCTTCATGGGAGAATGGGGAGACTTTGTCATCAGAAAAGAAGGCCATCCAAAGACTCCTGAAAACATGTGGGCAGCGGTCGAGGACTATGTGCGAGTCTATCCTCCTGGATCTGATCGTGTTCAACCGTATTTCGCCGGAAATTCGGCGACATTTGAATATTCTTTTGCCATCCCACTTGACCTTCCAGGCTTCCCCAGACATCCAATCAGCGGTGATCCCTTTATCTACGCTGGTCGATTCGATCTTCTCGGCAAACGCGATGGCCGGCCCGTCGTCCGAGATGAGAAGACTGCTCAACGTTTGGAATCTAATTGGGCAGAAAAATGGGATCTGCGGAGCCAATTTTTGGGCTATTGTTGGGCCCTCCAGCATTTCGGAATTCCTTGCAACACTACTGTGGTTCGAGGAGTCATCATAACCAAGACCATGATCCGCCAGGTCGAGGCGATCAAAATCTATGCCCAGCACCTCATCAATTTGTGGTACGAGCAGCTTCGCCGGGACCTGCACCGGCTTTGCAGGTGCTGGGAGGACTCCTATTTCGACTACAACCTCGGCGATACCTGCACCGGATATTCGCACTGCTCTTTCATTCCCCTCTGCTCCTCGGCTTCGCCGAGCAATTGGTACGGCAGCTATGAGGTAAATCGATGGAACCCACTGCTCACCAACCCCAGTGCTGCGCAACCTGTTCTTTCTGGGGATGGCACGGAAACGGACCAGAACCACTCCTAGCCCAATGCTCGCACCCATTTTGGTCTTGCTTGCAAGATTCGAGGTTCAGATGCCTATACTACAGCCAGAGAATTCCGGGCTTGGCCATGTATTCACCTGCACCTCCTGCGGATGGGAAATCCATTCCTTCGAATGGGACGGAATCCCCGTCTGCCTCGAGTGCCGATGGCCCCACATTCCCCGACCAACCAGAGGACTAGTTCAAAATGACGAACGCAACAATCCAGCCCCCAGCGACCCTGATCATGGGCCCTGCGGGGAGCGGAAAGACCAGCTCTCTAGCCACGTTAGCGCGCTGTGGGGTGGAGGTTTTTGTTCTGGTAACCGAACCGACCGGGGTGGACTCTCTGTACGACTCGTGGGAACGGACGGGTGCGGACATAAATCTATTGCACTATACGACCGTGCCGCCGGCTTCCGCTGGCTGGGGAGCGCTAAAGGACATGGCGGTCCGTATCAATGCCATGAGTTACAAGGACCTCAGCGAACTGAAGAGCGGAGTGGGGAAGGAACACCAAAAACAATACCCCAAACTCCTGGCAAACCTGGAAAACTTTCATGACCAACGGACCGGCAAGGATTTTGGCGACGTTACTTCTTGGGGTGCCGCTCGGGCTCTGGCTTTCGACAGCCTTAGTGGTGTTAGTCTTATTGCTTTGCAGCACACCGTGGGCTTCAAGCCTTCTCCCCACCAGGGCGAGTGGGGAATTGCCATGTCCGCCGTCGAGATGCTCCTCCTCAAACTAAGCTCGGACTGCCAATGCTTCTTTGTGCTCACCAGCCATATCGAGAAAGAACCTGATGAAATCACCGGGATGGCCAAGGTCACGGTCAGCACCCTCGGGCGCAAGCTCGCGCCCAAGATCCCCCGCTTCTTCTCCGAGGTGGTACGGGCCCGCAAAGACGCCACGGGTAAGTTCCTATGGGCGACACTTGACTCGGAGGCCGATCTCAAAAACCGCGCCTTCCCTAGCTCTAACGGTTTCCCCCAAGATTTCGCTCCCCTTGTCGAGGCCTACCGCCGCCGAGTTAAAGCATCTCTTACAGGTCCTAGCGCTGCGGCTGGGTAGATAATTCCGCAGTCTCGAACCAACCAGCAACCAAGGAACCAAGCACATGTCATTCGATGCAAACGCCTTCCTAAACCAAACCATAACCGAAGCCAACTCCACCCGGACGGTCCCCTGCCCGGAAGGAGAATTCAAAGCCTTTATCGACGATGGCGAAAAAGCCATCACCACCCGAGAAGGTGGCCTCGATCGCAACGGGAACGAGCTTTCCCCGCAACTGGTCGTTCAGTTCGCGGTTATGGGGGATCAGATGCCGAACCAGGTCCTCAAGCGGGACAAGGTACTGGTGCCGATGAATATCTGGCTGGACATCAAGGACGGCGCGCTGGACATGAGCGAAGGGAAGAACGTCGGCCTAGGCCGCCTCCGCCGCGCGGTGGGCCAAAATGACCCCGGTCCCTGGTCCCCGAACATGCTAAAGGGCAAAGGCCCTGTTATGATCAAAGTTACCCAGCGCAGCGACAAAAACGATCCGGAGCAGAAGTACGGGGAAATCTCCCGAATCAGCCCCATCACCGCTTAAGGGCGCAGTCCCTTGAGGCCCCCCGGCTTTTCGCCTTCCAGCACCCCTTGCCGGGGGGCTCCTTTTGGAGGATCTCATGGAAGCATTCCGCGAAGGCTTAGTTATCTTTTTCCGCACCCTCACCCCACTCCTACCCGGCCAAACCGAGGCCCAGCTCGCCCGAAGCGTACACCCCAACGGCCGGGATATTGAGGTCAACCGTGCCGGCTTCGATAACGATTATATTGTCACGGACGAAGAGGGCACCATCATCGGAATCTACCCGCGGGAGTGGGTAGCCGCTATCATCCCAATCTCAACTCGAGGCCCCGCCGATGCAGAAAATCGCCAGGCAGACGCTGACCATCCCTCCGAGGCAGAGGCGGGAAATACCCAAGGCAAGCCTCGACGAACTTCGAGACTCAATAATTGAAAACTCGCTCCTCCACGCCCCGGTGGTGCAAGCCACCCCGGACGGCAAGTTCATCCTCGTGGCCGGCGAACGCCGGCTGCGGGCCCTGGATGCTATTGCAGAGGCCGGGATAACTTTCACTTATAATAAAGAGCAATTCTCTCCCGGCACTCTGCCCGTGGTACTATTGAGCGAGGCCCTCAATGATATCCAACGTGCTGAGATCGAGCTTGCAGAAAACGTGGTCCGCCTTGAGCTTCCTTGGCAGGACCGCGTTGCTGCTCTTGCTTATATTCACAATATGCGTAAAGCTCTATCACCTAATCAATCTATTGCCGATACCGTCCGTGCAATCGCTGCGGAGCGAGGATCGGAGCTTACCGGGCCTGGGGGAGGAACCGCTGAAAGCACTTTACAACAGGCCATTCGTCGCGCCACGATCATCAACGAACACCTGTCTAATCCCGAAATAGCCAAAGCCCGGAATGCCACCGAAGCCTTCAATATCATTGTAACTAACGAGCAGCGCGCTTTTGAGGCCGAGCTAATACGCAGAGGCCAGCGCAAGGTCATTACAATCGAGGTCCGCCATGGTTCACTATTGGAAATTCTTCCGAAACTTGAGCCGAGCACGTTTGACACAATTCTTGCGGACCCTCCATACGGGATCGGGGTCGATACAGGAGGATTCCGCCAACGCACCATCGTCCACCACAACTACTCCGACGACCCTGACACCGCCCGAGGGATCCTCGCCTGTATTCTCAACGAAGGTTTCCGAATCTGCAAACCCCGAGCTAATCTTTTTATCTTCTGTGACATTGATTTATTCGGATGGCTCAAAGAATCTTCCGCCCGAGCGGGATGGGACCCTTTTAGAACTCCAATTACCTGGGTCAAGAGTGATTCTGAAGGCATGGCACCTTGGGGGCGGGAAGGTTTTCGCCGTACCACCGAATGGATTTTCTTTGCCCGTAAGGGCCAAAAAGGTCTCATTCATTCCCCAGTGGATGTACTTCGCCATAACCGAGTTGCACGCGATGAACGGGAGTATGGACCTGAAAAGCCCGTGGCTCTCATTAAGGAACTTCTTGCTGCTTCTACCTTACCTGGTGATTTCGTCCTCGACCCTTGCTGTGGCTCTGGTTCTACGCTGGTTGCAGCAAAAGAACTAAACATGAAAGCCCTCGGGATCGAGCAGGACCAAAAAGCTTACAACCTATCCCTCGTCAAATCCCAAGGAGGCACCAATGGGACCACAGAAGGGCAACAGACCGGATGACCGGCCTTCAGCAGATGTCAACCTGATCCGGGAGACCGAAAAGGCTTGGCTTCTCGAACTCCCCAACGGAGTAAAGGAATGGTTCCCCAAAAGCCAGGGAGAACTATACAAACACGGAGATAACACTTACACGCTCTGTGGGGAGGAATGGCTCATGAAGGACAAAGGAATGATCTGATGCCTACTTATGCACCAGCCCTACCACCAGACGCTCCCGATCTCTGGTACGGCACCTCAGGCCCCCGCCAAGCGGAGATCGCGGTAGTTGCCGAATCGTGGGGCAACTCCGAAGCATATGAGAAAAAACCCCTGGTCGGGCCATCCGGCAGCGAGTTCAACCGAATACTAAACGAGGCTGGCCAATCCCGCAGCCAGATCTTCTGCACCAATTGCTTCGGGGCGCAGCCCCCGAACAATGAAACTTTTCGTTTCTTCCACCACAAAGACAGCGGGTATGCAAAATGGAAGGGCCTCCAGCCGACAAATTGGGCGAAATCCGAGCTAGAGCGACTATACCAACAGCTAAGGGAGGTGAGGCCGAAGGTTGTCATTGCCGCTGGCAATTATGCACTCTGGGCGCTGACGGAGAACCTGGTATCATTCTCATCCGAGTCGGTGGGGGATGGTGTCACGGTCCTTGCTCCTACCGGGATAATGTCCTGGCGCGGCTCAATGCTGGAATCATCCGCCATCACCGAGCTGCCGGGTTTACGGGTTCTCCCTCTGATCCATCCGGCAGCCATACTGAGGGCGTGGTATCTAAGAGCGGTGACTATCCATGACCTGGCTTCCCGGATTCCATATGCACTTAGTGGTGATTGGAGACCAACTCCACCTCCAACTGTGCTACACCTTCCCAGCTACGGGGCCGCTGACCATGTGCTTGGAAACTGGCTCATTCACGCTGCAAGCGGAAATCTGCTCCGCTTGTCTTGCGATATCGAAACTTCTAAGGGATGCATCACCTGCATTTCCTTTGCCGACGGACCTTATTGTGGCGGATCAACTGCGCTCGTCATACCGCTTGTGCGACCCCGAAGCGGTGGAGCTTTTGACAATTACTGGAGTTTTGAGGAGGAATTCCGAATAGTTCGCACCATGCGCCTACTTATGGGGCACCCCAATGTCCGAATCGAAGGCCAGAATTTCAACTACGACACCCAATGGATCGAGCGAGATTGGGGAATCACCCCTAATCTCGATTTCGATACCATGCTCGCTCACCATCTTCTATGGCCAGGAACCCCCAAAGGACTCGATTATCTGGCTTCCCTGTACAATAAATATTACTGGTATTGGAAAGACGATAATAAGGAGTGGGACATCAAGGCGGGGGGTTGGGAAGCGCATCTCCGGTATAACGCTGAAGACGCCCTTCGGACTTATGAGTGCGCCACCGAGCTGCGTTCCCAAATCGATGCGCAGGGCTTTGGAGGGCATTGGGCCTTGGAAAAAGCCAAAAATAACATGGCCCTCGAAATGATGCGCCGCGGGGTCGCGATCGACCGCAAGAAGCGCTCCGATATGGGCTTCGCCCTAGCTTGGGAAAAAGGAAGGATCAACGATTGGCTCGCAAAAATCATTCCACAAAGCTGGTTACTCGAGTCCGAGTACGCGCCAAAGACCTCCAAAAAGTGTTGGTGGGAATCGGGAAAGCAACAGAGAGATTTATTCTATCGCATTCTCGGCTTCCCGATGAAACGCTCGAGGAAGACTGGCAACGAGACCCTGGATGCCGAGGCTTTAGAGCGCCTCCGGAAGGACGTGCCATGGGCTGGACGCTTGTGGGACGCTTTAGAGCTTCAAAGAAGCATTGGAGTGTTTTACAACACGTTTATCGGCGCAGAGCTGGAAATGGATGGACGTATGAAGTGCAGTTTCAATACCGCTGGAACGGAAACCTTCCGCTGGAGTTCCTCGACCAACGCGTTCTGGCGGGGCACGAACTTGCAGAACATCCCCAAGGGGGAAGAGAAGGACTAGCTCATGCGAAGCACAGCGAGCATAGTGGTACCTGTCAGCAGCGGACCTCCGCCCCCGACCATCCACTTCCACAAGCTGGACCCCCGCGCCAAAGCCCCAACCAAGAATAACTCTTGGGCGATCGGATGGGATGTATATGCTTTCCTCCTCACCGAATCAGGTCGAGCCACCTCCCGCCAACTGAACCAACGCGCCACCACCTTCGTCCCCACCGGCCTAATTGTTTGGCCGAGTGAGGGCTATTATATTCAAGTCCACAATCGCTCAATTCTAGCCCGAAGAGGCATCCTAAACCCCGCGGGAATCGTGGATCCAGATTATTCCGGCCCTCTAGACATCATGATGTACAATGGAAGCTTCGAGACCCACTATGTCGCCCACGAGCACCGAATTGCCCAACTCATCCTCACTCCCATCACCAGCTGCCACCTCGTTGAAGAAGAGCGAGGGCCCGCCCCGTTCGGAAGAGGGCCCAACGGATACGGAACTTCTGGACTTTAGGCTTCCAAACATCCGCAAGATGTTCGTCCCCGATCCCGGCAAGGTGATCGTGGATGCAGACCTAGCCGGCGCTGACGCCCAGGTAGTCGCCTGGGAAGCGGATGATTCCAAGCTAAAATCCGCCTTCCGGGAGGGCAAATCGGTCCACCTCATGAATGGGGAAGATCTCCTTGGCCAAGAATTTCTATCCGCCCCTGGTCACCACAAATCGCCAGGCACGCCGAAAGGCCGAATGTATGACGCGCTCAAGAGGTTTGTCCATGGGACCAATTATCTTAGCACGGCTCGAAACCTCCACCTCAACCCCGCAGTGGCATGGCCCCTCCAAGCTTGCGAGGCGCGGCAGCTCCGCTGGTTCACCCTCCACCCCGGAATCCCTGCTTGGCACCAGCGGGTTCGAGATCAAATTAACCGATCACTTACTATCCGAAATCAATTCGGCTATCGCATCGTATATTTCGACCGGCCTGATTCCGTACTTACTCAAGCTGTCGCCTGGGGACCGCAAAGCACGGTCGCAGAAGTATGCTTTAGAGGTGCGCTCCAGCTCCGGGCAAATGTCCCGTGGGTCGAGCTTCTCCTTCAAGTTCACGATAGCATTGTGTTCCAAATCCCAGCACATCGGTGGGGAGAGGCTTCTACTCTCGATACCATTAAGCGACATCTTGAAATTACCGTGCCTTACAATGATCCCCTCACAATCCAGTGGGGGATAGCGGGAAGCCCCACTTCGTGGGGAGACTGCAAATAAGCGCGAGGGGACCAATGACCAATGGTGAGAAAAGCAGCAAATTGGCTGAAAACATATATGAGCTATACGAGAGACTCGGAATCCCCGACACCGTTTCATTTCTGGACGGGTGTGTCTGTCTTGGCTGGTGCACTTCGCAGGCGCGTGTGGCTCGATATGCGGAAGTTTCAGTGGACCCCCAATTTTTACATTATTCTTGTCGGGCCCCCGGGAGTAGCAGCGAAATCTACCTCTATATCTATGGGAATGAGCCTATTATCCAAAGTGCCCGGAGTCAAATTTGGGCCAGAAAGTATGACCTGGCAAGCCCTCGGCAAAGACCTTGAAGACGCTATCGAGCATATCGAATGGACTCGCCCTGACGGTCTCAAGGAGCGCGTTGCGATGTCCTGTCTCACCATTCCAATCAGTGAACTGGGCACGTTCCTACACCCTGACGATGACCAGCAGATGTCGATCCTCATCCGCCTCTGGGAAGGGCAGACTGACACCTTCCGACATAAGACTAAAGCTAGCGGGAATGTCGAGATCGACAACCCTTGGCTTAATATTATCGGCGCCACCACTCCCGCATGGCTGAAAGAGAACTTCCCCGAGCCAATGATCGGGGGCGGTCTTACCTCCCGCATAGTTTTCGTATTTGGGGATAAGAAGCGCTCCCTTATAGCCTACCCGGATGAAGTGATTCCCTCCAACCAAGTAAAGCAGCTCCGAGATGACCTCATCACTGACCTTGTATCTATTAGCCAACTCAAAGGACCCTACGAGCTATCTTCTTTTGCCCGCCAGTGGGGACGCGCCTGGTATACCGATCACAATAATCCTGACCTCAGACCCGCTCACCTCGCTTCCGATCGGTACGACGGCTATCTTGCTCGTAAGCAAACCCATATACATAAATTTGCCCTCATTCTTGCTGCTGCCAAGCGGGACCAGCTCATTATCGAAGAGGATGACCTCAAAGAAGCAGAGCAAATCGTCACGGATAATGAACGAGATATGCTCAAAGTTTTCGATTCTATTGGAGTTGTCTCCCAAAGCAAACATGTGCAAAACATCGTCAGTATTGTGCGATTTAATGGATTCATTACCAGCAAAGAACTCTGGTCCCGATCCATGAATTATATGACTTTGAAGGAATTCGAAGAAGCGACCCGCGCCGCGATCCATGGCAAATTGCTCGAGGTTACCACGATCAGCGGAATAAGCGGGGTGGTGTGCCCATCAGGTGCCAAAAAGGGGCCATAATGAGACCGATAATATCCCCAAGATCAATCTACTACCGCCTCCGCGAGAAATCCCTCATCTGGATCGCCTGGCACCTGCCTCGGGATCTGGTGTACTGGTGCACGATCCGAATTGGTGCCCACGCCACTCAAGGCGAATGGGGGCACGAGTGCCCCTCCAACCTGCTTTATTTCACCGCCCTGGCGCGCTGGGAGCAAAAGGACAATTCCCCTATTGAACTGGCTTCACCGATTGGAGCCCCGTGGGCTCCTGACCACGAGGGTAATATTTCTCCATTTCCCGAGCTATCGGAACATTACTCTTTTGAGCAGGAAGACCCGACTCCTGCATCTGCTGAACACGAAGCCTCTGCTGGATCGAACTCTGCAACTGCTGGGTCGTTATTGCCTTTGCCCTCGCCTCTGGAGGTAAATCGTGATTAAACTTCTTAATCGCATCGGTCACGCGGGCGCGGTTCTCGGGATCTTGGGTCTTCACGGTTTCAGCGAACTGCCTGAGCAGGCCCTGGCGACGGAGATCGTAAAAAGCCGCGCTCTGATTTACAGCGGAGATATAAGCCCACTCAGCGGTGAGCCGCCTGGGCTGGAACCCTCCGATCCTGGCGAGGATTTCCATCATCTGCTGTGTATCCGCAACGTTGAATCGGACTACAGCATTTCCGGCCGCGTTTACCTCTTTTCCCTGCGTAGCCCACCGATATGCATGACTCAGGTTTCCCAGGAACTTCGGCGCGATGGCTTCGTACTTCTTCAGATCCGTGAAGTTTTGGTTACTACTGGCGAAATCGTAGATACTGAGCGGGAGACCGAAAGCGGCGCCACTCGCGCGGGTAATCTGCCGGAGCTCCTCCTCTTTTGGATTCTTGGTAGCGCCGAGGGGAGCGAGCGGATCAAACCCAAGCAGGTCCCCAAATCCCACCGCTTTACTCATATCTACCGTGGGTACCCAATTCATGCCAAGCGAATGCATCACCGCGGGAATCCCAAAACCTTGGGCGGAAAGCCCATGCATTAGCAGGTCCGGCCCATACCTCTCACTAATAACATCGTGAGCAAAATGTCTAGCCTCATCCTCGAGATCAAAGTCTTTTCCGAAGAGTCTGTAAGCCAGAGTCTTTATAAGGGAGTTCACGTT
>Ga0182041_10000471_pt1 | contig 18931 bp, 14 predicted proteins | sample flu12Cox44000178_FD_125967 | JGI IMG/M metagenome (GOLD analysis project Ga0182041, IMG submission 125967) | Lab enrichment of tropical soil microbial communities from Luquillo Experimental Forest, Puerto Rico - flux8day.12C.oxic.44.000.178 | ecosystem: Environmental > Terrestrial > Soil >...
ACGGTGAAGATCGAAGGGTCGCAGATGCGGTCGCTGATCATTACAGACCACTCGGCCCAAGCGACTCAAGCCCGACGGCGCCGGACAGCGTTGTCGCCGCTCTCGCCGATAAGATCGACTCGCTCGTCGCCTTTTTTTCAATCAGGGAAAAGCCGACTGGGTCACGCGATCCGTTCGCGCTCCGACGTGCGGCGCAAGGGGTCATCCGGATTATTCTCGACAGGGGCCTGCGGCTCCCACTCGCAGTCGCTTTCGAGCGTGCCTATTGGCGCTTGGGTCGCCCCGAAGCGAACCCCACGGGTGAGCTCCTTGACTTTATCGCGGAGCGGCTCCGTGTGCATTTGCGCGATGCGTTTGTACGGCACGACCTGATCGCGGCGGCTTTTGCCGATATTCGCAAAACTCAAGGCGATCTCGTCTCCTTGCTCGCGCGGGTCGATGCGCTTCGCACCTTTCTCGAACTACACGATGGCGCCAGCCTGCTGACAGCCTATCGCCGTGCCTCGAATATCGTCGGCATCGAAGAGCGGAAGGACGGTTGCAGACACGACGGAGAGGTCGATACGGCGCTGTTGCGCCAGCCGGAGGAACGGGCGCTCGCCGCTATTCTGATCGAAGTTGGCGCACGGGCGGGAACTTTCCTCGACCGCGAAGAGTTCCAAGCAGCGATGTCCGAATTGGCGCGGCTGCGCCGCCCCGTTGATGATTTCTTCGATAAGGTCACCGTTAATTGTGACGAGCCCGAGCTCAGAGCAAACCGGCTGCGATTGTTGTCACGAATTCGGGCTACTCTGAACCGGGTTGCGGATTTTTCGCAGATCGAAGGGTGAGCGGCCGATGACTAAATGGGTCTACCGGTTTGGCGACGGTGCCGCCGAAGGCCGCGTCGATATGAAAAACCTGCTCGGCGGCAAAGGCGCCGGGCTCGCCGAAATGAGCAGTCTCGGGCTTCCGGTGCCGCCCGGCTTCACGATCACGACCGAGGTCTGCACCTACTACTATTCGCACGGCAAATCCTATCCGCCGGAATTGCCGGAAAAGGTCACCGACGGGCTCGCGGCGCTCGAAAAGTCACTCGGAGCGCGGTTTGGTGACGCTAATAATCCATTGCTGGTTTCTGTACGCTCGGGGGCACGCGTCTCTATGCCAGGAATGATGGATACCGTCCTGAACCTCGGGCTCAACGACCGGGCCGTCGAAGGGCTGGCGCGCAAAAGCGGCGATGAGCGTTTTGCCTACGACAGCTATCGACGCTTCATCCAGATGTACGGCCAGGTCGTGCTCGGCATCGACCACCATCATTTCGAAGAACTTCTGGAGAATCACAAGCTCGACAGCGATGTCGCCCTCGATACTGATCTCTCCGCCGAGGATTGGAAAACCATCGTCTCGGGGTTCAAGGATGTCGTCGCTGAGGAACGCAGCCATCCCTTCCCGCAGGATCCCGAGGAGCAGCTGTGGGGCGCGATTGGTGCTGTGTTTGGGTCCTGGATGAACGCACGCGCTGTCACCTACCGTCGGCTCCATGACATCCCCGCGGATTGGGGGACGGCAGTCAACGTGCAGGCGATGGTGTTCGGCAATATGGGGCCGGATTGCGCGACAGGCGTCGCTTTTACCCGCAATCCTTCGACCGGTGAGAACGAATTCTACGGCGAATATCTCGTTAACGCTCAGGGCGAGGACGTTGTGGCCGGTATCCGCACTCCACAACATTTGACCATCGCCGGCAAGAAGGCGAACAACTCGACACTGCCGGCAATGGAAGAAGTCATGCCGAGGGTCCTGGCCGAACTGACGAAGGTGCGGAAGACCCTCGAAGACCACTACCGCGATATGCAAGACATCGAGTTCACGGTGCAACGCGGCAAGCTGTGGATGCTGCAGACCCGCACCGGCAAGCGTACCGCCCAGGCTGCGCTGAAGATTGCAGTGTCCTTGGTCCAAGAGGGAGTGATCGATCAGGAGGAAGCCGTCCGCCGTATCGAGCCGGCCTCGCTTGACCAGTTGCTACATCCGACGCTGGACCCGAAGGCAAAAACAACCGTGCTCGCCCACGGGCTTCCCGCATCACCCGGGGCTGCTTCCGGGAAAGTTGTCTTTTCGGCTGACGAGGCCGAAGCACTCGCCGTGCGCGGTGAAGCGGTGATCCTTGTCCGTATCGAGACGAGCCCCGAGGACATCCACGGGATGCACGCCGCGAAAGGGGTTGTCACGACTCGCGGCGGAATGACCAGCCACGCTGCAGTGGTTGCGCGCGGAATGGGGCGCCCCTGTGTTGCCGGGGCGGGAGACCTCCGAGTGGATTATCAAGCGCGCACGATGGCAGCGCGCACCACGTTGGTGAAAGCCGGTGAGATCATCACGATCGATGGGTCGACCGGTGAGGTAATGATGGGCGAGGTGGCGACGATCCAGCCGGAGCTCTCCGGCGATTTTGCGATCCTAATGGGCTGGGCGGACGCGATCAGAAGACTGAAGATCCGCGCCAACGCAGAGACTGCCGCCGACGCCCGCATGGCGCGCCGTTTCGGCGCCGAAGGGATCGGCCTCAGCCGCACCGAGCACATGTTTTTCGAGGCCGATCGTATCGGCGCGATGCGGCGCGTGATCATGGCCGAGGACGAAACGGGACGTCGCGCCGGGCTTGCCGAGCTGCTGCCGATCCAGCGGCAGGATTTTGCCGAAATCTTCCGTATCATGAAAGGATCACCAGTCACGATCCGGCTGTTGGACCCGCCCCTCCACGAATTCCTGCCCAAGACCGAGGCCGAGTTCTCCGAGATGGCGCGCCTGACTGGCAAGGGCGTCGCGGCGATCCGCCATCGCGCCGTTGCCCTCTACGAGACCAACCCGATGCTCGGTCACCGCGGGTGCCGGCTAGGTATCACCTATCCCGAGATCTACGAGATGCAGGTAGCGGCGATCTTCGAGGCCGCCGTCGCTGTCGTCAAAGAGACGGAGCTGGGAGTAGAGCCCGAGATCATGGTGCCACTAATCGCGACAAAAAGAGAATTCGACATCCTGAAGACAATGATCGATCGTGTCGGCAGCGAGGTCATGGAACGTGAAGGGGTCAGCATCCGCTATCTCGTCGGCACGATGATCGAATTGCCACGAGCGGCATTGCTGGCCGGCGAAATAGCCGAGACGGCAGAGTTCTTCAGCTTTGGCACCAACGATCTGACACAGACAGTCTTCGGGCTGTCGCGCGATGACGCCGCGAGCTTTGTCGGGGCGTACCAAAGGCTCGGAATTTTCGAACACGACCCCTTCGTTACCCTCGATCTAATTGGGGTTGGTGAACTCATTCGCATCGCCTTCGAGCGCGGGCGCACCACTCGTCCGGGGTTAAAACTCGGTATTTGCGGCGAGCACGGCGGCGACCCGGCATCGATCGCATTTTGCGATGCCGTCGGGCTCGACTACGTCTCATGCTCGCCCTATCGCGTACCGATCGCCCGTCTTGCCGCTGCCCAAGCCACGTTGACCGGCGAAGCTGGAAGCGGGACGGCGTGAGACGCGGGCTGCAAGCGGTTTTGCTGGCGATGGTAATCGGCACCAGCGCGGTGGGCCAAACCAAGGGTCCGATACCGCTGCCTGGGCCCACCGTCTATTCGGCACCAACTCCAGCTCCGCTGGCCCCGCCGATCAATCCCGGTACAGCCGTCGTGCCCCCCGCCGGGCTGTCGCCGCTGTTGACGGAGCCAGGGCCCGTTTACCCGACTCCCGAGCGGGCGCTCCCGGCTTACCCCTCTACGCAATATCCTGGGCCAATTGGCCAGCAGAACCTGCAGTCCTACCGCAATAGCCTCAAGAGCCAACAATGGCAGCTCGAGCGCGACGGTGTCAGCCCGGGCAGTGAACGCAGCCGCGAGATTCAGCAGCAGCTGAACCCGACCAGCTCGCCGCAGTAGCACTTTCGCAGACCGGCCGCCTAATCAGTTGCAGCCTCTCCGATGTCGAAGTGCATCCAACTAGGTTTTACTGGTCTGATGAGTGCTTTGCCTGAGATCAGCGTCTTGTCGCGAATAACCGACTCAATCCGCAGCAGCGCGAGACCCAGCTCATTGCGGCTCGACCGCATTTCGCCTACCTCTCGGCCATCTGCTGTGATGATCGTTCCCGGGAAAGGCGCGGGCCCGTCGATCTGAACAGGCATCAGGCGCTTCTTGATAAGCCCGCGATATTTGGTCCGGGCGGTCAACTCCTGGCCGATGTAGCAGCCTTTCTGCCAGTCGACGCCATTTAGCTCATCGAAACCTGATTCGAGCAAAATCGACTTTTCGCGCACCAGGTCTCGGCTGCCGTCAGGAATGCCGAGAGAAAGACGCAGGCGGTCATAAACGTCGGCGGTCTCTTCAACGAGGCCAGCATCGATAAGTATTGTGCGTGCCGTTTCGCGAGGCAGAATTACCCGCACTCCGAGGCTGGCGAGGCGCGGATCGACAAATACGACACCGCCGCCGAATGTGCGACCAGCGCCCGGCGAATCCGGCAAATCGAAGGCCGCGGCTGCAGGTTTGCCAAACACGGCTGCCATAATCAGTTCCGATTTCTCGGCGAGTACGACCTTGGCCCGCAGACGGTAGATCGAAAGACGGTTCTTGAGTTCGCTAAGGCGAAGAGCTTCTGCGTCCAACCATAGCGATTCGCCAACTTCGATCATTATAAAGTCGTACAGATATTTTCCTTGTGCCGTGAGGAGCGCCGCATAACGCGCGGCTGCGGGCCCGATTTTGTCGACGTCGTTGGAAACGAGCCCTTGCAGGAAGGGGCGGCGATCGGGTCCCGAGACGGCGAGAACACCGCGATCGGGGAGCAAGGCGAAACTGGCATTGGCCATGGCGGCGTAGAGTTAGGCCCCGATCGCTGGCTTGGCAAGCGGCGGGGGAGAGAGATATAAGGCCTTCAGGTCCCGAAATGCACATCCTGTTCGTCACCGCGACGCGTATCGGCGATGCCGTGCTGTCGACCGGTCTTCTGGGCTACTTGATAGAACGATATCCGGGAGCACGGCTGACTATTGCGGCAGGACCAGTGGCAGCGCCCCTCTTCGAGGTGGTGCCCGGGCTGGAACGGCTCGTCGTCGTCGAGAAGCGGCCCTGGTCCTTGCATTGGCTGCCGTTTTATCGAGCGGTGGCGGGTCGACGATGGGGTCTTGTGGTCGACCTGCGCGGCTCCTTACTCCCATGGCTGTTACGCGCGGGCGAACGCAAGGTCATGGCCAAAGGGGATGCACGCGAACATCGGGTACGCCAGCTAGCTCACCTGTTCAACCTCGATCCTCCGCCGAGCCCGAGCCTCTGGACCGCTCCCCGCCACGAGAGGGCGGCGAGCGCCCTAATACCTCTCGGTTCTCCTGTTTTGGCGATCGGCCCCGCCGCGAATTGGCGCGGCAAGCAATGGCGTGCCGAGCGTTTTTCACAACTTGCCCTGCGGCTCACCGCGCCGGGCAGCGCCCTCGCTGGGTTTCGCGTGGCAGTGTTAGCCGCTGGCCATGAGCGCCGCCAAGCCGAGCCACTCCTGGCGCGAATACCGCGCGAGCGGCGCATCGACCTCGTAGGTCGGATCGATTTGCTGACGGCTGCGGCGGTGTTGCGGCGCTGCGCTATGTTCATCGGAAATGATACCGGGCTCATGCATATTGCTGCGGCATCCGGTACGCCGAGCCTCGGCCTTTTCGGCCCAAGCCCGGCTACCCAATATGCGCCGTGGGGGCGGCACACAGCGTGCGCGCAGTCGGCAGATCTGCCCGAGGCAATGTTCGGACCCGGCTTCGACCACCGCACCACCGACACTTTGATGGATGGGCTGTCGGTCGACGCGGCCGAGGCAGCCGCAGACAAGCTATGGCGCTCGATCGCAAGTGACGCGGCATGACCGGACCCAAACTGTCCGTCCTTGTCGTCGTCCAAAACGAGGAGCCTCAGCTCGCCGAGTGTCTGGCGTGTCTTGCTTTCGCAGACGAGATCGTCGTGGTGTTGGACCGCTGCCAGGATCGCTCTCGCGACATCGCGCTTGGCTTCACCCGACACCTCGTCGAGGGGGCCTGGGAGAGGGAAGGGCCACGGCGCCACGCCGGGATCGACGCTTGCCGGGGCAATTGGGTCCTTGAGATCGATGCGGATGAAAGGGTGACATCAGAGCTTGCTGCCGAAGTTCGGCGAGTGGTCGAGACTTCGTCTGCCGGGTGGCATCTGGTCCCGGTTGATAATTACGTCGGTATCCGTTTGGTGCGTTGGGGTTGGGGAGCCTCATTTGGTAGATCCGCGCATGCCGCACTGTTCCGAAAAGGGTGTAAGCGCTGGGGCGAGGAGCGGGTCCACCCGAAGGTCTCCTTAACGGGTGGGCAGGGTCTTACGCTGTCCTCGCGGCTCCTCCATTATGTCGATCGCGATGTCTCCGAAATGCTTCAGCGGCTCGATCGCTACACCAGCGCCCGAGCTTTGGATCTCCGCGATAGCGGGGATATCGGAAGCTTCGGCAGAAACCTGCGCCGCATCGGCTCGCGGTTCTGGAAGTGCTACATCGGTCGCAGGGGGTATCGCGAGGGCCCGTACGGTTTTCTGATCGCGCTCTGTGCCGCCCTCTATCCGATCCTTTCGTATCTGAAAGCCCAGCTCGATCCTGCAGTTGCCGGTGTCCCTCGCGTCGAACTTCCCCCGACCGTAAGCGAGAGGGAGCAGGCACCGGCCCACCATGGCTAGCGTTGTCATGGCCGATGATGGCATCCCGTTCGACGGAGCAATGGCCGAAGAGGAGCCACTCGGAGGTGCCGAGACAGCCTTTGTCGCACTTGCCGAGGCGCTGGCGCGGCGTGGGCATGAGGTCACGGTGTACAACCGCTGCCGCACCGCCCGCCGCCACAAAGGCGTCTGCTGGGCTCCACTGTCTGGTGGAATCCCAACCGCTTGTGATCTCTATATCGGGAATCGCGGCCATCGGGTCATTGGGCACATCCGCAAAGCCGGGTGCAGGCTTTTTTGGCTGCACAATCCGGCCGGCTATCTGGCAAAACCTCGCAATGTGTGGCGGCTCGCTTGGTATCGTCCGATACTGATTACGACTGGGACCTACCACGCCGGGACGGTTCCTTTCTGGCTACCGTGTGGCGGGCGGGAGATCATCCCATATGGCATTCTCGACCGCTTTCGGGAGGCGACGCCGCGCGAGCCACCGCCGCCTCGGGCGATCTTCACCTCGAACCCGCTGCGCGGACTCGACTGGCTCCTCGATCTTTGGGTCGGTAGCATCGCGCCAGCCGTGCCGGAGGCGGAGTTGCATATCTACGCCGGTGCCTCCGTCTACGGTGGGAGCACGGTGCCGGCGATGGAGAAGGTTCTCGCCCGCGCCGACACCCTTACGGCGTTCGGGATACGTCGGTTCGCGCCGATCGGACACAAGGAGTTGGCCGCCGCGCTGATGCGCGCGCGGGTCATGCTCTACCGTGGAGACCCGGGAGAGACCTTCTGCTTGGCACTCGCCGAGGCGCAGGCAATGGGGGTTCCCGCAGTCGTCAAGCCATTGGGTTCGGCGCGTGAGCGTGTCATCAACGGTAAGACCGGCCGCATCGTTGAGGAGGATGACGACTTTGCTGCAACGGCAATCGCGGCATTGTGCGACGACGAATTATGGCGGCGCTGGCATCGCGCAGCTCTCGCCGATCAACGCGGGATAAGTTGGGACGTAGTAGCCGCGCGGTTTGAAGACCTGATGGGATGAGGCGACGGCTGCTGCAGGCGATTGCAGGAGCCCGGCATGGAGGAGCCGAAATATTTTTTCTGAGGCTCGCTACAGCTTTGCAGCGCGCCGGCGAAACGCAACGCGTGCTGATCCGCCGCGATCCCGCTCGCGCACGAAGCCTCCGAGAAGCCGATGTCGCTGTGGTCGAGTTGGCCTTCGGCGGTCCTTTGGATTGGGCGGCACGGGTCGGTTTCCGGCGGGAGGTCGCCGAATGGCGTCCGGACATCGTGCTGACATGGATGAGCCGGGCCACCCGTCTTTGTCCTCGCGGCGACTTTGTGCACGTTGCTCGGCTCGGAGGATATTACGATTTGAAACATTACCGACATTGTGATCATCTGATCGGCAACACGCGCGCCATCGTCGACTATTCCATCGCAAAAGGATGGCCGCACGAACGGATCGATTACCTGCCGAATTTCGTTCCTGATGCGGGTGTCCGGGCTCCGCCGTCGAACGAAACCGGTGGATGGCGCCCGGAGGCACCTCTCGCCCTAGCGCTCGGCCGGCTTCATCCGAACAAAGGTTTTGACCTGTTGCTGGAAGCACTCGCCATCGCCCGGGAGGTTCATCTGTGGATTGCAGGCGATGGCCCGTTGCGGGTCAAGCTCGAACGGCTTGCCGGTCAGCTTGGCGTCGGCGAGCGCGTGCGTTTTCTCGGTTGGCGCGATGATGTAGCCGCCCTGCTGGCCCGCGCCGATCTCCTCGTGTGTCCGTCGTTGCACGAGCCACTCGGCAATGTCGTGATCGAGGCTTGGTCAGCCGGATTGCCGGTCGTCGCCACTGCAAGTGACGGCCCGGCTGGGCTGATCGAGGACGGCGAAAGCGGTATTCTTGTGCCGCTTCCAGGCGATCCCGGCGGTGGGCCTCAAGCGCTCGCTCGTGCGATCCGGCAATTGTGCGAAGATGTCAAGTTGCGGGCCATGCTCGGGAAAGGTGGACGGAAGGCTTATGAAGCCGAGTTCACCGAGGAGGCCGTCGTCGCGCGCTACCGCGAGTTCTTTGACCGGGTGGTACTCTGATGTGTGGGATTGCCGGGCTGATGACACAGGACGGCACTCCTGCGCCTTCGGAGCCGTTGCGGCGGATGGCGGCGGCGTTGCGCCACCGAGGTCCCGATGGCGATGGCCGATACCGCTCGGGCGATGTCGGGATGGCGCAGACCCGCCTCGCCATCATTGACCTGGCGACAGGCGACCAGCCGCTCTATGAGCCTAACGGCGCAGCGCTGATCGCCAATGCCGAGATCTACAATTACATCGAATTGCGCGGCCAACTCGGTTGCGGCCGGCCGGTGGCGTTCACGACCCAATCGGATTGCGAACCGCCATTGCACCTGTACCGCAAGTTTGGTCTCGACTTCACCGGACATCTCCGCGGCATGTATGCGATCGCACTGCATGACCCGGGGGCCGGGCGTCTGGTCCTGGCGCGCGACCCGTTCGGCATCAAGCCGCTCTATTATGCAGAAACACCCCGCGCCTTTGCCTTTGCCTCCGAAGCGAGCGCGCTGATCGAAGCGGGTCTCATCGCGCCGCAGCTCGTTCGTTCCGCGCGCAATGAGCTCCTACAGATGCAGTTCACCACCGGCCGAGAAACAATTTTCGCTGGCATCAATCGGGTCCTGCCAGGGGAGACGGTAGTGGTGCGCCAGGGCCGGATAGTCGAGCGCCGGCATCGCGCGGCGCTGCCGGAGGGTGGGCCTTTAGCGATCGACGAAGGAGAGGCATTGGCGCGGCTGGACGCTACCCTCGCTGAGAGCGTGCGTCTCCATCAGCGCTCGGATGTGCCGTTCGGGATGTTCCTTTCCGCCGGTATCGACTCGACCGCGGTGCTGCTGACGATGGCACGGCTCGCCGAGCGCCCGGTCAAGGCCTTCACGATCGGGTTTGCTGCCGGCGACGTTGCTGATGAGCGGCCGGCGGCACGTGCCGCAGCCCATGCGGTCGGAGCCGACCACGTCGAGATCCTTTTGGGCGAGGAGGATTTCTGGCGATTGCTCCCGGAGATCGTCTCGGCAGTCGACGATCCTGCGGCCGATTACGCGATCTTGCCGACCTGGGTGCTCGCCCGCGCTGCGCACGAGGCCGGAATCAAAGTCATTCTATCGGGCGAAGGAGGTGACGAGCTGTTCGGCGGCTACGGCCGTTATCGCAGCGCGATGCGCCCGTGGTGGGTGGGTGGCCGGACGCCTCGCGCCCGCGGTGTGCTCGACGGCCTCGGTATCCTGCGCCGCGAGATCGCTGGCTGGCGCGACGGGATCGCAGCCGCCGAGGCTCGCAATGGCGGTCATCACCGTACGCTTTTGCAGACTGCGCAAGCTGTCGATTGTGCCGACTGGCTGCCAAATGATCTGCTGATCAAGCTCGACCGCTGCCTAATGGCGCACGGCACGGAGGGTCGCACACCCTATCTCGACACCGAGATGGCGGCGCTTGCGTTTTGCCTGCCCGACGAGCTCAAGGTCAAGCGCGGTCTTGGCAAATGGCTATTGCGGCGTTGGCTTGCCGAACACCTGCCTGAGGCTCAGCCGCTCGCCCGCAAGCGCGGTTTCACAGTGCCGGTGGCGCGCTGGATCAGCCGGCGCGCCGACGAGATCGGGCCGCTTGTCGCGCGTTCGGCCGGCGTGCGCGAAATCTGCCAGCCGGACGCGGTCGAACGCCTGTTTGCTGCGGCCAATAATAAACGCGCCGCTCGCGCTGCCTGGAACCTGCTCTTCTATTCGCTCTGGCACCGTCGCCATATCGAACGCGCCACGTTGCCGCCAGATACTGCAGAAGCGCTGGCCGCGGGGACCTAAATTCTCCTTCGAGCCAGTCTCAATAAAGCCCGCCCGTTATACGCGGCCACTGCTTCAGAGGTCTTCTAATCTGATTGGGGCGGCGTCACCGTGCGGCGCGGTGCCCAAGGTATCTCGCGAATGCTGCTGAGGTCGACCTCCGGCATCGGTAGCGGGAGCTGTCGGAGCACCGCGTTGGCGAGCTCGTTGTAGTGGTCGAAATTCCGGCGCAGGCGGCCGCGCCACGCCGGGATGCCGCCACTGGCATGCAGCTCGAAAGCCGATTCGCGGCCGTCGAGGGCCGAGGAGACGTGATCCCAGGCCATCTGCAGCAGGGCGGACCGTTGAAGTGCAGTGTAACCGCCCCCGCCAAAGCTGTCCTCCATCCCTGCGGCCAACTCGGGGACCGCAAGATCCTTGTCGGACGGGCAGACGACCAGCGACGAGCCGGGCACAATCCGCAAGATCTCGGCCATGCGCTGGCGCCCTTTCAGCATCGCAATGCCGCCGGCTGCGAGATGCGCATGATTAGGGACGCAATAGCCGGTTTCCGTGAAACGCGGATCGCGCTCACAGGCGATCAGGCAGCTGCGCACGGTCTGCACTTCGATCGCAAGATCGACGAGATGCTCGATCGTTTGGTCGTGCTTTGCGAGCCCCATCGCGTGCGTCAGGGCGAGCGCCAGCCCGAGGGTGAACTCGGCCTTCGATAACCAGCCGTAAAGGTGGTGCCAGATGAGCCACCGCACCACCGGCTCGGGCGATTCACCCAACAGGAAGACCTGCTCCCAAGGGATCAACACGTCGTCGAGCCACATCTGACCGTCGAGTTCGTCGTATCGGCTGCTGAGCGGGGCGACAAACGGGTTCGCGTCGCGCACCGCAATCTTGCGGCACACGGTCGTGACACCGGGGGCATTGACCTGCACAAGGAACGTGGCGCGATGCCCGTCGATCTCGATCCCCGAGAGGCTGCCGACATAGACATCCTCGGCAAAGGCAGGGCTGGTGTGCATCCCGATCTTGCCGCGGAGGACGAGGCCGGCATCGCTCTCGCGGACGAGCCGCAATGCCGTCCGATTGCCCGGGTCCTCGCGCATCCGAGCGCCGATCGTCGGTGCACCGCCGCAGAAGGTCAGAAACCGACCGGTCCGTGCGATCATCTCCCGGTAATGGGCCGCGTTGGCGATCTGCTCGGGCGAAACACCGTACTCCTCGACCGAGGCGAGGAGGCCGAGCGCAATCATGTGGCCATAGCACGGGGTGTGGGTGATGTTGCCCGCGCTCAAGAATGTCGTTGCTGAAAAGAACCGCCCCATACCGCCGAGGTCGTCCGCGCTCTTTGGTACGATATATGCCCACGGTGTGCGTTCACTTTCCCCATCCGACGGGCGGATCACGGTTTCCTGCCATGCCGGGTCGAAATGCAGATCGTACCAGGCGACATACTCATCGACCATCGCGCGGGTTGCAGGATGCGCCGTCACATCATCGACGAGGCCTTCCCCCATAACCCAGACACGACGGCCGTCGCGCAATGCCCGCCGATATTCCGCCCCTGTCCTCATCTGATGCTCCCGATTGTTCTCTCAGCCTTTATCACATCGTCACCCGCGAAAGGGGAGTGGTTCAGGGTTTCTCGGACAGATCCGGCTGTATCTGGATACTCCCCTCCCCGGTCGTTCGGGGCGAAGAAGGGGATTGCCTACGAGCCAGAAAACCGCAAGGGGCTGCCCATCACAAATCATCGGATTTCCCTGCAGTTTTCATGGCACGAGGCCCCAGCGTAGGGTTTCGCCGGCACGGAAGGGGATGACGGCATTTTCGCGCGCGCCGATGCGGTCGGGCACCAAAAAGGGCTCGCGTCTCAGCGTGATCCGCTCTTCGTTTGCTGGCAGCCGATAGAATGCCGGGCCGTTGAGCGAGGCGAAAGCTTCGAGTTGGTCCAGTGCAGTTTCTTCTTCGAAGACCTCGGCGTAGATCTCAAGGGCGCAGGGTGCGGTGAAGATGCCGGCGCACCCGCAGGTGTTCTCCTTGGCTGCGATGGCGTGCGGCGCGCTGTCGGTGCCGAGAAAAAACCTGCGATTTCCTGAAGTCGCCGCCCGGCGCAGGGTAAGGCGATGCTTCTCGCGCTTGGCGATCGGCAGACAATAGAGATGCGGGCGGATCCCGCCTGCAAAGAGGGCATTGCGGTTGATCACTAGGTGATGGGCCGTGATCGTCGCCGCCAAATTCGGTCCGCCCGAGCTGACGTAGTCGACGGCTTCTTCGGTGGTGATGTGCTCGAGAACGATGCGCAATTCCGCAAAGCGCCGCCGCATCGGATCGAGCACCCGATCGATGAACACCGCCTCACGATCGAACAAATCGACCTCGGGGTTGGTGACCTCGCCGTGCAGCAACAGCGGCATCCCCAGCTGAGCCATGCGCTCAAGTACCGGGCAAATGCGGTCATAATCGGTAATGCCATAGGCAGAATTAGTGGTCGCGCGCGCTGGGTAGAGCTTCACTGCCGAGAAGACGGCTTCTTCGTAGCCGCGCGCGACCTCCTCAGGATCGGTCGCATCAGTCAGATAGCACGTCATCAGCGGCGCGAAATCGCTTCCGGCCGGGAGCGCCGAGAGAATTCGCTCGCGGTAGGCCCGTGCTCCCGCAACAGTCGTGACCGGCGGCAGCAGGTTCGGCATCACGATGCCGCGAGCAAATTTGCGCGCCGTGAACGGGAGAACGGCGTCGAGCATTTCCCCGTCGCGGAGATGGACGTGCCAGTCATCTGGACGACGCAACATGACCATGTCGCTATTCTCCGCCATTTCCGCCACCTCCTAAAGCCGGCGAGGTCTATGAAATGCCCTTGTAAACGATAGGCACGCCCCCCAATGTTTGATGGCACTCCCAAACGAAGAGTGCTAATCCTGCCATCCGGATATTCCTCGTTTTTCGCTCTCTTTACGAGGACGCTCCGATTCTAGCCCGCAATCAAGGAATAGACTTTCATGAAGTTCAGACCTTTGCATGACCGCGTGGTAATCCGGCGGGTAGAGCAGGAGGCGAAGACGACGGGCGGGATCATCATTCCCGACACTGCCCAGGAAAAGCCGATGGAGGGCGATGTCATAGCCGTTGGGCCAGGTGCCCGAGGCGAGGACGGCAAGGTACACCCGCTCGACCTCAAACCCGGCGACCGCGTGCTGTTCGGCAAGTGGTCGGGCACAGAGATTCGCCTCGACGGCGAGGAACTGATGATCATGAAGGAATCCGACGTCATGGGTGTCGTCGATGGCGGCGCGGCCGCTGCAAAGACCAGCTGAAAGGAGACTAATCATGGCTGCTAAAGACATTCGGCTCGGCACCGACGCGCGCGAGCGGATGCTGCACGGTATCGACATACTCGCCGACGCGGTGAGGGTAACGTTGGGGCCCAAGGGCCGCAACGTCATTCTCGACAAGAGCTACGGCGCACCGCGGATCACCAAGGACGGCGTCACCGTTGCCAAGGAGATCGAGCTTAGCGACAAGTTCGAGAACATGGGGGCGCAGATGGTGCGCGAGGTGGCCAGCAAGACGAGCACGGTCGCCGGCGACGGCACCACAACCGCGACTATTCTCGCGCATGCGATGGTGCGCGAAGGCGTCAAGGCGGTGGCCGCGGGAATGAACCCGATGGATCTCAAACGTGGCGTCGATATGGCGGTCAATGCGATCGTCAGTGACATCCAAAAGCGATCGAAGAAGGTCTCGACCAACGACGAGATCGCGCAAGTGGGCACGATCTCGGCCAACGGCGACATCGAGATCGGCCGAATGCTGGCCGAGGCCATGAAGAAGGTCGGTAACGAGGGGGTCATCACTGTCGAGGAAGCGAAGTCGCTCGAAACCGAACTTGATGTTGTCGAGGGGATGCAGTTCGACCGCGGCTATCTGAGCCCGTATTTCATCACCAATGCGGAGAAGATGCTGGCCGAACTCGAAGATGCTTACATATTGTTGCACGAAAAGAAGCTCTCCAGCCTGCAGACGTTGCTGCCCATTCTCGAGGCCGTCGTGCAAAGCGCCCGGCCTTTGGTGATCGTCGCTGAGGACATCGAAGGCGAGGCGCTTGCTACACTCGTCGTCAACAAATTGCGCGGCGGCCTCAAGGTGGCCGCTGTCAAGGCGCCGGGCTTCGGCGATCGGCGCAAGGCGATGCTCGAGGACATCGCGTGCCTGACAGGAGGTCAGGTGATCTCGGAAGACCTCGGCATCAAGCTCGAGAACGTGACGCTAGACATGCTCGGCCGCGCCAAGCGGGTGCGAATTGAGAAAGAGAACACGACGGTCATCGACGGTGCCGGCGGCAAGGACGACATCCTCGCTCGCACCAACCAGATCCGAGCGCAGATCGAAGAGACGACATCCGATTACGATCGCGAGAAGCTGGAGGAGCGCCTGGCCAAGCTGGCGGGCGGCGTCGCGGTCATCCGGGTCGGCGGCAGCAGCGAGGTCGAGGTCAAGGAACGCAAGGACCGCGTCGACGACGCGATGCATGCGACCAAGGCAGCGGTTGAGGAGGGCGTCGTGGCCGGCGGCGGTGTGGCGCTGTTGTTCGCGAGCAAAGCTCTGGCTGGCCTCAACCCCGCGAATAACGACCAGAAGGTGGGCATCGAAATCGTCCGCAAGGCGATCCAGTGGCCGGTCCGGCAAATCGCCGAGAATTCCGGCGCCGACGGCTCGATCGTCGTCGGGAAGCTGACCGACAAGGGCGACCCGAATTTCGGGTATGATGCGCAGTCGGGCGACTACAAGGACATGGTGGCTGCGGGGATTATCGATCCGACCAAAGTCGTGCGGGTTGCGTTGCAGGACGCCGCATCCGTTGCCGGGCTGTTGATCACGACCGAAGCGATGGTCGGCGACAAGCCCGAACCTAAGGGCCAACCGGGTATGCCGCCGGGTGGTATGGGCGGCATGGGAGGCATGGATTACTAAGCTCTAGCTGCCTCTCCGCCTAACGAGGTGGTGGTCGTGACAGGCGTTTCCGACGACCGCAAACTCGCGTGTGATATGGTTGACGTTTATGGGAGGGAGGCCCCCACTGCGGCATGGGCGAATGCCCGTGCCGCAGTGCTCGCCGGTCAAGTGATGCAGGTGAGGTCGTGGATCCGGGTACAACGGACACGAGCGAATGGTTGGTGAAAGCGGTCTTGGTGTCTTGGTATACGTTACTTCGGCTCAATCGCCGCCTCCGGAAAATCGATCGCCCTCGCCACCCCTCTTCCAGATGAGGAGAGGATCTCGAACCATCGCGGAACTTCAAACTCGCACCACATCAGGATACAGCGGCGCGGGCCGGCTTGTTATGGTTCAGGAATGGCACTCTGGAGGGCGGTATGAGTGGTTGTATTGTCGGATGGGCGCACAGTAAGTTCGGCAAGCACGGAGGCCGGGACCTCGAGTCACTGATCGCCGAAGTGGCGCAAGCGGCGCTGGCTGATGCCGGTGTCGCGGCGGCCGATGTCGATACGATCTATCTCGGGACGATGAATGGCGGCTTTGTGCGCCAGGAATTCCCTGCCTCCCTCGTCTTCCAAGCCGATCCGGGGCTTCGTTTCAAGCCGGCGACGCGGGTCGAAGATGCCTGCGCGACGGGTTCGGCCGCGATCCATCAGGGTTTGAATGCGATTGCCGCAGGAAAGGCGCGTTTGGCGCTGATTGTCGGCGTCGAGAAGATGACAGAGGTCTCGGGAGCGCAGGTCGGCGATATTCTGCTCGGTGCCAGCTACCGCAAGGAGGAGGATGCGATCGAAGGCGGATTTGCCGGCATCTTTGGGAAGATCGCGCAGAGCTATTTCCAGCGCTATGGCGACCAGTCTGATGCCCTCGCACGGATAGCAGCCAAGAACCACAGGAACGGGGTCGCCAACCCGCTCGCCCAGATGCAGAAGGATCTGGGGTACGCTTTCTGCCGGACGGTCTCTGACAAGAACCCAATCGTCGCGGGCCCCTTGAAGCGAACTGATTGCTCGCTCGTCTCGGACGGCGCTGCCGCAGTCGTGCTCGCCGACACCGCAACGGCGCTCAGCCTGAAAAAGGCAGTCATTTTTCGTGCTGCCGAGCAAGTCAACGACTTCCTGCCGATGAGCCGGCGTGATGTGATCGCGTTCGAAGGTCCGGAGCTAGCCTGGAAGCGGGCGCTCGCCGCCGGCCGGCTCGCGCTCGACGAACTCGACGTCGTCGAGACGCACGACTGCTTCACGATCGCCGAACTGATCGAATACGAGGCGATGGGGTTGACGCCAAAAGGCCAAGGTGCACGCGCCATCCTCGAAGGTTGGACCGAAAAGGACGGCAGGCTGCCGGTCAACCCATCGGGCGGCCTCAAATCCAAAGGCCACCCGATCGGTGCCACCGGCGTGTCGATGCATGTGCTTGCGGCGATGCAGGTGACCGGCAAGGCCGGAGGAATTCAAGTGCCGGATGCCACCCTCGCCGGGGTCTTCAACATGGGTGGCGCCGCCGTCGCCAACTTCGTCAGCATCCTCGAGCCGCTGCGCGCCTGAACATGACCCCGTTCCGGGCGCTGTTGCTGCACGAAGAAGGCGGGAAGGTTGTTCCGCACATCGAGACGGTCGACGAGGTGCAACTGCCGCCGGGTGAAGTCACCGTGAGGATCGAATATTCGACCCTCAACTATAAAGACGGGATGATCCTGCAGGGAATGGGTCGCCTGGTGCGGAATTATCCGCATGTCCCCGGGGTGGATTTCGCTGGCATCGTCGAGCGCTCGGAATCGCACGAGTTCAAGGCAGGCGATCCGGTCATTCTCACTGGCTGGCGGGTCGGCGAGGCGCAATGGGGCGGCTATGCGGAGAAGGCGCGTGTCCCGGCGTCCTATCTGGTGCGCCAGCCGGACGGGCTGAGCGCTCAGCAAGCAATGGCGATCGGCACCGCCGGGTTCACCGCAATGCTCGCGGTGATGGCGCTTGAGCACCATGGGCTGAAGCCAGGAGATGGCGAAGTCCTCGTCACCGGCGCCGCAGGCGGCCTTGGCAGTGTCGCCGTGGCGCTCCTATCTCGCCTTGGATATCGCGTTATCGCCTCTACCGGACGGCCCGATCAGCGCGACTACTTGACCGAGCTCGGTGCCGCCGACCTGATCGATCGCGCAAGCTTAGCCGCAAATCCGTCGCGGCCGCTTGACCGCGAGCGCTGGTCGGGCGCCGTCGATGCTGTCGGCGGCGCGACTCTGGCGACAATCCTGACGCAGCTCAAATATCGCGCAAGCGTTACCGCCTGTGGCCTTGCAGGCGGCGCCGACTTGGCCGGGACAGTGATTCCGTTCCTGCTGCGCGGGGTCAATCTGCTGGGGATCGATTCGGTCATGTGCCCGCGTGAGGAGCGCATCGAGGCCTGGCAGCGTCTGGCGCGCGATCTACCACTCGATAAACTCGACCGGATGATCGAGACGGTGCCGCTTTCCGTTCTACCGGCGCTTGCACCAAAGATACTTGCGGGCGAAATCCGCGGCCGAACAGTCGTCGACGTCACAAAGTAGTGATCGGGAATTGTCGCGTGAGCGTGCGCGTTGATGAGGCATGAAATACCCCCCATCACGCGATCGCACGATATCGGTTGCGCAGCGGGGCCAGATTGTCCAGCGCGTTATCGTGGAAGGTTGGACGACCGCTGACGTGGCCAATTCTTTCGGTATCCCCAGGCGTGTCGTCGACGTCTGGGTGGCCGATTTCCGCCGGCACGGCATGGCGAGCCTGCGTCAGAGTACCGGTCGGACAGTCGCCGTCGAGATGCTCTACCTTACGATCTTCCGACCATTGCGGACGATTTTGCGGAGAATCTCGCTTGACTTTCGCCGTGGCGCTAGTGCCGTCGCAGCCGATGCGCCGCCCCAACCTTTGCCACTGCGCCGATCGAACACGGACGGCCCAGCCTAACGGCGATCACCGGTTGCGGAAAGACGGTTTGCGCTTGTCGATAAAGGCCGCCATCCCCTCCTTTTGGTCCTCAGTCGCAAAGGTCGAATGGAATAGCCGCCGCTCGAAGCGCACGCCCTCCGCTAATGTCGTCTCATAGGCGCGGTTAACGGCTTCCTTGACCATCATTGCGATTGGGCGTGACATTGCGGCGACGCGTTCGGCGATCTTGACCGCCTCAGAGAGCAGCTCGGCCGCCGGCACGATGCGGCTGACGAGCCCCGCGCGCTCTGCCTCTGCGGCATCCATCATGCGGCCGGTCAGGCACAAATCCATCGCCTTCGCCTTACCGACAAAGCGCGTGAGCCGCTGGGTGCCGCCGGCTCCCGGAATGGTGCCGAGGTTGATCTCGGGCTGACCGAAACGCGCGGTATCGGCGGCAATGACGATGTCGCACATCATTGCAATCTCGCAGCCGCCGCCGAGAGCAAACCCA
>Ga0182041_10000479_pt1 | contig 18780 bp, 15 predicted proteins | sample flu12Cox44000178_FD_125967 | JGI IMG/M metagenome (GOLD analysis project Ga0182041, IMG submission 125967) | Lab enrichment of tropical soil microbial communities from Luquillo Experimental Forest, Puerto Rico - flux8day.12C.oxic.44.000.178 | ecosystem: Environmental > Terrestrial > Soil >...
CTTCCATCACCTCGCCGGCTCGCTGTTCGCCAACATGGCCGGCATCAAGATGACGCACGTGCCATATCGCGGCACGGCACCGGCGCTCAACGATCTGCTCGGCGGCTACATCCAGCTCATGTTCAGCGACCTCGGCCCGGCGCTGCCACTGATCACCGCCGGCAAGCTGCGGGCGCTGGCCGTGACTAACAGGGACCGTTTCACGGCGCTGCCCGACGTGCCGCCGCTCGGCGATGCCGGCGTGCCGGGCTACAACATCGCCGCCTGGCAAGGCGTGATTGCGCCGGGCAAGACGCCGAAGGATGTACTCAACAAGCTCAATGCCTCGTTCAACGCCGTCGTCGCGCTCGACGACGTCAAGGCGCGCATGAAGGATCTTGGCATGATCCCCATCGGCAAGGGCGACCCGGATGAACTGAAGCGTTTCCTCGACGCCGAAATCGTGCGCTGGAGCAAAGTGGTCGAAGCCGCCGGCCTAGCCCACACCGAGTGAGCCGTGTCCGAATCGTCTCCAGCGCCGGACGTCGACCGGCAGCTTCCAGCGGGCAGCGAGATCTTTCTCGATCACCTCGCCCACTTTGTGCGTGACGCTGACGCGGCGAGCCGCGCCTTTGCCCGCTGCGGCTTCGCGCCGACGCCGGTCTCGATCCAGATCAGCCCCAATCCCACGGGCGGCTTAAGCCCGACCGGGACCGGCAACGTGACGGCGATGTTCACGCGCGGCTATGTCGAGGTGCTATTCAAAACCTCCGACACGCTACTCGCCCGTGAGTTCGATGCGGCGCTCGATCAACATGCCGGGCTGCACCTCGTTGCTTTCGCGGTCGCCGATGCGGCGCGGGCGCACCAACGGCTTGCGGCCGACGGCTTTGCGGTGCGGCCGCTGGTGAAAGTGTCGCGGCCGGTCGATACCGAAGCAGGTCCGGGAACGGCCGCCTTCACCATCGCCCGGGTCCAACCCGGCGTCATGGCGGAAGGGCGCATCCAGATGCTGACCCATCACACCGAGCCGACGGTGTGGCAGCGGCGCTGGCTTAAACACCCGAACAGCGCCGCCGGCCTGATCGATGTGATGATCGCCGTTGCCGACGTTGCCGAAGCGGCGCAGCGCTTCGCCCGCTTTACTGGACGCGCGGCGACACCGACGCCCGGCGGCGCGCTCATTCGCCTCGACCGCGGCGGCGTCTATCTCGTCAGTCATGACCGAGTGACGGAACGCCTGCCCGAGGTGCCGATTACCTCGCTGCCATTCATCGTCGGCTATGGGGTGCGCGTGCAGTCGCTCGCTGCCGCCGAAGCGGCCGTCGACGACGCCGATCTCGATTGGCACGCTTTCGACGCCGGCATCGCCGCGGCGTTTCCGGCCGAGCTAGGCGAGGGCGCGTGGTTCTTTGTCGAGCGCGCTGACGCGCTGCCGTGGCGGCGCTGAATTATTCCGCCGGAACCTTCTCGGCCTCGGCGGGGACGACTTCTTTCACCGCGCCGCGCCAGCCGTTGTGCGTCAGATCGAAGATGACGCCGTTCGGGTCCTTGTACTTGACCTCGTAGAAGGCGTTCGGATTGCGCTCGGGAGCGCCGGCAAAATGCACGCCGCCGGCGTCGGTCACCTTCTTCGCGGTCTCCTCGAGATTGTCGACCCACATGCCGAAATGGACGAGGCCGTGGTAACCCTTGTGGAAGCCCGGCACGTCGCCTTCGTATTTCAACAGCGCCACATTGATGGTGCCGTCGGACACGTAGCAGCCGATGCCGGCCTTGCCGACAACCTTCATGCCGAAGGCGTCCTCGAAGAACTTTGCCGCCTTGTCCGGATCGGGGACCGACAGCGCGATGTGGCGAAGCCGTGCAGCCATGCTACCTCCCATGGGAATGATTGGCGGCCAGCATCCTCCGGCCGCTGCGGAGCGTCAAGCCGCCGCCCTACGCTATTGCGGCTTGATGCCGGCGCCGACAATGACATCGTGCCACTTCTTCGTTTCGGCGGCGATGCGGTCGGCGAGCTGCTGGGGTGTCGAAGGCTCTGGCTCGACGCCCATCTTGGCGAAGGTTTGCAGGACGCCTGCGTACTTGAGAATCGCGTTCACTTCGCCGTTGAGGAGAGTCACGATCGGCGCCGGCGTGCCGGCCGGCGCATAGAGCGCTTGCCACAACAGGCTCTCGTAGCCGGGCAGGCCCGATTCGGCGATGGTCGACACCTCCGGCAAAATCGGGCTGCGCGCGGCGCCGGTGACCGCGATGGCGCGCAGCTTGCCGTCGTGAATGAGATTGAGGCTCGGCGGGATGGTGCCGAACTGCATGTCGACGCGGCCTTCGATGACGTCGAGCACCTCCTGCTCGGTGCCGCGATAGAACACCGGCGTCAGCTCGATCTGCGCCATTTTGGCGAACAGCACACCGGCGAGATTGGCGAGCGTTGCCGGCCCGGCCGAGGCAAACGTGAGCTTGCCCGGCGCCGTCTTGGCCTTGGCGATCAATTCCTCGGCGTTGCGCGCCGCGAGCCCCGGATAGCTCGCCAGCACGAAAGGTGAGGCGCCGATCATCGAGATTGGCGCAAAATCTTTGAGAGGATCGTAGGTCGGATGAGCCATCAGGCTCGACGACAGGGTATGCGTCGAGGTGTTGGCGAGCCCGAGCGTGTAACCGTCGGCCGCGGCGCGGGCGACCACTTCGGTGCCCACATTGCCACTGGCGCCGGGCCGGTTCTCGACGACGAGTTGCTGGCCGAGCCGTTCGCTCAAGCCCTTCGCCACCACGCGGCCGACAATGTCGGAGCTCGAGCCGGCCGGGAACGGCACGATCAGATGGATCGGCCGGTCGGGCCACTTGGCCGTTTGCGCGGACGCGACCTGAACCGAAAGCAGCCCGCCGACGAGCCCGCCAATAACACGCCTCATTTCCGCCTTTGGCCCCCTGCTCACGCGATCGCTTCGGCTTCCTTCAAGCTTTCGAACAACGCCGTGCGCAGCAAAAACTTGCGCGCCAATACCGGATCCTCGGCGTTGCGGCGCAGCTCGTCGTGATTGCGCGCGCGCACCGCTGGATCGCGCTCGGCAAGAAGCCGCTTATTGCGGATGGTCTGCGCTTGGGTGTGTGCGACGGCGACGTGGCGGCGCTGCCTTTCGTAGCGATCGAGCACGCCGTCGTCGGCCTCCTTGCGCGCGATCGCAATAAGCTTGTCGGCGAGATTGACGGCATCGTGAATGCCCGAATTCATGCCCATGGCGCCAATCGGGCTGTTCACATGGGCAGCATCGCCGGCAAGGATAGCCCGGCCGGCGCGGAATTTTCGCGCGACCCTCTGATGCACCACGTAGAGGTTGCTACCGACGATATCGAACGGCTTGCCGGTCGGCAGGAATTTCTGCACCTGCGCCTGCAGAGCTGCGGGCTGCAGCAGTGCAGCCTCGTCGGCCCGCAGATCGGTCGGAAAATGCACGCGCCAGCGGTCCGGCGGGCCTTTCCAGTGGAACAGATTGGACCATTCGGCGGGATCGGAAATGTAGTTGCGCTCGGCGTAGCCGTGCCGGCGGAAATCGTAAGCGACTTCGATGTTCAGCGTACGGTCGTCGTAGGTGAAACCTTCGAATGCGATACCGACGTCTTTGCGTACGATGCTGCGCGCGCCCTCGCCGCTGACCAGATAACGTCCGGCGACGATCTCCTCTTCGCCTTCGGGATTCTTGACGCGCGCAATGACGCCATCGGCATCCTGCACAAATGAAACGAATTCGGTCGAAAGATGCAGCTCGATATTGGGATGCGCTTTCGCCAGCTTCAGGGCTTCCTCAACGATCTTGATGCGCTCGCATTGCAGCACGTACGGAAAGCGTGTGTCGTCTTTCAGATGAACGTGGTCGAACGCGGCAATCAGCTTACTTGCGACGCGATCCCAGTAATGAAACACCGGGGCGATGATGCCGCGCGGCTCAAGTTTTTGGTAAAGTCCGAGCCGGTCGAACATTTCAAGCGTCGCCGGATGATTGGTCCCGGCACGCGGCACCTGTTCGAGGAAATTGTCGTCGCCGAGCGCCTCGATGAGGCAGACCTTCAAATCCGCTTGCGCGAGCGCCAATGACAGACACAAGCCGACAGGCCCGGCGCCGATGACAACGATGCGATCAGGATAGATGGGCATCGTTATCCTTCACCCTCGACAACAGCGCTGCGCACATCCTTATGGTGAAGAGCGGCGCGCAGCGCCGCGTCTCGAACCACGCTCGGATTCGGAGCAGCATCCTTCGAGACACGCCCTTCTGGCGCTCCTCAGGATGAGGCGAACAAATTACCCCTTCGCCGTCACTTCCTTCTTGGCGCCGGCCCAACCGGTGTGCGTTAGGTCGAACACCACGCCGTCGGGATCGCGGTACTTCGCCTCGTAGAACGAACTCGGTGATGTCGGCCGGCCAGCCAGATAGGTGCCGCCGGCATCGGTGACCTTCTTCTCGGCCGCGTCGAGATCGTCGACCCACATGCCGAAATGATAGAGGCCCGGCTTCTCGTCGCCCTCGGTCTTGAGCAGCGCGACGTTCATGACGCCGTCCGACATGTAAATGCCGCGGCGCGCCTTGCCGGCCCGCGTCATGCCGAAGGCCTGCTCGAAGAAGGTGGCGGCCTTTTCCGGATCGGGCACGATGATTGCAATGTGGCGAAGTCTCGAAGCCATGGGCCGCCTCCGGTGTTCGGCGTCGGGGGATGGCGCACCATAATCAGGGGTGCGATATTTGCAAAGCCTCAAGCCCCTCATGCCTGCCGCGACCATCGTGCACACGCCCAGCAAAATCGAAGCCTCCTGGCCGGACGCCATCTACCACCACTTTCAGCGCGTCGGCGTCCGCCAAGTCGGCTATGTGCCCGATGCCGGCCATAGCCGGCTCATCGCGCTGTGTGAGGCCGATCCGAACATCGCCGACGTACTGCTGACCACCGAGGAGGAAGGCGCCGGCCTCGTCGCCGGCGCGGCGCTCGGCGGCCAGCGCGCGGCGCTGCTGATGCAATCGAGCGGCGTCGGCAATTGCATCAACATGTTTTCGCTGTTGCGCAATTGCGGCTTCGGCTGCGTCGTGCTGGTGACGATGCGCGGAGAATTCGGCGAGTTCAATCCGTGGCAAGTACCCATGGGCGCCATCACCGACGACGTGTTGCGGCTTTCGGGCTTTCTCACCTATCGCATCGACAACGCCGATGACGTCGACGAGCTTGTCGGCGCCGGCTGCGACATGGCGTTCGACGGCAATCTGCTGGTCGCATTCCTGCTGTCGCAGCGGCTTATCGGCCGCAAGCAATGGGTGCGCTGATGCTCGACCGGCGCGACCTGGTGCGGCAGCTCTTGATCGACCGCGGCGATCTCCTCGTCGTCAGCGGCCTCGGTTCGGCGACTTACGACGTGGCAGCCGCCGGCGATCATCCGCTCAACTTCTATCTCTGGGGCGCCATGGGCGGCACAGCGATGATCGGGCTCGGCCTTGCGCTGGCGCAGCCGCAACGACGCGTCGCGGTGCTGACCGGCGACGGCGATATGCTGATGGGTATCGGCAGCCTCGCCACTATCGGCGTCAAGCAGCCGAAAAATCTCGCCGTCGTCGTCCTCGACAACGCCCATTACGGCGAGACCGGCATGCAGGCGAGCCACACCAAGGCCGGCATCGATCTCGTCGCCGTGGCGTGTGCCTGCCGCTTTCGCGAGGCGCGCGCGATCGCGCGGATCGAGGAGGCCGCCGCGGTGCGCAAGCTCCTCCACCGGGACGAAGGGCCGATCCTGGTCAGCGCCCGCATCAAGAAAGAAGACGTGCCACGCGTGCTGCCGATGCGCGACGGCCACGCCATCAAGCAGCGTTTCATCGCCGCGCTGAATGGCGCCTGACGCCGCCGGCAAACGGCACACGAAGAAGCTCGCTGGACGACACGCATGCGCGGCTCCCGCCGCAGGGGCTGCGACAATATTGCCGGCCCACAGGGGCTCGACTTACGCCCTCCTCCTGAACGTAAAAAAGATATAAACAGTACCTGGGGAACGCCCGCGCCGCCGCCATCGCGCGGTCCGGTCGCGGGGGCGCGCACTATCACTATGACAATAAAAGAGAAATGAACAGGAAGGCGCGTCGGGCGGCGGCCAAACAGGCCGGTCTGGCGCTGTCGCCGGCCGGCCAAAGCAATCCCTCGCATGGGGCGAGCGCCGATGATGTTTACGCTGCGGCTATATCGCAGTACCGCAACGGCGCCTTCGTCCAGGCGGAGAACCTCTGCCGTCTGGCGCTGAGCCGCGACCCGCGTCACCGCCGCAGCCTGGTGCTGCTCGGCGACGTGGTGCAGCAAGGCGGCCGCAACAAGCAGGCAGTGAAGCTTCTCACCGAGGCGCTCGCGCTCAACTGCGCCGACGCCGCCGCCCACGACACCATCGCCATCGCCTATCAGGCGCTCGGACGGCGCGACGAAGCGGTCCGGCATTTCACCGACGCCATGGCGCTCGGCCTGCGCGATCCGGAAATGCTGGTGAAACAGTGCGCACCGGTCGCCGCGCTATTGAAGTGCCTGTCCGCAGCTTGGCCGCGACAGCCGACGCTCGCTGAATTGTTCGGCGCCGCGGACGCCAGCACCTTGGCGGACGAAGCCCTGCTGTTGGCCCTGCTGCAGTCGAAGGTGGTGCACGATGTCGAGCTCGAACGCCTTTTGATCGCGCTCCGCCGCGCGCTGCTGCAGCACGTCATCGCGGGCGGCGATGGCAGCGACGCCGACTATCTCGAATTATTCTGCGCCCTGGCCCAGCAATGTTTCCTCAATGAGTACGTCTTTGCGTGCGGCGATGCAGAGCAGGCGCAAGTGCGGCAGGTCCAGGATCGCATCGCCTCCGCGGTTGGCTCCAATGTCGACGTTGCGCCGCTCGACGTGATCGTCATTGCCAGCTACCAGCCATTGCATAGCTTCACACTCGCTCACTTACTTCCGACGCGCTCATGGCCGAACGTCGTTGACCGCGTGTTGCAGCGGCAACTTCGCGAACCGATGCAGGAACTGAGCGACCGGTTGAACATTCCGTCGCTCACGACAGTCGACGATTCCACGTCGCTCTCTGTGCAGAACCAGTATGAGGAAAATCCGTATCCGCGCTGGGTGATTGTGCCGCCGATCACGCCGACGACGGTTGCGGATTATCTACGCGAGGAATTGGGCGAGTCGCCGGTCGTATTGCCGAGCGCAAACCTCGACATTCTGGTCGCCGGTTGCGGCACCGGTGCACATTCCATCGATACGGCGCTGCGGTTTCCTCAAACTCGCGTACTCGCCGTCGATATCAGCCGCGCGAGCCTCGCTTATGCGCGCCGCAAATCGCGCGAGCTTGGGCTGACCAATATCGACTATGGCCAAGCCGACATCCTCAAGCTTGCCGCGCTTGACCAGCGCTTCGACGTCATCGAGGCGGTTGGCGTGCTGCATCACCTCGCCGACCCGGCTGCCGGATGGCGGCGGCTCCTGTCGCTGCTGCGCCCGCATGGGCTGATGCTGGTCGGCCTCTACAGCGCGACGGCGCGGCAATCGCTGAACGCAGCGCGGACCTTCATCGCCGAGCGAGGCTACCGCGCCACGGCCGACGATATCCGCAACTGCCGCCATGAGCTGATCCAACGTTTCGGCACGCCGCCGTTCCGGGATTTTTCCAGCCTCAGCGGCTGCCGCGATCTTCTCTTCAACGTCATGGAGCACGAGTTCACGATCCCGCAGATCGCGGCCTTCATCGACGCCAATGGGCTTTCGTTTCTCGGCTTCACGCAACTGCCGCCCGAGACAAAGAAGGACTTTCGCCAGGAATTTCCTGCGACCGGCGCTTGGCAGGATTTCGATGCGTGGGCAAGCTTTGAGCGCAAACACCCACTGACCTTCGGCAATATGTATATTTTCTGGGTGCAGAAGCGCGGCGACGTCTGATTTCACCGCACGTTTTCACGCTTGCGACACCGAAGCCAACGAGCGAGAGCGTCCCGCGACGATAATCAACGCGGCGCAAATTTGAAGTATCGCGGCCAGCAGAAGCGGCGCCGCATAGCCTGCGGTCGCCTCTTGCAATGCGCCGAACAAAGCCGGCGCAAAGGCGAATGCTCCCTGATTGATGGCAATGACCCGCGCCACGACCTGCCCGACGTCGCCTTGCCCGAACTCCTACTGCGCATCAGCGGCGGCAGCGTGGTGAGATTGCCGACGCCGAGCCCGAAAAGCACGCAGCCCGCCCACAGCGCGATCGAGCCGGCCCCGAAGGCGAGCAGGCAAACGCCCGTGGCCCGGACGGCAAAGTTCAGGGCCGCGACGGCCCGACGATCATGGTCGCCGAGCCACGCCGCCACGATGGTGCGCCCGACGACCGCGCAAACCGTTGCTGCGCTCACCGCCGCGCCTGCGCCACCGGTTCCGACGGTCGGCGACAACCGAACGATCAAATGGACAAACAATCCGATTTGCGCGAACAGTCCGAGCGCAAATGCAGCCGAGAGCGTCACAAATCGCCGATTGCGCAGCATCGCGAAACGCGACAGCGTCGGCGCCGCCTTGTTCCGCCCCGACGCAGCCGTGGCGCCGTCCGGATGAGGCCAATGTCGCGCGGGCACAGAAGCGAAGCGCGAGCGCGCTCACCACTGCGATCATGACCGACGGCCCGTAAAAGCCGACGCCTATCGCTCATGCGGCCGCCGCCACAGGGGGCAAGCGGCGCATGCGAGAGTTAATGCCCGACGCTCCCGGCGAGATGCTTCAGCCAATTCCGAATTGTCCGATGAACCGAGCGGTTCCGAGCGGGTCGATCGCAGCCGCAAACAGTCAATAGACTCAGCGCTTCGCCGCGACCTTCACTGCCTCGATGATCTCCGGGTAGGCGGCGCAGCGGCACAGATTGCCGGAGAGATAGTGGAGGATATCGTCGTCGCTCGGGGTCGGATGCTCCTTGAGCAATTGATGCACCATCAGCACGAAGCCCGGAGTGCAGAAGCCGCACTGGAACGCGCCGCAGTCGATGAAGGCCCGCTGCACGATTGACAGCGCACCTTCGGCGTCGAGCGACTCCACGGTGGTGACGCTTTTGCCGTCGACCCACACGCCGAAATACAGGCACCCCGACACCGCCTTGTCGTCGACTAGCACGGTGCAGCAGCCACACAAGCCCTGGCCGCAGCTTTCGCGGGCGCCGAACAGGTCGAAGCGCTGCAGCAGTTCCACGAGGTTGCGGTGCGGCTCGATTTCGGTCGAGACCAGCTGGCCGTTGAGGGTGAAGTTGACGGTGCGCGTACTCATCATTCGTCCTTCAGGGGCTTGCCGTCGCGGGCGTGCAGCGCGCGTAAAACCGCTTCGGCGGTGATCGGTAGCGATGTGATGCGGACGCCGACGGCGTCGTCGATGGCATTAGCGATGGCCGGCGAAACGCCGAACGTGCCGGACTCGCCTAAACCCTTGGCGCCGAACGGGCCGGAGTGCTGCTCGGCCTCGACCAGTTCGTTCTGCATCGGCGGGATGTCGCGAATGCCGGGAATCTTGTAATCGGCGAGCGACGCGTTGGTGACCTGGCCGCCGTCGAGCCGCATGTCTTCGGAAAGCGTAAAGCCGAGTTGCATGATGGCGGCGCCGGAAAGCTGCGTGCGCGCCACGGCCGGGTTGATCGGTTTGCCGCAATCGGCTGCGTTGACGAGCTTGGTGACGCGCACCGCGCCGGTCTCGGTGTCGACCTCGACCTCGACGCCGGCGCCCCCGATCATCCAGAACGGCGTGACATTGTCCGACAGTCCGGTGTGCGTGTCTGGCGATTTGTAGGTCGGCAAGAAGCTTGCCGTGCCGACGACGTTGCCGGCCTGCATGCCGTAGCGCTTCTTGAAAATCTCGGCCGGCGGATAATTGGTGCCTTCGGGGAAACCTGCTTCGGCGGCCAACGCACGAAGCTTTGAGCGCGCTTCCTCGGCGGCGAGCCGCACCGCGTTGCCCATGTGGAACAGCGAGCGCGAGCCGAGCGTGCCCATGTCGTAGGGCGTCACGTCGGTATCGGGATGGACGATGCGGACCGCTTCGGCGTCGAGATCGAGCACCTCGGCGACGATCTGCGCGAACGCTGTGTCGGAGCCCTGCCCCATGTCGACGGTGCTGGTGTAGAGCGTGGTCGAGCCGTCGGCGCCGACATTGACGATGGCAACCGAGGTGGTCGGCGAGATCGAGGCCTTAAAGCCGATGGCGACGCCGCGGCCGCGGCGGACGGTGCCGGTGCCGCGGTCGAACGGCTTATCCCAGTCGAGACGCGCGGCGATGGTGTCGAGCACTTCGGCTATGGCGGCGTCGTGCATCGCCGTGCCGCTCGCCTGCGGCCGCCCTTCGCGCAAGATATTCTTGCGGCGGAACGCGACCGGATCAGCGCCAAGCGCGCGCGAGAGCAGGTCGGTGTGACTCTCATAGGCCCACACGAGCTGCGGAATGCCAAAACCGCGCAGCGCGCCGGCCGGCGTACGGTTGGTGTAGAGCGCATAAGAATCGATGCTGATATTGTCGATGTCGTAAGGGCCCGGCGCAGTGAAGCCGGATTTCTGCGTCACCCGCGGGCCGATATCGGCGTAAGCGCCGCCGTTCCAGAACACCTCGCAAGCGCGTGCAATCACCTTGCCGTCGGCATCGACGCCGCTCTTGATGCGGAACGTCGTCGGATGCTTGGTGATCATGTAGAACTGCTCTTCCATAGTCAGCGCGATCTTGACCGGCCGCCGCGTCAGCATGGCGAGTACCGCGACCAGGGCTTCAAGTTTCACATAGACCTTGGCGCCGAAGCCGCCGCCGAGAAACGGCACCTTCACGCGCACGCGATTTTCCGGCCAGCCGAACAGCCGCGCGATCTCGGTGCGCACGAAGGACGGCGTCTGGTTCGAGGTATAGATGGTCAGCGTGCCGTCGCCGGGCTCGGCGACCGCCACGAACGGCTCGAACGGCACGTGCAGGCACTGCTGGGTCCTGAACGTGTGCGCGATGACATGGGCGGCGCGCGCCATCGCGGCGTCGACGTCGCCGCGGCGCAGATGATAATCGAGCGCCACGTTGGTGCCGGTGCGGCCCTTGAGGTGCTTTAGGTCGGCGAACGTGCCGGCGGGCTTGAGCATGTCGTGGACGACGATCTCCGGCTGCATGGCTGCGACTTCGTCGTAGACCGCCGGCAGCTCCTCGTAATCGACCGCGATCGTCTGCGCCGCGCGTTCGGCAACGGCGGGATCGCGCGCCAGCACCACGGCAACGGGCTCGCCGATATGGTGGACCTTGTCGAGCGCGAGAATCGGCTGGTCGTGGAACGCCGGACCGTAATAGGGCTCGGGAATCACCTTGCGGATATCGTCGCCGATGACGACGCGATCCACGCCCGTGACTTTCTTCGCGGCGCCGACGTCGATGTTGCGGACGCGGCCGTGCGGCACGGTCGCGCGCGCGATCTTGCCGAAGAGCATGCCGGGCAAGCGCAGATTGTGCACGTAGTCGGCGCGGCCGGTGACCTTGGCGCGCACTTCGAGGCGGCGAAGCTCTCGCCCGACCTGCTTCATCGCGAGACCTACTGGCCGCTTTCGGCCAAGGCCTGCCGCACCGCGCGGCGCACATAGACGCGCAGGAGTTCGCGCTTGTAGGCGGCGGAGCCATGGGCGTCAGCGAGGATTTGCGCCTCGGCGGCAGCCGCGTCGCCGGCGCGCGCCAGCGCGGCAACGTCTGGCGCGGCGCCCTGCAGCGCCTTCTCCGCCGACGCCATGCGGGTGACCTTTTCGGTCGCGGCGCTGACCACGACGATCGGATTGCGGATGGCGCCGCTCTGCATCGCAAACGAGACGGCAACACCGAGCGAGGGCCAGTCGTCGGCGGTGCGCGACGTGACTTTCATATACGCGGCCATGCGCCCGTCGAGCGCGGGGACGGTCACCGCGGTGATCAGTTCGTTCTTCTCCAGCACCGTGTCGTAATAACCGGAATAAAGCGCCTCGACCGGCAATTCGCGATTGCCCGTCGGCCCAGCGATGGAAACCTTGGCAGTGAGCGCCGCCAAGACCGGCGGCAAATCCATGTGCGGGTCGCCGTGCGCCAGCGCGCCGCCGACGCACGCGACGTTGCGTATGCGCACGTTCGACAGCGTGAGCAGCGTGCGCTTGAGCACCGGCAGGCGCGAGGCAACATTCGGATCGTGCTCGAGGTCGCTCAAGGTCGCCATGGCGCCGATGCGCAAGGCATTGCCGACGACGGCGATGCGCGAATATTCCGGCTCGATGCCGTGCAGGCAGACGAGCCGCGTCGGCTGGAACACGCCGGCCTTCATCATCAGCATCAACGCGGTGCCGCCGGAGACGGCGCGGACGGTCGGCTCCTCCGGATCGAGCAGCGCAACCGCCTCCTCGAGCGACTTCGGCTCCACCATTTCAAACGGAATCATGCGCGGCGCTCTCCCGGCGGTTTTCTTGACGTTTCAGTTGGCCGTCATGCTCAGTACATGATCGGCGACTTCGGCGCGGGTGCCGACCCAGATGTCCGGCGCGGCGACAGCCTGTTCGATAATCTTTTCGTAGAAGTGCGCGCCGCGATGATGGCCGAAGATGTGAGCGTGGCTGGTGACGTCGATGATGCGAAGCTCGTCGCTGCCCGCACGCGCGATCTCGATCACCTCGTTGAACGCTTCCAGCATCGCCTTCGGCGGATGGCCGTATTTCATCGACGGCATGTCGTTGACGTCGTAGCTCAGCGGGATAGCGACAATCTTGCTGTTGCCGTGGTTGATCACATACGGCAGGTCGACGTCGAACACGTCGCCGAACCAGCGGTAGCCGGCTTCGGCGAGAAGCTTCGGCGTGGTGAGCTTCGAGGTGCCGCGCGGCGACAGCCAGCCGACGATTTTTTGGCCCGCGGCCTTTTCCAGGAGCGACGTGCAGCGGGCGATGTTCTTGCGCTCGTCCTCGTCTGACAACAGCGCCGGGATCACGTCCATCGCGTAGGAGTGCGACAGCACTTCGTGGTCGCGGTCGGCGATCGATTTGATCGTATCAGGCGCGCGCTCGGCGATGATGGCGTTGGTCATGACGCTCGCCTTGGCGCCGTGGCGGTCGAACGCGTCCATCAGGCGATGGATGCCGACCTCGACGCCATAGGCGGCCCAGGACGTCGCCATCGTATCGAGCACGCCGGCCGGTAGCGGATTGCCCATGGGGCTGATGCCGGGCGCCTTGCCGTCCGACCAGGCTTCGAGGCAGACGTTGAAGATGACGGCGATGCGCTTGCCGTTCGGCCAGACCCAGTGCGGCTTGGTTTTCATGTCCATCCCCGGCAGGCGCGCAGGCGAGATCGTCGCCTTCGCCGGGGCAAGTTTAATCACACTCGGGATTGTCCCGTCGAGGCGCGCTATGCATTGACCGTGCGCGGGCTCATGCACCAGGCGCCGGCCAGCACCAGGAGCGCGATCAGTGCCGGCGCGATGGCGAGCACGAGGCTCACCGCGGCGACGGCCGCGGTCGCCGCCCAGCCAATCGACGAGAACGCTTCGGAGAAGGTCGCGATCCGCGACGACACCTGGCGACGGCGGAACTGGCTGCGTTTGGCCTGGCTGCGGAACCAGAACTGGATCGCAGTCGCCGCTGTGGTGGCGATGAGGGTGCCGGCTGCCGCGACCAGCGCGTGCCTAGGCGAAGCGATCACGAGCACCGCGAGAAGCGGTGCGAAGACAAGCGCGATAGCGCCGAGAACCGCTTCGACCTTGGCGCGCAGGATGAAGCTCTTCGGCACCGGTGCGGTGGCGACCAGATCGGGTGCGTCCTCGCCCGAGATTGCAAGCCAGGCGAGGCCGCCGGCAAGCTGGCCGGCCGCCATGACCAGCACCGGCACGAGCAGGTTATAGGCGCTGTTGCCGTCGTCGAAGCTGCGCCACAGCAAGACCGCCGGCGGAATGAGATAGAGCATCTGCATGAAGGTCTGGGAGACGAGCCACGGATCGCGCCGCAGCAGCATCCATTCCTTGTGGCGCAATGCGCGCCGTGGCGACGTCGGCCTGAATGCGACCTCCCGCGTCCGCCGCACGGTCGCGGCGCTGGTGCCGGCTGCGGCGACGGCGTAATCGCCGAAGCGCGGCGACACCACGACGATGGCGATAGCAAGCAACGCCAAGCTCGCGGCGAGCACGGCAATAAGTGCGACCGGATCGCCCATCGCGGCGCGCGCCGGCCACCACGCAATGCTGTCGGGGCTGGGCGCATGTGCGAGCACCGCTTGCGACTGCAACACCGTAGTCCGCGAGAACGTGCCGTAGGACAGGATCGCGGCCACCTGCAGGCCGATCACAAAGGCGGCGCCAATCACCGCGGCGATGACTTGGGCAACCAGCCGCGTGCGCTTCGGCCCGATCAGGCGGAACAGCGTCACGGTGAAGCCGACCGCGAGCGCGGTCGCGGCCGCGCCCATGGCGACGATCAGCGCGTAAGCTCCCAGCCAATGCCCACCGCCGCGCACCACCAGAATGTTGATGAACGGCGCCGCCAGCGGCAGCGCCATGGCCGCAACCGAGAGCGCGATCGTGGTGATGCGCACGGCAAACAGCCGGTCGGCACTGACCGGCGAAGCGAGAATGAGATCGAGATCGGAACGCGAATAGAACGCCCGCGTCATCGACTCCATGGCCTGCGAGATCATCAAGAGCCAGGACAACAAAACGGTCGTCGTGATCGCCACCAGCGTCGATGTATCCGGAGCCGCGTCGGCATAGGGGCCGATCATCCAATAGGCGACGAAGTGCAGGAAGATCGCGAAGACCAAAATCGCGAGGCAGACGCGGCGCAAGCGCTCGCGTCGGCCGGCGGTGATCATGGAAAGCCAATCGCGCCAAGCGAGCCGCGCCTCGTGGCGTGCGAACCAGATTGCCGTACTCGGCGCCACGGTCATGCCGCCTGCGCCTGCTCGGCCACCAGCGCGAGGAAAGTGTCTTCGAGGGTCGCGCTCGCCGCGCCGCCGAGGCCGTTGCCGGCTTGCTGCCGCAGCTCCTCTAGCGTCCCTTCAGCAATGAGCTTGCCGTGGGCGATGACGCCGATGCGATCGGCCATGCGCTCGGCCACTTCGAGAATGTGCGTCGTCATGATGATGGTGCCGCCGGCATCAACGCGCTGGCGCAGCACGTTCTTGACCTGACGCGCCGAGCCGGCGTCGAGCCCGGTGAGCGGCTCGTCGAGGATGATCACCTGCGGGTCGTGCACCAGCGCGCCGGCGAGCGCTACCTTCTGGCGCATGCCTTTCGAGAATCCCTCGCAGCGTTCGTGCGCGTGCGGGGCGAGATCGAGCCAGCCGAGCAATTCCTCGGCGCGCGCCTGCGCCGGCTCGGGCGCGATGCCCCACAGGCCGGCGACGAATTCCAGATATTCGCTCGGACTGAGCTTGTCATAGATCATCGGCTCGTCGGAGATCCACGCCATGATCTGCTTCGCCGCCACCGGATCGGCGAGTGCGCCGATGCCGGCGACCGTGATCGTGCCGGAGTCAGGGCGAAGGAGGCCGGCGATCATGCGCAAGGTCGTGGTCTTGCCGGCGCCGTTCGGTCCGAGCAGGGCATAGAACTCGCCGGCGCGCACCGCGAGATCGAGGCCATCGACCGCGGGACGCTCGAAGCGCTTGCTGAGACCGCTGATCTCCAGCGCGAGCCGTGTCGGGGGCATGACGTGCTTCATGGCGATGGCCTCACGCTAAGGCAGAGAGGTTTCGACCCAGTGAATCGGTGGCGCAAATTGCACACGGTCAGTTTAGTTAAGCATGATCTTACCCGAAAACCGGCACCCGCGTTTCGGGATCATGCTCTAAAGCGTGATCCGATCGACCTCGGCAAGGTCCGCTGGGGAAAATGTCCAACTCACCGCGGCAATATTTTGCTCGATCTGCTCCGGCTTGGTGGCGCCGGCAATGATGCTCGGAATATAGGGCCGGCTGGCGAGCCAGCTCATGGCGAGCTCAAGCAGCGTGCGGCCACGCTCGGCGACGAAGGCTTCGAGCGCCTCGACCAGGCCCCAGTTCCGCGCATTGATAAACACGCCTGCGCCGCGCGGCGGATTGCGGGCGAGCCGCGTGCCCGCCGGCATTGGCGCGCCCTGTTTGTACTTACCGGTGAGCAAGCCACTCGCCAGCGGGAAATATGGCAGCAGTGTTACGCCGTGCTTTCGCATCGCCGGCAGGCGGTCTTTTTCCAGTCCGCGCTCCAAGAGACTGTACTCGTCCTGCGCCGTGACGAATGAAATAAGCTTGTTGCGCTCCGCTACGGTGAGCGCTTCCGCAATCTGCGCCGCAGACAAATTCGAGCAGCCGATGGCGCGCACCTTACCGGACTTCACCAAATCGTCGAGGGCGCGCAAAGTCTCCTCGATCGGCGTCTGCGCATCGGGACGATGCAGCTGGTAAAGATCGATCCAGTCGGTCTGGAGCCGCTTCAGGCTCGCCTCGACCGCCTGCACGATGTAGTGCCGCGACGCGCCACGCAGTTTTCCCGCATCATCCATGGCGAGGCCGAACTTGGTCGCGAGCACGATATCCTTGCGCCGTGGGCCCAGCGTCTTGCCGAGAATCTCCTCGGAGCCGCCGCGGTTGCCGTAGGCGTCGGCCGTGTCGATCAACGTGATGCCGCGATCGAGCGCGCGGTGAATGACGAGCCGTGAAGACTCGAGATCGATGCGGCCGCCGAAATTATTGGCGCCGAGGCCGACGAGAGATACCTCGATGCCCGACGCGCCGAGCTTGCGTTTCTCCATGCGTCGTTGCGTCAGCCGCTGACGTTGTAGGCGGCGATCGCCGCCATGTTGACCAGCTGGCTGTCGTTGGCCGAGAGCGGCACGATCTGCACCGAACGATCGAGGCCGACCAGCATCGGGCCGATCACGGTGGCGCCGCCGAGCTCCTGCAGCATCTTGGTCGAGATTGAAGCGGAGTGGAACGCCGGCATCACCAGCACGTTGGCCGGGCCCGACAGGCGGCAGAACGGATAGGCTTCGCGCAGCTCCATGTTCAGGGCCACGTCGGCGGCCATGTCGCCGTCATACTCGAAGTCGACGCGTCGCTCGTCGAGCAGCCGCACCGCCTCCTGCACGCGCTCGGAGCGCTCGCCTGCCGGGTGGCCGAAGGTCGAGAACGCAAGCAGCGCGAGCCGCGGCTCGTAGCCGAGCGAGCGCGCCACGCGCGCCGCCTCGACGGCGATGTCGGCGATGTCGCTAGCATCGGGCATCTCGGTCACCGCGGTGTCGGCGACTAGCACGGTGCGGCCGCGAGCGATGACAAGCGACACGCCCATCACCCGGTGGCCGGGCTTCGGATCGATGCAGCGGCGCACGTCGTCCAGGGCCACGGAGAAATTGCGGGTGACGCCGGTGACCATGGCGTCGGCGTCGCCAAGTGCCACCATGCAGGAGGCGAAATGATTGCGGTCCTGGTTGACCAGGCGCTGGCAGTCGCGCTGCAGATAGCCCTGGCGCTGCAGCCGCTCGTACAGATAAGCGGCATAGGCGGAATTGCGCGACGACATCGCCGCGTTGATGATCTCGATGCCGCCGCCGAGCTCCACGCCGAGCGCCTGGGCGGTTTCCTTCACCCGGCGCTCACGGCCGCACAGCAGCGCCGTGCCGAGTCCCTGGTGCACGAACGACGCCGCGGCGCGGATCACCTGCTCCTCTTCGCCTTCAGCGAAGACGACGCGTTGCGGCTTCCTGCGCAGATGCTGGAACACCCGCTGCAGCACGCCGGCGATCGGATCGCGGCGGCTGCGCAATTGCGCCTTGTAGGCCTCCATGTCTTTGATCGGTCGCCGCGCTACGTTGGAATCCATGGCGGCCTTAGCCACCGCGGCCGGGACTTCGGAGATGAGCCGCGGATCGAACGGCACGGGAATGATGTAATCGGGGCCGTATTTCGGCCGCGTGCCGTAAGCGGCCGCAACCTCGTCCGGCACGTCCTCACGGGCGAGGTTGGCGAGTGCGTGGGCGGCGGCGATCTTCATCTCCATGTTGATGGCGCGGGCACGGACGTCGAGGGCGCCGCGAAAGATGTAGGGGAAGCCGAGCACGTTGTTGACCTGGTTCGGATAGTCGGAACGGCCGGTCGCCATGATGGCGTCGGTTCGCACCGCGGCGACTTCTTCGACGGTAATTTCCGGATCAGGATTGGCCATGGCGAAGATGATCGGCTGCGGCGCCATCATCTTCACCATCTCCTGAGTCACCGCGCCCTTGACCGAAACGCCGAAGAACACGTCGGCGTCGATTATGGCCTGCTCCAAGGTGCGTGCCGACGTCTTCACCGCATAGGCCGACTTCCACTGGTTCATGCCTTCCTTGCGGCCTTCGTAGATGACGCCCTTGGTGTCGCAGAGCACGAGATGTTCCGGCTTGAAGCCGATGGCGCGCAGAAGCTCCAGGCACGCGATGCCTGCGGCGCCCGCGCCATTGCAGACGAGGCGCGTACCGGCGATATCGCGGCCGGTGAGCTGCAGCGCGTTGAGCAGGCCGGCTGCGGCGATAATCGCGGTGCCGTGCTGATCATCGTGAAATACCGGAATGTCGAGGAGCTCGCGCAGCCGCTGCTCGATGATGAAGCACTCTGGCGCCTTGATGTCCTCGAGATTGATGCCGCCCCAGCTCTTGCCGAGGAGCTTCACGCAATCGATAAAATCGTCGGGGTCTTCGGTCGAGACCTCGAGATCGATGGAGTCGACGTCGGCAAAGCGCTTGAACAGCACCGCCTTGCCTTCCATCACCGGCTTGGCCGCAAGCGCGCCGCGATTGCCCAGGCCGAGGA
>Ga0182041_10000482_pt1 | contig 18734 bp, 15 predicted proteins | sample flu12Cox44000178_FD_125967 | JGI IMG/M metagenome (GOLD analysis project Ga0182041, IMG submission 125967) | Lab enrichment of tropical soil microbial communities from Luquillo Experimental Forest, Puerto Rico - flux8day.12C.oxic.44.000.178 | ecosystem: Environmental > Terrestrial > Soil >...
CCGGGTTGCCCACGATAAGACCGCCGACCACGTACATGCCGTTCCGGCGGAGGTGGCCGATCGCCTCGATGCTGGCGTTGCCGATCGTTCGTCCCCGCTCGCGGCGCGCGTTCTTCGCGCGGGCGCGCAGGAACGTCAAGTCGTCGTCGAGGACGTTCTCGATGCCGAGGAACACGTATCGGAATCCGGCGCGCCGCATGACCGGCGCCAGCGTCGCGCCGTGCTCCGCGAGCGGCGCCGTCATCGCCTGGACGAAATACTCCATATCGCTGAAGTTCGCGTCGATGAGCGCGTGACACAACGCCTCGAACCGGTGCACGTCGAGCGTGATGTTGTCGTCGACGAGAAAGATGGCGCGCGCTCCACGCCCGTGCGCATCGGCGATGTCCGCGATCACACGATCGATCGGGAACGGATGGAAATTGCGCCCGCGCATCTCGATGATGGAGCAGAAGCTGCAATCGAACGTGCAGCCGCGCGACGTCTCGACGACGTCAATCTGCCGCCCGAGCAGCGTGTAGCCGTCGAGCACCCGGACGCCTCGGTTGGGCAGCCGGAGCTTTTCCGTGGCAAGGGGCATCACCGGCCGCGGGGCGTTGTGGACGAAGCCCGCGCCGTCGCGATAGGAAAGCCCCAGGATATTGTGGATGGATTGCGGATTGCGGATTGCTGACGGCGTGGTGGCACCTTCGATCGCGCGCAGGAGCTCCGCGAGCGTCTGCTCGCCTTCTCCTCGGACGACGAAGTCGACATCGAGAGAGGCTTCGTACGCGTCAGCCGCCAGGCTTGGGTCGTAGCCGCCGACAACGATCCGCGCGGACGGCCTGACCATCTTCACGAGCCTGGCGACCTGCAGCGCGGTCGCGCGTTGAAACGTCATGACCGACAGGCCGACCAGATCGGGGGCATACTGACTGACGAGCCGTTCGACCGTGCTGCGGACTGCCGTTCGGGCGAGAATCAGATCGGCGATTGCGACGTGGTGATGTGAATCCACGTTCGCGGCGAGCGAGCCGAGCGCGCCGTTCGGCATACGGATGGCGACCGGCGGCATGTGCTCGAAGGAATCGGGCATCGAGAGCAGCAGAACGTTCATGGCTGGTTCTCACATCTACAGTCGCATACCTTGAGGTTTCGGCGCCAGGCCTGCCCTCATTTCGGCTGATTGGCGGGCGACGGCTTCAGGAGCAGATCCTGGAAGTCGAAACTGAAATCGGTGGCTGGCGACACGGCGGCCATTTTGACCTGATCGATTGACCCATCCGGGCGCAGCGCAAAGGTGACGAAGGCGTCTGCCCGCAGCTCGCGGTCACGCCAGCGGGCGATGAAGGTGTCGTACTGCCAGTGTTCAAGGGGGCCAACGAGCGCGGGCGTATGCGTGAAGCGCAGCGTGAGCTTGCCGTTCTCCGCGGTGATATCGACATCGCCATACCAGGCGTCGCGGTACGTGCCGGCGTAGTTGGCGATCGGCAGTGACGGCCGTGAGTCGGCGTGGCGCGACGCGGCCGCCTGTGTTTCTACGGCTTGGGTTCGTGCACGAATTCTGTCCAACATTCGCTTGTAGCCGTCGATCCAATCGAAAGTCGGCGCTTCGAGGTAGTGATCCAGAATCCAGAACGCGATCGAGTCGAACGCTTCGCCGGACTCCTGATTGGTCAACACGGTGACGCCAAGCTTGCTATCGGGAGTCATCATCACACGCGACACGTAGCCGGGCAGGCCGCCGGTGTGCGTCACCACCTTGTGCCCGCGATAGTCGCGGATGCCGAAGCCAAGCGCATACCCGTTGAAGTTGGCGCGCAGTTGCGGCAGCTCCTCGGGGGCGTCCCCAATGGGAATCGGTGTGACGATGGTCGTGAGCTGACGCGCGGTTGCCTGCGAAAAGAGGCGCGAGCCGTCGGCGAGCGCGCCGCCGGATAGTTGGACGCGCATCCATTTGGCCATGTCCTCGGCGCACGAGTTGATGCCGCCGGCGGGGTTGGTGTTGTCGCTCTCGAAAGGCCGAATCGGCCTGACACTGCCGTCGACTCGCGCATGCGTTGCCGCGACGTTGCCACCGGTGCCAGCGGCGGAGTGCCGCACGTTCGTGCCTGTCATGCCGACACGCCGCAGAATCCGGCTCGTCACGAAGTCTTCCCACGACTGGCCGCTGACAGCCTCGATGAGCTCGCCCGCAACCAGGTACAGAACGTTGTCGTATGCGTAGGCCGCGCGGAAGCTCGTCGCCGGAGGAATGAAGCGCAGTCGTCCAGCAATCTCCTTGCGGTTGTAAGTGGATTCCGGCCACCAGAGCAGGTCGCCGGCGCCAAGGCCAAAGCCGCTCCGATGGACGAGCAGGTCGCGGACCGTGAGCTCGCGCGTTACGTACGGATCCCACATCGCAAAGCTCGGCAGATAGCGGATGACACGATCGTCCCATTCGATCTTTCCGTCTTCGACGAGCAGGCCCAGCGCTGTTGCGGTGAAAGCTTTCGTGTTCGAGGCGATCCCGAACAGTGTCCGGGCATCTACCGGCGCCGGGTCGCCCAGCCTGCGGACCCCGTATCCTTTCGCGACGACGACCGTATCGTCTTTGACGATCGCGAGCGCGATCCCGGGCACTTCGAAAGTACGCATCGCACGCGCAACCCAGGCATCCAATGCTGGGGGCGCCGACGGGACTGCGGCGACAAGGAGTGCACGTGGGACAAGGAGAGCGAGGAAGAGGAAGAGGAGGAAGAAGAAGAGGAACCGTCGGACGGATCGAGCGGGAGAGGCGGATCGCGTAAGCCGAACCATGGGGCATTCTAACGGCGTCGGGCAGCCTTATACGATCTCATCCCTCTGACAGGGACTTTCAAGCCGGCGGCTCGTCTGTGATAGGGTGAGCGGCGCCTTTACCCGGAGCTCGTTACTCGTGACTCGCTTGGTGGTGGCTCGTCACATGGACAAAATCGCTGGCGTTTCCGGGCTCTGCTTCGTGGCGCTCACTGCCGCGCTCGCGGAGCCCACTTCACAGAACTCGCGCGGCCCACAAAGCTCACAGAAGCCAACGACGCATCGTCTTGAGGCCACACCGGCGACGGTCGCGTATGGCTATTACTGGGCTGAGGCCACACCGGCCTTGAGGATCGCGTCCGGCGACATCATCGACGTCGACACGCTGCTGACGAACACGCCGGCCGGCCTGCAGCGCGCGGGCGTGCCCGACGCCAAGATTCAGCCGTCGCTCAAGGCTATCGTGGCGGAAGTAACGGGCGACCGCCGCGGACCGGGCGGCCACATCCTCACCGGCCCGGTGTTCGTGGAGGGCGCAGGGCCCGGGGATGCGCTCGAAGTCAAGATCCTCTCGATCGATCTTGCGATTGACTATGGCTACAACGGCTGCAGCGGATTCATGCCGGAGAACTGCGATCGATCGGTCGGGACCAAGATCATCCCGCTGGACCGGAAGACCATGACGGCCGAGTTCGAGCCCGGGATCGTGATCCCGCTGCGCCCCTTCTTCGGCAGCATGGGAGTTGCGCCGGAGCCAGCGGCCGGCCGCGTCAGCAGCAACCCGCCCGGCCGCCACGCCGGCAATCTGGACAACAAGGAGCTCGTTGCCGGCAGCTCTCTGTACATCCCGGTGTTCGCGCCCGGGGCACTGTTCGAAATTGGCGATGGTCACGTCGCTCAGGGCGACGGCGAGGTGGATCAGACCGCGATCGAAACGTCGCTGCGCGGCCGACTTCAGTTGACTGTTCACAAGGACATGAAGCTGACCTGGCCGCGGGCGGAGACCTCGAGTGACTACATCAGCATGGCTGCAGACGCGGATCTGACGACGGCGACAAGGGTCGCGGTTCAGGAGATGGTGGATTTCCTGAGCTCGTCGAAGGGCCTGACCAAACATCGTGCGTATCAGCTCGTCAGCGTCGCCGGTAATGTTGCCGTCACGCAACTCGTGGACAAGCCGAACGTTGGCGTCCATGTCCGGATGCCCAAAAGTGTGTTCAGACAGTAAGCGGCACGCCGCGAACCAGGTGATCGCTCTATACTGAGTGTTTCAGTCGGAGGCGTTGATGGCGTACACGTATCACGAGCTGAAGGGAAAGACAATTCAAGAGCTGCGCGACATTGCCAAGGGTAACCAGGGGACAGGAGGGGACGGCGACAAGCAGGAGCTGGTGCAGGGCTATTCGCAGATGAACAAAGACCATCTGCTGCCGGCCCTGTGCAAGGCGCTCGGCATCGATGTCCACGAGCACCACCTCGTCGTCGGCATCGACAAGCCGGCCATCAAGGCAAAGATGCGCACGCTCAAACACCAGCGCCAGGCGGCGCTCGAGGCGCACGATCACGAGGCGCTCAAAAGCACGCGGCGCCAACTCCATCACTTCAATCGGATGATTCGTTCGCACGCACGCTAAGGAGGATTGCCGTGGAATTTACATCGCATACCCACGGGACGTTTTCATGGCCCGAGCTGGCCACGACCGACCAGAAGGGCGCGGTCGCCTTCTACCGCCGCCTGTTCGACTGGGGTCTCAACGATCAACCAATGGGACCGACCGAGACGTACTCGATGTTTCAGATGCGAGGGAAAGAGGTCGGCGCCGCATACACGATGCGTCCGGAGGAGCGGCAGAGCGGCGCACCGCCCCACTGGAACAGCTACGTGACGGTGAAGAGTGTGGATGACGCGGTGAAGAAAGCCCAAGGCCTCGGCGCCAAGGTGCTGGCGCCGGCGTTCGACGTGATGGACGCCGGACGGATGGCGATCTTGCAGGATCCGACCGGCGCGGTGTTTCAAGTGTGGGAGCCGAAACAGCACATTGGCGCGAAGATCATGAACGAAGCGGGAGCGCTGTGTTGGACGGAGCTGACGACCAGCAATACGAAGGCCGCCGAGGCGTTCTACACGCAGCTCTTCGGATGGACGCCGAAACACAGTGCGGCCGGGGCGCCCATGGAGTACACAGAGTTCAGCGTGGCGGGCACCCCGTCGATCGGGATGATGCCGAAACCCGCGCAGATGCCGGCGCAGGTGCCGTCTTTTTGGATGCCGTACTTCCAGGTTACCAGCGTCGACACGTCGGCCTCCAAGGCCAAAGAGCTGGGCGGCAAGGTGATGGTTGGACCAAACGAGATCCCCGGCACCGGGCGCTTTGCGGTGCTCACTGACCCCCAAGGGGCGGCGTTCGCGGTGTATCAGCCGGCCAGGGCGTAGGGGCGGCGCGGAGAACGGCATGTTCGGAAAGCCAAAGACGATCCCGTCGAAAGAGGAAGCGCTGCCCGGCCGCGCGGAGCGGATGTCCGTGCCCGACGCGCACTTTGTTAATCACCATCGCCTCGAGCCGCCGTTTCCCGATGGTCTCGAGCGCGCCATGTTCGGCATGGGCTGCTTCTGGGGCGCCGAGCGCAAGTTCTGGCAGCTTCCGGGCGTGTACTCGACGGCGGTCGGGTACGCCGCGGGTTACACGCCCAACCCGACGTATCGCGAGGTGTGCAGCGGCATGACCGGACATGCCGAAGTGGTGCTCGTGATCTTCGATCCCAAGCAGTTCTCGTATGACGACCTGTTGAAGGTTTTCTGGGAGAATCACGATCCGACGCAGGGCATGCGTCAGGGGAACGATGTCGGCACGCAGTATCGTTCCGGCATCTACACGTACAACGATGCGCAGCAGCGGGCGGCGGAGCGCTCGCGCGACGCATACCAGCAAAAGCTGAGCGCGGCCGGCTACGGTCCGATCACGACGGAGATCGTGCCGGCATCCGAGTTTTACTACGCCGAGGACTATCACCAGCAGTACCTGGCCAAGGATCCCGGCGGCTACTGCGGGCTCGGCGGAACCGGGGTCAGCTGTCCCGTCGGCGTCGAAGCGCCCGCGTGAGGCGCTGCTTGCTAGCCCTGTCCGCGATTGCGGAGTCGCGGCTGTCCGGCCCGAGCTGTGTAGAGGCCGAACGCCGTGACTCCCGACACGAGCACCATGGTCCACACTGCTGGCGCAGCGGACCAGCCCGAATAATGGGCAGGGAACGGAACGCCGGTGAGCGCAGCGTCGACAACGAGACCTGTGACGACGACAAGCAAGCCGAAACGGACAAGAGCGAAGAGCAGCGTGCCATACCGCAGCACGAAGAACAGCGTGTTCACGCCAAGACCGCCGAGGATCGCCTGGCCGTTGTCGCCAAGTGCCACTAAAACCAGAATGACCGCGGCGCCCGCCAGCCAGTCGCGGCGTAGCACGAATCGCAGCCCGCAGAACAGGAGGGCGACCAAGAACGCCGTTTCCAGCGAACCGTAGAACCATCCCGCGAGTTGCCGGACGATGTATTCCGGACCGCGCAACAGGCTGAGGTCCTGACCGAGCGTCGGGTCGGGCATCGGCCGGCCGGTCAGGGGCAACACGCGCAGGCGCGCCGCCTCGATGAGCGAATTGACGATCCCGAAGAGGCATCCAATCAAGACGTCGCGTCCGACGCGCGGGTCGCGGACGTGCCCGGCAAAGAGCCGGGTCCAGCCAAGCAGTCCATCCGGCCAGAGGCGCCGCGCGTACGGCTCGAGCGCCAGATACAGTACCCACAGAGTCCCGCCCAGGTACAACGCGATTCCCAGCCCCGCAAAGAACTGGTTGATCTCCGTGTTGACCGTCGACACATGATGGCTGCCGATCGCCCACGACACCGTGAAACCGACCACCAGCCACAGCGCCAACCGAATGGCCGCACGACGATCGGCGCGGCCCGACCGCACGTGGCGCCGCGCGAGAAACGCCGCGGCCACGAGCGCGCCGAACCACACCAGGAGGGTGACCGAGCTCAGCATGCGTTGCAGCGACGTGATCGGCGCGACGATCATCCGCGTGGGTCTCGTCCAGGGGCCGATGATGAAAAACGACACCGGACGGCCGCGGTATGAGGCAGCCTCTACACGGACGCGGACGTCGCGTCGTTCAGGGTAGGCGCCCTCCCAGGCCAGTCGCGCGTCGGCGAAATGCGGCGGCGTCCACGTCGACGCGACCGAAGTAAACGCGGCCACGTCGAGTCCGGCCGCGTCAAAGAGCGGCTTCCAGTCGGGCGCGCCTGCGCTCGGTGCATCGGTGTCGAGCTGCGGCGGGACGGCGCGGAACTCGCGCAGCCGCCCTCGGGTGTCGAGTGCCACCGTCCTCATGTCAGTGACGAGCTCGGGGGGATCCGTCATCGTGACGGTGGACCCGCTGCGGACGGGCACGAGCTCGCGCGGGCTGGTGCGGTACCAGAAAAAGATCGCGCCTGGCCGCGCCGACGACAGCTCGTCCCACCGATTCGGTGACTGACTGGAGCTTTCAATCCATTGCAGATAGTCGGACGCGAACGCGAAGCCGGAGTCGTGATCCGCTTCGTCGGTGGCGGCGTAGCCGACTGACGCGAGAATCTGTTCGGCGCGATCAGCCAGCACCGCCGGCGGCTTTTCGAGCGGCGTCAGGCCGCTCACCGTCGCGCGTGGCGCGATCCCCGCGAAGACGGCGAGCCCCAGCGCGAACGCTGCCGCGAGCCATCCCGCGACGGGCAGCGGCATCGCGTCTGTCTCTCCGGCGGCGGCGAGCAGGTCCGGTGACGGCGTCTCGCCCGCCGCGAGCGCGGCCGCCAGGGGATCGGCGCCCGGCAGCGCTGCGGCGACGGCGAGCGCGGAGGCGGGGCGCTTTGCGGGGTCTCGATCGAGAGAGCGCAGGATGATGCGCTCGACGGCGGGATCGAGATCGCGCACGATCGACGACGGCGTGGTCACGGTGCCGGTGTCGTGCAGCGCTTTGAGCTCGTTGAGCGTCTTTGCGTCGTGGGCACGGTTCCCCGTGAAGATCTCAAAGAGGATCAACCCGAGCGCATAGATATCGCTTTTGACCGACGCGGGGCTGCCCGTCAGCTGTTCCGGCGCCATGTACTGCGGCGTGCCGGCAAGGCCAGCGCTCGAGTCGGCAGTCGCGGTTGCGATGCCGAAATCGGTAATGCGCACGTGGCCGTCGCCGTCGATCATGACGTTGGCCGGCTTCAGGTCGCGGTGAATGACGCCACGCTCGTGCGCCGCGGCGACGCCGGCGCAGAGCTGGCGCGCGATGGCGATGGCGCGATCCTGCGGAAAGCGACCGATCCGGCGCAAGAGCGCGCCGAGATCCTCGCCGTCCACATATTCCATCGTCAGGAAGCGGCGGCCGTTCGCTTCACCAAGGTCGTAGAGGCGGCAGACGTTCTTGTGCGACACTTGGCGAGCGATGCGCAGCTCGCCGTGAAACTGCGCCAGATGCTCGGCGTCCTCGGGACCCTCGTCGTCCGCGCCGGTCCGCGCGTCGCGGGCCGCGCGGTCGGGCAGGAACTTCAGCGCGACCGTCTGATCGAGTGTCAGATCGTCGGCGCGATAGACCTCGCCCATTCCCCCGCGGCCGAGCAGGGCGACGAGACGATACCGGCCGGCGATGATGGCGCCCGGCGTGAACCGTCCGGCCGAGGTTGCGGCCCCTCCTGTTCGCGGCGCGAAGGGGGTGACCGCACGCGTTGGCCCCGTTGTCGGCCTGCGCGTCAGGTCGTCGTCGGGCGGACGGGACATTCCGGCATTCTAGCGAGGCTGGAGGGGAGAGACCACATGACACGCAGGCTGTTCGCAATTGGCGCCGCCGTGGCGACCGCAGGAGCGCTCGCCTTGGCGCAGGGGAGACGGCCGGCCAGTCCAGCTGGGAGCGCCGTCGCGGAGGTCGGCGGCAAGTACGTGCCCGGCCCGGAAGGCCCGGTCTATCAGGGCGGGAAATGGATTGAGATCACTTACGGCCGTCCCCTGAAGCGCGGTCGAGAGCTGTTCAACGGCACGGGCGCAGACTACGGGAAGGTCGTCAACCCTGACTCGCCAGTCTGGCGCGCCGGCGCGAACCTCACGACTGAGCTTCGGACCGAGGTGCCGGTCGTCATCAACGGCAAGACGCTGACGCCGGGAACCTACACGATGTTCATCGATCTGAAGCCGCGCACCTGGACCCTCATCGTGTCGAACTGGGAGGCCCAGAAGCGCTTTGACCCGAGCAACAAGAAGCAGCTGTGGGGGGCGTACGAGTACACCCCCGACAAGGATGTCGTGCGCGCCCCGATGACGCTCGCCGCGATGCCGTTCAGCGTTGAGCAGCTCACGTGGGCGTTCACCGACATGACCGAAGGAGGCGGCAAGCTGACGATCATCTGGGACAAGACCGTTGCGTCCGTTCCGTTCACCGTCGGACACTGAACACTGAAAGCCCGCGAGCTCCAGCCGCCGGCAACATCGACCGACTGCAGTGTCCGTCGAGCTTCTCAAACGCCGGTTAGATCGGTTCGCGCGCCGGCGGAGGCGTGTCGTTGCCGTTGTGGGATCGGGGACCGACGCCGATCCCTGCTGTACGGAGCTCGGCCGGCTGATCGCAACGCTCGGCTTCGATCTCCTTACCGGCGCGGGCGGCGGCGTCATGGAGGCCGTCAGCCGCGCGTTCTTCGAAACTTCACCGCGGAGCGGGATCGTCATCGGCGTCGTGCCGGCGATGGTTACGCCGCTCGAAAGGCTCGAGCGGCGGGGCGGCGCGCAGCCGATCACGTATGCGCCGCCACCAGGGTATCCGAACGCGTGGGTCGAGCTCGCGATCTACACGCACCTGCCGGCCCGCGGGCGGGAGGGCACGCTCCCATCCAGCCGCAACCACATCAATGTTCTCTCGGCGGATGCGATCGTCGCCTTGCCCGGCCAAGAGGGCACTGACGCGGAAGTCTGGCTGGCGACCGAGTACGGGGTTCCAATCCTCGCGTACGGGGCCTACGGCGATCGCCAGGGGCTGGGCCCACACGGCATTCCGCTCGCACGTTCGCTCGACGAAGTGCGGGCATTCCTCGATCGGCGCGGCGGGTGAGTGTGATTGGAACCGAGTCCTGACTCCTTACTTCATCTCGTCCGCCAGCCGTTGAATCCGGCCGGGGAGCCCCCCGAAGAGCGCAGCGACCTGAGTCGAGTAGCCCTCGTATTTCGCCGGAACTTTCCACTCGCCTGCCGCCTGCTGAGGCGTCTTGCCAGCCTTCAGCTCGGCCTGCGCCCACGTCAGAAAGTCCTGGTTGAAGTCGGCGAACTGCTTCAGGTCCGCCCAGGTGGTTGTCGTATTGCTGTGGCCGTTGATCACCGTGTCGACGTTGTTGATCGCGTCGTGACCCTTTCTCAGCGTCTCCGGATAATGCAGGACGCTGCCCCCGTTGGCGCTGTCGACGAGCGGCATACCTTTGCCGGCGAACAGGTCGCCGACGTGCGCTGTACGGAGGGCGGGAAACACCACCCAGGCGTCGCCGTCCGTGTGCCCTGGACCGAAGTAGTACAGGTCGATCTGATCAGCGCCCGTGCCGACGGTCATCTTGTCGCCGAACGTTTTCTTCGGCATGCCCCGGTCGTTGTTCTGCTTGAAGATGTCCATCTTCTCCATGTTCGTCTTCGTGTTGTTCTGCACGATGACTTCAACCGAAGCGGGGAACTCCACGTTGCCGCTGACATGATCGCCGTGCGTGTGAGTGTTGATCAACGTCGTGACGGGCTTGTCCGTCAGCCCTTTGATCTTGTCGAGAATGGGTTGACCCCATCCAGGGTTCTTCGCATCCACCACCACGACGCCGTTTGTGGTGACGAACACGGCGGTGTTGCCCCCACCGCCCCTGAGCACCCACAGGTTGTCCTTGATTTGGTCGACTTCCACAACCTTCGGTCCCTCCGGCTGCGGCGGTTGATACGCGCGCGCGGCCGCCGATGCCGCCCCCACGGCAATCACAACTCCAAGGATAGATGCGCGTCGATTCATGTGAGTCCTCCAGGAAAGAACACCCGTTGAACGAACCAGAATGTTCCCGCGACGATGACAACGATCGAGCCGGCAAACGCCAATTGACGTCCGGCAGTCTCGCTGCGGAGCCGAATGGCAGACAACGCCGACGCCACGGCGACGACGACCACGAGCTGGCCGATTTCGACGCCGACGTTGAACGAAAACAGCGACCACCCGAGCGCGCGCGTCGGCAGGTCCATCTCCCGCAGCACGTTCGCGAAGCCGAACCCATGGATGAAGCCGAATGCGAAGGCGATCCACGCGCGCACGTCGCGGCCGCCGCCCGGCGCCGAGACGAGGAGGTTGTCGGCGCCCACGTACACGATACTCAACGCGATCGCCGGCTCGATCACGCGCGCCGGCGGCGTCACGATGTTCAGCGCGGCGAGTGACAACGTGATGCTGTGCGCCACCGTGAACGATGTGACGACGAACGCGAGTTGGCGAATCGTGCCGCCGAGCAGCAGGAGGCCGACGAGGAACAGCAGGTGATCGGGGCCGATCAGAATGTGGTGGATGCCGGCCGGGATGAACTTTCGCATGACCGCGAGGACGCCCTGGCGCGTGCCCGCGAAGTACTCGAACTCGGGGCGGCCGCGATCGAGAATGGCCTGCGTGAGCGCGGTGTTTTCGTAAACGTTCAGGAATGTCTGATGGTTGGGATCGTAGGGGAACAATCGAGCCGTCACCGTGACGGTGCCCGCCGGCGATTCAAGGGCGTACTGCACGCGGAGGCGGACCGATTGGCGTTCCGGCAGCGTTTCGACGCTCGACCAGGTTGACGTCAAGGCTCGCCCGGCGCTGGCGACGGTCAGGCGCGGCGCCAGCAGGGCAATCACCGCGGGCGCGGATGTTCGGATGACGGATGGTTCGAGCAGGCGTTCGGGCGGGTCGACGTTGAGATCGTGCGCGAGATCGAAAATATGCGCGACCAGCGTTCCCTCGATCTTGTCCGGTTCCAACCTCAGGTCGAGATAGCTGAACGGTACAGGGTGGGCGTCGGCTCGCGCTGCAATCACAAGCACGGCGGCGGCGATCAGGCACGCCCGGAGGCATGGGAGCGAATCTCGCGGCACGGCGGGCAAATGGTAACGTACGAATGTGGAAATCGCGCCGGGAGCGGTCCACCTGCCGCGACACCTGTCGATCGAGCGTCAGCTCGGGATCGTGGGTGAGTGCCAACGGCTCATTGACGGCGCAGTGCCCGGGTACGTTCCGATCGTCCGGGGCGGCGGCAAGATGCACGTGCGCATGCTCTGCCTCGGCCGGCACTGGAACGGCCAGATCTACAAGTACGAGCCGACGCGCACTGATTTCGATGATCTGCCAGCGCCGCCACTGCCGCCGCTGTTCAAGGCGTTGGCGGGCGAGCTGGCTGCGGCTGCCGGGATGTCACTCGACGCCGACCTCTGCATTCTCAACTACTACGACGCCGATGGACGCATGGGTCTGCATCAGGACAAGGACGAAAGCGAGCCGTCTCTCGCGGCAGGACTTCCAGTGGTTTCCGTGTCGCTTGGCGATACGGCGCACTTTCTGTTCGGTGGGCTGCGGCGCCGCGACCCGGTCGCATCCTTGAGGTTGGAATCGGGGGACGCGTTCGTCTTCGGTGGTCCCGCGCGGCTTCGCTACCACGGCGTGTCGCGCATCCTGAAGGGCACCGGGCCTCCCGCGCTTGGCCTCGCCGGGCGCTTCAATCTCACGTTGCGGCAGTACTAAGGGACCACCTGACCTACTCGTATCTAAGCGCGAGGACCGGGTTCACGCGAGTGGCGCGGCGCGCCGGCACGTAGCCCGCGGCGAGCGCGGCACAGCCGAGGGCGGCGATGGCTGCGGCGATCGCGATCGGATCGCCTCCGCCGACATCGTACAGCAGGCTGCCGATGTACCGCTTCAGCGCCCAGGCGGCGATCAGGCCGAGCGCGGCTCCGGCTCCGAGGAGGAACAGCACCTCACGCATGACGAGCCACAGGACATTGCCCTCAGCCGCGCCGAGCGCCATGCGCACTCCGATCTCCCTGGTCCGTCGCGCGACCGTGTAGGCCGTCACGCCATACAGGCCGATGACCGCGAGCAGCGTGGCCAGCACGCCGAACGCCGCCGACAACGTCGCGATTATGCGCTCGTTCAACAGCGACTGATCGACCTGAGAGTCGAGCGTTCTGAGGTTGTACATGGGGATGTTCGCGTCGAGCTGCCGCATCGCCTGGCGGATCGATCCGAACGCCGCGTCGGGCTGGCTGGTCGTGCGGACGTACATCACCGCGGCGCCGGCGAAGTCGTTCTCCATGAAGGCAAAGAACACCTGACGCGGGATGTCGTCGCGCACGCCGGTGTACTTCGCGTCCCTGACCACGCCGATGATCTCAATGGGCGTTTTCGTGCCGGGGTTCCCGCCGAAGCCAATGTGTCGCCCGAGTGGACTCCGATCGCGGAAGTAATGTTTCGCAAAGCTCTCGTTGACGATCACGACCTTGTAGGAGGGCAGAGCCGTGGGGTCCAGGTCGGCCTGTTGGTACCGGACGTCGCGGTCGTCGAAATCGCGCCCCTCGACGAGCGGAATGCCCATGGTCTTGAAATAGCCCGGGCTGGTGGCGTTGCAGAACGGGTTCATATTCTCGCCGGGCTTCGCTTCGTATCCTTCGACAGAAACGGTGCTGTCCCACTCGTTGCCCTCGAGCAGCCCCATTTGAGCGAAGGCCATCGAGGTGACACCAGGCATCGCGCTCACCCGTAGCGCCAGCTCCCTCTCGAACTGTTTCGCGCGAACGGGCGCGTACCCGGTCAATGTGGGCGAGACGTTGAACGCGATCAGGTTGTCGGTCTTCAGGCCGAGGTCGAGCACCCTGAGATTCCGCAAGCTTCGAATGAACAGGCCTGCCCCGATCAGGAGCACGATGGACATCGTGACCTGGGCGATCACCAGTGCCTTGCGCAGCGTGACGCCACCTGATCCTCCGGCGACCGCCCCCACTTGATCCTTGAGCGTCGGCGCAAGATCAGGTTTCGTCGCTCGCAACGCCGGCACGAGCCCGAACACGAGGCCGGTCAACAGCGACAGGGCGAAGTTGAAGACAAGCACGCGATAGTCAATCGAACCGGTGATGACGTGCGGTGTCCCCGTTGCTGGGAGGAAGCCAATCAGAAACCGCGTGGTCCACGACGCCAGCGCCAGCCCGAGTGCTCCTCCCAACGCGGCCAGCAACATGCTCTCGGCGAGCAGCTGACTGACGATTTGGCCGCGGCTTGCGCCCAGGGCGAGCCGCACGGCAATTTCCCTCTGCCGAGCCGAGGCGCGGGCGATGAGCAGACTGGCGACGTTCGCGCACGCGATGAGGAGCACGCCGCCCACGATAAAGAACAGCAGTTTCAAAGGACTGGAGAGCTGTTGCCGCAGCGGAGAGCGCCCCTGCGATGCGTCGAGAAGGCCGAGCTGACCCTTCAGGAACTGCTCGCGCGTATACGGCGTCGTGTTGCTGAACGGCGCCATCTGGACTTCTTCTTCGAGGAGACCATGAAAAAAGGGCTGCAGAACTGCGAGCGCCTGGTCTCTGCTCGCTCCGGGCTTGAGGCGGCCGAAGACGTTGACCCAACGGCTGCGCCGGTTGTCCATGTCGTCCCAGTTCGGCGTCATTTGCGCCTTCAGCATGACCGGCACACGCACGTTCGCCACGGCGCCAATATCGAGCCCGTCGAAGCCCCGCTCGGATACTCCGATGACGGTGAAACGGTAGTTGTTGATGGTGATGGACTGTCCGATGATGCTCGGGTCCGCGCCGAAGCGGTTGCGCCAGTAGTCGTAGCTCAGAACCGCGACGAAACCATCTCCCCGAGTCTTGTCATCATCGTCCGCAATGACGCGCCCGAGCGCGGCCTTGACGCCGAGCGTCTGGAAGTACGTGCCGGAGACGAGCTCACCGGGGACGCGCTCGGTCTGACCGTTGACGCCCACATTCATCGGCACTGGCCGGCGCGCGAACAGTCCGGAGAAGATCTTGGGGGTTGGCGCCGGATTCGGAACGACCTGGCTGACGCGCGGGAGGGCGGGGGCGCGGCGCCCCGCTTGGACGTCGCGGGACACGCCGAAGTCGACGAAGTTGTCGCGGAAATCCTCGTACATCGGAAACGAGAGCATATTGCCGCCGGAATTGCTGCCGTAATGATTTCGGGCGCCGTTGAAGAGCACGAGCTCTTCCGGGTGTTTCACCGGCAGCGTCCGGAGCAGGACTTCGTCCACGAGCGTGAAGATCGAGGTGTTGGCGCCGATTCCGAGGGCGATCGAGGCGAGCGCCACGAGGGTGAAGAGCGGCGACCAGGCGAGGCCCCGTACCGCGTACTTGAGATCACGAACAAGAGGCCATGGTCGCACACGGCCTTAGACGGGGCGCGTGCTCGCGGGGTTGACCGGCGTCCGATTGTCCGCCTGTCCAGTTCGTTATACTTCAGGGCGGCCCGTGACGATTCCAGTCGAATACGCAACTCAGCGGAGGATCCGCGAGTACAACAAGCTCTACTATCGATTCAATCACTGGCCGATCTGGATCTTCGTTTTTTTCATCGCGCCGGGACCGCTGACCTTCGATCTCTTCGAGCGCGGCTTCGACGCGCGCATGGCCGCCTGGTTCGGCATTGTCCTCGTAGGGACCGGAATCGCCGGTCTGCGCGGGGCGCTGCCTGGCGTCGAGGCGAAGCCTTACATCATTCGCTTTACGGAAGATCGACCCAATCCGCTCTATCGCCGTCTCTGCTACACGCTGGCGTGGAGCGAGGTCATCACGTTCGGCGTGCTGAACATCACCGGCCTGGTTGTGGCCATCGTCACGGGTCACTGGGCCCTCAAGCAGATTTATCAGCGTGCCTATTTCCCTCTGGCCGGATCGATCTGGATCCTGGGCGCGGCGGGACTGCTGCCGCGCGTGAAAGCGTCGACCAAAGGCGAGGGGCACGAGCGGCGCTACTTCTACGGATCGGTCTGGGCAGTCGCGTGGGCGCAGCCGGTGTTATGGCTGCTCTGGAAGGTGGTCCCCCCGACACGTGCCGGAGATCTGTTGAAGCTATCCGTCTTTCTCGCGATTCTTGGCCTGGTTGGGAACCTTGCCCGGCTCGGTCGTTTGCCACGGACGCGCCCCATCGTCCCGGGCGAAATCGCCGTTTCCGACTGATCTCAGGTGACGAGCGACGGTGATGGGCGGTCGTCGTAGTCCTTCTTCGACACGATCGACGCCATCTCGCCCATGATTCGATCGATTTCGTCCATGGTGTTGTAGAAGTGCGGCGAGATCCGGATCCCGACCTGCGGTCGGTAGTCGATCACGAAGTCGCGCGCTTTGAGCGTTCGCGCGACCGGCAGGGCGTCCGGGACGTCGACCGCGACCGTGCCGGCGAGGCGGTCGGGATCGCGGGGTGCGGCGGACCGAAAGCCGTAGCGATCCACCAGCGCCAACAGCCGTCCCGTCATGGCTTTGGATCGCCGGCGGATGCGCTCGATGCCGACCTCGCTGATGATGTCGAGCCCGGCCAGCGCCGCGTAATAAGCCGGGATCGCCGGCGTCCCGTTCATCATGCGCATGGCATCGTTGCGCCGCGCCTCGTCTTCCGCCTGAAACGCAAAAGGGTGGGCCTGGGCCAGCCAGCCCGTGAATGTCGGGGCCGCTGACGTCAGACGATCGGGCCGCGTATAGAGGAACGCGTTGCCCGGGCCGCCGCACAACCACTTCAAGCAGCCGCCGACGGCGAAGTCGATGCCAAGCGCTGTGACGTCAATGGGAACAATGCCGGCTGATTGATACGTATCAAGGATGACGCTTGCCCCGGCGGCGCGTGCCCGCTCGGCGATCGCGGCCGCGTTTGTGATATGCGAGGTTCGAAACAGCACGTGCGAGAACGCCACGACGACGGTCCGATCGTCTATGGCGTCGAGCATCCGGTCCGTCGAGACCGACAGATCTCCTTCTTCCGGAACGAGGCACAACTCGAAGCCAGACGCCCGTTGCGCGCCAAACAGCTGAATCATCGACGGGAAGTCCATCGCCGAGCACACGATGCGTGTCCGCCGGCCGGAAGGGCGCAGGCACGAGAGTGCCACCATGTGCGCGCCGGTGACGCTCTCGTGCATGCTGACCGTGTTCGAAGGCGCGCCGATGATCCGTCCGATCTTGTTGCCGATCTCGAGCGGCATCTCCCACCAGCGATCCTCCCACCCTCGGACACCGCGGGTTGCCCACACCTCGGCGTACTCCGCGAGGTGCCTGGCAGTGGCGCGCGGCATCGCTCCAAGGGAGTTGTTGATCAGATACACGGCGCGGGACAGAATCGGAAACTCGCTGCGCCACTTGACGAGATCGTCGGCGTCCCGCTCGAGCTCACCCATGTCCCGCGATTTTAATCCCGGTCGCCCCTCGAATCGACCCCGGCGTCCCCCTCGCGAAGGGTGGGAAGGCTGGGACCAGTACGCGCCGTTCTATGACTGGGAGAACGCGCGCACGCTCGGGCGGCGCGACGTGAAGTTCTGGACCCGCCTCGCGCGCCTCGTGCGCGGCCGCGTGCTTGAGCTCGGGTGCGGCACCGGCCGCGTGTCGTGGCCGCTCGTGAAGGCAGGCGTCGACCTCGTCGGCATCGATCGGTCCGAAGCCATGCTCGCGCGCGCGGCCAAGACCACGCCCTCCGTGGTTCGCGTGCGAGGCGATATTCGCGCTCTCCCGTTTGCCGATCGGTCGTTTGCGATGGCCATCGCTCCATACGGCGTGCTGCAGTCCCTCACACGACCTCGCGACCTGGCCGACGCACTGCGGTCGGTCACGCGCGTGGTGGGTCCTGGCGGAATGCTCGGGATCGATCTCGTGCCCGATGTCCCGAACTGGCGCGAGTACAAGAACAAGATACAACTGCGCGGCCGTTCAGGAGCTGCGCATCTGACGCTGGTCGAGTCCGTGCGGCAGGATCGGCGTCGCCGGGTGACGACCTTCGAGCAGTGTTACATCGAGCGTCGTGGCCGGGAAACGCGCGAGCACCGATTCGAGCTCACGTTTCGGACGCTGAGCGTGCCAACGATGACGCGCGAGCTCGCGCGCGCGGGATTCCGCGTGACGGCTGTGCTGGGCGATTATGACGGGCGCTCCCTGGACGCACGATTGAACGAGCGCGCTCCGGGGGGTTGGGGCGCCTGGAGTGATCGGAACGCCTGTCTCATTCTGGCGATAAAGGGGTAGAAAGGGGTAGAATTTCCGCGTATGTCCGGCCATTCCAAGTGGCATTCCATCAAACACAAGAAGGGCGCGGCCGACGCGAAACGCGGCAAGATTTTCACGCGCTTGATCAAGGAATTGACGGTTGCGGCTCGCGCGGGTGGGGGGGATCCCGACATGAACCCGCGGCTCAGAACGATCATCGCCGAGGCGAAATCGAACAACATGCCCGCGGACAACATCAAGCGCGCGATTCGACGGGGCACGGGCGAGGAGCCGGGCGTGTCGTACGAGGAAGCGCAGTACGAAGCGTACGGCCCGGGTGGTGCGGCGCTCATCATCGACGTGCTGACGGACAACAAGAACCGCACCGTCGGAGAGCTCCGGCACCTGCTCGAAAAGCATGGCGGCAATCTCGCTTCGACAAACGCGGTGGCCTGGATGTTCTCGAAGAAGGGCTACATCGTCATCGAGAAAATGAAACCGCCGGCGATCGAGGAAGAGAAGCTGATGAGCGCCGTGCTCGACGCGGGGGCCGACGACCTCCAGGACGACGAGGACAACTGGGAAGTGTTCAGTACGCCCGAAGCCTTCCCCCGCGTGAACGACGCCGTGAAGCAGCTTGGCGTCGAACCGGCGAGGGCAAAGATCTCGATGATCCCGCAGAACTACGTCAAGCTCGAAGGCAAGCCCGCGCAGCAGATGGTCAAGCTCATGGAGGCGCTCGAGGAGC
>Ga0182041_10000488_pt1 | contig 18641 bp, 18 predicted proteins | sample flu12Cox44000178_FD_125967 | JGI IMG/M metagenome (GOLD analysis project Ga0182041, IMG submission 125967) | Lab enrichment of tropical soil microbial communities from Luquillo Experimental Forest, Puerto Rico - flux8day.12C.oxic.44.000.178 | ecosystem: Environmental > Terrestrial > Soil >...
ACAGCCAGATCGCGGCGTGGATCGCCTCGGTATCGCCGCGGCGAATATGTCCCGCGAGCACTCGCTCGCCGGCATTCTTGCCGACATAAGTGGTCAAGAGATTGCCGGCAACGCGATACCAGGAGCGGATTTCGGCGACCCGCGCCAACGGCGCAACTAGCGACTGGATGGCCTCGATCTCGGCATCGGTAAAACCGCGGGGCTGCCGTGTCGCCCATGACGAGAAATGCACCTCGCCGCCGGAAAAATGCAGCGGTGCCACGACATAATCGGTGACGCCTTCGTCGCGCAGATCGTGCAGGACCGGGTAGTCCATCATGCAGTCCGGATCGGCGAGCCGCCGCCGAAAGGCCTCGCCGGTATTGCTCACATGCGCCATCGGACTGTCGAGAAAAGACCGGCGCTCGAGCAATTCGAAGCTGCCATCGGTGACCACCGTGCCGGTCTCCGGATGCCAAACGAACCGGCGTCCGACGATCTCGGGATGCAGTGTGCGCACGAACACAGTGACGCGCCATAGCGGCAATCCGGCTGCGCTCAGCCGCTCGCAGAGTTCAGTTAGTACCTCTTGCGACAGCGGCGCGTTGCGCGCACCGTGGACTAGCCACTGAACGACCGACTGAATCGATAGCGAAGGAGGCTTCACACCTCACCCCATATTCAAAACAAAGCGTACTTCAGCGAGTATTTCTGACATATCCGCTAGGGCCACAAGCGGTATCTACAAGCGAATGAGCTACCTGATAGTATGGGCATCTAAGATGTTCGATCGGAGCAAGTGTTATGGCAAGGATTTACATCGACTGCCGTGAATACCCGAGTGAAATTAATTGCGGTTGATGCCCAAAAAGAGCTAATCGATGCCGCTGTTCAACACGCCGTAGCGTGCATGGCCATAAAGATAGCCCCGAAACTGCGTGAGCAAATTGGTAAATTGATCAAAGCGGAGCTTAGTGAAATTGGGATTGCCAGAGTGACGGGGTCCGCCTTGGGTCAAAAGCAGACATATGCGCTGCAAAACTGGGGGGCCAAATAGCGCCCGATAATCAACTAATGTAGCGTTTTGCAAGAGCCGCAAACAAGACTGTGCATGCAGGGGTAAAATCATGAGCCAGACCATTGTGGGCGGCTGCGCCTGCGGCGCGATCCGATATGAGACCGACGCCACTCCCGTAGCGATGTTTAATTGTCATTGCCGCGACTGTCAGCGGGCAAGCGGCAGCGGCTATGCCGCTATCCTAGTGGTTCCGAAAGCGACGGTCCGTGTCCAGGGCCAACCGCGCTATTACAAGACGGTTGGTAATGCTGGCCAGGCGGTCGAGCGCGGATTTTGTGCGGTCTGTGGAAGCCCGGTGATGTCTAAGTTGGAGCGAAAGCCCGATCTTCTCGTACTGCCAGCCACCAGCCTCGACGATCCGTCGCTATACAAGCCGGCGATGGACGTCTTTACGGATAGTGCTTGGCATTGGGACGCGATGACTGTCGACACGCGGAAGCTACCAAAGGGTATGGCAAGTTAGCGTCAATCCCCGTATCCGCCGGAGTTAGATCACCGCTTTGGGTCAGAAGCAGACATATGCAGTGCAACACGGCATGTCTGCTATGCGCCAAAAGCGGACATGATCTGCGCGTCAGCGGAAGCGACGGACATATCCGCGTCTTCGCTTCAGAACTTGTTCTATTACTTCTGCTATGCGTCGCTGAAATTCAACATCAAGTAGCACTTCAGCGTCGTCAGCGCGCACAGCTCCGGCACGCACGAGCACTGCGAACTGCTCTTTGAGCAAATTCCATTCATGAGTTGTCGAGTCGCCAATCATGGATGTCTCCACCTGAATCAACCCAATCAACCGGAAGGCTGTTCCGATGAAGCAGCAGGCGAACGATAAAGAAGTGATGTGAATCGCTCTTGTAATCCATAAAGGCGGCATCAAGATTTACGCGTTGCGCGACGGAACGTAAGACAGCCCACAGAGGTAATTGGAACTACCATCGGTATATCCGCTTTGGGCCAATAGGGGACATTTCGTGTACTCAATTACTTCGTCGGCGCGGTCTGCCGGCCGCAGCCTTAGGGGTTCGTAAGAGATTTCATAGAAAAGTTGTGTGAGCGGGCTCACAAACGTTTTGTTCGGACAACGCAATTATCCGCATTGAGAGCATTTCCGCGCGAGGCCCACATGCGAAGAATATAAATGCTGCGTTGGTCCTGAGCGGCAGCTTCGTCGGTGTGACTGCATCGCCGAGCACGTCGCCCGCCAAGATGGACGCAAAACCATCCATGATCTTTACGTCGCCTACTAACTGACATGAAGGCCTTTTCCGGTGGAGCTAGTAACCTGCCTTGATCGCCTGGCGAAGCCGCTAAACTGACAGAACCAATCTCAAAGCTATGCGTTGCAATTTTATTGCACCGAGGGGGACACGCTATGTGGATCAATTTTGCCGGCCAATTCCAGAAAGGCCTTACCGCCCTACCACTAAAAACCTACCAGGCCGGCGAGACGGTACTTGCCAACGGCTCGAGAACGAACGAGCTGCTAATTCTCAAAAATGGCAGTGTCGCAGTTGTCAGGCAAGGCATCGAGGTTGCGAGGGTAACGGACCCTGGCGCTATATTCGGCGAAATCTCCGCGCTGCTAGACTGCCCGCATACCGCCGACGTGCGTGCCTTGACAACCTCACAGTTTCACGTCGCGCACCCGGCCGCTTTGCAAGACCCGGCCGCTCTCTTTTATGTCGCGGCAATCCTGGCGCGGCGTCTTGACAGGACCAATCAGACCCTCGTCGAATTAACAAATCAGATTGAGGTGGGCGAGCCGCGCAGCGCGATTGCAAGTACAATTGAGAAGATGAAGGGACTACTGGTTGCAAGCGGTGCCACTCTCGGTCACGTCGGCTATTCATACAATCGGTTCGCATAAGAAGGTGAGCGCTGCCCAGCTAGGAAATTGGAATGTACGCTAAAGGCCAAAAGCGGAATTCGGTCCAACGGCACGGTGCAGAAGGCTATTGCTGAAGCCGGCGTGCGCGGCGTGCGGGTGCACGGGGCCTAGCTGGTTTTAAAGGCATGTCCGCTTTGGCTCAAAGGACCAATAGCGGTTGTCGGACAGTTTCACTCGTTGCCCGCGACCATCAGTGAAGGGACGCAACACCCCAATGAGGGTTTATGGCGGCGGGTTTAGTCCACTCAATTGCTAACGGTTTCCTGGGCTTAGGAGCACGACACGCCGCGGTTCGACAGCCATGTAGACGTCGCGGCCAGCCGCAATCGGCTCCATCGCAGCACACCGGGCGACAAGGCGTTGATCACCCCAATAGAGATGAATCTGACTGAAGTCGCCTTGGAAGACTGTCTTTTCAATCTTCACCGGCCAAACGTTTCGTTCCCCGGCCGGCCGCTCCTGCGAAATCCGCAGATGCACCGTGCGCACCGAAACTGTCATCTCAGGGCCGGCCTTGCGCCCATAAGCCATACCGTAAATGAGCTGTCCGGTCGCCGTTTCCAGCGCCGTGAGTCCGTCGCAGTCTAGATCGGGCCGATGGTGCCCACGGATCAAATTAGCGGAACCAATGAAGTCAGCAACGAACTCGCTATGCGGCAAGCTGTAAATCTCGTCGGGCGTGCCAGTCTGTTCGACCAGCCCGTCGCGCATCACCACGATTCGATCCGACATCGCCAGCGCTTCCTCCAAGTCATGGGTGACATAAAGCGAGGTGATGCCCAGCCGATGCTGGAGGTCGCGAAGCTCAATACGCATGTCGGCGCGCAGCTTGGCATCTAGATTCGACAACGGCTCGTCGAACAGCAGCACCGACGGCTGGAACACGAAAGCACGCGCCAGCGCCACGCGTTGCTGTTGACCGCCAGAGAGCTGCGACGCACGCCGGCCACCAAATTCCCGCATCTGCACCATTTCGAGCGCGCGATCTACTTTGTCCTTGATTTCCGGGCCGCCGACTTTGCGCACCTGTAGCCCGTAGGCGACGTTGTCGAATACTGTCATGTGCGGCCAGATCGCATAGGACTGGAACACCATCGAGAGGCCGCGTTTTTCGGCGCGAACGTTAATCTTTCGTGCGGACGAGAAGACCGGCAGACCGTCGATACGAATCTCACCGGCCGTCGGCTGTTCGAGTCCGGCGACCGCACGCAGCGTCGTGGTCTTGCCGCAACCGGACGGTCCGAGCAGCGTCAATTGTTCACCCGGCATGACGTTGAAGTTCACCCCGCGCACCGCCGGCACGCTACCGTAATAGAGCTCGAGGCCCTCGACCTCGATATGTGGGCGCGGTGTCGAGAGTGATGGGGGCGATCCCTGCGGTGATGCTGGCATGCTTGTCCCTAAGTCGCTAGTCGACGGATAGTGCGCCAACTCGACGCGTGACAACAACAAGGACGATAATGGCAAGCGCCACCACCAGCGTCTGGATCAGTGCCAAAGCAGCAGTCAGTTCGGAACTGGTGCCGAACCAGGATTCGACGATCGAGGGTGTAATTACCTTGGAATGCGGGCCCATCAGCAATATAGAGGCGCCGAGCTCACGCACGCTGGCGATGAACAACAACAACCAGGCGGCGACCAGACCGGGCCTAAGCAGCGGGATCGTCACCGTACGCGCGCGGAACGCCCATGACGCGCCGCACATCTGCGCACATTCCTCTAGGCTTTTGTCGATCTGCAGTATGACGCCGGCGATGGTGCGCACACCGAGCGGCAGGAATACCGTGAGATAGGCGATTAATAACAACCACAGCGTGGCATAGATAGGGATGGGGAAAACCACCCAAGCCCACATCAGCCCAAACGCGAACACCAGGCGCGGCACTGCTTGTGGAAACATGACGATATATTCAATCAAGCCGCTGCCAGGTAGCCGTGAGCGGTAAATCAGCCACGCCAAAAGCCCCATCAAGACGATGCCGATCGTGGCGGTACCAAACGCAAGCAGCAGACTGTTGCTGAGCGCGGAGCGTACGGCATTCATCGCCATGGCCGTGCGGAAGTTGTCGAGGGTAAAGTTTTCGGCGGTGGGAAAAACCACTGCGATTTTCTGTAGCGAAGCAAAAAACAGGGTGCCCAGTGGTAGGATCACGGCAACAAATAAATAGAGTAAGCAAATGCTGAGCAGGACATAACGCAGTCGCCCGACGTCTAGCAGCCGAGGCCGAAACGCCTTCCCGGTGATCGTCACATAGCTTCCAGATATCACGACGCGCCGATACGCGTAGAGCATGGCCCACATCACCGCGAACAGCGACGCGCCCATGGCCGCCGCGACTTGTATCTTAGGCGGGTATTGTTGGATCATTTGGTAGATTGCTGTGGTGATGACGTAATAGCGTGTGGGCAGGCCAAGCACGAGCGCGACGGCAAACGAGCCGAGCATCTCTGCAAAGACAAAGATGGCGGCGCCGAGAATGCCCGGTGTCACCAGCGGCAAGGTTATCTGCATGATCGTGCGAATTCGGCTCGCTCCGATGACCTGCGAAGCCTCTTCGAGCGAGGGGTCCATCGATTTCATCAGCGCCGCGATCATGACGAAGGCGACCGAGCCCTCGAACAACGCCATGACCCAAGCGATGCCGTACGGTGTATTGATGTCAATGAGGTGGCCCTCTCCGCCAAACGCCCGCCAGATTCCGTTGATGAAGCCGCTTTCAGGCTGACCGAGCAGACTCCAGGCTAGTGCGCCCAGGAGCGGCGTCAGGTAATACGGCACGGCCATGAGTTGCTCGAATAAGCGCCGCCCGGGCACGTTGGTGCGCGTGAGGATCCACGCCATCAACGAGCCGAACATCAGGGCCATCACGGTTGCGGCAAGCGACACCATGAGCGTGTTGAGCATGATCTGCGGGTATTGCAGCAGGCTGCTAAAATTATCGAGGCCGTAGGCGGTCGGCGGCCGAATTTGCGGGTCACCGACATCAAAGGCGGCCTGCAATAGAAAATAAACCGGATAGAGGACCAACACAGCGGCAATCGCCGCGACTCCATATCCGGCCACTTTCTGCGCAGAGAACCAGGATCCCATCGATCCCACAAACGGCCCCCGTCACAGGCCGAGCATACTGTTCCATTCCTTCAAGAACGTCGCGCTCTGCGACGCGTATTCATCCCAGTCGGAAGGATAGAGCAACTTGAAATCGCTAAGTTTCACTCCGGTCGGCATGGCTGGCGCGTCCGTGCGCACCGAACCGTAGTAGAGATTCGGATTGGACTGGTACCAGGCTTGGCCACGCTTCGACATCGCCCAGTCGACGAACAGTTTAGACGCTTCAGGATGCGGCGCCCTGCTGACCGCGCCGACAACGAGCGGTGTGCTCACCAAACCATCAGGCGGTGCGACGAATTCCACCTTGGCGCCCTTGCTCTTGAAAAGGAAGTAGGCAGGATATTCGCCGATCGCGGTGATCATGTCGTCGCCCTTGGACAGGCGATCGAACAATTGCACACGCGAATCAAACGCACGCGGCTGGAGCTTGGCGAATTCCTTCCAGTAACCGTCACCGTAAATCTTCCGTAGCGTATACCACTGTACGAACTGCAGACCGGATGCGGAGATCTTGCAGCTGATCTTGCCCTTCCAGCGCGGATCGAGAATGTCCTTCCAACCCTTTGGCGCATCGGAGACGGCGACCTTCTCGCTGTTGTAGGCAATGCCGGCCGGATCGACGCCGGTCCAGAAGAAATAGCCATTCGGCTCGCTGAGATGATCCTTCTTGTAGGCGGATGATTCTGGCGACACGTAGTGCTCGTAACCACCTTTTCTTCGGAAATCGAAAGCCGGAGCAATGTCGGACAACTGGATGACATCGACATCGAAACGTCCGGCCGCGCGCTCCGACAAGATCTTGTTATAGAGCGCGCCGGTCTGCGCGCGGACGTAGCTGGTCTTGATCTTCGGGAAGTCCTTGTTGAAGCCTTCCATGATGCCGGCGGTGCCAGCCTCATTTTCATGGCAGTAGAACACCAACTGCCCTTCCTGTTCGGCCTTCGCTACGTCGGCATTAGTAGTGAAGTCGAGCACGTTGGTCGGCGACTTCGACACGCCCTGCGCCAACAGATTGGGCGCCGCAATCCCGAGAAATGGCAGTGCAATTGCACCCGTACCGGCTTTCAGCATTCGGCGCCGCGTCAAATTACCGTGCCTGAGTTCGGCCATAGTTGCTCTCCCTGTGTCTTGTTATTATCGCTTATCGCATAACTCATTTGACGTACGGCTCGATAAGTTCGATCCGATTGCCGAATGGATCGTCGACATGACGCCGATCGCAACCCTCGATTGGCTCGTCTGCCGTGACCTTGTAACCGGCCTGCTGTGCTTTCGTCACCATGCCGGCAAGGTCATCGACAATGAAAGCCGGGTGGGCCTTGCGCGCCGGCGTGAAATTTTTTTCGACTCCCAAATGGACCTGCAAGGTTTCGCTTTCGAACCAGCAACCCCCACGCGCAGCAAGCTGCGGCGGCTTCACTTTTTCCGCGAGCCCGAGGATGCCCTGGTAGAACGCCCTCGCCTCGTCTTCCCGCCCGGGCGGCATCGCAATCAAAATGTGGTCTATGCGGCGAACTGGCATTCATACCTCGTCTTGAACAACGGATTTTCGTCGCGGTGGAAGTTTAGAAGGCGAGCACAAGAACGCCAAGAGTTGCCATTTGTAAGCGGACATTACCTCGCTGGCACGCGCGAGACCGTCAGGGCGCTCAGCCTCACCGTGTCGCAGCCTTCGCTCGCTCTTGCCGTCCCCGCGACGTTTTGGACAAGGGGATCGTAGCGGTTCACATGAAGGTCGTTAAGGCATGCCTGATGTCTGCTTTGGGTCGAAAGCAGACATTTGCAGTGCAATAGGCCATGTCCGTTTAGCCCCAAAAGCGGACATCACACGGTCGTATCGCGGTCAAATCGATCCTTCGCGATTGCGGCCAGAACGCACAGCACAGCACCAAACCCGATGGCCGCGCCTTCGGCGCTAAGTAGTTTGTCGTGATAAAGGCATCCGCCGAGAAGAAAAACTGTGCCGACGAGAAATACGATCGCAAGTAAAAAATCCCGCATCTGTGAGCCCTCGGTGGCTGGCTTTCCGCGCGACTGTGGTCTTAAAACGTTTTCGGTCCCCCAGGGAGTGTCAAAACATTTTAGGCCATCGCGAGCCCATGTCCGCTTTAGCCCCAAGAGCGGACATGTGCGGTACAAATGGGAATGTCCGCTTTGGGCCAATAGCGGACATAAATGGGATAAGGCGACTTCGCGGACTAATACGGTTGCACTTTGCGTTGTCGCTGTGCTTTCGCCGCTTCCACCCACCACAGGAGATCGTTTGCAAAGCGTGGGAATGCCCGCTCGAGTGTGGCACCACTCTCGCCAACGGGTTCGCCCTCGGCCGATAAGGTCTGTCCGATCGGACCAACGGCGATCGTGCTCGAGACGACCACCATCCCCATCTCGGAGAGTATACCGTGCCAGGCGGTTGCCGCGCGCACACCAGACAAACGTCCCCCCGAATAGCTCGCGATCGCGGCGGGACGCCAAAACCACTCTTCGAGGAAATGATCGGTGAGATTCTTCAATCCGGGCTGGACGCCCCAATTATACTCGCCGGTGACGAACACGAACCCGTCGGCGTCACGGATCTTGCGAGCGAGCCACTCGAGGGGCTCCGGCGCTTCGCCACTCGGATATTCCTTGTACATCCTGTCGAGCATCGGGAGGTTGATCGCCTTGGCGTCGATCAACTCGACGTCTTCGCCCAGGCGCCGCAGCCGCTCGACCACAAACTGGGCGAGCCGGATACCCATCCGATCGGAACGATAGGAGCCATAGAAGACCAGAATGCGGTTGCTCACATCGCACCTCCGTTGGCGTCAGCCTCTTGAAATTTATGACAGCGGCGCGTTCATTCATGGGCTGCGCCTTTCTGTTGCGCTGGCTCTAAGACTGTCGACATAGGGGCGGTCGGACGGGAGGCCACGACCGCTTTGTCGGCGGCAACATCGAACGTCCGCACCGCGACATCTGGAGGCGCTGGCAATAGCCAGGGAGCGCTCGCAAGGGCCATGCGGGCGTCGTTCAGCCCCTGCTTCCAGCGGCGTTCCATCGTTGTCCGCGAGAACTCGTAATCCTTGGTTTGCCCTTGAGCCAACTCCGGCCGGTAGATCAGTTCGACGATATCCATCGTTGTCCGGCAGGCCGCGCGTCGCAGAAATGCGACCTCGGGCTCATTCTTTAACGCGTCGGGAAGCTTCGCAAGCAGCGTGCTGATGTTACGGCGCAGGTTATGAGCGTATCGAAACATCTCCACCCCCATGCGGCTGCGGCTGGAGTAGCGAATATCCTTGTCTCGCTCTGAAACGGCGTCGAGGTTCTCGGGAATATCGCCTCGCGCAGGGAACAGATCGACCTGGAAGGCGAGAGTGCTGTGCCGCGGAACGCTCTCCATTATGTAGCGCAGCGGCGTGTTTGAGACGAGGCCGCCATCCCAATAGCACTCGCCGTCGATCTTGATCGCGGGGAAGCCAGGCGGGAGCGCGCCGCTCGCCATCACGTGCTCCGGACGAATGATCTGGCGGACATTGTCGAAGCACACAAAGTTGCCGGTGCGCACGTTGACGGCGCCGACGCTGAACCGGGTTTTGCGGGCGTTGATACGATCAAAGTCGACGAGCCGTTCCAGCGTCGCCTTCAGATAGAAGGTATCGTAATAGCTGGTCAGGGCGGCTCCCGTTGTCCAGACGTTGGGATGGAAAAAGCCCGGCTGACCGAACATGAGGGCCGAGATCGCTGCCGTTTGCCGCATCGCGCCGCGCCAGATGTCGAACGGGAGATCGGGCCAGTTCTTTGATGGCGATGAGACCTGCTCCCAGAATTGCCGAAGTCTTGCCACGCGGTCTTCGGGCGCGTTTCCGGCGATGATTGCGCAGTTGATTGCGCCGATCGAGATACCAGCGACCCAGTCGGGTTGATAGTCGTATTCGGCCAATGCTTCATAGACCCCGGCCTGATACGAGCCGAGCGCACCACCTCCCTGGAGCGCAAGCGCGATCTGCTTGTCAATCTTGCCCCTCGATTTCGGGCTAGACGATTTTTGCGTCATGGTTCGGATCTCCGCTCGACGAGCGCCGCTGTTTGCAAGCGCTGCCGTCGACTCCAAGAGGGCAAGCGCTGACGCGCGAACCTGCGGTAGAAAAGCCCATGTCCGCTTTGGGTCAATAGCGGACATTTCGCGGTCTTATTCGATCACCTCGTCGGCAAGCGAAAGGACGCGCTCGGGAACCGTTAGTCCAAGCGCTTTGGCGACCTTAAGGTTGAGCACAAAATCAAATTTGGTGGACTGCATGACCGGCAGGTCGGCTGGCTTTTCACCCTTGAGAATTCGGGCGGCGTAGATACCAGCTTGGCGATAGGCATCGGTTATGCTCGCCCCATAGCTCATCAGTCCACCCGCGGCAACGAACTCACGTAGAGAATACATCGCGGGAATGGCGTTTCGAGCTGCCAACCCGGTCAGCTGTTCACGATGCGAGTTTGTAAAGGGACCGGTACCGACATAAAGCGCGCCGACACCACGCGTGGCCATCGTTGCGAAGGCGCTTTCGATGTCCGCTGCGTTGTTGACATCGAACACGATCAATTGCTGCCCGGTCGCTCGTGCGACCGCCTGCACCTGTCGCTGTTCCAGCACCGCTTCGTCAGCGTCCAGTTGAACCAACATGGCAATGGTCTTCGCATTGGGTGTGAGCTGGCCCAAAATCTCGAACCGCTTCGTCCCCAGTGCGCCGGAGACAAAGCTCACGCCAGTCACGTTGCCACCCGGCCGGTTCAGACTGGCGACAAGACCGTCCTTGACCGGATCGCTTCCAGTCACGAACACAATTGGTATCGACGTGCTCGCGTTCTTGGCCGCAAGCGCCCCAAGCACGTTGGTGACGATGACATTCACAGGGTGGCGAACAAGTTCATCCAACAGCCCTGGAAGCCGATCAATCTGATTGTCGGCAAAACGAAATTCGACCGCGACATTATGGCCTTCATCAAAGCCTGATTCCTTCAGACCCTGACGGAATGCAGCCACCAATGACGTTGAGGCATTGAGCGGCGTGCTCCGTAGAAATCCGATCACCGGAATGGCTGACTGTTGCGCACGTACGGCAATTGGCCGCGCCGTGACTGCACTGCCCAGAAGTGTGATGAATTCCCGCCGCCTCACTGCTGCCTCCGAGGCTTGGACCACCGATCGTAGCAACTTTTACGCGGACTTCGGAAGGGGGCGAAGTCGCTTTGGGTCAGAAGCAGACATGCGCAGCGCACAAGCTGATGTCCGCTAAAGGCCACAAGCGGACATTCGAGCTGTGCAAGTTTCATAGTCCTTCTAAAGGCCAAGGTCGCTCAGTGGGGGTGATCATCAGGCCGGCAACCGAGCGGCCAGCGAGAATCAACGCCGCGCTTGCGGCCGCACTGTCACCGCGCGACAATTTTTGCAACGTGTGGCCGCGATGCTGAACATGCGCGGACGCTTTTCTGATGACGACGTTTCCTCGCACTAGCCGGACTGATTCAAACACACCGACGCGGCCTAATGCGGCAAACGGACACGCAAGAACTTAAAGTTGTGAATCGTATTCCGGGACAGTCGCGCCGGACAACAGTCAAAACTGATAAGAACATGCGCCGGGCCTGAAACTTTCAAAGAAGAAACAGGCGCAAAGATGGGGGACGCAAATCTACGCGCGGTGTTTATTGCACTGGCTATTCTCATAGCAATTTTCTTTTTGGTCTATGAAATCCTAACCAGAATTTAGCCAAGGAATCAGGTTATCCTTGCATCTGCATCCGCTACAGGATGTAGATTTATGTTATGGATGCTCAGACCCACCGATGGTTCATTGCAATGTGCTTCGGCATTGCATTGTTCGTGGTCGGCATGGCCCTTCATTACTTGCCGTAAGTCGCCCGCACTATGTCAAAGTATAGAGAGGCAACGCTTTCCCATTCGGGCACACGGACTTAGGGCGGCGACCAAACAGTTAAGGTTCGGCGGTGCCCGCGAAGAACTTGGACAATCCGGAATTTTGGCGGTTCCGCGCTGAGGAAGTGCGGGCCATCACCGAGGACATGAAGACTGGCGAACCCAAGGCAATCATGCTGCGGATTGCCGAAGACTACGAACGTATTGCCAAGCTTGTTGAACAACACGTTTCTGCTTGAGGCAACAGCGGCCCGTAACGACCACCATCCGTTGCGGGCCGTTTTGACGCTATAATCTATTCATGTGGGGACGGGTAATCGTTGGCGCGGTTGTTGCCGTGCTGGTAGCCACTTGGCTGGCAGCTATTTGGCTTTTGTTTGCGCAGCCTGAGCGGTCAATTTTTAAGGGGTGGCGTTATAAATTTTACCACTCGCAGTCATATGCGGCGCAATACCCGTCTATTTGATTTTCCATCGCGACTTGAAATCTGCCAGCACCTGTTCGCGGCTTGCTGCGTAACCAAGATCCGACAGCGTTGGTACGCGTTCACTTGCGGTGATAATCCAGAACCACGGCCGATCAGACTGCGGATATAGCTTGATCTGCCCGATGATCCGCTCGCCATCGTAAACGTTGTAGTCGCCTTCCGACAATGTCGAGGCGTGGACGAGGGCGAGGGTGGTTTCGGTCATCGTAAGCGACCGTATAAACACAAGCCCCGTGCCGAAACTGATAAGAAAATATTGCCTTTCGTGTTTGTGATCTCCGGCCATTTTTTGGCTTCGATAAGCCACGCCCTGACTACGGAAAAATTTCATTCGTTGCGACGTCGGCGCCGCCCGCGTTTCCAACGCGCTACGACCCGGCGGTGGATCGCCAAGCCAACGTTCGGCTTCGCTGCGGTTGTCGGCCGCTTCGCGCGCGTCACGTTCCCAAACTCGTTCGCGGTAGTCGTCGGCCTAAACGCGCCAGTACTCACCTTTGACATACGCGCTTGTGGCTGTGCGCTTGGGCATCGCGTTTCCCCGGAGTTGCCGGCGGGGACTTATCACCAAAATTCTTCACATTCGCCGATTCAAAATGCCTGATTTTATTGGCGCTCCCTAGGGGACTCGAACCCCTGTTTTCGCCGTGAGAGCGACGCAAAAGCGTCCTCAGACGTCCACGCGTGTTTCAGAAGTGCTTGAAAAGCCTGATAGAACGCCCTTAGCTGGTTGTGCTCGTTTTTGCGTACGCCATCAGATCGGACCAGCCGACTATCCAGCGTCGCAGCAACGTGATGTCGTCACGGCCGAGCTCGGCCGTTACTCGACTGTCCACGAACTTCAATCCATCCGGCATCATGCTTCCCTTTTCGCGCAAGCGGCGATCGCAAACAGCCACGTCCGATTTTACCCTCGAAAGCGGACATGTGCTGTGCAACTTGGGATGGCCGCTTAATGCCAATAGCAGTTGGCACCGAAATGCGACGGCCGGGTCATGTCTGCGGCGCCACCACCTCCGAGGGCTTGCCAGCCCACGCCTGCCAGCCGATCGTCAGACCCGGACCGCCGCTAACGCTCATATCCGGAAAGAATTCACGCTCGGCCCGTCGAATCGCCTTGTAGCGGCGGAACGCGTCGCGCTGGCTCTCGAGCCCGAGCCATGTCTTGAGAGTCGTCCCGCGGAAGTTGTGGCGTAGCATGCGGAGACCGTTCCTCGCGACGTAGCCGGGATCGTGCGCCAGCGCCGCCGGCAGATGGCGCACCTTCATCCACCGCTCCGCCTTCCACCGCATGAACTCGATGTCGTCTGCCGATAGATGCTCGGTCCGCACGACAGCGGTCGTGCCGTCGTATTCGTCCACTTCGTCGTTCACGATGAGCGATTTCTCGCGGAAGTCCTTCGTCATCGGCGTGCCCGGGTATGGCGTCGGATGCTGGATGTAGGGCCAGTCCACGTACTTGCGCGCAAAGTCCAGGTTCGCCTGGATCGACGCCTCGGTATCGCCGGGATTGCCCACGATGAGACCGCCGACCACCAACAAGCCGTACCGGTGCAGCAATTCGACCGCGCGGTAGGTTGCGCTGCCAGTCGTGCGGCCGCCTTCGCGGCGGGCGTTCTTGGCCTTGGCCTTGAGAAACGCCAAGTCCTGATCGAGGACATTCTCGATGCCGAGGAACACGTAGCGGAAGCCCGCCCGGCGCATCGCCGCTCCCAGTTCGTCGCCGGCCGAGGCGATGGCCGACGTCATCGCCTGGACGATGTAGTCGACGTCGTTGAGGGTCGCGGCGGTGATGGCTTCACAAAGCGCCCTGAACCGGGCGATGTTCAGTGTGATGTTGTCGTCCACCAGGAAGATCGCACGCGCGCCGCGATCGCGCGCGTCGCGGATGTCCGCGACGACGCGTTCGATCGGCCAAGTGTGGAAGTTGCGGCCGCGCATCTCGATGATCGAGCAGAAGCTACAATCGTACGTGCAGCCACGAGACGTCTCGACGATGTCAATAGGCCGTCCGAGCAGCGTGTACCCGTCAAGCACGCGGGCCGCCCGCTTCGGCGGAAGGACCTCGCCCGCCAAATGACTCTCGGGCCGGCGTGGATTGCGCACGAACCGGTCGCCGCGTCGCCAGTACAAACCCGCGACGCCGCCGAAGTCGCCGCCATGCTCGATCGTCCGCAGCAGCTTGCAGAAGGTGATGTCGCCTTCGCCACGCACGATGAAATCGACCCCGAGCGCCGGATCCTCGTACGTCTCGGGCGCGAGGCTCGGGTCGTACCCACCGACGACGATCCACGCCTCGGGGCGGAGCGCTCGAACGAACGCGATGACCTTGTATGCCGTCTTCCTCTGAAACGTCATCACGGAGAGGCCGACAATGTCGGGCGCTCTCGTGGTCACAAGCTCGCGGACTGTCTGCGGCACAGCGTGCTGGACAAGCACGAGGTCCGCGATCGCAACGTCGTGGTGGGCGTCCACGTTGCCGGCGAGCGACGCCAGCGCCCCGTTCGGAAACCGCATCGCAAAGGACGGCGTGTGCTCGAACGAGTCGGGCATCGAAAAGAGCAGGACGTTCATGAGCGGCCTCCAAACCAGCTGCGGAGGACCCTCGCTATTGTACGCCCGTGCCCGCGAGTGCGATAGCGATGTGAGTACGGTTTTGATCTGCGAGAAACGAGCTGGACAGAGGTCCACCGCCGTTCATTGAAACCAGCGGACATTTCGCATCGCCCGCGCGACGTCCGCTTTCCCCCCAAAAGCGGACATGTGCGGTGCAACTAGGGATGTCCGCTTTGGGCCAAAAGCAGACATCGACGCTAATCGATTAACCCAGGGTCAAAGCAGAGATGCCGTACACACTCACCGTTTTGCCAACATCGCGTCGACTGAATAGCGTCCCGCTCCAGTCACAAAGACATACAGCGTACCACCCATGATCGCGATGTTTTTCAGCCAGTTGTTATACTGACCGGCCTGTTGCGCCGCTGGATATGTCCAGTAGCGGTGCGCAATCGCAGTCGCTACCAGCACCCACACAAATGTTGCAAGCGCCGCATACCGGGTTGCGATACCGAGGATCAAAGCAGCGCCAAGAACGATTTCGGCAATGGCTGCGAACCAAGCCCAAAATTCTGGTGGTGACATGCCGAGGCTCGTGAAGTAGGCGGTGGTCCCGGCAATGCCCGTAAGCTTGCCGTAGCCTGAGGCCAGCAAAAGCCAACCTAGAAATACGCGGCCCACCAGGAGCAGAAAATCGGTCCAAGTCGCAGCAATCTTGTCCGTGTGCGAAAGGCTCGGATGCGAAGTACTTGTCGAGCTTGCCATGTGCTTCCCCCGTTGTTGTCCCGCCATGCATTAAATCATGGGGAACCAACACCGATCCACCTACGATGCCGTGAACGAAAAATGACATCGTTCAGAAATGCTGACCGAGATGTCCGCTTTGGGTCAATGGCGGACATCCCGTCGTTCATTCGATTACTTCGTCGGCACGGGCGACTAGCTGTTGAGGAACAGTTAGCTTCATGGCCCTCGCAGTCTTGATGTTGACTACCAGCTCGAATTTAGTCGGCTGGATAACGGGAAGGTCCGATGGTTTCTCGCCCTTCAGGATGCGACCGACATACTTGCCCGCTTGGCGATACGCATCGGTGAAGCTTGTTGAGTAGCTCATCAAGCCGCCGGCAGTGACATATTCGCGAAGATCATAGATCGTCGGAACAGCGTGGCGCGCCGACAGTGCGATCAACGATTGGGCTTTGCTGGTAAACAATGGGCTCCCAACGACCACAAGTGCACCAGCGCCAGCCTGAACCACGCTTTTGAAGGCAATGTCAAATTCTTGTTCATTGGCGGCCTTCACGGACATTATTTTTTGCCCAATATTGCGGCCTGCTTCTTCTACTGCTCGCAACTCATCGACCGCTTCTGGAAAATTTGGATCGAACAGTACAGCGATGACCCTGGCTGCAGGGACTAGCTCACGCAGTATGCCTAGACGTTTCGAGCCGAGGTTGTTTGCGAGGAACGTCACGCCTGTTAGGTTGCCACCGGGCCGATTAAGGCTAGCGACAAGTCCAAGCGCCACCGGATCGCCACCGATCACGAACACGAATGGCAAGGCTAAAGCAGCTTTGCGGACCGCATCCACCGCCGGTCCGTTGCCCACGATCACCACCGCTTGGTGAGCAACTAGGTCGGTCACTAAGGCAGGCAACTGATCGATCTGATTGTTCGCCCATCGCTGCTCGATTGCCACGTTTTTTCCTTCAACGTAACCGATTTCGCCTAGACCTTGCCGGAACGCATCCACGAGATGCACGAAAGGCGCGGCGGGCGTGCTTCTTAGAAATCCAACGACGGGCATCGTTTGCTGCGCGCGTGCCGCAAGCGGCCACGCCGCCACGGTAGTGCCGATAAGGGTAATGAAATCGCGCCGCCTCATTGCTGCCCCCGAGGCCGAGACGACGCTATCTTAGCGGTTGAAAAACCATTGCCGCAATGCACAGCTCATGTCCGCTTTGGGTCAAAAGCGGACTCATGCAGTGCAACGAGGCATGTCCGCTTTACACCCGAAAGCGGACATGTGCAGTGCACTAACCCATGTCCGCTATGGGCCAAAAGCGGACATATGCAGTGCAAAAGGACATGTTCGCTTCACCGCTGAAAGCGGACGTCGCATTCCGTGCACTGACTACAGATTTTAGCCGGGTCGGCAGGCCACTTCTTCGCCACCCAGATTGGTTCGCTGCAATTGGCGCATCGCTGCTCTTGCGACGGCATTCTTGGCGTCGGTATGTCGGCGACCCGATAACAGACAACACACAATCGGCCGTCGACTACGTAGTACAAAGCATCGCCCTCGACGAATTTGATGCTCGAAGATGGTGCATCCTGTAGTAGCTACAGAAACAAGGTCATCCGCCTGCGCTAACCATTTCAGGGCTATTTGTCTTCTCGTGTTGGTGAAGCGGCAAAATAATTTGAAATTCCATTCCATGAGGGTTGTTTGCGGTCGCCGTTAACCGCCCCCCATGCGCTTCGACAATTGTTTTACAAATTGAAAGTCCCATTCCCATGCCGCTCGATTTCGTGGTGAAAAATGGCTGAAACATTTTTTGCACCACCTCCGGATCGACCGGGGGACCAGAATCCAAAACCCTTAGCGAAACCGTTCCAGCAGAGTGATCCACTTTGGTCTGCAGCTGCAAGACTCGTCCTCCCGGCTCAGCGTGGCTCATGGCTTCCACAGCATTCATGACCAAGTTCAAAATGACTTGCTGCAACTGGACCGGATCAGCCATGACGAGCAGCGGCACATCCTCCGCCAAATCCCTATGGAGCAATATATTATTTGAATTTATTGATCTTGCCGTGAGCGCAAGAACCTGCCGAACGAGTTGGTTAAGATCAACTTGCCTGCGGGCTGTCGACTGGCGGGTGAACATAGCCCGGACGCTTTTGATGACGTCATCCGCATGATGGCTCTCTTTGATGACAGCCTCTAGTGCTTTGCGAGTCTCGTCGAGATCGGGAACCTTTCGTTGAAGCCACCTGAGACCCGCCTGTCCGGAAACAGAAATTGCAGCCAATGGCTGCCGGATTTCGTGAGCAATCGAGGCCGACAATTCGCCCGCAGTGGCGAGATTCATTCGGGCGAGTTCATTCACTCGCTGCATTGAATCCGCTTCGGCCTTTTGTCGTCGTCGATGTTCGGAGATGAGCCAAGCAATCAGCGCACTCTGCAGCAGGAGTGCCGCTATCACTGCCAAGATTGGGATTCGATATTCCTCCCACAGTGTCGGCTCGCGGAACTGTACGCTGCTACCCGGCGGCAGCACAGATTCACTGATGTGCCAACGTTGAAGTTGCCGCCAATCGTAAACGGGTTTGGCCAATCCCACCGGAGGCATCTTGATATTACCAGGGGTTTCTCCATTGAGAATTCGTACCGCGGCTTCTGCGCAACTCTCGCCTATCTCACGGCTAGAAAACATCGGGCCGCCGACGATGCCTTGCCCAAAATGGCTGTCGACATGCGTAAAGATAGGCGCCCGTCCCAATTCGATGAACCGAAAGAGCATTGCATCTCCCTCTTGAGGGGCTCCGCGGGCATCCACACGAATTGTCGGGTAATAGAGCACGGACCGAGGAGGCAGTTCGGAAACGAGCTTCACCATCTCATCGGCCGATAGG
>Ga0182041_10000489_pt1 | contig 18629 bp, 16 predicted proteins | sample flu12Cox44000178_FD_125967 | JGI IMG/M metagenome (GOLD analysis project Ga0182041, IMG submission 125967) | Lab enrichment of tropical soil microbial communities from Luquillo Experimental Forest, Puerto Rico - flux8day.12C.oxic.44.000.178 | ecosystem: Environmental > Terrestrial > Soil >...
AACGAAGCTGGGCGTCTCGGTTCTGCTCGACAACGAACACGAAATCATGGTCGGCGACGAAGCTGCTAACGCTCGAGTGGAACGGGAAGGCGCGAATCCGCATCCGGTCGAGCAAATGGCTGCGTGCTTCGATCATGCCAATCGCCTCGTCCATCGCCGGCGAAGTCGAGCCGTAATAGATGACGCCGTATTTGGTCGGCTTGCCGGCATTGGCGAGGAGCGGCCGAGGTACCAGGTCCTTGGCAGTTTCGAGCTTGCGGATCAGTCGCTGCATATTGTCAACGTAGGGGGCGCCTTCCTCGGTGTAGCGCGCGTAGCGGTCGCGCGAAGTGCCGCGGGTGAAGAACGACCCCTTAGTCGGATGTGTGCCCGGATAGGTGCGGTAGGGGATACCGTCGCCGTCGACGTCGAGGTAGCGGCCGAATTCCTTGCCGGCCTCGAGTTCTTCTGCGGTCATTACCTTGCCGCGGTCGTATTTGCGCTTGTCGTCCCAGGTGAGCGGGCGGCAGAGGTGGTGGTTCATGCCGATGTCGAGGTCGAGCATGACGAAGATCGGCGTCTGCAGCCGGTCGGCGAGGTCGAAGGCTTGCGCGCCCATGTCGAAGGCTTCGGCCGGATCCTCGGGGAACAAGAGTACGTGCTTGGTGTCGCCGTGCGACGCATAGACGCAGGAGATGATGTCGCACTGCTGCGTGCGCGTCGGCATACCGGTCGAGGGGCCGGCACGTTGCACGTCGAACACCACCGTGGGGATTTCGGCGAAATAGGCAAGCCCAATGAACTCCTGCATTAGCGAAATGCCGGGGCCAGAAGTGGCCGTGAACGCGCGCGCGCCATTCCAGCCGGCGCCGATCGCGATGCCGATGGAGGCGAGCTCGTCCTCGGCCTGGATGATGGCATACCGAGCCTGCTTGGTTTGCGGATCAACGCGGAACCTGGCGCAGTGGCGGGTGAAGGCGTCGGCGAGCGACGATGACGGCGTGATGGGATACCAGGCGCAGACCGTTGCGCCGCCATAGAGGGCACCAAGAGCGGCCGCGGAGTTACCCTCGATGAAAATGCGGTTGCCGACCTTGTCGCACTTCTTCAGGCGCAAACCGATCGCATTGAGGTTGAGCGTCGCGTAATCGCGGCCGATATGCAGCGCCTTGATGTTGGGCTCGATCAGCTTTTCCTTGCCCTTGTATTGTTCGCCGATAAGCTGCTCGACTACTTTCGCGTTCATGTCGAGCAGGACGGTAAGCACGCCGATATAAATGATGTTCTTGAACAGCTGGCGCTGACGCGGGTCGGTGTATTCGCGGTTGCAAATCGCGGTCAGCGGCACGCCGATCACGGTGATGTCCGGGCGGAACTTCGAGGCGGGGAGCTGCTTGGTCGAATCGTAGAGCAAATAGCCGCCCGGCTCGATGCCGGCGATGTCCTTGTCGAAGGTCTGAGGGTTCATCGCGATCATCAGGTCGGTGCCGCCGCGCGCGCCCAGGTGGCCCGCTTCCGACACGCGCACCTCATACCAGGTCGGCAAGCCCTGGATGTTGGACGGAAAGATGTTGCGCGGCGCTGCCGGGATGCCCATACGCAGCACCGCGCGCGCGAACATCTCGTTAGCGCTGGCGGAACCAGAGCCGTTGACGTTGGCGAAACGGACGACGAAGTCGTTTACGCGGCTGATCGGGCTGGCGGTCGACATGAAGTTCCCGCGTGAGTCATTTCCAGTAAGAATTTTTGCATGTCCCAAGCGCCGGTCGGACAGCGTTCGGCACACAGGCCGCAATGCAGGCAGACGTCCTCGTCCTTCACCATCACGCGACCAGTCTTTAGGCCGCCCTGAACGTAGAGATCCTGACTGAAGTTCTTCGACGGCGCGTTGAGGCGCGTGCGCAGATCAGCTTCCTCGCCATTGACTGTGAAGGTGATGCAGTCCATAGGGCAGATGTCGACGCAAGCGTCGCATTCGATGCAAAGCTGCGAGGTGAACACAGTCTGCACGTCGCAGTTGAGGCAGCGCCCGGCTTCCGCTAGCGCCAGCTGCGGATCGAAGCCAAGTTCGACCTCGGCCTTGATGTCTTTGAGTGCCACTATCTTGTCGCGCAGTGGCACCTTGTAGCGGTGGTCGAGAACCACTTCGTTCGTATAGCTCCACTCGTGGATGCCCATCTTCTGGCTGATCAGTTCGACCGCCGGGGCCGGGCGGTCGCCGATGTTCTCGCCGTTGAGTAGCTTATCGATGGAGACGGCGGCCTCGTGGCCGTGTGCCACCGCCCAGATGATGTTCTTCGGACCGAAGGCGGCGTCGCCGCCGAAGAACACCTTCGGATGCGTCGAGGCCATGGTCTTTGGATCGACCTTGGGCATGTCGTGCGCGTCGAATTCGATACCGATATCGCGCTCGATCCAGGGAAAGGCGTTCTCCTGGCCGACCGCCACGAGCACGTCGTCGCAGGGGAAGTATTGATCCGGCTCGGACGTGGGCACCAGCTTGCGGCGGCCCTTGTCGTCGTATTGCGCCTTCACCTTTTCGAAGGTGATGCCGGTGAGCTTGCCGTTATTGTGGGTGAATTTCTTGGGCACCAGGTAATTGTGGATCGGGATGCCCTCGTGCATTGCGTCTTCCTTTTCCCAGGGCGACGCTTTCATCTCGTCGAACCCCGAGCGCACCACAACCTCTACATCCTCGCCGCCGAGCCGGCGTGACGAACGGCAGCAGTCCATCGCGGTATTGCCGCCGCCAAGCACGACTACTCGCTTGCCGATTTTTGTGACGTGGCCAAACGAGACCGAGGACAGCCAGTCGATGCCAATATGGATGTTCTTGTCCGCTTCCTTGCGGCCAGGGATGTCGAGCTCGCGCCCGCGCGGCGCACCCGAGCCCACGAAGATCGCGTCCCAGCCTTCCGCGAGCAGGGCCTTCATGCTATCGATGCGTTTGTTGCCGCGGAATTCGACCCCAAGGTCAAGGATATAACCGCATTCCTCATCGATCACGCTATCGGGCAGGCGGAATTTCGGGATCTGCGTGCGGATCATGCCGCCCGCTTTGGGGTCTTGGTCGAAAACGACGCAGTGATAACCGAGAGGCGCGAGGTCGCGCGCCACTGTGAGCGAGGCGGGGCCACCGCATACCAGCGCGATGCGTCTGCCGTTCTTGCGTGCGACGGGCTTCGGCAGGCGCCCCTTAATGTCGTCCTTGTAATCGGCGGCGACGCGCTTCAAGCGGCAGATCGCGACCGGCTCATTTTCCACCCGCACGCGCCGGCAGGCCGGCTCGCAGGGCCGGTCGCAGGTGCGGCCCAGCACGCCCGGAAACACGTTGGATCTCCAGTTGATCATGTAGGCGTCGGAGTAACGCCCCGCTGCAATCAAACGGATGTATTCCGGGACCGCTGTGTGGGCCGGACAGGCCCATTGGCAATCGACTACCTTGTGGAAGTAGTCTGGCGCGGCAATGTTGGTGTTCTTCATTCATTCCTCGAAACGCGCCCCGCACCGCCACTGATCGGAGCGGTGTAGCATTGTAGTCCCTAGCCGCCTGCAGTTCCCTATGCGCGGTCTTCTTCTCGAGCCGCGATTCACGGCCGGAATATATGGGGTAGAATCCCCCAAGGCTACCCATCTTCGGTTCTAACAGGATCTATCAAGCCCACGTGTTAACAAGGGGTTTTTCCCGGAAAGCGGCGGAAGAACGGCATCGGGGTTCCGCCAGGTATGGCTAGGGCCCGCCTGGCCCACGGGTTCAATTTTGCATTGCACAATGCGCGAGCCGCGACTAGCTGTGAGACAGCTTTACAAAATGTGATGAGAGTCTCCGAAGAAACCAAAACCGACATCCGTCGTATGCGTGACATCATCGAGGACATCGACAAAAACCAGCCGCTCGATTCGCAGCAAGCGACGCGCCGCAGCGCGCGCCGGGGATTGCGCAAACGGTTCTATCAGTACGCCTCGGTTGGGGACGTCCCGGGCGAGGGCGGCTTTCCACTACTGCTCGACGGCAAGCCGATCAGGACGCCGTCGCGCCGTCAACTCGCCGCGCCGACGCCACGGCTCGCCGCCGCCATCGCCGAGGAATGGAACGCGCAGGAGAAGGTAATCGACCCGGTGCACATGCCGCTTACTCGACTCGCTAACGCGATCATCGACGCGGTGACAGCGGCGCCCGATCTGGTTGCCAAGGAGGTGGCGAATTATCTCTCCTCGGATCTGTTGTTCTATCGAGCCCAAACGCCTGACAGCTTGGTGGAGCAGCAGACTCGGACCTGGGATCCGGTGCTCGCGTGGGCGAACCATACTTTTGGTGCCCGTTTCATGCTGGCGCAGGGCGTCATGCACGTTGTGCAGCCGGAGCCGGCGTTGGCAGCCGCGAGCGCCGGCATCCCCTCCGACCCCTGGCGGCTCGGCGCGCTATCAGCAATCACCACGCTGACCGGCTCGGCCCTGTTGGCGCTGGCACTGATGCACGGGGCGATGGAACCGGAAGCGGTCTGGGCGGCGGCGCATGTGGACGAGGACTGGCAGATGCAGAAATGGGGCCACGACGAGCAGGCCGTCGAACGCCGGGCTTACCGCCAGGGTGAATTTGACGCGGCCGTCTCAATATTGCGAGCCCTTCAGGTCTAAAACAGCTGAACCGCCGGATGAATTTGCGCGGCGGCGGGGGCAGCCGCTCCTGCAGTTTTCAGCATGTGGATACGCGGCGAACTTACGGACCTCGCACAACCTCCTCACCATGACAACTATCTCGCGTGTTACCTGCAAATCTAAAGCGCCAAGCAAAGACGCGAACGGGTCACAACGATCAGCCAACGAGTCGGGATTTCCGGGTCAGCGTGCGAGCATGCCAGCCTTGCCTTTCGACCAACGCTGGAATTCGGTTTCCAACAAGGCGACGTGCTCGGCTTCCTCCGCCGCCAGTTCGCGATAGAGCTCATGCTCGGCGGAATCGTTTGCTACCGTCTTCGCGCGCTCGGTGAAGAACGCCACGGCGCGCTGCTCGAAGACGATGGCCGTACGGAACAGGGTTTCCGGATCGTCGATCTTGCCGGTGATGCCCGCCTGGATCGCGGCGAGATCGACGCGGAAACCGTCGCTCGGGTCAGGCGTTTCGACGTGATAGCGGCGCGACAGAGTCTCCATGTGCTCATTTTCCATGGCGGAAAATTTTGTAAACAGCGCCTTGAGCACCGGGTCGGCCACGTGGCTGGCGGCGCGATCATAAAACGCCTTTCCCCCGAGCTCGATCTGAAACGCAATGCGGATTGCGTTCACCGAGGCTTGGTCGGACACGCCGGCACGGTCCAGCATCTTGAGCTTTCCGCCGCAATGGGGGCACATGCCGTAGGGAAACGCGAAGCCTTCGCTCACTTTGGCGCAGCTCTCACAGCGCCATTGCAGCGTCGCATCCGCGCAGCAGATGTAGGATTCGTCGCCTTCCAGCGGCTGGTGGCACTTCGGGCACAGTCCGGTTCCCGTCATGGTCAACTTCCCTTTCCACTGTCGCAGGCAGCCGGTGTCGCCGCGTCATCGGCCGCGGGAGGCGCGAACGGTGAGAGACTACCCACCGGCGCGCCCGGCACGAAGGCTTCGCGGTCCTCTTTCGCCACCGGCCATTTTGCCTTGCCCATCTGCAACCAGGCGCCGATGGCTTTGGCGGCGCGACGTCCCGCGCCCATGGCGAGGATGACCGTCGCGCCGCCGGTGACAATGTCGCCGCCGGCAAATACGCCCGGCAGATTCGTGCACTGCGTTTCCCCGTCGGCAGAGATATTGCCCCACTTGTTGAGGCCGAGGCCGGGCGTCGCCTGGCCGATGATGGGATTGGGCTTGGTGCCGAGCGCATAGATGACGGTGTCGCATTCGAGCTCGATGAACTCGTCGAGCGGCACCGGTTTGCGGCGGCCGCGCTCGTCGGGCTCGCCTAGTGCAATCTTTTGCACCTTCATGCCGCGGACGTTGCCGTCGCCGTCGAGCAGGATTTCCACCGGCGTATGCAGGAAGAAAAACTCGATACCCTCCTCCTTGGCGTGGCGCAACTCCTCGATGCGCGCCGGCGCTTCGGCCTCGGACCGGCGGTAGACGCAACGGACCATGGGAACGCCCAGACGTTTTGCGACGCGCAGGCAATCCATCGCCGTATTGCCCGCGCCGATGACGACGACGCTCTTGCCATAGCTGATCGGCGTGCCGAGATAGGGGAACCGGTCGCCGCCCATCAGGTTCACGCGCGTCAGGAACTCGTTCGCCGAATAAACCTGGCCCGCATACTCGCCGGGGATGCCGAGAAAACTCGGCGCACCGGCGCCGGCGGCCACGAACACGGCGTCATAACCCATCTTTCCGATCAGATCGGCAATCTTGAAAGTGCGGCCGATCACCTTGTTGATCTCGAAACGTACGCCCATGTCCTTGAGACGCTGCACTTCGCGATCGATGATGTCGCGCGGCAGACGGAAGGTCGGGATACCGTATTGGAGCACGCCGCCGAGGACGTGCAATGCCTCGTAAACCGTGACCGTCGCGCCGAAGCGCACTAGATCGGCCGCGGCGGCAAGACCTGCGGGGCCGGAACCGACGATTGTGACCTTGCCGAGTGGATGCTCGATCGCCGGCGGCACGGCCTTGGGGGGCTTTGCGTGATCGCCGATGAAACGCTCCAGCCGGCCAATCGCAACCGATTCAAGCTTCGGCTTCTTGCTGCGGACGAGAATGCACTGCGCCTCGCACTGCGATTCCTGCGGGCAGACGCGGCCGCAGATCGACGGGAACATGTTCGATTCATAAATCGTCCCCAGCGCGCCGTCGACGTCGCGCACCAATAGCTTGCGGATGAAGGTAGGGATATCGATGCCGACGGGGCAGCCCGCCACGCAAGTCGGCTTGGCGCATTGGATGCAGCGCTCGGCTTCGCGCAGCGCATCGGCAATCGAAAAGCCTAGATTGACCTCCTTGAAGTTGGTGACCCGCTCGCGCGCATCGCGCTCGGGCATGCGCACCTGTTCCGGTTCGAGCGCGGAGTATTTCTTGTAGTTACGCTTGCCGTCGATGATCAGCTGCTTTTCCATGCGGCAGACGCGATCGAGGTCCTCGTTGGCGATCGTCTCTTCCCGTTTGAACCGCTTCTGGCGCGCGTACAGTTCCTTGAAATCGACCTGGTGTCCGTTGAAGTCCGGCCCGTCGACGCAGGCAAACTTGACTTCACTGCCGACCGTCACCCGGCATGAGCCGCACATTCCCGTCCCGTCGACCATGATCGTATTGAGCGACACCATGGTCTTCACGCCGAACGGCCGCGTAGCCTCGACACAGGCGTGCATCATCGGCAGCGGGCCGATAGCGATCACGAGATCGGGATTGTCGCGCTTGACGACCTCCGTGAGCGCCGCGGTGACGAGGCCCTGCCTGCCGTAGCTGCCGTCGTCGGTGCAGATGACCAGATTGTCGGCGTATCCGCCGAACCGGTCTTCCCAAAAGACGAGGTCCTTGGTGCGGAAGCCCGTGATCGCGGTGGTGCGATTGCCGGCCTCCTTGAACGCGCGCAATTGCGGAAACACCGGCGCGACGCCCAAGCCGCCGCCGACCAGGACTACGTGTCCAACTTTCCCGATATGTTGCGGCAGCCCGAGCGGCCCGACAAAATCGGAGAATCTGTCACCCTGTTTGTAGTCGTCGCGCATTTCCTGCGTCGTCTTGCCAAGGGTCTGAACGACCAGGGTGATGGTCCCGCGGGCACGATCGTAATCGGCGACAGTCAGCGGAATTCGCTCGCCGCCATCGTAGAGGCGGAGCATGACGAAATGTCCGGGCTGCGCCGATTGCGCCACGTCAGGCGCATGGACCTCCCAGAGAAAGGTTGTTTCGGAGAAGCTTTCGCGGCGAATGATCGGATACATTAGCGATCTCTGCGGCGCTCGGCTATACAAGCAACATTCAGCTTATCCGTGCAGGGAAGCAGCTCGGCATGCTCCGCCGAAAGCTGACCGATGAGGACAACGAACCTTGTCACATCGGCTGTCATCGTTATTCGAAGTCTCCTTGCCTGTGGCGCTCGGCTGCCTGCGCGCAATCCGCACGATCCAACCCGCCGTGCACCCGCGTTTGCTAATAAGCATTGTCGTACTTCAATACTAATTTATAGCCGATGAACGCCGAATTTCTCTTGACCGATATCAAGGCGGAGTTGCTTGGGCAGTAACGCGATAGCGAATGGAGCACCTGCCTTAACTAGTTCACAACCCCGCCTGGGCAAATTGCTTTTGGCCGCCGTGTTCGCCAAATTTGGCCATTATCAATTCATGGCGCTGCCTGACGACCCGACGCCTGCTGGAGATGCTTATAAGGTCTTGCATTACTTGATATATCCTTTGTCATGAGACCCTTCCGGTCTCGGTTGGGGATAGGGTTGGGATGAGGGGGCCCAGACTCCAAAGTTTGTTGCCCCTCACCCGGCGCACTTCGTGCGCTGACCTCTCCCTTCGGGAGAGATTTAAGAGATTTGGGGAGTCGGTGCGCAATTCAGGGCCAAGAAGACGATGAAGGACATCCTCGACAAACTGGAAAAGCGCCGGGAAGAGGCCCGGCTCGGCGGAGGCAGGGCGCGCGTCGAGGCCCAGCACAAACGCGGCAAACTGACAGCGCGCGAGCGCATCGAGCTCCTGCTTGACAGAGGCTCGTTCGAGGAATTCGACATGTTCGTCGAGCACCGTTCGAACGAATTCGGCATGGAGAAGACCAAGATTCCCGGCGACGGCGTGGTTACCGGGTGGGGCACCGTTAACGGCCGCACCGTCTATCTGTTCTCCAAAGACTTCACCGTGTTCGGCGGCTCGCTGTCCGAGACGCACGCGCAAAAGATCGTCAAGGTGCAGGACATGGCGTTGCGCGCGCGCGCGCCGATCATCGGACTGTTCGACGCCGGCGGCGCCCGCATCCAGGAGGGCGTCGCCGCGCTAGGCGGCTACGGCGAGGTGTTTAAGCGCAACGTCGTCGCTTCCGGCGTCATCCCGCAGATCAGCGTGATAATGGGCCCCTGCGCCGGCGGCGATGTCTATTCGCCAGCGATGACCGATTTCATCTTTATGGTGCGCGACACGAGCTATATGTTCGTCACCGGCCCAGACGTGGTGAAGACGGTGACCAACGAAGTCGTCACCGCTGAGGAGCTCGGCGGCGCTTCCGTGCACACTACCAAGTCGGGTGTCGCCGACGGCGCTTTCGAGAGCGATGTCGAGTGCCTGCTGCAGATGCGCCGGCTGATCGACTTCCTGCCCGCCAATAACGAGGACGGTGTCCCGGAATGGCCGACGCAGGACCCAGCCGACCGGATCGATGAATCGCTCGACACGCTCATCCCAGACAATCCCAACAAGCCATACGACATCAAGGAGCTCATCCTGAAGGTGGTGGACGAGGGCGACTTCTTCGAGATCGGCGCGGCGCACGCTAAGAACATCGTCGTCGGATTCGGCCGGATGAGCGGGCGTTCCGTCGGTTTCGTCGCCAACCAGCCGATGGTGCTCGCCGGCGTGCTCGACTCAGACGCCTCGCGCAAGGCGGCTCGCTTCGTCCGTTTTTGCGACGCCTTCCAGATCCCGATCGTAACCTTCGTCGACGTGCCCGGCTTCTTGCCCGGCACTGACCAGGAATACGGCGGGCTGATCAAGCACGGCGCCAAGCTTCTGTTCGCCTACAGTCAGTGCACGGTGCCGCTGATCACCGTGATCACGCGCAAGGCCTTCGGCGGCGCCTACGACGTGATGGCGTCAAAGCACGTCGGCGGCGATCTGAACTACGCCTGGCCGACGGCGCAGATCGCGGTGATGGGGGCGAAGGGCGCCGTCGAGATCATCTTCCGTGCGGACATGGCCGACCCGGACAAGATCGCCGCACGCACCAAAGAATACGAGGACCGCTTCCTGTCGCCCTTCGTCGCAGCTGAGCGCGGCTATATCGACGACGTGATCATGCCGCACTCGACCCGCCGTCGCATCGCCCGCTCACTCGCCATGCTGCGGCACAAGCACGTGGAGCTGCCCGCTAGGAAGCACGACAATTTACCGGTTTGACTTTTTCTTTACTCCTTCCCGCATGCGGGGAGAGGTCGCGAGCGGAGTTCCAAGTCCTGAAATGGGGCCTGCTCGGCTGTCTGATTTGGCGCGCTCGCGCGCGAAGATGAGCGCAGTGCCGCTGGCGGCTCCGACGACGAGGACCGTTTTGCCCGCGAAGTAGTCCGGCGTCTTCCACATGCTGTCCTCGCGCGTGTTGTGGCGAGGACAGACTAAGCGCATATCACCCTTGAGTACGACAAAGCGCCCACGCGGATCACCGCCTGGGTGCCGAGTAGGATGACGCGCGACAGCAACGAGATGTCAACGGGCATGTGCTTGCGCCACACGTCGAGCAGCAGCGCGATGCGCACCTGGTTGCTTCGGTTCCACACCTCGTGCCGGTAGGTGTCGTCCCACAACAGGCTTTCGCCGTCGCCGAGGCGGTAGGGTAGGCCGTCAATGTTCATGATACAGGCCGGGATGCCGTCCTTATCGCAAGGCGTCGACAGCATCAGGTGGAAGCGTAGGATCGCGCGCAGCGGTCCGCGATGCTCGGGGATATGCTTGCCGGGCGCCAGGAACGAGAACGGGCAGGACATCACCTCGGGCGTCTCCTTGAGGATCGAAGCGACCGTCGGGCGGGTTCTGGGGCCGCGTCACGCCATAGGCCTTCATGATGAAGATATGCCAGTCGCGCCCGTCATTGTCCGAGATGTCGGCCTGCGCCGCCATGATGTCATGAATGCGCGGGACCTTCGGCCGCGTCGCGTAGCAATCGCGAGCGCCTCGCGGCGGATTTCGAGCCAGCAATCGTTAAAGCGCTTGGCGTTCGGAAAATAACATTCGCGCGTGGGTGGCGTGGAAATGCGGCTGTCATAGAGGGCGCGCACTATGCCCACTGCACGGTCGTAGAGTTACAACGGAAATCTCCGTGAGGATGCGCCCGTGACTCCAAATATAGTCCCGCGATGAGGCGCGGGAGTATATTTCCGTACATAAAAATTCGTTGCTCTGGAGGCTGACGCTGGAATAGGAAAACGGTCAAAAGATTCGCGAACGGGGAGATCACGATGATCGAATATGCAGACGCCTCGGCCGGCGTACGCGCCGTCTATGACGACATCAAGCGGACCCGCAACGTGCCGGACGTCAATAATTTCTGGAAATATCTCGCGCGCGATCCGGCCACCTTGAAGCGCACCTGGGAAAGCGTGAAAGAGATCATGGCGCCCGGCACGCTCGATCCGCTCACCAAGGAAATGATTTACCTGGCGGTTAGCGTGACCAACGGCTGCGCCTACTGCATTGCCAGCCACACCGCGGCTGCCCGCAAGGCCGGCATGACGGACACAATGTTCGGTGAGGTCATGGCGGTGACCGGCATGGCCAACGAAACCAACCGGCTTGCCAACGGCTATGGGGTACCGATCGACCGGGCCTTCCAGACCTGATTATTGCCCAAGCGCGGTCACTCGTGACAGACTAAGAAAAAGGAGCGAGGGGGGAAACATGATTGATCGAACGATGGTCGTAAAAATATTGTGCGTTGCCGTAGTCGCAGCGGTCATGCTGCCGGCGGGGCAGGTGCTATTCCCTTACGTCAGCCATGTGCTTAGCGACATGCAATTTCAGGCCATTGAAGCGGTGCTCAGCGCCACGCTCGGCTTCGGCCTCTCTGCTATCGTCGGCTAACTGCCGCTTATTGGGGGTTGAGCGACCAGCCGGACGGCGCTCCCGGCGGGTGCGTTCGATTTGTCGTCGCGGTTAACGGCGGCTCCGGATTGCAAGGCGGTATTGTCGGGCCGGCCGGTGTGGTCGACTGATTGCACCGACTGTTTGATTGCAAGGACTGGCGGCCGGCGCCGACGGCTGCCTTGAGGCAGGAGCCGGTCGTCGCCAATGGATTACTGCTTGCGGTATTCGTGCCGTGGCTGATGCCCGCGATCACGAGAGACGTTTCCCGCCTGGTGCCTCCTGTTAGTCTGCAAACTTAGGCGAATTCGATCATGTCATGAGTAAACTCGCATCGGCCGCCGCCCCGGTGCTGTTCGTGCTCTTGTGGAGCACGGGATTTATCGGTGCAAAATACGGCTTGCCCTATGTCGAACCGCTCACTTTTCTGGGTGTGCGGATGATATTCGTGGTGATCATCCTTGCTGGCATGGCGCTACTGGTGGGAGCACGCTGGCCACGCTACACGGCGATCGGCCATAGCATGGTGGCAGGCTCTTTGGTACATGGCACCTATCTCGGCGGCGTGTTCATCGCCATCAGCCACGGCGTACCGGCCGGCGTCTCGGCGCTGATCCCTGGCCTGCAGCCGGTGCTCACCTCGACCATCGCCCACCGTTTCATGGGAGAGAAGGTGACGCCGCTGCAATGGCTCGGCCTCGCGCTCGGCCTCGTCGGCGTCTTGCTGGTGCTGCACAACCGCAGCCTCGTGGGCGGCAGCTGGCTCGGCTGGACCGCCAGCCTGTTCTCGCTGCTCGGCATCACTTTCGGCACGCTTTATCAGAAGCGCTATTGCGGCGATATCGACTGGCGCACCGGGAATCTGGTGCAATATGTGGCGGCCGGCGTCCTGTTCTGGATCGGCGCCTTCGCTTTCGAGACGCGCGAGATCCATTGGACCGGTGAATTCATCTTCGCACTGAGCTGGCTGGTGCTGGTGCTTTCGATTGGGACAGTGACGCTGATGTACTGGCTGATCCGCCGCTCCGCCGCGACCGGGTTCGCCAGTCTCTTCTACCTGGTACCGGCGGTTACTGCCGTGCTCGCCTTCCTGCTGTTCGGTGAAAGGCTCGATGAGCTCTCAATTACCGGCATCGTGATCTGTGCGGTTGGAGTGTTTTTAGCCAACCGCGGCGCGGCGCGGCCGGCTCAGGACTAGGCGTTACTCTTTCGGATCGAGCAGCATCTGTGTCTGCGTCACCAGCGCGCACAGCCGTCCGTCACCGCGCGTGACGCGCGTCTGCCAGACCATCGTCGAGCGGCCGCGGTGCAACGGCGTGCATTCGGCATACGCCGTGTCGCCGATCGGCACCGGCGCAAAGAAATTCGTTTTGCTTTCAATCGTGGTGGTGCGCTGGTTAGGCTTGAGGTTAGCGATGGTAGCGGTGCCGCCCACGTTGTCGGCAAAGCCCATGATCGCCCCGCCGTGCATGATGCCGAAGCGGTTGTCGAGTTCCTCGCGCGCTACGAGCTCCGCAGTGACGCGGTCCGGCGAGATATGGGTAAATTTGATGCCGAGAAATGCGGCATATCTCGGCTGCTTGGCGGCTCCTTTGTTCATGGGCGGCAGCTCTGTCGTCTGAATAGAAACGGTGTTTGGTGGGGAGGGCTTTATAGCCGAGGTAGTGCTACAAAAACAAAGGGCGCGGTTTTCCCGCGCCCTTCGAAGTTATCTACGCAAACCTTACGCCTTCGGCTGCAGCACGTAACGGATATAGGGCCGCGGCGCCTTGAAGCCCTGCGGCCAAATCTTCTTCGCCTCTTCGTCGCTGACCGAGCCGGCGATGATGACGTCCTCGCCTTGTTTCCAGTTGGCCGGTGTTGCAACGCGGTGCTTGGCTGTCATCTGCAACGAGTCGAGCACGCGTAACACTTCGTCGAAGTTGCGGCCGGTGGTCATCGGATAGACCAATATCAGCTTGATCTTTTTGTCCGGCCCGATGATGAACACGTTGCGCACGGTCTGGTTATCGGCCGCGGTGCGGCCTTCCGCAGTGCCGGAGGTCGCTGCCGGCAACATGCCGTACGCCTTCGAGATCTTCAGATCGGTGTCGCCGATCATCGGATAGTTGGGCGCGAAGCCGACCACGTCCCTGATGTCCTGCGACCATTTTTTGTGGATGTCGACCGGGTCGACCGACAGGCCGATGATCTTGGTGTTGCGCTTGTCGAATTCCGGCTTGAGCCGCGCCATGGCACCAAGCTCGGTCGTGCACACGGGCGTGAAATCTTTTGGGTGCGAGAACAGCACGCCCCAGGAGTTGCCCAGCCAATCGTGAAAGCGAATCTTGCCTTCCGTGGTGTCTGCTTCGAAATCAGGGGCGGTATCGCCAATCGCCAACGCCATGATAAATCCTCCAAAATTTATGTTTGCGGAAGTCCCAACCTTAATATAATCCGCCAAGCGGAAGCTTGAATAGACGCGGCGGCAAAGAGCAGCAATAGCCCGTGGACTGCGCACGGAGGAGAACAAAGCCGCTAGCGAGCCGGGCGGAAAAGTAAAGTTATTGCATTGGACGGATTTAGCGATTGGCGGGTTGCCCCGCGGTTTGGCCGGGAAATCCGGCAACGTCGAAATTAGCGCGTGCGGCCCACTGGCCGACACTGCAGCAGGCGTCACTTCAGCGCAGGCCGTTCAGTCCGATGGCAGCAACGGCCAGTACGAGCGCTTTTGAGCGAAATGACTTGATAGATGTCCCTGCTTCTTTGTCGCGTTGCCGCGCTGGATACGCCGTCTCTAAGACAGTATTGTAACCGGCGCCGATATCCACAGTTGACCCGCGTAAGTGGGCGCCCTAAATCATAACGCCGCATGTTTCGTAACGCCGCATGTTCAAGCGTATACTGATTGCCAATCGCGGCGAAATTGCCTGCCGAATCATCAAAACCGCCCGTCGGATGGGAATTGAGACGGTCGCCATCTATTCGGAGGCCGACAAAGACGCCCTGCACGTCGAGATGGCGGACACCGCGATTCTCATTGGCCCTCCGGAGGCGGCCAAGAGCTACCTGCTGATGGACAAGATTGTGGACGCCTGCAAATCGAGCGCGGTCGAAGCGGTCCATCCCGGTTACGGCTTTCTCTCCGAGCGCGAGGCTTTTCCCAAGGCACTCGCCGCCGCCGGCGTCGTTTTTATCGGGCCGAATCCGAATGCTATTGCCGCGATGGGCGACAAGATCGAGTCTAAGAAGGCCGCGGCGGCAGCCAACGTTTCCACCGTCCCCGGCCATCTCGGCATCATCACCGACCATCTCGAGGCGATCGATATTGCAGAGGAGATCGGCTACCCCGTGATGATCAAGGCTTCCGCCGGGGGCGGTGGCAAGGGCATGCGCATCGCCTATACCAAGGCCGAAGTGGAGGAAGGCTTCGTCCGTGCCAAGTCAGAAGCGAAATCCTCGTTCGGCGACGACCGGATATTCATAGAGAAATTCATCACCGATCCGCGCCACGTCGAGATCCAGGTGCTCGGCGACAAGCACGGCAATGTTATTCATCTCGGCGAGCGCGAGTGCTCGATCCAGCGCCGCAATCAGAAGGTGATCGAGGAAGCGCCGTCGCCGCTGCTTGATGCCGCGACACGTAAGAAGATGGGCGAGCAGGCTGTCGCGCTCGCCAAGGCAGTTGGCTACGACAGCGCCGGAACCGTCGAATTTGTGGCTGGGCAGGACCGAAGCTTCTATTTCCTGGAGATGAACACGCGGCTGCAAGTCGAACATCCCGTGACTGAGCTTGTTACCGGCATCGACCTGGTCGAGCAGATGATCCGCAGCGCCGCCGGTGAGAAGCTTACGCTCGGCCAGAGCGAGGTGAAGCTTAACGGCTGGGCGATCGAAAGCCGTGTTTACGCCGAGGACCCTTACCGCAAGTTTCTGCCTTCAACCGGCCGGCTCACCCGCTATCGGCCGCCCAAAGAACGCGTCGCTGACGGCATCACCTTGCGCAACGACACGGGCGTGTACGAAGGCGGCGAGATTTCGATCTACTACGATCCGATGATCGCCAAGCTTGTCACGCATGCACCGACGCGCGAAGCGGCGATCGAGGCGCAGGCTGATGCGCTCGACGCTTTCATCATTGACGGCATCCGCCACAATATTCCCTTCCTCGCCGCGCTGATGGCGCATCCGCGCTGGCGCGCCGGAAAACTGTCGACCGGCTTTATCAATGAGGAATTTTCGGACGGCTTCCACGCGCATGCGCCGGAAGGCCAGCGCGCCGAGGTCATCGCTTCGGTCGCTGCCGCCGTCGATCTCGTGCTGGGCGAGCGCAAGCGGCAGATTTCCGGCCAGTCCGAGGGCCACCGGGTGACGCGCCAGAGCCAGCGTGCGGTCTGGCTGGGGCAGAATGAGCACAAGCTCGAGGTCAGGCGCGACAACGGCAGCATCGAAGTGCGTTTCTTGGGCAAGCGCGGCCGCAACAAATTGCAGTCGGATTGGAAGCCTGGCGACCCGCTGTGGAATGGCAGCTACAACGGCAATTTGGTTGCGGTGCAAGTACGGCCGATCCTGAATGGCTTCGCGCTTGCCTACCGCGGCGTCGAGACCAAGGCCTATGTATACACCGAACGCGAGGCCGCCTACGCGCGGCTGATGCCGGTCAAGCAGGCGGCTGATAGCCTCAAGCATGTTTCGTGCCCGATGCCGGGGCTGGTGGTTTCGATCGCGGTCAAGGAGGGCCAGGAAGTCAAGGCCGGTGAGACCGTGGCCGTGGTGGAGGCCATGAAAATGGAGAATGTGCTGCGTGCCGAGATTGACGGCACGGTGAAGAAGATTAACTGCAAGCCGGGCGATAGCCTGGCGGTGGATGCAGTGATCCTGGAGTTTGCCTGATCGTCGTTGCGGTCGCGGCATGACCCTTTATTTTGCCTATGGCTCCAACATGAACGGTGCCGCGATGAAGCAGCGTTGTCCGGGCGCGCGGGCGTTCGGTGTGGCGGCGCTTAAGGGTTACCGGTTTTTCGTCGGTATCGAGGGGTGGGGATCGGTGAAGCCGAGCGCTGGCGACACCGTGCACGGCGTCTTGTGGCGGCTCACCCCGCGCGACGTAGCGGTGCTACACGCCTATGAGCTGCTGCATGCGGGCCTGTACGAAGTGCGGCATTTACCAGTGCGCGCCGGCGCCCGCATGCTGCCGGCGATGATTTATTTGTTGCGCCGGCGGACACCGGGACGGCCCAAACCGGGTTATGTTGAGATGATCGCGGCCTCCGCACGCGCCTGGAAACTGCCCGAACCCTATGTGCGTTCAGTTGAGCGCCTAAGCAGCTCGCGCTGGACCGGCGCGCGCGTGATCGGAGCTGGAGAGCTCGAATGATCATCCGTCACGTGACCGTGCGGGGGCGTGTGCAGGGGGTCGGCTTCCGCGCCTTTGTCGAATACGAGGCATTGCGACGTGGCCTGGAAGGCTGGGTGCGCAATTGCCGCGACGGCAGCGTCGAGGCAATTTTCGCCGGCGCGCCGCAGATCGTTATCGAGATGATCGAAGCGACCCGGCGCGGTCCACGCTCATCGCGTGTCGAGACGCTCGATCAGCGCGATGGCACCGATGAGGAGCTCGGCAGGCGCGCTCCGGGCGAGCGGTTCTCTGTGTTGTTCTGATCGGCGGTGGCGCCAAACAGCGGCTCAAATTCCCTGCGCAGCACCATGTCCACCTCCGGCATTGTCACGAGGACACCGAGATCGCTAAGGCTCGTTACGCCATAGCGCCGCTCGCTCACACCGCAGGGCACGATGCCGGAAAAGTGTGTGAGGTCGGGTTCAACGTTGAGCGCTATGCCGTGGAGCGTCACCCATTGCGAAACGCGGATGCCGATGGCGGCGATCTTATCTTCGAAGCCTTCGCCTTTCTCTGGCCGGCGCACCCAGACACCGATACGGTCTTGGCGCCGCTCGCCGAACACGTTGAAAGTCGCAAGCGTGCGGATGATCCATTCCTCGAGCGTCGCGACGAAGCGTCGCACGTCGGGCCCCCGCGTCTTCAAGTTCAGCATCACATAGGCTACGCGCTGGCCGGGCCCATGATAGGTCATCTGCCCGCCACGTCCGCTTTCGAAGATCGGAAAATGCGCATCGATGACTGCCGATGGTTTAGCGCTGGTGCCAGCGGTATAAAGCGGCGGGTGCTCGAGCAGCCAGACCAACTCCGAGGCCCGGCCGGCGGCGATCGCAGAAGTGCGAGCCTGCATCAATTCCACGGCCTCCAGATAGGGCACCACCGCATTGGAAATGCGCCATTCCACCCCTGATCCGGCCGGCGCGGCGAGCCCAAAGGTCAATTCGTCACGCGTATAAACCACCTGTTCACCATACCATGACGACTTTAAGCCAGCCCGTTATATGCGGCTGTAATGGGGCTTCGATATCCCGAGCTTCCGGTACCACCACCATCATACCGATCCGCCGGTGCTCCGGCTCAGCCGCGGCGGCATCATCGGGCCCGACGCCTACTCAGATGACGCGATCAGGGTTATGCCAACGACCTGACTGTCGCCAAGCGCACCGTCGCGTCAATCGCAGCCGCATTGCGGTTGAGATCGGCGAATGTGCGGCTCGCCATTTCGATATGCGCTAGGCGAAAAAAGGCTTTAGTTACGGCCCTTGTCCCCCCAGACCCTATTTGTTACAGCAACCGTGCTTCGCCGGGACGCGAGTTTTCAAGGCTTTTCGTCCTCCCCCCATGCGGTCGTGGCGGAATTGGTAGACGCACTAGCTTGAGGTGCTAGCGGGGCAACCCGTGGAGGTTCGAGTCCTCTCGACCGCACCAGCACACGATCTAACCCCTTAGAAAACGTTAAGTTATTGATCCTAAAGAGGTATCGGCCATCCCGTTGGTACAAAGGGGTGGTACAAAATGGG
>Ga0182041_10000492_pt1 | contig 18600 bp, 15 predicted proteins | sample flu12Cox44000178_FD_125967 | JGI IMG/M metagenome (GOLD analysis project Ga0182041, IMG submission 125967) | Lab enrichment of tropical soil microbial communities from Luquillo Experimental Forest, Puerto Rico - flux8day.12C.oxic.44.000.178 | ecosystem: Environmental > Terrestrial > Soil >...
ATGCGAGGCGGCGGCGCGCCGCCCGGCCTCGGAGCGGCCGACCTTGGCGAGGATCAGGGGTTTGCCGGCAGCCGCGGCCTTTTCGGCGACGGCGCGGAAGCGGGCAGGGTCGCGTATGCCTTCGAGATAGGCGAGGAATACGTCTGCACCGCCTGTGTCGATCAGCCAATCGATGTAATCATGTGCCTCTAGAGAGGTCTGGTTGCCGGCGCTGGCCTGATACGTAAAGCGCAATTGTCTTGGCCGGCCGCGGCTCAAAAACGCGAACGTCAAGGCGCCGCTCTGGCAGCTGACGGCGATGGCCCGGCTCTTGCCGCTTAACGGGAAAAGGCTCTGCTTTGGGTCGTGGAATACCGGGCTGAAGGTTGCAACAAGTGGTTTCAGGGGATTGACGATCCCCTCGGAATTGGGGCCGCAGACGACGATGCCCGAGCGCTCGATGACCTGGCGTAAAGCCTGATCTCTCGCCTGCGCCGCGTCGCCGCGTTCCTCAGCGAAACCAGAGCTGATTATGACTGCGGCGCGGACCCCTTTCTGGCCGCATTCCTCCAAAGTCTGCACGACATAGGCCGCGGGCACGATAACGACGGCAAGGTCGGGCGCCTCCGGCAATTCGGCGACAGTCGCATAACTCCGCCGGCCGAACACTTCGGACTGACTGCGCGTTACCGGGTAGATACGTCCGGGATAGCCGTGCTCTATCAGGAACTGGGTCGTCCGCCCGCGGAGGGTGTGGGTATCTGCCGACGCTCCAATAATCGCGACGCTGCCCGGAGAGAAAAGAGGCTGCAGATCCGGCATCGGCTCACCGCAGCCCGAGGCCGCGGGCGATGATCCCGCGGAGGACTTCGCGGGTCCCGCCTTGGATCGTCAATTTCGGGGCGATCAGGGTGGCGTAGCGCAATGCCTCTTCGAACCGGTCATCGTTGCTGTCGGGCGTCGAATCTCCGGTCTGCGGCGCGAGGAGACGCACCTTGTCCGGAAGGGCCTGTTCGAAATTGGTCCCCAGGTCCTTGACGACGGCAGCTTCGACCATCGGGGTCTTGCCGGCCTGCAGCATGCCCGCGACCGAAAGCGACATGCGGCGCAAGGTGGCCAAATGCGCGACTTCGCGGCCGATGCCTTCGGCAAGGCGCTCGCTCGGCTCCTCGCCCGCCCGCCGCACCAGCTCGACCAGGGCGGGAAAGGTCTCGATCCAACGGTCGGGACCACTGCGCTCATAGGCGAGTTCGTCAGTCGCCTGTTTCCAGGCCATGTCTACCTCGCCGATTAGATGACTGTCGGGGAGAAAGGCGTCGTCGAAAATGACCTCGTTGAAATCATGGCTGCCGGTCAGATTGATGATCGGCCGGGTGGTGATGCCGGGCGTTTTCATCTCGACCAAAAACTGCGTCAGCCCGTGCCGCCGGTTTTCCTTGGTCGGGGGCGAAGTTCGGAGCAGCGCGATCATGTAATCGGATTGATGCGCATTGCTTGTCCAGATCTTGCGGCCGTTGACGAGCCATCCGCCATCGGTCTTCGTCGCGCGCGTCGAAGCCGCGAACACGTCCGAGCCGGAATTCGGCTCGCTGAGCCCGATGCAAAAGCACAGCTCGCCGCGCGCGATCTGCGGCAGGATCTTTTCTTTTACCTCCTCCTGACCGTAGCGCAGGATGACCGGCCCGCTTTGCCGGTCGGCGGTCGAATGGGCGCGGGTTGGTGCGCGGGCCGCCAGCATCTCTTCGGTCACGACATAGCGCTCGAGATGTGAGCGCTCGTGCCCGCCGTATTTCTTGGGCCAGGTCATCCCGATCCAGCCTTTGGCCGCCACCTTGCGGCTGAATTCGCGCGAAAACGACCCCTTGCCGCCATAAGGCGAAAATGTCCCGGCCTCGATCTCTTGACGCAGAAAGGCGCGAACTTCCTGGCGCAACTCCTTGGCTTCGGGCGGCAGCTCGACCGGATCAAAACGGAAGCTATAGGTCATCGATGCCTCATGAGGCCTGCGTGATAAAAGGCCAGAGCTCGTCGGCGCCGCGTGCGGCGACCATCCGGCCGAGGCGGGCGGCCCAAACCGACTCGTTGCCGAACTCTTCGCGCCATGACCATAGTCGGCGCGTCGAGTGGTGCAGCGAATGCTCATAAGTGAAGCCCATCGCGCCGTGCACCTGGTGCGCGATCGCCGCGCCGGTTCCAGCGGCCTCGCCGCCGCGAACTTTGGCGATCGCGATCTCGCTGATGGCAATGTCCGGCAGGGCGCAGGCCTCGACGGCAGCACCCGCGGCGGCACTCGCCGCAGCGACTTCGCCGGCTAATGTCGCCAAATTGTGTTGCACCGCCTGGAACTTGCCGATCGGTCTCCCGAACTGGGACCGGTCAAGTGCGTATTGGACCGATTGTTCGAGAATTCTTTCGAGTGCGCCGGCCATTTGCTGCAGTCGCACTGCCGCCCCGAAGCCGACGAGCCGGTCCTGATCGATCGCCGCAGGCTCTACTCTCTCGGGGAAAACGTGATCGAACATGACGTCATCGCGCGGCTCACCGGCAAGGCTGGTCGATTGGCTGATCGGCAGGCCCGTCGCCGCGACGAGCGCCACCGCGGCTTCGGCGCCGCGATTGACAAGGACTGCAATGTGACTGGCGTTACGCGCAAAAGGCACTTTGCGGGCGTGGCCGGCGAGCCCGCCATCACTCGTGACCGTAATGTGGCCATCGACATGGACCGGCGCGATCGTCAATGGCCCGGGAGGTACTGTGATGCCAGCTCGGGACAGTAGCCAGCCGGCGATCAGGGTTTCGGCGAGCGGCACCGGCGCCGCAAAATGCCCAGCTAGCCGCAATACCGCGAAGCCATCGGCGAGCGCCGCCCCCGCCCCACCCAATTCCTCGGGAACCCAGGTGAGCGGCAGTCCCGACTCCGCGAGCACATCCCATAAGGCCTTCGGCCAGACCCCGTTCTCGGCCTCATTGACGGTGTTTGGATCGCACAAATCCCGGAAAATCCGGGTCGCGGTATCGACAATGATGCTGTCGCTGCTGTCGTTCATGTCGGCTTAGCTCCGGTTCTTGTTGGCAGCGATCGTAGAGCAGCCAAACCGGAACGGGAAGCTTTGCCTGCGAGGACTAGAATCGCCGTGGTCTGCGCTATGCGCTACCCTTGAGGTGGTCCCTGACTAACAACATCTGTCACCAGTCGTTAGGGCTTTCCTCCGCTAGCCAAAATGCCGGGAGAATTGAGGATGCGCTCGTTGCAGCCGGTTCGGGGTACCCAAGATCTTCTTCCCGAGATGGTACGCCGCCACCGGCAGGTGGCGGAGACTGCGCGCAGCGCCGCCGAGCTTTACGGCTTCGCCGAGATTGCGACGCCAATTTTCGAATTCACCGAGGTTTTCAGCCGTCCAATCGGCGAGACGACCGATATCGTCTCGAAGGAAATGTATAGCTTTGTCGACCGCGGCGGAGAGGAAATCACGCTGCGCCCGGAGAACACTGCGGGGGTGGTCCGAGCGGTTCTCTCGGGCGGCCTGATCCAGAATACGCCTCTGAGGTTTTTTTACAGTGGCCCGATGTTTCGCTATGAGCGGCCGCAAAAGGGACGCTTCCGGCAGTTTCATCAGATCGGCGTCGAGTTGATCGCTGTCTCACAACCGCAGGCCGATATCGAAGTCATCGCACTCGGCAGCCGAATTCTGGACGTGCTCGGCATTCGGCAACACACCGTGCTCGAGCTCAATACCTTGGGGGATCCGGCTAGCCGCACCGCCTATCGCGAAGCGCTCGTTTCCTACTTTTCGCAGCGCGTTTCCGAGCTTTCCGAGGACAGTCGCCGGCGGCTCGATCGCAATCCGTTGCGCATCCTCGATTCCAAAGAAGAATCTGACAGACGCGTGAGCCTCGAAGCTCCGAGCCTTGACGAGTATCTAAACACCGAGTCTCGCGATTTTTTTGCCGACGTCAAAAGCGGGCTCGATCGATTGGGAATCCCCTATCGGCTGAACCCGCACTTGGTGCGAGGCCTCGATTACTACACTCATACGGCATTCGAGTTCGTCACGCCGCATTTGGGCGCTCAGGGTACGGTAATTGGCGGAGGCCGCTATGACGGGCTGGTCGAGATGATGGGCGGTCCGGCAATGCCGGGGGTCGGCTGGGCGGCCGGGATCGAGCGCCTCGCGATGCTGATCGATGAACCGCCAGGGCCGCCGCGCCCGATCGCCGTGGTGCCGATCGGGGAAACCGCGGAGGCAACGGCGCTGACCCTCGCCGAGGTCCTTCGGAGCAACGGTTGCGTAGTGGATCTCGGGTATTCCGGGAACCTCGCCCGCCGTATGCGGCGGGCAAACCGCATCAACGCGCGTGCAGCAGTGCTGATCGGCGAGGACGAGATCGCACGTAATGTCGCCACTTTGCGTGATCTCGACACCGGCGAACAGGTCGAGGTGACAACGGACCCATCGCTAGGCGAGCTGCGGGCTCGGCTACAGGCGTTCTACGGCTGAGCATTTCAGTGGAAGCCTCCCTCGAAGTCCGGTTGGAGCAGCTCGTACGCCGGCACGCCGAGCTCGGTGCGGCGCTCGCCGGCAGCGGTCTCAGCAGTGCCGAGCTTGCGAAATTGTCGAAGGAATACAGCGAGCTCAACCCTATCGTCGAGGGCATCGACCGCTTGCGGCGCACTCGGGATGAGGCCTCGTCGATCGCCAATATCGCCGAGACGACCGAAGATGCCGAATTGCAGCAGCTGGCCGAGGAGGAGTTGCGCGCGCTGCACGAGCGGCTGCCTGGGCTCGAGCAGCAGGTAAAACTGGCGCTTCTTCCAAAGGATGCCGACGACCAGCGCAATGCCATCCTGGAAGTTCGCGCCGGCACCGGTGGGGAGGAGGCCGCGCTTTTCGCGGCCGAGCTTTTTCGGATGTACCAGCGATATGCCGCTTTGCGGGGGTGGCGATTCGAAATGCTCGATCTTTCCGAGACCGGGCTTGGCGGCTTCAAAGAGGCCAGTGCGGTCATCAGCGGCTCGGATGTTTTCGCGCGGCTGAAATTTGAATCCGGCGTGCACCGTGTACAACGGGTACCCGAAACGGAAGCGAGCGGCCGCATTCATACCTCCGCCGCCACCGTCGCCGTCCTTCCCGAAGCGGAGGAAGTCGATATCCGCATCGACGAAAAGGATCTGCGTATTGACGTTTTTCGCGCCAGCGGGCCGGGCGGACAGTCGGTCAATACGACCGATAGCGCAGTGCGCATCACGCACATCCCGACCGGACTGGTTGTCATTCAGCAGGACGAGAAGTCACAGCATAAGAACAAGGCCAGAGCACTGAAGGTGCTGCGCTCACGTCTCTACGACATGGAACGGCAGGCGCGCGACAGCGCGCGCGCCGCCGAACGCAAGAGCCAAGTCGGGAGCGGCGACCGTTCGGAACGGATCCGCACCTATAATTTCCCGCAGGGCCGCGTGACGGACCACCGAATCAACCTTACCTTGTACAAGATCGACAAAGTCATGAGCGGTGAGGCGCTCGATGAGATTACCAAAGCGCTCCTGACGGAGGATCAAGCGGCAAAGCTCGCTGCGGTAGAAAGTTGAGCCGCATGGTCGAGACCGTGGGTTCGCTTGTCGCTGTTTCCACCAGCGTCCTTTCCGCGGCTGGGTACGAGGATCCTCGCCGCCACGCCCGCCGCTTGGTTGCCTCCGCACTTTCCATTACGCGGACGGACCTTTTCGGTCATCCCGATCGCGTCGTGGATGATCATCAGATTGGCAGGGTTCAGCTAGTCCTGGGGCGCATGATCAACCGCGAGCCGTTGAGTCGTATCCTCGGGCAGCGCGAGTTCTGGGGTCTTCAGTTTGTTCTGTCAGCTGAGACCCTGGATCCGCGCCCGGAAACGGAAAGTGTCGTCGAGGCCGTTCTCCAGCGGATCCCCGACCGGCAAGCGCCCCTTCGCATCCTTGATCTAGGGACAGGCACGGGCTGTCTCCTGCTGGCGCTGCTGAGCGAATTATCGGCCTCGAGCGGCGTAGGCATCGATATCGCGGAAGACGCAGTACGGACGGCTTCCCGCAACGCGGCCTCGCTCGGATTTGCCGGTCGCGCGCTTTTCCTTGTTAGCGATTGGGGGGCAGCGCTGACTGCAAGGTTCGATGCCATTGTCGTCAACCCCCCTTACATTGCAAGCACAGACCTCGCCGTACTGCCGCGGGAAGTTGCCTGGTACGATCCGCCACGAGCCCTCGACGGCGGTGAGGATGGTCTCGATTCTTACCGAGCGATCGCTACAGACCTTGTGGGGCGGTTGGCACCCGAGGGAATATTTGTTGCCGAAGTCGGAGCCGATCAAGCTGATGCAGTCGCCAGCATTTTGACGGCCAGCGGACTAACGTTCGGCGGGATCGAAACGGATCTATCGGGGGTCGCCCGTTGCGTGATCGCGAGGCGAGAATGAATCGAATAGATTGGTGGCAAAAAAAGGTTGGAATACTCCCTCGTCCCGTCTAGGGTGCCCTGATCCGGGGGCGCGCTGCCGCAGCGGCGGCAGCAAATTTCGCCTGAAACCGCCCGAAAGGGGCCAGGGGTCGCTCCCGTCGGACGAGGTCCGACAATGTCCACGGCGATTAGACAGGTGTCATGAGACCAGGACCAAACAAGCGCTCGCGTGGTCGCAACAACGGCAACAACCCCCACCACGGCCGCCCACGGCTTCCTCATCGGATTCAGACGTTTGACAGCAACGGTCCGAATGTAAAAATCCGAGGAAACGCCTACCAAGTCTTCGAACGCTATGTCGCGCTGGCCCGAGAAGCGGCAGCGAGTGGTGACCGGATTGCTGCTGAAAATCTGTATCAACATGCCGAACACTACTTCCGCGTTATGAACGCAAACGGCGAGGGGGGGCCGCACGGGACACCACGGCCAACAACCCCTGCGGATGTTGAGGCAGACGGGGTTGAAGGAGATCGCAGTGAGTCGGGCGAAGCCTTGATGCATCCGCCGCCCCCGGTATCGCCGGGTGACGAACAACCTCCTCCTGGGTTCTGAACCGAGCACTAAAGCGCTGCTTGCGGGCGTCGGCGCATAGCTATTTGCGATATTAAAGTAATCGACGCCGACAGCTCTGGACGATAGTGAGAGGGGCGGGTCGGTTTGAATAGCCTACCCCTCCTGATCCGCACCGACAATCAGATGACACTCCCGCACCTGACCGCGTGGGATTCGCAAGCTAATCTGTGGATTGAGCTGGCGTAGAACGAGCGTATCGCCCTCCCATCCGACAAACTGCTTAATCAACACCACTTGCCCTTCTTTGTAGACCACGACATCGCGGCCGCGTGTCGGAGGTTTGAACGGGTTGACGTGCAACAACCAGCCTGGCTCATAACGCGGCTCCATGCTGTCTCCGACCATGTAAATGGCATAGGCTGAACGAACTCCCTCGAGGCTGGCGGGCCGCGGTGTGTATCCGATAGGCCCGTCTTCGAGAAACATCTCCTGGTCGTTGCCGCCTCGGGCGCCGCTCCGGATTGGTATCTGGTCTAACGCTTGCGGTAAACGAGAGAGCGTTGCCGTTGGGGGCGGAGAACTGGCCGAAGGCGGGCGCCCACGCCGGCGTCGCGGTCCATCGGCGACCTGTGCCGGAGCTGTACCCTCGACAATGTGGTGGAGCACTTCATCCTGAGCCACACCCAAGAAACTGGCAGTGAGCGCAATTTCCAGCGGCTTCATTTGGCGTTCTCCCTTCAGCATCCGGGAAACGGCTGACGGAGCCAAGCGCAAATGGCGGGCGAGGTCCGCCTGTGACGCGCCCACTCGCTCCAAAGCTTGGGTGAACCACGAGCCGTCCATAATGCGTCCTTCTCAATTTGAGCTTGTTGACGAACCGATAATCTATGGTAGCATTCGTATGCGATAGTGACAAGTCATATTGATGATAAATTGGAGACGCCCAATGGCGGAAATAAAACCCTCCCGGGAACGAGAAATTAGCGATGATGATGGTTGCGCCTATGTCCTAGACGAGGCCGACGGCCGTCGGATGTGTGGGGCTCCGCGGCGGCAAGCCTCTTCCTATTGTCAGCGTCATCACGCGGTTTGCTATATAAGTTCTGGTACCAACGCGGAGGCGGTGCGGTTGCGCGAGGTCGAGGCGCTCGCCAGCGCGGTGGGTGGGCGTCGCACTCGGCGGCAGGCAGAGCCGTCGCGACAGTTTCTAAAGCGGCTGGAACAGGCTGTTAGGAGTTTCCCGTGACTAAATCGTTCATGATACGTTCTAAGAGACGAGCGGCACCGATCCACCCTCAGAACAGTGGGTCAACTGCGGGAGGTGTCGACCTAGGACCGACGCCAGAGCGTCGCGGTCATGGCCCAATCGAGCGGTTGGAGCGGACGATTGGCGATAGTGCCGGTCGGCCGGGGCGGCCGTATCGTGTCGTTGATACGCTTGCCGCAATGGAGCGTCGGGGCTCGATAACAACAGGCATGCGACAGGCCGGAGAAGACTTTCGGGCTCGCTTTAAAACCGCGCAACTCGACCCTTTGAAGGCTTTCGACGTATCGCGGCCAATGGCTGGCCGCAACACGGCTCGCCCTTTTAGTGAGGAGCCGGGTTTACGCATCGAAAGTGCGCGCGAAGTGGTGTGGTACGCAGTACTCGCAGTGGGAGGTCTTGGGTCGGCCGGAGGCTCGTGCCTATGGCATGTGCTAGGGTGGGAACGCTCCCTAAAGGAGTGGGCCCTTGAGCAAGGCTGGAGGGGCCGACGAGTGAGTCAAGAAGTGGCCTCGGGGATATTTATTGCGGCTTTAGGAGCGCTCGAGGCGCATTTAACGAATAAGAGACCAGCTCAACGCTAAATTCGCAATTGACAAATCCGGATCGATCTGGTATGAATCTCGTAGATTGGCAAGGTGAGTTCTGCACAGCGGCGGTCCAATGCATTGTGCGGAGTGGCGCGGCGTGCTTTGCGGGTACCTCTACGTTATGAGCACTACGTGCCTGCCGGCAATCTGGAGGTCTGTAGGCCTCGCTTAAATAACGCCGCGGCTCGCGCGTGGTGATGCGCCTCCAATCACGACGCCTAAAATGGTAGGGCGAAGCCGACAACGTCGATAAAGCGCAGCACAGCAAACAGCACCGCCGCAGCTTCCGGCATGTTCGGCTATCGTTTCCGCCGAAGCAGCCATGAACGATGATTAGCCGGAGATCTCGCCGAGTATGCGCGCGCCGTATTTGCACTCCGGTTGGCTTGCTGCGCTTCCTGCGGCATCCAGGAATAGACTTATCGGATCGCTGAGCCCGGCAGAAGCTCGGTCGCTGCTATGTGATTGGTCGTTCTGGGCGCGCCCAAATCAGCTTCCTCCCGACGGTGATTGGCGGGTGTGGCTTCTCCTCGCCGGGCGAGGTTTTGGTAAGACCCGAACGGGGGCAGAGCAAATTCGCGCCCGAGCAACGCGAACTGCGAGGCGCCTAGCACTCGTCGCACCGACGGCCGGAGACGCCCGTGATGTGATGGTTGAAGGGGAAAGCGGCATCTTAGCAATTTCGCCCCCTTGGGAACGACCACGCTACGAACCATCAAAACGACGCCTAACGTGGCCCAATGGTGCCGTGGCAACCCTTTTTAGTGCTGACGAGCCCGAGCGGCTTCGCGGTCCCCAACACGACGCGGCGTGGTGCGATGAACTTGCTAGCTGGCGATATCCCGAAGCCTGGGACATGCTGATGTTGGGTTTGCGGTTGGGGGCCGATCCGCGCGTGGTGGTGACGACGACGCCGCGGCCGACAAAGTTAATTCGCAAGCTCATAGCAGATCCGACAGTCGTGGTGACTCGCGGATCAACGTACGAAAACAGCGCCAACCTAGCCCCGGCATTTCTCGGGCAGATCGTACGCAAATACAAGGGGACATGGCTCGGCCGACAAGAGATCGACGCCGAGCTTCTTGAAAGTGCGCCCGGAGCCTTGTGGAACCGCGGAATAATTGAAGCCACGCGGGCTTCCGGAATCCCAGAGCTCTCGCGGGTGGTGGTCGCAATCGATCCGGCTGTAAGCGCAACCGAGGGGTCGGACGAAACAGGCATCATCGTCGCCGGCAAGGATAACGGCGGACATGGGTGGGTCCTGGCTGACGCCTCTGGACGGTTCCAGCCATTGGAGTGGGCAAAAACTGCGATTGCGGCGTATCGCGCGCATTGCGCGGATCGAATTGTTGCCGAGGTCAACAACGGGGGCGACATGGTCGAAGCGACGCTCCGGGTAATCGAACCGAATGCGCCGCTCGCCGCGGTACGCGCTTCACGCGGGAAGGTTACCCGGGCAGAGCCCGTGGCGGCTCTTTACGAACAGGGGCGTGTACACCATCTGGGCGTGTTCCCTCAGCTGGAAGACCAAATGTGCGCCTTCACATATGACGCGCACGGTAATTCCAACATTCGTTCCGTCGGTTACTCACCTGACCGAGTGGACGCACTGGTTTGGGCGTTGACTGAACTCTTAGTCGAGCCAATACCGGGAGAAGGAATTTATGAGGTGTACCGTCAGCTAAACGATCAGTTGGCGGATACTGCTCGCCGGAAATCTCCCCGCTAGTGGCCCATTTGTAATCCGCGCTTGGAAGGAGCTCGTCATTGACGTTACTAGTCAAGGATGCAAACGCCACGACGCAATCGATCTCCACCCAGTCCGATGTCGCAGGCAACCTTGTCCCTGTGCATACGCCGGCAGCAATAAGTGGCGGCATAGCAACCCCGGTTGGTCCATCGGCTCCTCTTCCCGTCATCAACACCGCTGGGCTTGCTGCAGTCGATGGTAGCGGGACGGTGGCGGCAGGGGGCATGGCGCAGACCTTGTTCGCGGGGGTGGTTCCAGTAAATGGCTATCTCGTCGCCAACAACTCTTCGGCTGTGCTCTATGTTTCGGATGTCGGTGCCGCAAACCCCGGCGGGGCGTCGATCCCCATCGCCGTTGGCGCAGTGTTTATGACACCCTCGGGCTACAAACCGGCGGGAGCCATTAGTTTATACGGCGCCACGACCGGGCAACCCTTTGCCGCACGGAGATGGTAATGTCTCCCAGTGGGATCGCCGACTCTGCGGACCCTACCAATCTACAGATGATCGCCGTCTGCTGCGCGCTCGCCTTTGGGCTGACGGCAATAATTGCGACGATGATGCCGGCCACAGAATTGGATCGTAAAATGGCCGATTTCAGAAAATCAGTGATCGGAAGACGCACCGACCAGACGCCAAGGGAGAAGCGACCGTCATTTCCGTTGCGAATCGGCCTTAGTGTCCTTCGCCTCGCTGCCTTTGCTTTCGGCATGGGAATAGCGCTCCCTGCACTGGCTCAGACGATCAACGGTACTTCCCTCACCATCACTGGCCAGTCGAACTTACAAGGAGTCGTGACAATTTGCTCCGGACATCCCTGGGTGGACGTCCGTTGTAACGGCGCCACCGGGGACGGTAACCATGATGATACGACCGCGATAAATACGACGATCTCCGCGGCGATCACGAATAATTGGCCCGTCTATCTGTCGGCTGGCACCTATAAGGTTACTTCCCAAATTACCATTGATTACGCGGGCCAAGCAACCAACGGATTTCGTCTCATATCGGAATCTGCAGTAATTGACGGGCGCACAATCCCTTCTGGCCCCGTGCTACAGATAGAATGCGGCGGTGGTACGACGAGCAACCCAACTGGATGTTTTTATCTCAAGGAAGAGGGAACGTTATTCGTCAATGGGAACACGTCGAGCTATGCAGTCGTCATCGGTAAAGCCGACCTCTCCGATGCTCACAACTCGGCGAAGATCGACCATCTGATCGTAAATAACGCCAGCACAGCCGCCGGAGCAGGAGGGTGCCAATTTAATTACCTACTCGACAGTGATACGTATGTGGTCTGCGTTTCGTCTGGCGGGGCAGCTGGCCTCGCACTCGAGCAGGTTCAGTTCTCCCGTATTTCCGGTGCTGGTACGGCAGAAGGGCCCGGTGGCCGAGGGCTGGTACTAGAGAATGGGTATAACTTCAGCAATACCTTTCTGGCCTTGGACTTGGAAGTCTCACCGACCTGCCTGTCTATTACCTTTGACCACAACGGGCTCAACACTTTTGTCTCGCCCTATTTTAACTGCGTGACTGCGGTCAATGCCACTGCCAGCACCGGCAACGTGTTGATCAACCCAAATTACGGTGGTGCGACAGCCAACTATGGTCCACTCTCCACAGGTCTGTCGGTAATTGGTACCGGATCACGCGCGAATTGGCTGTTTCCAGTGGCGGGATCGTACTCAGTCAACCCGATCGATGATGGGTTGAATATATCGAGTTATAACGCGACCGGCACGTCGATGGCAGTGAGCCTGCCGCCGGTTTCGAATCTCAACGCTGGATGGAGCGCGGGATTTGCGTCCGATAACGGCAAAGGTATGACTATCACCACAACGAGCGGCTCGATCGTTTCGGGCAGTAAGAGCGTAGGGTCAATAGTCTTGGGAGCCGGCGATTACGAATACGTTCGATTGCAATCAGACGGAAACAATTTCCGGATCGTATCGTCAACCCGAAATACTCGATTGGCTAATGGGTTTGAGCCGCCACCCTGGCCGAGTAACTGGCTCTTTCCGACGACATCTGGTTATGCGGCGGGGCTCGGCGATAACGGCAATGTCTTGTCGAGCTACAACAGTAGCGCGGGGTTGACGGTCACTCTGCCTTCAACAAATATGCTTCCCAGCGGCTGGTCGATGGGTTTTGCAACGGATAACAACAAGAGCTTGACGGTGCAAGTTAACAGCTCCACCGGCGGCCACATCTTATGGCCTGGCTCAGGGGCGTTACAAACGTCGTTATCGATGGCCCGCACGAGCCAAGGCGCCTATGAGTTTATGGTTCTACAGTACGATGGCAACGGCAGCTTTCGTGTCCTCAGTGTAACACCTGCAACGGCACAGGCGATCGGCATGATCGGTTCTGCCGGTGTTAGTCATTGGAGTTCGCCCGCAGTTAGTACGTATCTTGCGACGGGTGTCGATGACGGCAATGTGATCTCTAACATCAACAGTCCATCATCCTATATGGCGATAACATTGCCCCCGACGACTGGACTGCCCATGGGATGGACCATGGGAATCACGACGGAAGGTAACAAGACCGCATCCGTGCAGGTCAATCCCTCTTCGGGTGGTCACATTTTTTATCCGGGCAGCGGCTCGACGGCCACTTCTGTCTCGCTCGCCGGCACAAATTACGAGCTGCTCGTCCTTCAATTTGATGGCAGCAATTTTCGGGTGCTTCAAACAACACCCGCGACAGCGACGTTGCTGGGGATCACTGGGAGCGCCCAGGGTATCAATCGGTGGAACTTTCCATCCGTCAGCACCTATGTCGCTTCGCAGAGTGACAATGGGAACGCATTATCGAGCTACAATACGCCGGCGAGCTCCCTGACTGTCAGCCTACCGCCGAGTGCGTCAATTAGTGCTGGTTGGTCAATGGGCTTTGCAACCGACAATGGCAAGATCATGACGGTCCAAGTCAACAGTGCCTCACCCGGACGAATACTCTATCCAGCTGGGGCGTCCGGTACATCGGGTACATCGGTCACTCTCGCTGCCACCAACTACGAATTCTTGACACTTCAATTTGACGGAAGCAATTTCCGGATCGGATCAATAACTCCCCGCAGTGCGGCAGCTCTTGGGATGCTCGGGCATCAGATCTTCACGGGAGCGACTCCCACGGTCGGCTCGGGACCGAGCGATTGCGGCGCCTCGCCGTCGATCGGAGGCAACGATAGCGCCGGGCGGGTCACGGTCGGAGCAACCAATGGAGGGAAGTGCACGATAACGTTTGCGTCATCTTGGCCCAATCCGCCGGTTTGTTCGGTGTTTGATGAGACCAACGGAAATCTCGTGCGGCCATCAGCGGTTTCGACGACGAGTGTAGCGCTGACGGGGACGCTGTCGGCCGGCGACAGTCTCGTTTACCAATGTGTCGGTTACCAATGAGTGCGCTCGCTCGCACGGCTCGATAGTGCTTGGACCGACCTGCGTGAACGGAGCTTCACCGCGCCTGTCTGCGATGCGGGCGCTCAGGAAATCCGGCAGAATTGACACGAGGTTAAGATCATCACAGGAGTCGGACTGATGCCCTCTGGCGGCAAGCGATCGTCAATTGCGTCCTATACCTGGAGCGGCTGGGAGTCCCAGAACGATTTGACCGGATTTCGCAATGTCTTCCAGCCTGATCAAGGGATCTTCGCACCGGGTTATCCGCTCGTTCCAACGGAACGGGAACGGGTGCGGCTCTGGGATTTTCCGGTTGGCTACAACACCACCTACACACCGCGCTCATATGAGAACATCGGGTTTGCCGAGCTCAGGGCGCTGGCCGACAGTCATGACATCACTCGACTGGCGGTCGAGACACGAAAGGATCAAATCGAAAAACTGGAATGGACGATCAAATCACGCAACGATAAGTCCCCTACACCGGATGCCAAATCAAGGATCGACAAGCTAGTCGAATTCTGGCGCATGCCTGATGGTGAGCAGCCTTTCGCGACCTGGCTTCGGAAGGCCCTCGAGGATGTTCTCGTACTGGACGCGCCGGCATTCGAGATACGTCGCAACCGTGGTAGCGAGATCATTGGGCTTGATGTTGTCGATGGTGCTACGATCAAAGTGCTGATGGATGATACCGGCCGTCGACCGCGACCGCCGGCCCCAGCCTACGAACAAGTGATTCATGGACGACCATGGCGTCTCCTGACCAGTGATGACTTAATTTACGTTCCGCGGAATCCGCGTCCACACAAAGCGTACGGCTTTAGTCCGGTCGAGCAGATCGTGATGACGGTGAATATAGGACTGCGCCGTCAGGTAATGCAACTGCAGCATTTTACCGATGGCAATGTCCCTCCAGGCCTGCTCAATGCACCGGACGGCTGGAGCCCGGAGCAGATCCGTCAATTTCAAGAGTGGTTCGATTCCATCCTTGCGGGAAACACCGGTAGCCGTACCCGGCTTATATGGGGTCCGAGCGGCGCCAAATACCAGGCTTTCAAGGACGGGCCATATAAGGACGATTTTGACGAGTGGCTGGCTCGAATTGTCTGCTACGCTTTCTCGTTGCCTCCCACGGCCTTCACCCCGCAAGTCAATCGAGCTACTGCTCAGACGGCGCAGCAAGCCGCACTTGAGGAAGGGCTCGCTCCATTGCTCGGCTGGGTTAAACGGCTCGTCGATAGCGTCCTTCAAAATAGCATGGGTCAGTCCGACCTTGAATTCATTTGGCTGGATGTTCGGCCGCCCAATCCAACGGATCAAGCAACAATACTGGGCGGTTATGTAAGAGATGGAATATACACGCTGAATGAGGCGCGAGATATGTTGGGGCTCAGTCCCGTAACGGGCGGTGATGAGCCCATGTTCTTAACCCCACAAGGGCCAATGCTGTTGCGGGACGCTGGTTCATCGAAGACGGCCTCCAGCTGATAGGGTTGGACGTTCCACACATTGGAAGAGTTCTTCGCTCCTAGGTTTTGAAAACCGAACCGTGGCCCTTAAATCGTCGGCGACGGTTAAGGCTTCCCTCACGAGGGGCTCAGGTGGCAAATGGGCTCCCAACACCATCAAAACTGAGCGATAAGCGCACATTGTACACAGCGGTAATGGGCTCTTGTGATGGTTCACGCCCCGAACTCGCGAGCCGAAATCTATGGCCAAGCCCGAGATAGGAACAGTAAGAGGCTCTCATGAGTGTTCTACCCTCTGATATTGTAGTATACGGCTCGGCGAACATGCCCGAGGCGGACGGAGCAGTCATTGGTGGCTCCGTTGATTTTACCCGGCGAGTGGCTTTCTATGACATCGCACCCGCTGGTAGCGTCGACGTCATATCGAGCTCTGCGGCCGATACGGCCACCAAGATCACCTATTACGGACGCGACTCGACTGGGATTATTCAAAACCAGACACTAAGCTTGAACGGTCAGACTTGGGTGATAGGCTCGCAATCGCTAGAGCGCCTGCTCTATGCCGCATTGTCGGGAGCTTCGGCGAATGGTCCTGTCGTGAATCCCGGTGGAACACCTGCGCTCGGTGATGTGGCACTCGCTGCCCACAATTGTGTTCTGCCCGTCGGCTCAGTGACCACCGACGTAACTGTTCGCACCGCGCTAACGGGGTCTGCCAATCGTAGTGGTGCTACGCCGGCCCTATTCAGATTGCAATCGGGTGATGGTGCTGGCGTTACGGCCGGACAAATAATTTGGACAAAAAATGGCACTGGCTCAAACCAGCTGCGTCAGATAATCGCTACATCGGGTTACGGCACTGACGTCGTGGCTGTGAGCCGCGATTGGAGCACGGTTCCGGACAATACGACAACATATAAGGTCCTGCAGGGCATGCTCTTCGAGGCCTCGCCAAACGCGGTGACCGCCGTAGTCCGGCTATTTTCGACGAGCTCAGCGGATGCACCGACCGGCTCTCAGCGGATTTATTATGAAAAGGTTTTCGTCGTAAATAACAACACGAGCACAGCACTGACTGGGGTTCAAATAGAGGTGGCCAGCGAGACGCCCGGCTTGCCGTCGGGTGCCCTCCTCGATCTCGCGTTGACAACAGCGCTCAACGATACAGGCACTGTCATTAACCGACAAACCGCCCCCAGCACCGGTGTCGGCTCCTTTGCCGCACAACCGGCCTTTGTCGCCTTGCCGGGAGCAGGCAACCTGCCTTCGGGCTCGGCTCCGAACGCGGCTGGAGCGCAAGGAGCCTGGTTGCGGTTGACCTTGCCGGCCGGGACCGCGGCTTATAAAGGTTCCGCCGATCTGAGGACGCAGGGTACGACTACTTAATTTCTTTAACGCGCAGGAAAGACGAAAACGGAGACATTGGGACCCCGATTAGTACGCAGTCGAGACACACTAGGTCTATCGACTCGACCAACGACGGCCACAAGTCCTTGCTACCAACGAGGGTGGAAATCCCCGTAAGTCTGGGATTGGCTGCGGTCAATGCTCCTGATAGAGACACATTTTCCTGAGCTTACTTCAACGGCTCACGGACGGCGTGGGATGCCGAAGTGAGATTTGCCACGGTCATGATCACAACATCAAAAGCGCGCACAACCGAGACCTCCGCATGCCGACCGCCACTCAGCTAGCCGTTTTCTATGCAACTGCCAGCAAGATCCTTCGACGCAAAGTCATTCCTGACGATGATGCACAGCTCAGGACCTTGCCAGCTCCAAGTGGTGAGAGCATGCTCTTGATGCCGCTTGCCCTGCCCTATGACGATGCAGCCTGCCGGGCGGCAATCGCCGCGGCCACTGGTGTTACGCCACCCAGTGGCCGATGCTGTATCGTGCACGATTCGGGAGACATAATCGAAGTTTGCAACGCTGATCCGACACTAGACTCACACCCGCAGGGCAAGATCATCGCTAGCGAGAGCGCAGGGCTCGGCGACCGGTACATCGACGGGGTGTTTCTGCGCCAATACGTTTTGCCGAGCCGTTCGTCCAAGAGCGTCTTGTCTACAGCTTGGTTGCCAATCGTGGATTTGCCGCCTGTGCCAAGCATGAATGTGTTCCGGACGGCTACAGCCCACCAAGCTACAGCGCTTCGAGCGGCTGATGCTCCCACGCTGGGCGGCGAGTAATAAACTCGTGAAATCGATCGAAGTCTACGTGGCGTCTAACGCTGACCTCCTTGCGTCGGATAACCACACGCCTGCGCATTATTTACGATAGTTCGCGTTAATATGACGCAATGTCTACTGTAGCAGTGCAATTCTAGTACCGCCATGACCCAGATATTTATTATCTCCGGGACGTCGTGGACGGTGCCGCTAGATTGGAACTGAGCCAACAATAGCATCGAGACTATTGGTGGCGGTGGCGGTGGGCAGAGTGCAAACCCCGATTTTGCAGGCTCAGGGGGCGGTGGAGGGGGATATTCGAAAATCTCGAACCTTTCCCTTTCCGGTGGTGGCAGCATAACGGTCCAAGTGGGTGCCGCAGGTTCACCGAACAGTGCCGGCGGGGACACATATTTTAATGGTACTAACCTCGCTGCATCCTCAGTCGGCGCTAAGGGTGGGGCGGCAGGATCGAACGCCTCAGGCGGTACCGGTGGCAACCAGGCCTTCGGTATTGGTACGACGAAGTATTCCGGTGGAAATGGCGGAACCGATAATGGCAATCCCTATGGAGGCGCTGGCGGCGGCGGCGCAGCCGGCCCAAATGGTAACGGGTCGAGAGGTGGAGGCCAAACTACCGGTGTTACTGGTGGCGGCGGTGGCGGCGGTAATGGCGGCGGGATATCGACCGCAGGGCAGTCAGCCGATGGATCATCAAACATCGGCGGAAGCGGCGGGCTTGCTATCGATGGCTCGGCGGGCGGGTCGGGCGGCGCAACTCGCGGTGCCACTCTAGGCGGTACGGGCCTGCACGGTTCCGGCGGTGGTGGTGGCGGCGGCGGTGACGGTGGATCTGCGACGGCGTCGTCCGGGGGTGCGGGTGGCGCTGGCGTCGAGTTCGATCCGACGCATGGTTCGGGCGGCGGCGGCGGTGGCGGCGGCTACTACTCTGCGACGACGGGGAATGGCGGGCC
>Ga0182041_10000502_pt1 | contig 18431 bp, 14 predicted proteins | sample flu12Cox44000178_FD_125967 | JGI IMG/M metagenome (GOLD analysis project Ga0182041, IMG submission 125967) | Lab enrichment of tropical soil microbial communities from Luquillo Experimental Forest, Puerto Rico - flux8day.12C.oxic.44.000.178 | ecosystem: Environmental > Terrestrial > Soil >...
CTCAGGGCTTGTTGAGACTGAGTCTCAGTACCAAGGTATCCGCACATGCTGCAGGCGTTCGTGATCACGCTCCGCGAGGGGCTCGAAGCGTTTCTCATCGTGGCCATCAGCCTTTCGTACCTGCGCAAGTCGGGCCGACAAGCCCTGACCTCGGCCGTTCACTGGGGTATCGCAGCGGCTATCGCCGTGAGCGGACTCGGCGGGACTCTGCTCCTGCGCGCGACGAATCAGGAGTGGCTCGGTGGGCCGCTGGCCCTCGCCGCAGCCGTATCGGTTCTCTGGATGACGATCCACATGTGGCGTGCGGGACGCCGGATGAAAGGCGACATCGAAGGGCGCTTGCGCAGCTCGACAGCAAGGCCCCGTGCAGCCGCCTTCGCCGGCGTGTTCCTGTTCACGCTTTTGATGGTCAGCCGTGAAGGGATGGAAACGGCTCTTCTACTGCTGCAGCTGCGAGAGACGGTTCACCTTGCCGCAGGCGCGGTCGCAGGCGTGATTGGTGCGGCCGGAATCGCCTGGTTGTGGTCGCGCTACGGTCACCGCGTCAACCTGGCGCTCTTCTTTCAGGTGACCGCCATCTTCCTGTTCGTCTTCGTCGTCCAGCTCTTCATTGCCGGCGCGCACGAGATGTCCGAGCAGGGTTACCTGCCGTACAGCGATCTCATCCACAGGTCCACCGAATCATGGGGCCCTGACAGCGCATTTGGTCATTTCCTGACCTACATGCTCGCCGTTCTTCCGCTCGGCTGGCTTGCGGTGAAGGCGCTGTTTACACGTGGACCCGTGTTTCACAATCCGGGTGACGGCGCAGCTCCCATCGCTCGAAGCGAAACACTCGCGCAAGACGCGTAAGAAGCGTGGGACCTGGGACCAAGGACGGACCTGGGATCAAGGACTTCGGACAGACCAAGGACCAAGCACGGACCAGGTACCAAGCACCAAGCACTAAGGACTAAGATCGAGCGTGCCCAAGCCGCCTATCGTTGCTCAGGTCCGCTGGAAACGCGCGCTCGTCTTCGATGCCACGAGCGCCGGTACCTCGATCACCATCGACGGCGACAGCCGCGAGGGTCCATCGCCGATGCAAGTGCTGGTCATTTCGCTCGCGGGTTGCATGTCCGCTGACGTCGCGCACATCCTCGCCAAGGGACGCACGACACTCCGGGCGCTCGACGCCGAGGCGATCGCGGAGCGCGCGCAGGAAAACCCACATCGTGTTACGAGTGTCAAAATCCGATTCACGGTGAAGGGAGACGTGCCGCGGGCCGCGGTCGAGCGTGCGATCGGGCTGTCGCACGAGAAGTACTGCTCTGTGTGGCATTCGATGCGGCAAGATATCGCGTTCGAGACGTCATTTGAGGTCGTCCGCTAACGCGCTCGCGCCCGCATCACCGACGGTCGGTCGAGCTGCCTTCATCGATTGGGCGCGCGGGCTGGCGGTCGTCATCATGATCGAAGCCCACACGGTCGATGCCTGGACGCGCGTCGCGGACAGGAAGACGGCCCTCTTCGGGTACCTGACCATCCTTGGTGGCTTTGCCGCGCCGCTCTTTCTTTTCCTGGCTGGTACTGGCGTCGCGCTCGCCGCAGGCCGCGCGTTTGAGCGGAGCGGCCGCCGCCGAACGGCGGTCGAAATGGTCTGCCGGCGAGGGCTCGAGATTTTCATCCTGGCCTTCCTCTTCAGACTTCAGGCGTTCATCGTGACTCCCGGCAGTCATCCGGTGACGCTGTTTCGCGTGGACGTGCTGAACGTGATGGGGCCGGCGATCGTCGCGGCGGCGATCGCGTGGGGCGCCGCGCGGCGCGTCGAAATGCGTGTCTTCCTGTATGCGTCGCTCGCAGCGCTCGTCGCGATGACGACGCCGATCGTGCGCGCGGCGTCATGGGTAGACCGGCTGCCGACATGGGTGCAGTTGTACGTGCGACCCGCCGGCGACCTCACGACGTTCACGCTGCTTCCGTGGGCCGGGTTCGTGTTTGCCGGCAGTGCTGTTGGCGTACTGATCGCGTCGGCGCGAAGCGGCGAGGCCCATCGCCGGTTGCAGATTGGGCTCGCGCTCGGAGGCGCGGCGCTCGTGGCCGGCGGTTTCTACGCGGCGTCGCGCGAATCGATCTACGCCGTGCAGGTTTCCTTCTGGACGAGCTCGCCGACGTGGTTTGCGATTCGCACCGGCATCATGCTGGTCGCTCTTGCACTGCTGTCCGCGATCCCGGAACTTGGAGATGGCAGGGAGCAGACGAGCATGGGCTCCAAATTCCTGTGGGCCTGGTGGCAGGCGCCGCTGGCGAGGCTGGGGCGCGCCTCGCTGTTCGTTTACTGGATCCATGTCGAGCTGGTGTACGGCTACGCAAGCTGGCTGTGGCGGCTTCGCCTGCCCGTGTGGGGGAGTGTCGCGGCTTGGATGCTCTTTACCGCGCTGATCCACCAGTTGATCATCGGGCGCGACCAATATCTCGCCCGGTATTTTCCCGGGGCTGCCATCCCATTTCCACGCCGCGCGGGGCTCTCCCAGGCGTAGAATCTGCCCAAGAGGAGAACCCATGAATCGCCGAGAATTCGCTCGCCTGCTGGCCGTCGGTGGCGCCGTGCCGTTCATCACGCCGGAGATTTCGTGGGCGAAGTCCGCGAAGCTTCCGCCGACTCCGGCGTCGCCCGACGAACGATTCTGGATGTCGGTCCGCGATCAGTTCGTCATGCCCAAGGATCTGACGATGCTGAATGCGGCGAACCTGTGTCCGTCTTCAGGACCCGTCCTCGAGACGTTGTACAAGATGACGCGGGACATGGACCAGGATCCGTCGCAGGACAACCGAGCGAAGCTCGGGGATGGACGAGAAAAGACCCGTGAGCTGCTGGCGTCGTTTCTCCGTGTGACACCCGAAGAGATCGTGATTACCCGCAACACGAGCGAGTCCAATAATCTCGTCTCGACCGGCCTTGATCTCAAGCCGGGAGACGAAGTGCTGCTGTCGTCCGACAATCACCCGAGCAATCACACCGCGTGGCAGCAGAAGGCGAAGCGGTTCGGGTTCACAGTGGTCGATGTCCCGACGCCGAACCCCCATCCTGGATTCGATCACTATGTCGAGGCGTTCACGAAAGCCATCACGCCGCGAACCAGGGTGATCGCGATTACCCATCTCACAAGCACCGTCGGCGATCTCTTTCCAGCGAAAGAGATTTGTCGCGTGGCGCGGGAGCGTGGCGTGCTCACGCTCGTCGACGGCGCCCAGACGTTTGGCCTGCTCGACGTGGATTTGAGCGACATCCAGCCTGATTTCTACAGCGGCAGCGCGCACAAGTGGCCGTGCGGACCGAAAGAAAACGGCGTGTTGTTTATCAACAAGGGCGCGCAGCCGAAGATTTGGGCGTCGATTTTCAGCGCCTATCCCGGCCGTGTGGGCATCTCTCGGACCTTCGAGGGCTTCGGTCAGCGCGACGAGCCGGCGATGATCGCGTTCGGCGAAGCGTTGAAGCTGCAGTCGGAGATCGGCCGCGCACAGATCGAGCGGCGATCGCGTGAGTTGACGCAGGCGCTCATGGCGGGTTTGCGCCGGATCGATGGGGTCACGATCTGGACGAGCTCCGAGCCGTCACGCGCCGCCGCCGTGCTGTCGTTTCAGCCTGGCAATCTCGACGTTCGCAAGCTCGCGACCGCGCTGTATCAGAAGGACCGGATCGGCTGCGCCACGCGTGCAGGTCAGGATCGCCCTGGTCTCCGTTTCTCGCCGCACTTCTACAACACGCATGCGGACGTGGAACGAGCGGTTGCGGCGGTGAAGAAGTACATGGCGACCGGGGTGTAGCCACGCCCCGCTGAGATCGTCCGAAGCTCGTCAGCCCTCCCTCCCCGGCCCCAACCCGCAGAGGCCCGGGACTCTTTTCTCCAGAGTGTGCATTTTGACAGATGCATCCGCATTGGTTGTCCCAATAACCAACGGTGTCCGAGCACAAATTTGGATCGGCTACTTGTTTATGAAGATTCATCTCAGCCAGGCGCGTCATCACCGGGTGATGCCATCACTAAGATGATCAGCAAGTGACGGTCGTATGTCAGCGTCCGGGCATTGGCCACTGACGGACGGATCGTCGAGCAAGGAGCCAGGGAGAGATGAATCGTCTGATGTTTTTCCTGTCGGTGGTATTGCTCGCCATGGGGATTGCGGCCAGCGCGGCCGCGCAAGGCGTTCAGGCCGGCACGATTCGAGGCACGGTCAAGGATCAGCAGGACCTTCCTGTCCCGGGTGTCACTGTCACGGCGACCTCGCCCGCGTTGCAGGGTCCCCGCGCGGGCGTCTCGGATACGGAAGGCCGCTACACGCTCTCGGCGCTTCCGGCGGGAACCTACACGTTGAAGTTCGAGCTGAGCGGGTTCGGAACGATCGAGCGTCCCGTCGCCGTGCCGCTTGGCGTCACGGTCGAGCAGAACGCCTCAATGCGTCCTGCCGGCGTGACGGAGACCGTGCAGGTCGTGGCATCCGAACCCTCGCCGATCGCCACACCGGTCACCGGCGCGAACTTCAAGCACGAGGAGATCGAGTCGCTGGCCAACTCCCGGACGATCCAGGGCATCGCCCAGTTGGCGCCCGCCCTCACCACGAACAGCCCGAACGCGACGCAGGTCGTGATCAACGGCGCCTTCGCCTACGACACGATTTTCATGGTGAACGGCGTCGACATCAACGACAACCTGTTCGCGCAGCCGCAGAATCTGTTCGTCGAGGACGCGATCGACGAGACGCAGGTGTTGACGTCCGGAATCTCGGCGGAGTACGGACGTTTCAGCGGCGGCGTGATCAACGCCGTCACGAAGAGCGGCTCCAACAGGTTTTCGGGGAGCGGGCGCGTCAACGTGACGAATCCGTCGTGGACCGCCGCGACGCCGTTCGAGGAGCAGGGACAGGCACAGGGGAAGAGAACTGCCGATCTGGCCCACCCGAACACGTTCTTCAGGACGTACGAAGGGGTGTTCGGTGGACCCGTCCTGAAGGACCATCTCTGGTTTTTCACCTCCGGTCGTTACCAAGATACGTCGTCGCCTTTGACGCTGGCAGTCACCGGGACGGTGATCACGCAGGAGGACAACAACAAGCGTGGCGAGATCAAGGTGACGGGCTCCCCTGGCAACGGCCACACAATTGAGGGCGGGTTCCTCAATGACCCGCGTTCGTTGAGCAATTCGTCCGGCCTCGGGAACGGCTTCCTGATTGATCCTCATGCGGTGTCCGACCGGAGTTTTCCGAACTGGTACTACTACACGAATTACCGTGGCGTTTTGAGGAACAACCTGCTCGTCGAGGCCCGATACTCGCAACGCCACTTCTCGTTCAATCAGACCGGTCCGTCCGGCGCCAATATCTTGGATTCGCCCTTTCTTGATACGAACCAACAGTTTCTCTACAACGCGCCGTACTTCGATCCGAACGACCCCGAGGAGCGCAATAACCAGCAGATAACCGGCAATGTCACGAACTATTGGAACCTGGCAGGCCGGCACGACACCAAGGCCGGTTACGAGTGGTTCCGAAGCCAACGGACCGGCGGCAATTCCCAGTCGCCAACGTCGTATGTGTTCGTGTCCGACTTCTTGACCGATGCGTCGGGCGCGGCCATCCTGGATTCAACCGGGCGGCCGACCCCGGTGTTCGTGCCGGGCGTTTCGCTCGTGCAGTATTACCCCGCCGTCAAAGGCGCGGTCCTGAACGTCGACAACAATTCCGCGTTCGTGCAGGATCATTGGGCCATCAATCCCCACTGGTCTGCGGATCTGGGTGCCCGGTTCGAGCACGTGAATGCCGCTTCCACTGGCGGGATCGTGAGCATCAACAGCAACCGCATCGTGCCGCGTCTCGGGGCCTCCTACGACATTCTTGGCAATGGCAATCAGATCGTTCACGCGACCTACGCTCAATACTCAGGCCGTTACGACGAGGCGCTCGTCGGCAAGAACAGCCCGGTCGGCAACCCCCCCGAGATCGACTCGTTCTATCAAGGCCCTCCCGGTGTCGGGTACAGCTTTGCGCCTGGAACCAGTCTCGCCAGCTATCCGGTGAATTCCTCGAACTCCGCGGCCAGCGATCCCACGCAGAACGTTTTCATGGCGCCCGGCACCAAGTCGCCCTTGACGCATGAATTCTCAGTGTCATACGGAGCCAACCTTTTCTCCCAGCGAGGCTGGGGAGAGGTGGTCTATGTGGCGCGGACGACGCACGCCCTGATCGAGGACTTCCAGACTCTCCAAGGGGGGTTTACGGATGTGATCGTGCAGGGCGTCGACGCGGGCAAGTTCACGAACATTATCTATCAGAACACCGATCTGGCTCATCGCCAGTATCAGGGGATGGTGTTCCAGGCCCGTTATCGCATCAGGAACAATTGGACGATCAACGGTCACTATACGCTTCAACTCAAGAACGACGGCAACTACGAGGGGGAGGGCACCAACTTGCCCGGCGCGACCTCGCTGATTGGCAACTTCCCAGAGGCATTCAACCCTGCGCGAAATTACCCTGACGGGCACTTGCAGGATTTTCAGCGCTCTCGCTTGCGCATTTGGAGCGCCTACACGTGGAACATGGCTCGGTATGGCGACCTGTCGGTGTCGGGGCTCTGGCGGGTCGATTCAGCGCGTGTGTTCAGCCTCGTCGCGCGGAATCAACCACTGTCGGCCACGCAGACCGCTATCCTCACGAACGCTGGGTATCCCGATTCGCCGTCGACCGAGAATGTGTTCTTCGGCGATCGCGGGTCGCAGCAGTTCGCCGGGTATGGCGTGCTCGATACGTCGGTCAACTACAACATCCCCGTCTTTCGAACGCTCAGACCGTGGATCAAGTTCGACGTGTTCAACCTGTTCGATAACTTGAAGCTGATCGCCTGGAACACGACGGTTTCCCAGAACAGAACGGCCGGTGTCGACAATCTGGGACTGGCGACCACATACAGAGAAGGGACCGCATTTGGAACGGCGACGGGCAACACGGCAACCAACCTGAACGTCAACAACATCCCGGCGTTCCCGCTGGCGTTTCCCGGCGCGACGCCGGGCGGCCGGACGTTTCGTTTCGCGTTTGGTGTCCGGTTCTAGGTTGCGGCCGGGCGTCAACGCGACAAGATCTCGCGGACAGGCGGCTCGTCCAGGGCCGCCTTTTTTTCTTGACTTACTTAACGCCGTTAAGTAGCATGACGCCGTTAAGGTATGAGCCTCGATGGCCGTTAAAGACCGCCGCGCGCGTCAGCGCAGGCTCCTCCGCCAGCAGATCCTCGATGCCGCGCGGGAGCTCCTCGTTCGTGACGGCTACGAGCGCTTGTCGATGCGGCGCGTCGCCGAGCGAATCGACTACTCGCCGACCGCGATTTACCTCCACTTCAAGGACAAACTGGAGCTCGTCTTCAGCCTGTGCGAGGAGACGTTCGCCAAACTCGTGCGCGAGCTCGAAACGCTCCCCGAGGAATTCCCCGACCCAGTCGTCCAGCTTCGAAAGGGGATGAAGCGCTACATCGACTTCGGGCTGAAGCATCCCGACCATTATCTGCCGGCGTTCGTGCTTCCCCCGCCGCCGGACATGAACCCACGGCGCAGAAAGGCCATGACCTCTCCGGAGTCCAACGGCATGAAGGCGCTCGGGTTTTTGCGAGACTGTATCGCGTTGGGCGTCAAAACGAAGAAACTGCGGAAGGTTGATCCGGACATCGCTGCGCGGTCGACGTGGGCCGCACTGCACGGCCTGACAACGTTGCTCATCGTTCATAAAGATTTCCCGTGGGGCGACCGCGAACAGGTCATCGACACATTGCTCGACTCGCTCATCAATGGGTTACGGCTTTGATGACTTCTGAGCCACGGGCGATTTTTTTTGGAACCTTACTTAACGGCGTTACGTCAAAAGACGGTGTAAATAGGTTCGCGAGTTACGAGCCACGACGATGCGACTGAGACTCTCCGAGCTGGCTTGGCGCAACCTCGTCCACGACAAAGTCCGGCTGCTGGTGACAGTGACCGGCGTCGTCTTCGCCGTCGTGCTCATCGTTGTGCAGTTCGGCCTGTTCCTCGGCTTTGCCACGACCACCTCGAGCCTCGTCGACCGATCGCGTGCCGACCTGTGGATCACCTCCGCCAACGTCCCCTACATCGAAGTCGGCGTGAACTTCTCCGAGCGCAAGCTCTCGACCGTGCTGGCGACGCCGGGAGTCGCCCATGCGACCAAATACATCGCCAGATTCTCCCAATGGCAACGCCGCGACGGACGCCAGGAAAGCGTTCAGATTGTGGGTTTCGATCCGGATCAGACGCTCGGCGGCCCCTGGAACCTCGTCGAGGGCAGCGTCAGCGACCTGAAGCTCGACGACAACGTCTTCATCGACGAGTTGTACAAAGCGAAGCTCGGCGTCACCCGCATCGGCGACGTCTTCGAAATCCGCGGACGCCGCGCGCGGGTTGCCGGCTTCACGCGCGGCATTCGATCATTCACGACGTCGCCGTACGTCTTCACATCCTTCAAGAGCGCCCAGACCTACGTCAACCTTCCCGAGGACCAGACGGTGTTCATCCTCGTCAAGGGAGATGGGTCCGTCGGCCTCGACGTGCTCCGTCACCGTCTGCTGTCGAGCCTGAAGGGAGTCGACGTCCTCACCACGACTGAGTTCAGCCGCATGACCACTTTCTATTGGATGTTCACGACGGGCGCCGGAGTCGCTGTCCTGCTCGCTGCCCTCCTCGGCCTCGTCGTCGGCGTCGTCGTCGTCGCCCAGACGATCTATGCAACGACGATGGACCATCTGCAGGAATACGGGACGCTCAAAGCGATGGGCGCCACGAATGGGTATCTCTATCGCGTGATCATCCAGCAGGCGGTCATCAGCGCGGTGATCGGCTATTCGCTGGCGATGATCGCCAGCTGGTTCGTCGTACGCGGAAGCGCAAAGGGAGGGGCGGCGATTCTGCTGCCGTGGCCGGTGGCGGTCGGCATGTTTTGGCTCACGCTTGCGATGTGCACAACGGCGGCGCTCGTATCGATTAACAAGGTGACGCGTCTCGATCCTGCAATGGTGTTCAAGGGATGATCGACTCGGCTGTCCAGGGCGTTCAACTGACCAAGACCTACGCGCAGGGTGACGCGGCGATCCGCGCGCTCGACGACGTGACGCTCGACTTGCGTGTGGGCGAGCTGGCGCTGCTCGTTGGTCCGTCGGGCAGCGGAAAGACGACGCTCCTGTCGATCCTCGGATGCATTCTGCGGCCGACCTCTGGTTCGCTGTGGGTCATGGGCGACGACGTGACGCGACTCGACGAGCGCCATCTGCCGGCAATCCGGCGGGACCGCATCGGGTTCATCTTTCAGGCGTTCAACCTGTTTCCGACGCTCACGGCGCTGCAGAATGTCGCGCTCGCCCTCGACCTGAGAGGCGTCACGGGACGGGCGGCACGCGACCGCGCCGCCTTGCTGCTGGACCAGGTCGGCCTGTCGGCAAAGCGGGATGCCTATCCTGCCGACATGAGCGGCGGGCAAAAGCAGCGCGTCGCTATCGCGCGCGCCCTCACGGGCGACCCGCCGATCATTCTCGCCGATGAGCCGACGGCGGCGCTCGACTCGCAGAGCGGCCGCACGGTGATGGACCTCTTAAAGCGGCTCGCGCGCGAGCGCGGGCGCGCCGTCGGCATAGTCACCCACGATAACCGGATGTTCGGCTATGCCGATCGTCTCGTGAAGATGGAAGACGGACGCGTCGTCTCTGACGAACGACCGACGATGCCGGATGAGCGCGACCTTGAAGGAGCAGTGGCATGAAGCGCGCGACGATGTTTACGGCAGTGGGGGTCGCGGTGATCGCCGCCATTAATTACGGGCTCCTCGCGGCCCGGCACCAGCCTGCACCGGCTCCGGTCTCGCCCTCCGAGCACCGCGGCGCCGTTGTGGCAGGGCCGGGTCGCGTCGAGGCGCTGTCTGAGGAGATCCGCGTGTCCTCGCAGGTTGGAGGACGCCTCCAGGCCGTGCTGGTCGACGAAAACGATCGCGTGACGGCCGGACAGGTGATGGCGGTGATCGAGAATGCCGATTATCGCGCCCGTGTCGCGTCCGCCGAGGCCTCCTTGACGCTGCGTGAAGCCGAGGCGTTGCGCGCGCACAACGGGGCGCGCGAGCAGGAGCGGCGGGATGCCGCTGCAGCCCTGCGCGAGGCGGAGGCGGTTCTGGCGAACGCGAACCTCGATATGGCCCGCCGCCGCGACCTGTTCCAGCAAGTCGTCATTTCCCGTGCGGAGCTCGACGACGCCGAAAAGCAGCTCAGCGTCGCGCAGGCCAGGGTCGACTCTGCCCGCGAGCGCCAGTCGCTCGTCGATGCCGGTTCGCGGGAGGAGGATCTCGCGCGCGCCGACGCCGACGTCGCGCTTGCCCGAGCGGCTCTCGACGAGGCGCGAGCGATGCTCGAAAAGACCTTTGTCCGGGCGCCGATTGACGGCGTTGTCCTGCGCCGGCACCACCGGGCGGGCGAGAGCGTGTCGACCCAGTTCGATTCGCCGATCGTGACGCTCGCGGACCGTTCGCGGGTGAGGGTGCGCGTCGATGTTGACGAAGCGGACGTGGCCCGGCTTCGGGAGGGACAGTCCGCCTACGTCACCGCCGATGCGTTCGGGGACCGCCGGTTCGCCGGCCGCGTTGTTCGCGTGGGTCAGATGCTGGGCCGGAAGAACGTGCGGACGGATGAACCCACCGAGCGAGTGGATACGAAGATTCTCGAGACGCTGATCGAGCTGATCGACGGCGGCGACTTGCCGCTCGGGCTGCGCGTGCAGGCGTTCATCAACGCCCCGATGTAGCGCTCACCCCTTTTCCAGGATCGCGATCCCGCAGTACCACCGCTGCCACAACAGCACCGCCTGTACAAGCAGGTGGCGGAGCGGGCCGTACCGCCTGGTGTAGAGCGCCTTCCCCAGGTGCTGCGGCGCGGGCACGACGCGGGACCGCGCAAATCCGACTAAACGCGCGACCCGGCAGACGCGTGATGGCGGCATGTCCTTATCGGTGACATCGTACTTCGCGTCGATTTCGCGCGACTTTCGCTGGTGACCGCGCCCAGGCTCGAGCACCACGCACACGCCGCCCGGCTTCAGCGCCCGGAACGCGCCGCCGAGCGCTGCGCGTTCGTCGACCGCGTGATGCAATGAGTCGAAAAAGACGACGACCTCGAACTCGGACGCGAACGTGAGCGCCTCGGAGTCGGCGACCTGAAATCGGGGACTGCTGCCCTCGTGGAACATGGGGTGAGCCTTGGCCAGCGCGATCGCGTCGGGCGAGACGTCGGTTCCCACGACGTCGTAGCCGCGGCGAGAGAGAAAGTAGGCGAGCCAGCCTGTGCCGCAGCCGCAGTCGAGGACGCGAGCCGGCGGTGACGGCAAGAGGCTGAAGAGCGCACCGGCGCGGAGCAGATACAGGCCGCACTCATCGTCTGAGAACGGCTTGAAGAGCGCATGCTGCCGCCCGTCCTCGCCGATGCGCTCGTAGTAGGTGAGCTCGCCCGCGCGTGGCATGGCCCGCTGGCATCACGGCTGCGCAGCCGTCGACGCCGGCCGCTCGGGTGGCGTCTTGATGTCGTTGTAGTGCAGCACCACGTTGAACAGCATGTTGAACTCGCCGAAATTCTGCCACCGGTAGCACGGATTGCCAGCAAACAGAATCACGCGGCCCTTGCCTGACGGGGTGTCGACGATCGCAGGGCGGTTGCGGATTTCAGCAGCCCCCCGCATCAATCCGCTCAGCACGTGATCGTCGCCACCGGGGTACCGCATCAGGATGGACTGCGGGGGCGGCGGCGGTACGGCCGGCGCCTCCTCGAACGGATTGGTGCCGGTTTGGACGGTGAGGAGCGGCCCGTTCGCATAGCGCACGGGAACGGTCTTCTTGTCGTAGCCGTAGAAAATCGGGTGATCCGGCCTCAGGATCTCGGCTTCGACGATAGGTCCGGGCGCGTAGAATTGGGGCGACGCGCGGGCGGCATCGACGCGCGGCGCCAGGCCGAACTCGGCGGGAAAGTAGCTTGCCGTGCCGAGCGTCACGAGGACGCCGCCGGCTTTGACGAACTTCTCGAACTGGGCGACGCCCTCGATGCCCATGCCTCCGGTGATGTCGTCCGACTCGCCGTAGACGCCGAGGAACTTGAACATGTCGGATTTCTTGTACTCGATCGGCCGACCGCGGTTCTCGATGTCGAACACGAGCCGCTTTGCGGTGCCGCCTTGTGTCGGCACGATGATGACGTCGTAGGCGGCTTTCAGATCGCCTTTCCTGACACGTTCTTTGTAGATGAGGTCGTACGGCACGTCGAATCTGTCGAATGCGTAGCGCACCCACCCGACGTCCTGTGTGTTCCCCCACGTGCTGAACATGGCGATCCGAGGCAGGTCGACGTCGTGCGAGGCGACCTGGGGCGCGGCCGGGAGGGTGACGGCCGTGAGTCCGAGCTTCTCGACCTCGCTCTTCACGCGCCCGGGATCGCCGGAGATGATGAAGGAGCCGGCTGGAACGGTCGCCTCACCCTGCTTGAACTCTTGCTCGACCGCCTGCACCTTCAAGTCTTTCAGATGCAGCCGCAACGTGATCATGTTGTTCGAACCGTAGTCGGCGACGGCGAAGAGCGGCCCTGATCCGCGCACGCTCCCTGCGAGATGGATCTCTTTCTCGGATACCGGCGTGACCGGCACATCCAGGATCTTCTTGTCGGCGATCTCCTTGACATCAGCCTGGCTCATCAGCCCCATCGTCCACGCCGCGTCGTCGTAGGTGCGCAGGCTCGGGTCCGGATACACCTGTTTCTCGAGAAGTATTTTGGCCAGCCGGCTGTACGGCTGGTCGCGTTTGACGATGAAGGAGCCGGCGGGGAAGGTGCCTTCCTGGAGCTTGACCTCGGAAGTGGCGCGGCCGAGCTCGATGCCCTGCAGGCGCAGCAGATTGACGAGTCGCTCGATGCGCGTCATGTCGCGCTGGCCGGCCGGAATCACGTACCCGGCCACGGTCTCTTTGCGCCCCGTTTCGATCGAGTTGCGCGACTTCACGTAGAAGTTCTCGAGGATGATCTTGGGGAACTGCGAGGTGTACTGGAGGGCGGTGATCACGCCCGTTTCGCCGTAATTCGTGTTGTCGCGCAGCGACCAGTCGAATTCACCCGTGGCGGGCCACGGCCGGTACCACTCGCGCACGCTCTGATTGCCGCGGCCCGCGGCATTGGCGGCGGCATCGGGCGCCGCTCCGAGCCCGCGCCCGCCCCCAGCGTTGGGATTGCCCAGACGCAGCTTTTGCGTGTTGGCGCCGCTCCCGCCCTGGATCTCGTACATGCGAATCATGCCGTTATGGTTCGACGACATGAACGCGAGATAACCAGGCGACCACATGTCGACGAACCCGTGCGTCCACACGCCGGGCATGCCGTATTTGGCAAACTGTGCCATCTCAAAGTTCGCCATCATCGGGAGTTCGCCGTAGAGGATCGGATCGAGATTCGGGTTCTGCGGGGCCTGGCCGCTGAAGGTGTACAGGAGCGTTTGCGCCTGATGGAGGTCGTGCATGATCGGGGGGTGCCACTCGAGGTACCAGTCGAGGAGCGATCGCATCTCGACCTGCGAATAGTTGATGTCGCGGTTGTCGTCGTGAAAGACGTACTTGCCCCAGTACGGCACGCCCGCGCCCGTGGTTTGCCCCTCGGTTTCGCTGATGCCGTACTTGTAGTACCAGTCGACGTTGCGATCGCGCCCGTCGGGATCGGCGACGGGGGTGATCGAGACGATCACGTTCTCACGGATGGCGTTGATGATCGGCGAGTCTTCGGCGACGAGCCGATACGCAAGCTCCATCAGCATCTCGGAAGGACCGACTTCCGCACTGTGCAGGCCGCCTGAGAGGTGATAGATCGGCTTGGCCTTTGCGATGATGTCGGCGGCCTGTTCCGGCGTGATGGTACGCGGATCGGCGAGCTGGGCGAGGTAGGTCCGGTACTGGGTGAGGTCCTTGATCGACTGGTCAGAGCCGACGAAAACAACGACCAGATCGCGGTTCTCGTTGCTCTTGCCGATGCTCACGATCTTGACGCGAGGGCTCGCGGCCGCGAGCGCCCGGTAGTACCGCAGAATGTCGGCGTAGTACGTCAGCTTCTTCGGCGCGCCGACATGGTGGCCGAGCACGTCCTTTGGCGACGGGAGGCCCGCGACCTTGGGCAGGTGATCCACGAGCGGACTGATGAAATCGGGTCTCGTCGTCCACTCCTTCACTCGCGCCTGGAAGTCGTCGTCTCTTGTGATAACCCCTTTAGTTGACGGCGATTGCGAAGAAATCGTCGAGTTGGCGAGTACGAGCACGACGGCGAGAAACGAGAAAACCGGTACGAGACGCCGGCCCAGGGACATGACAGAACTCCTTGTTTACGTGATACTTAGAGCGCGGTCAAAAAACCGTTGAGATGCCCGCAGGTCGGTCGGTACAATTCGCGTCTTTGGGCTCACGGGGACCGCTATACCTATGATCAACGTTGCCGCGATCCGCATGCAGCAGTTCGGCGTGCAATTCTACCAAGCTTCGCTGACGGCCAGTGACATCGACAAACTGGTTCGGTTCGAGGTTTTGAGCTACGGCGATCAAGCGCAGACGCCGGTGCGCGGCGGCAAGCAGAAGCCGGGCGCCACGCCGTCCAAGGTGAACTGGGACTTTCTCGAGCGCCGGATTGCCTCGAGCGAGAAGGCTTATCAGCGGCAGATCATTCGCCGCAAGATCGACGAGCTGGTGCAGTACTACGAGCAGTGCCGCCAGGCCCGTGACCTTCCATCGATTCCGGGCGCCGTCATCATCTCTTGTGACGAGCGGCTGACGTTTCAACCCGCGGACGGCGACTCGCGCCTCGGCATCCTCAAGGTCCCCGAGCGCGAAGGCATTCTTCGCGCGATTGACGGCCAGCATCGGCTGCTCGCGCTGCACGCCGACATCGAGCGGTTTGAGGGCGAAGAGTTCGCGGTGCCCGCCATCATCTTCGATCGGCTGCCGGAAGATCATGTCGTTCAGATGTTCGTCACGATCAACGCGAAGCACACGCGCCTGAACGCGTCGCACCTCGTAAGCCTGTCGGGCCGCCAGTTGTATCGCGATGACGCGCTGGCCACGGGCCACGATATCGTCCGCGCGCTGAACGATCGCGAGGATTCCCCGCTCTACGACGAGATCAAGCTGCTCGGCGTGGGTCGCGGCCGCGTGGCCCAGGCGCCGCTGGCGCAAGAGCTCAAGAAGCTCTTCACGCCCGACGGCGCGTTCGCCGGGCGACGGTCGGGGGACTCGCACGAAGAGGCCAAGAAGTTCTTCGTCAACTACTTCAAGCAGATCGCGCTGGTCTTCGGGGGCGCCTGGAACGGACGCAAGTACAGCATCCGGAGCGCGTCGGCGCTGCGCGCGTTCATTCGGGTCGCGCCGGACGTGCTTCGACGTCTGGATCAGGAGCACGCGGATCGCGCCGACTTCCGGGCGATCGGCCGAGTGATCGCGCCGTGGGGGCGCCGGATCGGCGACCTGCGCTTCGAAACCGAAGGGGCCTGGAAGCGGACCGGGACGACCGTCGATTCCCTCGCGAAGGAGCTCAGGCTCGCGCTGCAGTATCCGGAGGGAGCGGCTGTCTAACTCGTGGCTCGGGGCTCGCACCTCGGGGCTCGCCGCGTGGCTTGTAGCTTGAGCTCGTAGCTCGTCGTTCATGCAGACGTTGTTGATCACCGGCGGAGCCGGGTTCATCGGTTCGAACCTGGTTCAATACAGCCTCACGCACACCTCAGACCGCATCGTCGTCATCGACAAGCTGACGTACGCCGGCAGCCTGCTGAACCTCGAGGGCCCCTTGCGGGACCCGCGCGTGGCCTTCGTCCGCGCCGATATCGCGGATCGAGAAGCGGTGGCGAAGGTGTTCGCGGACTATCGGCCGACGGCGGTCCTCAATCTGGCCGCGGAGACGCACGTGGATCGTTCGATCGACGGCCCGAAAGCCTTCGTCGACACCAATGTTGTCGGCACGTTCGTCCTGCTGGAGGCGGCCCGGTCTCATGTCACGACGCTCGATGAAGGCCTGCGGGCGGCGTTTCGATTCCTGCATGTGTCCACCGACGAGGTCTACGGCACGCTGGGGCCGTCGGGCCTCTTCAGCGAGGAAACGCCGTACGCTCCGAACTCGCCGTACGCGGCCAGCAAGGCAGCGGCCGACCACCTGGTGCGCGCCTACTTTCATACCTACGGCCTTCCAACGGTCATCACCAACTGCTCGAACAACTACGGGCCATATCAATTTCCTGAGAAGCTCATTCCCCTGATGATTCTTAACGCGATTGACGGCCGGCCGCTGCCCATTTACGGCGACGGGGGGAACGTTCGCGACTGGTTGCACGTCGAGGATCACTGCGCGGGCATCCTGTTGGCGCTCGGAACCGGGCGTGTGGGCGAGAAGTACAACGTCGGCGGGGGGAACGAGCGGACGAATCTCGAAATCGTCGATCTCATCTGCGATATCCTCGATGAGCTCACGCCCACGGGAACGAGTCATCGTGCACTCAGGACGTTCGTGACGGATCGTCCCGGCCATGACCGGCGCTATGCCATCGACGCGACGAAGATCCGGCGGGAGCTCGGGTGGCGTCCTCGCCATACCTTCGAGTCGGGTTTGCGCGACACGATCCGCTGGTACGTCGAGCACCGCGAGTGGTGCGCGCAGGTTCAGTCCGGGCGGTACGACCGGCAGCGTCTGGGCCTGCGATCCGCAGGAGAGGGAGCCGCAGTGAGCCGGAGCGATGGAGCCTCGCAGTAGAGCCCCGCGGTAAGCATGTCGCTCAAAGGGATCATCCTGGCCGGCGGCTCGGGATCGCGCCTGCATCCGCTCACGCGCGCCGTGAGCAAGCAGCTCGTCCCGATTTACAACAAGCCGATGGTCTACTACCCCCTATCGACGCTGATGCTGTCGGGCATCCGGGATGTGCTCGTCATCACGACACCGCACGAACAGGATGGCTTCAGACGTCTGCTGGGCGACGGCGCGGAAATCGGGCTGCGCATCCAGTACGCGGTGCAGCCCAGCCCTGACGGATTGGCTCAGGCGTTCATCATCGGCCGATCCTTTGTCGGCGGGGATCGCGTCGCCCTCGCGCTCGGGGACAACGTTTTCTACGGTGCACATTTCTCAGAGTATCTGCGGAGCGCCGCCGGGCGGGAGACGGGGGCGACCGTCTTTGGCTACCAGGTGCGCGATCCGGAGCGTTACGGAGTCATCGAATTCGACGCGCTGGGACGGGCGATCAGCCTCGAGGAAAAACCGACGAATCCGAAGTCTTCGTACGCGGTGACGGGCCTCTACTTCTACGACAACCAGGTCCTCGACATCGCGGCCAATCTCCAACCGTCAAACAGAGGCGAGCTGGAAATCACCGACGTGAACCGAATCTACCTCCAGCGGGGACAGCTCCTCTGCGAGAAGCTTGCACGAGGCATCGCCTGGCTCGATACCGGAACGCACGAAGCCCTGATGCAAGCGTCGAATTACATACAGGCGATCGAGGAGCGCCAGGGGCTGATGGTGGCCTGTCTCGAGGAGATTGCGTTTCGGATGGGGTACATCAGTTGCGACGATCTCGCGCGCCTCGCCCACTCTATGAAGACAAGCACTTACGGGCAGTACTTGCTTCGAGTGTTGGAGCAAGAAGGCTGACTGACGGTTTTGTGATCTGCCGATCAGAACTGGTGGGCAGTTCTCGTGGTTCACTGCCGCATTTCCCAGTTTCGCGAGGAAATCGAGCGGGCACGCGCCTTGCCCCTGCTGGTTGGCGTAGTCGCCAGTCTGATTACGGCAGGGCGCCGTGAATGCTGGGGGAGCCAGACTGGCGAGGCAGAGGGGCATCGCAATAACGCGGTGCCCTTTTGTTTTGTACCTGATACATTCAGCCGGTGCACCGCTTTTTCCTCCGGCTGACGGCCGTTCTTGCTCTGGCCCCGACCGCCGGTGCGGTCCACGTCGCAGAACCCGCGGGGCCTGCCGCCGCGCTGTCTGACTTCTTCAAGCCAGGAACTGTTTTTCAGGATCGTAACGGTGACGGGGTCGTTGACTTCGTCTCCGCGCAGATCGTCTTGGGGGACAAGCCGACGGCGGGGGAGATCGCGGCCGCAGCGGACGTTGCCGCGCGCCTCGGATTCGAAACAACTGCAATGAACATCCCGGTCCCGCGACCTTCCCAGGGGAGCGCCGGGTCCGGCAGCGGGTCAGGTGTTGCGCAGGCTGTCCGGTCGGCCTCCGACGTGGGGGCAACGGTGTTTATCGGGGCCAGGGCGCTTTCGAGAAGCGGCCTGAGCGCGGACAGCCTGGGCTCGCTGGGCCTCGGCGCTGGCGGCGTTGGTGCGGCCGGCCTTAAAACTGGTGACGGGCTCGTCGCCGC